>Ga0209055_1000018_pt1 | contig 103480 bp, 104 predicted proteins | sample GraSoiAngelo_110_FD_185875 | JGI IMG/M metagenome (GOLD analysis project Ga0209055, IMG submission 185875) | Grasslands soil microbial communities from the Angelo Coastal Reserve, California, USA - 14_0903_12_30cm (SPAdes) (version 2) | ecosystem: Environmental > Terrestrial > Soil >... | reverse complement strand
GTGCTACGTTCTTGTGCTACGGTTTTGTGTTACGTCTTTGTGCTACGTCTTTAGTATTGCCCCAAATATCTATTCAGCTCCCATTCACCAACCTGTCCGATGTACTCCTGCCATTCCTCGCGCTTCGCGTCCAAGTACCGCTCGTAGATGTGCTCGCCCAGCGCCTCACGCACCACCGCATCCTTCTCCAGATAATCGAGCGCTTCGTGCAGGTCCCGGGGAAGGTCGTCGATCCGGAACTTGCGTCGCTCGCGGTACGACATGCGCGCGATGTTCTTGTTCACCGGCTCGCCGGGATCGATCCGCTCGTGGATGCCGTCCAGACCGGCAGCGAGTTGCACGGCGATCGCGAGGTATGGATTGGCACAAGGGTCGGGCATGCGATTCTCGCAGCGCGTCGCCTCGCCGCGTTGGGCCGGCAGCCGGATGAGGGGAGACACGTTCTGCGTGGACCACGAGACGTTCACCGGAGCCTCGAACCCCGACACCAGCCGCTTGTACGAATTCACCAGCGGATTGGTCACGGCACAGTAGCCCCGAGCGTGTCGCAGCAGCCCGCCGATGTACCACCGGCCGACCTCGGAGAGCTGGATCGGCCCTTGAGCGTGGAAGAACGCGTTCTTCCCCTTGGCGAACAATGACTGGTGCGTGTGCATCCCCGAGCCGTTGCGGCCGTAGATCGGCTTGGGCATGAAGGTCGCGACCAGACCGTGCCGGACCGCGATGGTCCGCGCGATGAAGCGGAGGCTGGCCCATTGGTCGGCCATCGTCAGCGGCTCGGCGACGCTCAAGTCGATCTCGTGCTGGCCGGGCGCGACCTCGTGGTGGGAGGCCTCGACGCCGAGCTTCATGTGCTCGAGCGCCGCCACAATCGCCCGGCGCGCTTGCTCGCCGCGGTCCACCGGGACCAGATCAAAGTAGCTGCCGGCGTCCAGCGTCCGTGTGGTTGGCTCGCCGCGCTCGCTCTGCTCGAAGATGAAGAACTCCACCTCGCAGCCGACGCGCATCGTGAAGCCGAGCTTCGTGGCCCGCTCGATCTGACGCTTCAGAGTGGTGCGAGGGCACCCCTCGAACGACCGGCCGTCAGGATAACCGATATCGCAGATCAGTCGCGCGACCGCTCCGTCCGCCTCGCCGTCCCCGCCCTCGACTGTGCCGCTGTCCCACGGGAAGACGCGGAACGTCTCGAGATCGGGCACGAGCAGTGCATCCGCTTCCTCCACGCGGGCGAAGCCCTCGAGCGCCGAGCCGTCGAACGTCACCTCGCCGGCCAGGGCCCGCTCGAACTGGGAGGACGGGACCTCCACGGCCTTATTGACGCCCAACAAGTCGGTGAACTGAAGCAGCAGGAACCGCACATGCCGCTTCTTCAACTCGTCGATGATTTCTCGGGTGTCGGCGGCGGTGGCGGTCATGGAGACCTAAGATAGAGGGCGGCAGAAGGCGGCAGAAGGCGGCAAAAGGGCGGCAGAGTTCCGTCCCCCTGCCGCCCGTTGCCGCCCGTTGCCGCCCTCGGCCTACACGTCGTAGTACAGGAAGAACTCGTACGGATGCGGCCGCAGCGCCACGGGATCGACTTCCTTGGCGCGCTTGTACGCGAGCCAGGTCTCGATCAGGTCGGGCGTGAACACTCCACCCTCGAGCAGGAAGGCGTGGTCAGCCTCGAGGGCCGCCAGCGACTCGTTCAGGGAGCCCGGCGTGTTCTTCACATGCTTGCGCTCCTCGGGCTCGAGGTCGTACAAGTCCACATCCATCGGCTTCGGCGGCTCGATCTTGTGCTTGATACCGTCGAGTCCCGCCATGAGCAGTGCCGCGAACGTGAGGTACGGGTTCGACGACGGATCGGGCGCCCGGAACTCAATGCGCTTGGCCTTGGGCGACTTGGAATACACCGGGATGCGACAGATCGCCGACCGGTTGCGCTGCGAGTAGATCAGGTTGATCGGCGCCTCGTAGCCCGGCACCAACCGCCGGTAGCTGTTGGTCGTCGGGGCCGCGAACGCCAGCAGCGCCGCGGCGTGCTTGATCAGCCCCCCGATGTACCAGCGCGCCGCGTCCGACAAGAGCGCGTACCCCTTGGGGTCGAAGAACAGGTTCGTGCCGTCCTTCCAGAGACTCATATGCACGTGCATCCCCGACCCGTTGTCGCCGAACATCGGCTTGGGCATGAAGGTCGCCGTGTAGCCGTGCTGGTGACACACGTTCTTCACGATGTACTTGTACATCATCAGCTGGTCGGCCATGCGTCCCAGCGTCGTGAACCGCATGTCGATCTCGGTCTGCCCCGCCGTGCCCACCTCGTGGTGGTGTACCTCGACGTCGACCCCCGACGCGATCAGCGCCAGCATGATCTTCGAGCGCAGGTCCTGCAGCCGGTCCACCGGCGGCACCGGGAAGTAACCCTCCTTGTGCCGCGGCCGGTGCCCCATGTTCGGGCTCCCATTCGTCCCCGAGTTCCAGATCCCCTCTTCGGAGTCGATGTGGTAGTAGCCCTCGTGCGCGTTCTGGTCGAAGCGCACCGAATTGAAGATGTAAAACTCCGCCTCGGGCCCGTAGTACGCGGTGGTGGCGATTCCCGACTTGACGAGGTACTGCTCCGCTTTCTGCGCCACGTAGCGCGGATCGCGCGAGTAGCGCTGACCCGTCACCGGGTCGGACACGTCACACGTGAGCGAAAGGGTCGGGACTTCGAGACACGGATCGACGAAGGCACTCGCCGGGTCCGGGAACAGCAGCATGTCGCTCTCGTTGATCGCCTGGAACCCGCGAATCGAGGAGCCGTCGAACCCGATCCCCTCGGCAAACAGCTCTTCGCTCAGCTCTTTCAGCGGGATGGAAAAGTGCTGCCACGTGCCCGGCAGGTCGGTGAACCTCAGATCCACCACTTGCACGCCGGCTTCCTTCGCCTTCCGCACCACATCCGCGGGCGAAGCACCGGTCGCGGCCTTTACCCCGGAGGCAGTTGTGGTTGGCTCCAACGTCGCGGTCATAGAATCGGTCTCCTAGAACGGTCCTTGAGCGGGGAGTGCACAGACGATGCCAGGAACGAAGCAGGCCCAGGCATGTGGGAAGCTACAGTGGGCGTTGCAGAGTGTCAACCGTTTCGTGTCGTCAACGCAACAGACGCTATACGGAACACTTATCTGGCGGGCTATCCTTGCATTCGTGCTTACCAAAATGTGCAAGACGTGCAAGGTTCTCTGAACATCGATTCAACCGTCCAGCGCCGCCACGAAGTGCCAAAGCTCCACAGCCGAAAATTCCCCGAAGCGCTCCTGAATCTCACGCTCCGACCGCTCGAGGAAGATCCAGCTGGTGGTGCGGCGATGCTCCCCGTTCACGAAATGCACGCGCCCCCGCACCGCGCCAACCTCGGCGTCGGGCTGCATCTCGACGAACACGTCCCATCGTTCATCACCGCGCTTCAGCTCACCCATGTGCTTGGCGCGGTCCTGGCCCGGGAAGGTGGCGCTCATGGGGTCAAATCGTGGCTCACGAGACTACACTACGCTGCCTCTCCGATTCCTGCCAGTTAGATTCCGGCCTCAATGAACTGTCACGCGTGCGGAGCACCACTCGCCGCCACGGCGAGGTTTTGTCACAAGTGCGGTGCCCAGGTGGGTGGCGCCCAGTCATCCGGGTGGCGGGCCGGCCTCCCCTGGAGCGTGGCGGGGGCGGCGTTGGGGGCGCTGTTGACGGTCGTCGCGCTGCGACTGGGAGCAGGGAGCCGCGAGGGAGCGGGGAGCAGGGAGCAGGGAGCAGGCGACGCACAGGAGGGAACCGCTCCCGGCTCCCCGCTCCCTGCTCCCTCCGCTCCCGACATTTCTCAGATGTCCCCCGAAGAACGCGCCACCCGGCTCTACAACCGGGTCATGCTGCTGCACACGCAGGGCAAAGCGGACAGCGCTGAGTTCTTCCTGCCCATGGCGCTCCAGGCGTACGCGATGCTGCCGGCGTTGGACGTGGACGCCCGCTACCACATCGGCGTGCTCGACCTGACCAGCGGCGACGCGGCAGGCGCCCTGGCCCAAGCGGACACCATCCGGCAGGCCGTCCCCACGCACCTCTTCGGATTCATGCTGCGGGCGCGTGCCCTCGACGTGAAGCGCGACGCCGCCGGTGCGCGCCGCGCGTACGCCGACTTCCTCAAGAACGAGGCGGCCGAGCGTACGCGCCAGCGGCCCGAGTACGGCGAGCACGCGGAGAATCTCGATGCGTTCCATCAGCAGGCGACGGCGGCGACCGCCGCGAAGGTGACGCGTGGTGGTTAAGGCCCCGCACACGATTCATCTGGCGCACAGCCCGGACGCGGACGACGCGTTCATGTTCTGGGCGCTCGCCGCCGGGCGGATCGACACCGGGGACCGCCGCTATGTGCACGAGCTCGGCGACATCGAGTCCTTGAACCGGCGCGCCCTCGCCGGTGAGCTGGAAGTGACGGCCGTCTCGCTGCACGCATACGCCTACCTCGCCGATCGCTACGCGTTGCTCGCGCACGGGGCGAGCATCGGCGACCGCTATGGACCGCGCATCGTGGCGCGCGCCGCGCGCCCCACCGATCCGCGGGCGGCGCTCGCTGCGGGGAGCCTCCGCATCGCAGTTCCCGGCGAGCTCACCACGGCGTACCTCGCTCTCAAGCTGTATCAGCCGGCGGCGCGCCATGTCGTCGTGCCGTTCGATCAGATCGAGGAGTACGTGGCGGCGGGCCGGGCGGACGCGGGGCTTCTCATCCACGAGGGCCAGCTGACGTACGCGGACCGCGGGCTGCACCTCTGGGTCGATCTCGGCGAATGGTGGTACGACGAGACGGGCCTGCCGCTGCCGCTCGGCGGCAACGTCGTGCGTCGCGACCTGGGAGACGCGCTGATGCGGGACATCGCCGGCGACCTCAAGGCCAGCATTCAGTACGGCCTCGCGCACCGCGCCGAGGCCCTCGCGCACGCGACGGCGTACAGCCGCGGCCTCGACCCAACTCGCATTGATCGGTTCGTCGGGATGTACGTCAACGCCTACACGGTGGACTACGGACCGACCGGCCGACAGGCCGTCGCCGAGTTGCTCGCTCGCGCCCACGGTGCGGGCTTGCTCCCGGGGCCGGTGAAGGTCACCTTCGTGACAGGTTAGTGAAGGTCGTCCCCTAAGGAGGACCGCCGTGGCCGATGTGACGGGTCCCGTCCAGATCCTCGTCGTGGACGATGAGGAACCCATCCGGAACGCCCTCAAGAAGTTCCTCGCGCAACAGCAGTACGAAGTGTATGCCGCGGGCACGGGCGAGGAAGCCCTGCAGCAGCTCCGGCGGCACCGCATCGCGCTCATGTTGTGCGACATTCGGATGCCCGGCACCAGCGGCGTCGACCTCGTACCGCAGGCCATCGAGATCGAGCCCGAGCTCGCGATCCTCATGCTCACCGCCGTGAACGACGCCACCAGCGCCGCGCTGTGCATGCAGCGGGGCGCGATGGATTACCTCACGAAGCCGATCGAGCTCGCCGACCTGGGGCGCGCGGTGCAGCGGGCGCTCAAGCGGCGCGAGATGCTGCTCGAGAACCGTCAGCTGAACCAGTGGCTCAAGGAGGAGGTCAGCACCCGCACCGCGGAGCTGCAGCGCGAGCGGATGAAGCTGGAGCGGCTTTCGATCGCCACCCTCGAAGCCCTGGTGAACGCCCTGGAGGCGAAGGACCCCTACATGCGCGGGCATTCGGCCCGCGTCGCCGACCTCTCCGCCACGGTCGCCCACGAGCTCGGAATACCGGAGGAGGACGTCGAGCTCGTGCGGGTCGCGGGCCGGCTGCACGACATCGGCAAGATCGGAACGCGCGAATCGGTCCTGAACAAGCAGGGTGCGCTCACCCCCGAAGAGTTCGAGCACGTCAAGCAGCACGTCATCATCGGGTCCCAGATCCTCGCGCCGCTCGCACACCTTGGCGACATCATCCCGGCAGTGCGCCACCATCATGAGCGGTGGGATGGTACGGGCTACCCTGACGGCCTGCGCGGGGAGGAGATCCCGATGGGCGCCCGCATCCTCGGCGCCGCCGAAGTGTTCGACGCCCTCAGCACGTCCCGCGCCTACCAAGAAAAGATGAGCCCCGAAAAGGCGGTGCAGCGGGCGGCTGATCTTTCCGGCACGGTGCTCGATCCCAAGGTTTTCGAAGCACTGGCCTCGGTGGTCGCACGGCGCCGCACGCTCGTGTTCCTCGACGAGGGCGGCACAGCCTCCACCTGATCGGTTGCTTCGTGCTGATCGCCGTCACCGGTGCGACCGGGTTCGTCGGACGGCACATCACCACCGTACTGGCGCGTCGCGGACATACGGTCCGAGCGCTGGTGCGCGACCCGCGCCGGGCGCCGACGCTCCAGAGCCTCGGGGTCGAGCTCGTCCCCGGCGATCTCGCCGACGCGGGCGCGCTCACGACCCTCATGCGGGGCGCGAACGCCGTCGTACACCTGGTCGGCATCATCGTCGAAATGGGTCCTGCGACCTTTCACGCCGTACACGTGGAAGGCACCAGGCGAGTGGTCGAGGCGGCGCGCCGGGCGGGTGTCGAGCGATTCGTGCACATGAGCGCGGTCGGCGCGCGGGACGAGCCAGGAGCGACCCCGTATCATCGTACGAAGTGGCACGCCGAAGAGCTGGTCCGCGCATCGGGGCTGTCGCACGCGGTCTTCCGACCGTCGATCGTCAATGGCCCGGAGAGCCCGCCGATCCGCACCCTCGCGCGGCTGCATCGCTGGTCCCCCGTTGTACCGGTGTTCGGCGACGGCCATTTCCCCACCCAGCCCGTCTGGGTCGAGGACGTCGCGCTCGCGTTCGCGTTGGCGGTCGAACAGCCCGCGCTCGGCGGCGCGTTCGAGCTGGGCGGGCCGCAGGTCCTGACCTATGAGGAGTTCGTGCTCGCGATCGGGCGGGCCGCCGGCCATCCCCGTCCGCTCGTGCACCTGCCGCTCGCGCTCGCGCGCGCGGCCGCCGGCGCGTTCGATCTGCTCGGCGCCGCGGCGCCGCTGACCAGCGACCAGCTACAGATGGTGGTCGAAGGCAGCGCCACCCCCGCGAACGCCATCGAGTCGGTGTTCGGCATCCAGCCGGTCCCTTTCGACCAAGGGTTGATCCGCTACCTCGCACCCACTCGAAAATGAACACCGTGCGCTGCGCGCTCCTCGTCGGAACGATCCCGCTCGCCCCCGCTGGCGCGTGGGCCCAGGGAGGCGAGCCGGACTCCGTGGTCTACGTGCTGTCTGCGGCCAGCCGCTTCGAGGTGAAGACCGGCAAGGCCGGGTTGCTGGGCTTCGCAGGCCACACGCACGTCGTCCGTGCCCGCTGGTTCGCGGGACGGGTCGTCTACTACCCGACCGCGCCTTCCGAATCGCGCCTGGAAATCGTCGTACCCGCGGACAGTCTCGCCGTGCTCACGCCCCCTGACACGGAAGAAATCCGCAAGGTCGCTCAAACCATGCGGACGGACGTGCTGCATGTGGACGACTATCCCGTGATCACCTTCGTCTCCACGGGGGTGACTCCGAGCGTCGACGGATTCCAGGTGCAGGGCCGGCTCACCCTCGCCGGACAGACCCGTGAGGTGAGTTGCGACGTCCGCGCCGCGGTCGGGACGGACACGCTGCGGGCGACTGGCGAATTCTCGGTGAAGCAGACGGATTACGGTATCAGGCCGTATCGCGGCGGACCCGCCGGCAGCGTGCGCGTCGCCGATCGCGTGACCTTCAGCTTCGAGGCGGTGGCGGTACGCTCACCCGGGCCCTAGTAAAACCAAACCCGGGGCTTACAACTCCCCGGGTTGGCGGTCGGGCGAAGTGGCCGTCACACTTCGGCCGCGACCAGTGCGCGATGCTATTCCTGATACGGCTGACGCGGTTGGATGTTTCATGTCCCCGCCCGGCCGCTCTCAGGGCTCCACTCGTTTGATGCGCATCTCCCGGGAATGGTTGCATGCTCCGACTACCACCGCTTCACCCTCCCGAGGCGGGACACGGTTATGGTCGCGACGTGCGTTCCTCGTCGCAACACGACACTGGTGTTGGACAATCCCCACGCCAGACCGATCGGCTCGAAGACGACGACGGGGTTCGACACCTCGAGGGCCACGCCATGCCGCTCGGGGCCCGGCCAGCGATGCAGGTCTTCCCACGCGCTTTCCCACCAGCGGTCGATTCGCAGCGAGTCGGCGGCGATCACAGCCCGGCTGCGGGTGCCTTGCATGACCGCTGCACTCCGGGCGACGGCGATCGCGCCGATCACCTCTTGGGCCGCGGTGTCGACCGCAATCCAGTCCCGAACGCCGGCCAGGCGAGGCAGTGTGATCGCCGTCACTATGGCTAGAATCGCCAGCACCACCATGAGTTCAGCGAGGGTAAGGCCACGGCGCATGGCCGAAATAGGGCGAGGAGCCGTTGGTTAACCGGCATCGAAACGCTGCGGCGAAAAGCCAGAAAACGCGAGAACTGCGGCCTAACGGAACCAGCACAAAAACGCTATGTTCTGAGCCAGCCGCACGTTGCGAGGAGGCATAGCCCCTGCCCTGGTGTGGACGCGCCAGCTAGCCAGCCTCACACTCGGAGACGTTAGGAATGCCGGTTTCGCGTCTGAAGTTCGAATCGCTGCCACACGCCATCTTCCTGCAGCGGGTGTCAGGTCCAGAATCGGCCACGACGTTGGAAGCGCGCCTGGGACAGGGCGCGTTTCTCGCGCTACGGCTGGTGGACCTGCTCGCGACGGACCGGGGTCCGGTCTCACAGGATGCGTTCCACTACCAGTGGGTGGCGACCGATCGGTTCTGCCGCGAGCTCCTCGCCGCGGCCACCGAAGGCGCGCACGTGCACGGGATCGCCGAGAGCGCGTCGGACGCTTACCGCCTCGGGGATATCCGGCTCGTCTCGCCGGCGCTGTTCGCCTACGCGCATTTCCTCGAGACCGAGCTGCGGCTCGACGAAGCGCTCGACGTACTCATGACGCTGCTGTTGGTGCTTGGGAACCGGCTCTCTTCGACCGACGCGGTCGCGGGGCAGCTGCGATTCGCTCGCGTGCACCGCAAGTTGAACCGGTTCGACGAGGCGGACGCCGCCTACACCGAAGCCGGGGAGCTGGCGACGCTGGCTGGCGACCGCTATTCGGCGCTGCTCAGCCGGATCGGTCGGGCCAACACGATGCTGGGCCGCGGCAACCTCGCGGACGCCGAGCGGCGGCTCGAGGGGATCCTCGCGGACGCCCGCGCCGCCGGCGAGCGGGACGTCGAGGCCCGGGCCGAACAGGGCATCGCGGCGACGCTCTACTACATGGGGCAGTCGGTCGAGGCGATTCCGCACGCGTGGCAGGCGTTCCAACTGTACGAAGAGGAGGATTCCCGCCTCCGCGCGCTGGGTGACGTGGGAGTCATGCTCTTGAGCCTCGGCGATGCGACGGGAGCGGAGCGCGCGCTGGCCGAAGTGTTCCGCCGCGGCCGGACCAGAGAAAGCGTCAGTAACGCGGTGATCGAGTTGATGCACTGCGCTTCGTATCGGCGGGATCACGTCGGGTTCGCCCGGTGGCGGGAGCGTTGCGAAGACCGCCTCGCGGACATGCCGCCCAACATTCGGGCGGACTTCTACCTGAAACAGGGGATCGGCCAGGCGCGGTTCGGCCGCTACCGCCGCGCCGAAGTGCAGATGAAGGAGGCGCTCGCGATCGCGGGCGCCGCCGGATTGCATGAATTCGAGTTCCGGATCGGGCGCATCCTGGCGGGGCTAGCGGAATGCCAGCGGACGATTGTCCGGGAGACGCAGCCGGCCACGGAGCCGGTGATGCAAACCGCCGAGCTACGCGAGGTTTCCGAGTCCCTCGCGCAGCTCGGTGGCTGAGAGCCTTAGCGGCAGGTGTTGCTGTTGTTGATGTCGCTGCAGCCGTGGCGAGGGCCGGTGGCGTCGGCACAGGCGACGGTGGAGAGAGCGAACGCAACCGCCAGCAAGGTGAACAGGGCGCGCATACGGGACATGAGACCTCCGCAAACGGGGTGTGGGGACGACGCAACAGGACACCACAACCTCGGTGCTGGGGCGTCCGGATTTTAGGGCGTTTTTGCGGCATCATAGGGCGATTTTGCGACATTTAGGGATTTTGGGGGATTCATGCTCGTTTTAGCAGCCGTCCCCGACGTCCAATTCCACAAACTCCGCCGGGCCGCGGGCTCTCGGTTCAATGTCGCGCAGGTTTCGACTTGGGACGACGTGCTCACCAGCATTCGCGGTCGGCCCGTCGAGCTGGCGGTCGTGGATCCGCTCTTGTCCGGACAGGGGCGGTCGCAGGAGATCGAGCGGCTCCGGGTCTTGTTCCCCTCGCTCCCCCTGATGCTGTACACGACGCTCACGCCCCGCACTGCCGGAGTGCTCCTGGCCCTGGGCCAGCGGGGCATCCAGCACGCCGTGTTCGCCAATTACGACGATCACCCGAGTCGGTTGCGAGAGGTGCTCGGCCAAGAGGAAGCGCGCTCCTCGTCGCGGCAGCTCCTCGACCAGCTGGGCGACGCGCTCGCGCCGCTGCCGAGCGAACTGCGCTGGGTGCTCGAAGAAGCGCTGCGCTCGCCCGGCGAGGTCCAGACGGTGGGCCAGGTCGCGGTGCGCGCGCGGGTAGACCGGCGCACCTGCGAACGGTGGTTCACGCGGGTCGGCTTGCCGTCGCCGCGGCACTTCCTCTCCGCAGCGCGGGTGCTGTACGCGCACCGCCTGCTGCAGGATCCGGGCTTCACGATCGAGGACGTGGCGAAACGGCTGGGCTACGCGCAGACCAAGACTCTGCAATTGCACGCGCGCGCGTACCTCGGGCTCACGGCCGGCGAAATGCGCCTGTCCCTCGACTCGAACGAGGCATTGGCGCGCGTGGTCCAGCGCTTTCTCACCCCGCTCGAGGCCCGGGCCTCCGCTTCATGAGCGCCACACCTCGTACCGTCCTCGTGGTCGACGACGAAGCGCCGCTGCGCCGGGTGCTGGAGCGCTCGCTCTCGCGCCACGGCCTGCGCGTGATCGGCGCGGGCAGCGCCGAGACGGCGTACGAGCTACTCGCAGCCGAGCAGCCCGACGCGCTGCTGCTCGACATCCACCTGCCGACGATGTCGGGGCTCGCCCTCTATCTCGCCATCGTGCATCGTTGGCCGGCATACGAAGGCCGTATCGCGATCATGACGGGTAACGCCGAGGCAGACGAGGTGCGCATCTGGCTCGAGCGGCACCACTGCGTCGTGATTCGGAAGCCGTTCAATCTGAGCGAAGTGACGGATTGGCTGACCACGGTATTCCAGATCGGTGAGGAGCGCGCGCAGGGAGGAGCCGAGGCGTGACGGGAGCGCCACATGCCGAACCGCTACAGACTCTGCGGGAGTATCGCAACCTCGCCCCGTGGAACCTGCACGATCTCGCCGCGCTCGTGGGGGCCGTCCTCGATGCCTCCGCGATCACTCCGATCAACGCGGCCGCACGGGCGCAACCCAGCGAGCGCACGATCCGGTTCTACGTCACCAAGGGGCTGGTGAGCCCGCCCGAAGGACGGGGTACCGCCGCCACATATTCCTACCGGCATTTCCTCCAGCTCCTGTGGATCAAGCTGCGGCAGATGGAAGGGACGACGCTGGCGACGATCATCAAAGAGATGCAGGACCAGACTGGGGACGTGCTGGAGCGCCGCGCCGCGCAGGCCCTGGGCGCCTCCTTGCCGGTGCCCGACCGGCTGGCGCTCAAGACCAAGGGCACGCCGCCGCGCGGGAAATCGGGACGGGCGTTGACGGCGTGGCTGGCCCGGGACGCCGCGCGGGACCCCGAGAGCCCGAGCTCCTGGCACCGCATCCCCGTCGGCCGGGGGGTAGAGCTGCACGTCGAGACGGCCCATCCCCTCGCGCGCCTCGGCCCCGAGGACGCGGCGGTCGCCGAGGCGGTGCGGCAGGCGCTCGCGAAACTCCTGCCATCGGCAAACGCGTAGGGTCGCATCACCTCGAAACGGAGTTACCATGGGCCCACTCATCTTACTGGTAGTCCTCGTGGTAGTCGTGGCATGGCTGGTCGGCGCGTACAACGGGCTCATCTCCCTCAAGAACCAGACGCTGAACGCGTTCAAGCAGATCGACGTCCAGCTCAAGCGGCGCCACGACCTGATCCCTAACCTCGTGAACGCGGTCAAGGGAGCCATGGAGTTCGAGCGATCGACGCTCGAAGCCGTGATCCAGGCCCGCAACCAGGCGGTGAAGGTCAACGCGACCGGCCCGGAAGGCATCAAGCAGATCAGCCAGGCAGAGAACGCCCTGTCGTCCGCGCTGCAGCGCCTCATGGTGGTGGTGGAGCAATACCCTCAGCTCAAGGCCACGGGCAACATCGGCCAGCTGCAGGAAGAGCTCACGTCGACGGAGAACAAGGTGGCGTTCGCGCGCCAGCTGTACAACGACACGGCCACCCAGTACAACACCAAGCAGCAGCAATTCCCGACCAACATGGTCGCGGGGCTCGCCAAGGCGCAGCCGGCCGATCTGTGGGAGCTCGAGGATCAGGCAGAGAAGGCCGTGCCGCAGGTCGATCTCTCGATGAAGCCGAAAGTGTGAGCGACGACACCTCGCTCAACCTCTTTCAACAACAGGAAGCCAATCGCCGGCGCACGGTCCTGCTGGTGATTGGCTTCGTGGCTTTCTTCGCGTGGCTCGGGTTCGGCGGGGACTACATCTTCTACCTGTACACCCGGGACGAGCCGGTGACCGTGTACCACCACGTGTTCCCGTGGTTCGGGATCGCGCTCACGGTCATCGCGCTGCTCACGGCCTGGTACGCGTATGCGACGGGTCCCGAGAAGGTGCTCTGGTCCACGGGGGCGCGTGCCATCGTCGACCCCACTGATCCGCAGGAAAAGCAGCTGGTCAACGTGGTCGAGGAGATGGCCATTGCGGCCGGTATCCCGCGACCCCGGATCTGGATCGTGGACGACCCCGATCCGAATGCGTTCGCGACCGGCACCGACCCGCTGCATGCGCACGTCGCGGTGACGCGTGGCCTGCTGGAGATCTGCAGCCGCGATGAGCTCCAGGCGGTCGTCGGGCACGAGCTCGGGCATATCAAGAACCTGGACGTGCGGCTGATGACGCTGCTCGCGGCGTTGGTGGGGGCCGTCGCCCTGATGCACGACGGCGTGAGCCGTGTGCTGCGCGGGGGCACCAACTTGGGTGGCGGGAGCTGGGGTGGCGGGGGAGGGGGCGGGGGCGGGGGCGGCGGAGGCGGCTCGCGCGGAGGCGGGAAAAAGGGCGGCGCCGGACTGCTGCTCCTCATCCTGCTGGCGGTGTGGATCATCTCGTGGATCCTCGCGCCGATCATCACGCAGCTCCTTGCGCTGGCGGTGAGTCGCAAGCGCGAGTACCTGGCCGATGCCATGAGCGCCCAGTTCACCCGCAACCCCATGGCGCTGGCGGGCGCGCTCCAGAAGATCGAAGGCGCGGTCGCGCCGACCGCGGCCATCAAGCGCGGCGCGGCCCACCTCTGCATCGCCGACCCGCTGGGACGGCGCCTGACGTCGCACGAAGGACTCTTCGCCGACGCCCTCGCGACCCATCCCCCAATGGCGAAGCGCATCGCCATCCTGCGCGGTATGGGATACGCCCAGCTCAAGAAGGAGGGAGGCGGCGTCGCGTGACCGGGTGGCTCGGACGTCGGGCCCTCCGCACCATCCACCAGTTCCGCACACGCCTGGCGCGCTACCATCTGCAGCAGCGCCGCGCCGCCAAAGCGGCCCTCGCGGCTGATCCGGTCGTCGAAGCAGCGGTCCTCCGCCACGCCCAGGAACACTCGCTTCCCCACGCCGACGTGCGGCGGCGGGTCGAGCAGTACGTCGACGAGATCGTGCCCCAGCTGAACGTCCTGTCCTATTACAAGATCGGCTACAACCTCGCCAAGGTCGTGCTCAATCTCCTGTACCGCGTGACGGTCGATTACCAGGACGAAGCGGCGCTGGAGCGCATCCCCAAGCGCGATGTCGTCGTCTATGCCATGAACCATCGCTCCAACGTGGACTACGTCGTGGTGGCCTACGTGCTGGCCTACGGCGCGCACGTGAGCTACGCGGTGGGCGAATGGGCGCGTGTGTGGCCCCTCGAGTACGTGTTCAAATCGTTCGGGTCGTATTTCATACGGCGCGGCTTCCGGGAGCCCTTGTATCACGCAGTGCTCGAGCAATACGTACGTCTGATCACCAAGAACGGCGTGACGCAGGGGTTTTTCCCTGAGGGGCGCCTCTCGCGCGACGGCCGGCTCGGGTCGCCGAAGCTCGGCCTGCTCGATTACGTCTGCCGCACCATGCTCGATCCCGGCTTCGATCGCGACATCTGGTTCGTGCCGGTCGCCATCAACTTCGACCGGGTACTGGAAGACCGCGCCCTCATTCGCGAGCTGGTGGACGAGCGTGATCGGCCCGGCCGCCTGGCGCAGCTCTGGACCGTGATGACGTACCTGGGGAGCAACGCGGTGCGGCTGGTCACAGGGCGGCTCAAGCGCTACGGCCGCGCGGCGGTGAACTTCGGGACGCCGATCTCCTTGAGGGAGTGGCTCGCGAGCGCGCCCGGCGTGCTCCAGCTTCCGAAGCAGCAGCGGCTACCACAGCTCGAGCGGCTCGCGGCTCTCCTGATGGAGCGCATCGGCGCGATCATCCCGGTCACACCGGTGCCGCTCGCCGCCGCGGCGTTGTTGTCGTTCGGACAGACGATGATCCCCAAAGCAGCCGTGCTCGACCGGATGGACCAGCTACGAGACCGATTGGGCGCCGTCAACGCCAAAGTGGTGCGCGGCGGGGCGCGTATCCGAGAGGTATGGGACCGGGCCTGGCGGATGCTCCGGATGCGGCGGCTGGTAGTGGAAGAGGGAGACAGCGTGGTCGTGCTGCCTCGCGGCCGGCCGCTCCTCGAGTTTTACGCCAACTCGATCGCGCACCTGCTGCCGATCCGCGGCCCCCGTGTCCCGTTCCACAAGACACATGATACCGACCCGGACCTACCGGCTCTGCGAAGGGATAGGCCGAGATAGTTGCGACACGGCCCTTTCGGCCCGATTGATCTCGTCGATCACGTTGAGCAGCAGCTCCCGCACCACGAACTCGCTGGTCCCGAGCCCAGCCAGGCGGGCGGCGCAGCGAGCGGCGGCCAGGGCATGCGCCACCTCCATCATCTCGGCGTCGCGTCGCCGCACGGCCGCATCCAGCATCCGGTATGTGGGGGACACGCCGCAGAAAGTAGGCGCCCGTGGGGCAGGCGAGTCACCCTTTTCTCCCGCTCCCGGTCGCTTTTTAGGCGAGCTCAGATTCGAGCCTGAGCAGCCGCCAGCCCGTCACCATCGCCCCCAGGAACAGCACGGGCAGTACCTGTAGCCCCTGCAGCGCCAACCCGGCCGCGACCGCGTTCTCGGGCGCCACGCCGAACGGCAACAGGCCCACGACCAGCGCTGCTTGGGTGACGCCGATGTTCGCGGGCGTAGGCCGCAGCAGCCCACCCAGGTTCACGACGATGAGGGCGGTGAACGAAGCGGCCAGCGACACCGGCACGTGGGTGGCTCGCAGCACGAGGTGATACGTGGCCCACTGGGCGGCCCAATTGTAGAGCGCAAAGGCCGTCGGCCACAGCAAGCGACCACCCGCTCCCATGGTTCGCAGCAGGGCGAGCCGCGACCGGAGCGATGCCGGCAACCGGTCGGCGAGCGACACCCAGCCGCGTCCCCACGCGAGCAACAGCACCACCACGAGCACCAGCCCCACCGCGGTCTGTACTCCCCGCAGCCACGGCTCGAGCTGCAGCACGCTCGGCGCCATCACGAGAAACAAGGCGAGGGCCAGCCCCTCCGCCACGCGGGTCCACACGACCGACGACACCGCGGCGCCCGCCGGCACCCCGCCCCGCTGTACGATCAGGTGCACGCGCGCGGCCTCGCCCGCCACCGCGACGGACAGGTCGTTCACCGCCGCGCCCACCAGGTTGGCCTCCTGGGCCACGCGCCAGCTGTGGGGCGCGACGGGCTTCAGAATGAGGTGCCAGCCCCACCCCTTGGCCACGAGCGACGAGAGGTTCACCGCCAACGCGACGACGAGGAGCCACCGATCGGCGCCCAGCAGCGCCGCGAAGGTCACCTGCCACGGGAAGCCGGTGAAGAACTTGAGCGCCAGGCCGACGCCCACCAGGGCGAGCAGCCATCCGAGCCACCGCCCCGCCCGGGACTTCACAGGACCAGCTCTCCGAGCGGGCGCAAGGTATATCCCGCGGACCGCGCATCCGCGATGATCCCCGGGAGCGCGGCCGCGGTACGGCGCCGGTCGCCTCCCGGATCGTAGCCATCGCCGTCGTGCAACAGGATGATGGCACCCGGTCGGAGCTTGCGGCGCACGCGCGCACGGATCTCCTCGGCCGACACGCGGGGGTCCGAGTCCCACACGCCGAACGTCCAACCGAACACCGTGTAGCCGAGACGTCGGGTGGCGACGCCTACGAACGGGTTGCGGTAGCCGTGAGGCGCACGGAAGCTGCGTGGGACCCGGCCCGTCGTGTCGACGATCAACTCGTGCGTGCGCTCGAGCTCCTCGCGGATCCGGCGCGGCCCCCGAAAGTGCAATTTCTGGTGGCGCAGGGTGTGGTTTCCGACCTCATGTCCCGCCGCGGCCACCCGGCGGGCGACCTTCGGGAACCGGCGGACATGCTCGCCCACCAGGAAGAACGCCGCGGGCACGTCGGAGGCCGCGAGGGTCTCGAGAATTGGCTCCGTGGCGCCGGGGTTCGGGCCGTCGTCGAAGGTGAGGTAGGCCACTCGCTCCCGGGTGGGTCCCCGGCCCACTGCGCGCCCGAAGAGGGAGCCGTTGGGCTCGTAGGTGCCGTACGCCCAGGCGCCGAGAGCGGCCGCGCTGGCGGTAGCAGCGATGGGGATCAGCATGCGGCATAATAAAACACGAAGCCCCCGGGACGGCACGATAGGCCGCCCGGGGGCTCCGCACATCGGTTACCCGGAGCCGGGGGATTGCTCCCTCCGTTCTTCATCCTGCCGCCGCCGGTTGACTGATGCGTCGCTCGGTAGGGCGAACAGGAGCTCCGGCTTCCATCCCCAAGCAGCCTGGCCGGGCTGCAAGGTTCACCGATGTGGGTGCTGCGGGTCAGATCGGGTCGCGGACCGACCCTCCGCACTGCACGTCGAGGCACCGCGTCGACGTGGACAGGGCACGCGACTGGCCCTATCTATCCGAGCCGGAGAGCCTGCTCCCGGATCGCCGGCCGCCTGAGCCCTTGTTTGCGTCGGCGGCCTCCCCGGAATTTCCGCTCGGACCCGTCTTGGAGGCGTAGTTGAGACACCAGGTCCCGACCCTTCCCTCCAAGCCGCGTGACACCAATATAGGGGCCTCGAGAAACCGCGCAAGTGCCGATGTTTCTTCGGGTTAGCTCACTTGGGTGTGCATCGCATGTGGAGAGTAACCTAGCCCCGTGTCTACCATTGCCGCGCCCATCCACACGATGTGGAGTTGTGAATCAACAAAAAAGCAGGTCTGTGGAGGTTCTGGAGGTTGGTGGAGGATGGGGGAGGTTGTGTTCGGCGCGGAGCGACCTCCTCCGTCCTCCACAACCTCCCTACCCTCCACAGCCTCCCACGAGGGCTTCAGCCCTCGAGGCCAACCTCGCAGTAGGTGTATGGATCGTGCGCGCGGCGGGGTAAGAACACCACGCCCGCGCTCCCAGTAGCGAACCAGCCGGCGAGCATTTGGGTAGAGCCGGTCTCCGCCGCAGGCTCGGCGAAGACCGCTTGCAACCAACGGCGGATGTGGCGCAGCTCGGGCGGGCGGCGGCCGAGCATCGAGATCACGGCGCCGAGTCCGTGAGTGGCGCGCAGGAAGTGCGCGATCGCGTGGACGCGCTGCGCGAAGATGTAGGCGCGCACGCCGGGCTCGTCGTACAAGAGCGTGCCCTCGTACGGATCGGCAGGGGGGGCGTCCATGCGTGGCCCGAAATAGATGAAGACGCGCTGGTCCGCGTCCTTGCGCTCGACCACGGCGGCCGCCGCATCGGCGCCGAGGCGCGCCGCGTGAATCAGGTCGTCCTGCGCCAGGATGCCCACCGCGCTCGTCCACTCGATGGCGGCCAGCGCCTGGTCGAGCGGACAGCCGACCGCATCGTCGTAAGCGATGAGGCGGGGCGCCTCGCCGGCGCGCAGGAAGAAGTGCGCGAGCGCGTCGGCGCGATCCTCGAAAGTGCGGGTCTGGCGCGAGGTTGCGGGAACCGTCATTGTGACATTATAACCAGGGCTTCTACAGACTATATAGAGGACCACTTGATGCGCTGCCTGGCCATGTTGCTCTGCGTAGCCGCCACTGCGCTCGGCGCGCAGCAGCCCGAACCGCCGCCCGACTCCACACGGGCGGTCACGGAATCGATGCCGACGCCACCGCCGCCCCCGACGCTGGAGCAGAAGCGCTTTCTCGCCGGCCTCCGCACGGCGACGCGCGGCATCGCTCAGCTCAAGGACGGCATGAGCCGCGTCGCGCGCGCCGGCACACGCGATTCGGCGACGCAGCGGCGCGCGGGACGGTTTCTCGCCGGCCTGTGCGGCTCGAGCCGCGGCTTCCTGAAGCGCGGGCGCCCCCAGATGACGCCCACGGTGTACGAGGACTCCGTCCAACTGAAGGCCCGGCGGCTCGTCACGCAGGTGGACTCGATGATCAAGTACACGACGAGCTGCGAGGACAGCGCGGCGGCGACGCCCACCTCGACGGCGGTGGGACTGGGCAAGCGGATGAAGAGCTATGACGCGGCGCTGCGCGATTTCCGCGTAGCCATCGGGCTCCCGGTCAAGGACGATACGACGAAGGCAACGAAGCGGCCGTAGGTGATCTGATACTGTCGTTATGGTGACGCCAGCCAGGGCTCGAGGGCGCAACCGCCGGAGCGCCTAACATTTACTCTATTGACAGGGCCGACACCCATTCCTACCTTTGGCCCCGGTTCAAGCAATACGTGGCACCGTCACCGGTTTGTCTGCGCACCGCGAGGACCACTTGTCTCGCGGTTTTTGTTTGAGCCCGTCTCTGGTCGCGGTGACCAGGGTCGAACATGTCCGGGGCAGTGCCCCTTAGTGCTGAGGTTCAAACGGTATGGCAAAGGGTAAGGTGAAGTGGTTCAACGACGCGAAGGGCTTTGGCTTTATCGCGCAGGAGTCGGGTCCCGATGTGTTCGTCCACTTCACGGCGATCCAGGCCGAGGGCTTCCGTAGTCTCGCCGAGGGCGATACGGTCGAATTCGAAGTCGCTCAGGGTCCGAAGGGCTTGCAGGCACAGAACGTCCGCAAGGTCTGAGCAGCACCGATCGTAGCGAAGCGGGCCCGGGTATGCTCCGGGCCCGTTCTCGTTTCCGGCCTGTATATTGGGTCATGCGTCCGATTCACACGGCCCTTCTGCTCGTCGCGACTTTCCCGGCCACGGGAGTCTCCCAGACGCCGCCCGCCCCCGCCCCCGCCCCCACCCCCGCGCGGCCCCCGGTCGCGGCGCCGGCGTACCGCGGGTTCACGCCGGGCATCAGCTACCGGGAGTTCTTGGAGCGCGCCCGGCCGCTCGCGGACTCGGACATGGTGCGCTGCCAGACCTCCCCCCACACGGCACAGGTCATGGAGTGTGGCGTCGTGATTCGCGGTCCGAACGACGCCGCCCGGTTCTACCTCAGCGCCCATTTCATCGAGGGGAACGCCGACGTGGTCGCGTTCTACGACTCGGCGGGCTTCGGCGACAAGCGCGGCGTTCCACTGGTCGATCGTACCAAGAAGGAGCTGACCCGCCTGTTCGGCCGGCCGCACCCGATCGGAAAGAGCGGCTGGGAGTGGCGCTACGGCAGGCGCGCCGTGCGGTTCAACTGGCGCGGGCGGGGCACGGCCCGTTGGGTGTCCATCACTCTCATGGACAAGGACGTGATGGACCGAATCGCTCGATACGCGAAGACAGCCAAAAGCCGCAAGTCGTAAGCCGTAAGCGTTATGGCTTAGGGCTTGCGGCTTGTATGAGTCGTTCCGCCAGAGCCGACACTCCCCGCGCGTGCCCGAGCTGTTCGAGCCAGCGGGGCGGGATGCTCGCTTCGCCTTCCCGCGCGCCGAGCAGCGCGCCCGCGACGGCGGCGTTGGTGTCGGTGTCGCCACCCGCCTCGGCGAGAAAGATGAGCGCTTCTTCGAGGGACGGGCGGTGCATCCCGCACCAGAAGGCGATTTCCACGCAGTGGACGACGTAGCCGGCTTCCCCGCTCACATCGATCGGTAGGTCGCTCTCCTGCTCCCAGGGTACGCGCCGGATGGCCTCGATCAGCGGGCGCGGCGCCCCCTGAAGGCGGTGCAGCACCTCTTCGACGAAGTGCTGATTGCCGTGCAGCAGCTCTCGCGCAGCGAGGTTCACCGCCACCGCGCCCCACGTGCACCGCTCGTCGGCGTGGGTGATGGCGGCCTGCTGGGTCGACACGCGAATCAGCCTGTCGACGTTGTCGTGATAGCGCAATGCAACCGGGATGCAGCGCATCACCGCGCCGTTGGACGCAGCCCGCGCGTTGTGGGCCAGCCGGCCGGCTTCGAACGGCTCGGTGCCGCGCTCGATGAGTCGCAGGGCACGCTGTGTCGTGAGGCCGATGCCGCGCCCGTCCCGCTTCATCCACTTCACCCAGCGCTCCGCCACGTCGTGCGCGTCGAAGTCGCCCTTCTCCGCCAGAGATTCGGCAAGGAGCAGCGTCATCGCAGCGTCGTCGTCAAACGGCGACCCCTCGGGCGGCGCCGCGAGATCACGCACGCCCTGGGGAAACGCCTCACGGATCGCCGTGGCGGTGCCCAGGGGCTCGGTGGGGACGCCGAGCTGGTTCCCGACCACAAGCCCGAGCAGCGCGCCGCGCGCCCGCATGAGCAGCCGGGGATCGAGGTCGTCCGCCACGCGTGCCGTCAGAAGGTCAACACCACGACCCCGCTTTGCGGGACCACCCGGCCCGCGAAGCCGTGCCGGTCGGCGTGGGGTCCGATGTAGGGATGGGCACTGTTGTAGGCGGCCACGCTGGTGTTCTGATAGAGGCGATAATACCCGATGTGGGTGCGGACGGCACCCTTCGACACGAGGCAGTTGCACCGCACCGCCGCGGCGGTGGCGGGGTTGACCTCGAGCGTGATGTCCGATGCGCTCGCGTTCGTGATGAGGGGCGCGAAGTAGCGCTGACCGCCCACTTCGGCACTGACATCGGCCAGCAACCGACCTCCGGCCCGCGGGAACGCCGGAAGCGGCCCTTCCAGGGGCTCGCCGATCGGTGGGTTGCCGGGGCGGATGAGGCGCCACCGCAGCTCGCCGCGCTGACCGCGCCTCAGACTGAGCCGCTGGGTGGCCTCAGGCGCGACCGTATCCACCGGGACGCCGTGGCTCAGGATCTCGATCGGCTCGACGAGGGCGTTGTGAACAGACGCGACTCCTGGCCCGAGATAACCGGCACGACGCGCCAGCCCCCCCGCCACGAGCGCCGCCCCAAGCACCCCCGCCACCCACCAGCCGAGCCGTCCCGAGCCACGCCGGACCTGGCCGGAGCGCCGGACCTGACGCTCGAGGGTGTGGGCGCCCACCAGCCCCTCGGAGCCGGACGTGCGGCCGGAGTCGAGCGCCGCGAGCACGTCGTCGGCGTCCTGAAAGCGGTCTTCGGGTTTCTTCGCGAGGCACTTCACGATCACCGTGGAGAGCCAGCGGGGGATCTTGGCGTTGACGTCGCTCGCCACCGGAACGGGGTCGCCCAGGTGCTTCCCGACGATCTCGGCGCTCGAGTTGCCGTCATAGGGGGGCGTCCCGGTCACCATCTGGTAGAGCATCGCGCCAAAGGCGTAGAGGTCACTCCGGCCGTCGAGGTTCGGTTGGCCGAGGGCCTGCTCAGGGCTCATGTACTGCACCGTGCCGACCGTGAAGCCAGTGGCTGTTTTTGCGCCGCCAGCGTCGCCCCCGCCCCCCCCGGGGTCCAGCAGCTTGGCGATGCCGAAATCCAGGAGCAGGACCCGGCCGCTCTTCGCCTCGACCATCACGTTGTCGGGCTTGATGTCGCGGTGTACGAGGCCCTGGGTGTGGGCATGGGACAGTGCCTGGAGAATCGGCTCGGCGATCTTCAAGGCCTCGTCCGCCGTGTACGGGCCGCGGCGGCGCAAGCGCTCCGCGAGCGACTCGCCCTCGACGAACGGCATCACGTAATAAACGAGACCCTCACCGTCGCCGGTGAAGTGGATCGCGAGGATGGCGGGGTCCTGCAGCCGGGCGAGCGCCTTTGCCTCCTGCCGGAACCGCGCCAGCATGCCCGGGGTCCAGGCGATCTCCGGGTGGAGCACTTTGCATGCGAGGCGGCGATCGAGATCCTTGTCCCACAGCTCGTACACCTCGGCGAAGCCGCCCCGGCCGATCAGGCGCTTCACCTCGTACTTGGGACCGAGCGCGCGGGCGAGACGCTCCGCGGTGGGCACGGCGGGTGGAGCGCCGGGGGCGGGAGGCACCGCGGTCGCTCGCTCGTTCGTGATCACGGTGGGCGAAGCCGACCCGCACGCCGGGCAGAAGGCCGCGCCCCGCGGGATCTCGGCGCGGCATGAAGGGCAGGTGAGCTGGGTGGCCACGGCACGTAAGATTCGCGATTGGGGGCCGGCGGGCAATGCTCGCGACTGCGTAGGGGCGCAGCATGCTTCGGCCCTACGTATTTTCGTTGCATGCTGGCGCTCCGCATCATCGTCGGCCTCGGGCTCGCCTACACGCTCTTGCTGCTCGTCGCCTGGCTGTTCCAGGATCGGCTCGCCTTTCCGGCGCCGCGCGCGAAATTGCCCGATCCCAAGCGCCTAGGCGTCGAGAACGGGGAGCGAGTCGAGCTGGTGTCGGGCGACGGGACGAAGCTGGTGGGCTGGTATCTGACACCAAAGTCCCCAACCTCCGCTGGCCTCCTCTGGTTCTACGGCAACGGTGAGACCGTCGCAGCGATCTGGCCCATCGTGCGCGAGTTCCAGCCGCCGGGCACCGCCGTACTGGTCCTCGACTACCCGGGCTACGGCGGCAGCGGCGGGCGAGCGACGGAGGGTGCCTTGTACGCCGCCGCCGATGCCGCGTACGCGGCGCTCACCGCCCGACCCGATGTGGACCCGCGGCGCATTTACGTCTACGGTCGCTCGCTCGGCAGCGCGGTGGCGACGTACACCGCGGCGCACCATCCCGTCGCAGGACTGATCGTGGAATCGCCGTTCACCAATGCCGCCGCGATGGCGAAATACCACTACGGGTTGCTGCCCCGCTTCCTGCTCCGCCTGTCGCTCGACAACGTCGCCAACGTGAGGCGAGTGTCCTGCCCGATCTTGCTGTTTCACGGCGACGCGGATCGGCTGGTGCCGACGGCGATGGGCATGGCGGTCGCGGCCGCCGCGGCGGGGCCGGTCGAGGTGGTCCTGATTCACGGAGCCGGGCACAACGACACCTACGACATCGGCGGGCGATCGTACCGCGACAAGATGTGGCGGTTCATCGGCCGGACGGGCCCCTAGATCACCACCACCGGGACGATCCGGTCCCGCGTGGCCTCGAAGCGGCGCTCCGCCTCGTCCAGCGTGCGCAGCACGACCCCGTCGTCGCCGTCGGCGAACTTGCAGCTCTGCGCGACCCGTCCGGTCGCTCGGCGCACCATGACGAGCGCGCGGGTCACTTCGCAGCGATCCACATCCGGGTCGGTATGCCCGGCGACGAGCAGCTCCTCGAACAGCGGCAGGCTGCATTCTTCGCCCAGCACGTAGAGGGACTCGAGGATTTTGGGGCCGAGGAACCGGCGCAGCAGCTGGTCGCCGCGGATCCGCTCGAACAGGAGCACGAGGACCTCGGCGTGCCCGGGGTAGTAGCGCGCCGCTTCGACGGCGGCGGCAACAAACGCGTGGTGCGCGCCCGGTGTCGTGAGATACCGCTCGAACAGCGGCCACGCACCCTCGGGGTGCCGTTCGGCCAGCGCGAGGAACGCGAAGTAGCGACGCCCGAGTGGCGCCCCGGTGTCGGCGATCACGGTGCGCAGGCCCGCGACGCCCCAGCGCGCACCGACGAGCGCGGCAGCCGCGGCATGCTGCCACCGCTCGAGCTCGGGCACGCGGAAGGTCACGACGTGCGGATCGGGGAACGCGCGGCACCGCTCCAACGTCGCGAGAAGACGACGGTCCACCTGATCGAGCGCGGGCTCGAGGCCCTCGCTGTCCGCCCGTCGCGCGCCCCCGAGCGCGTCCCACGCGAGCCGGTCGACGTGCGCCGTCTCCCACGCGCGCTCGAAGGCCTGGGCATCGGGAGCCGCGAGGAGCCGCTCGAGTGCGCCGGCAAATCGGTAGAGGCGTCCAGACGTTTCCACTCGCACCAAGCTACCCCCGACTGGCCCGGAGGCAATCCGGATTTGTCCACATCGGTATGGAAAACCAAGTGGAAATCTTGTGGGTAGGGTGGGGAATGTTGCGCTTGCCCATGGGTGAGCTTAACCTTGCCCCGCGCCTACCTGGAGGGCCACTGCGAGCATCACTTCTCGTCGGCACCGTCATCGCGCTGGCGGCCTGCTCCCGCCCGACAGGGCCGATCGCCGTCGGCCTCGCAGGCCCCTTCTCCCAACCGCGCGGAGCCTCGATGCTCCGGGCTGCCCAGTTGGCGGTCAACCAGATCAACGCCAAACGGGGAATCCGGGGTCGCAAGCTCGAGCTGCGAGTCGTCGATGATTCGGGCAACGAGGACGCCGCGGTGCGGGTGGCGGAGCAGCTGTATGCGGACCCTGCGATCGTGGCGGTGGTGGGACACCTGAGCTCGGGCCCTTCTCTCTCGGCGGCGCGGGTGTACGGGGGGGGCGCGACGCCTACCCCGATGATTTCACCGTCCGCGTCGAGTCCCGACCTGTCGGGGATGAGTCCGTACGTGTTCCGCGTGTGCCCGAGCGACCTGCAACACGGGCCAGAGCTCGCCCGTTTTGCCTGGCAAACGCTCGGCGCCAGACGAGCCGGCATCATCTACCTCAACAACGACTATGGACGCGGGGTGCGCCGGACGTTCGCGGCCGAGTTTGCGCGCCTGGGGGGGACCGTGCTCGAGTCCGATCCCTACATCCCGGCCACCGCGTCGCTCGAGCCGTACCTCTCGCACATGCGCCGCGGGGGCGCGGACGTGCTGCTGCTCGCCGCAGAGCGCCCCGGGGCCGAGCTGGCCCTGCGTGAGATGCGCTCGCTCGGGCTGCGGTGGCCCGTGCTCGGCGGGGACGCCCTCACGGGGATCGAGGCGGACGGCGCGCTCGCGGAGGGCATGCGGTTGTCGTCCGCCTACCTCCCCGACCGGAGCGACGAGCGCAATGTCGCGTTCGTGGCGGACTACGCGCGCGCCTTCCCGGGACAGCGACCGGACCAACGTGGAGCGGGCGCGTACGACATCATGCTGCTGCTGGCGCGTGCGATCGACAAGGTGGGCGCCGACCGGAAAGCCATTCGGGACTATCTCGCGCGCGTGGGTCGGGGCCAGCCGCCGTTCGCAGGAGTGACCGGCCCGATCGCGTTCGACGCTAACGGGGACGTGGCGGGGAAGACGGTGGTGATCGGCGTCGTGCGCGACGGCCGGCTGGTGACGGAGGTGGCGCGGTAATGCGGGGCCGGTTCGACACGATCCGCGCGCGCATCCTGATCGGCCTGGCATTGCTCATGGCCGGTCTCATCGCTACGGCGATCGCGGGCGCCGCCACCCTGCGCCAGATGCGGTACGCGATCGACCAGGAGCTCGACGCGTTGCGGGCGTCGACCGAGGTGGGGAGCGGGCTCGTCACCAGCGTGCTGGAAGAGATCCGGGCGGCCGAGCAGTATCTGGGCTCACCCGGGGACGAGCCGCGGCGAGAGTTCCAAGCCGCCGCCGAGGAGGCCTTCCAGCACCAACGCCGGCTGGATGGGCTGGGTGGCCTCACCGTCGAGGATCGCCTCACCGTGAACCGCGTGAAGCAACTGCACGCGGCCATCCAGACTGAGTACTCGATCGCACACGCGCTCCGGGACCTGGGACGCGATCAGGAAGCGGCCGCGCGAGCGGCGGCGGTGCGGCCCCAGGCGGCGGAGCTGACGCGGCTGGTGCGTGATCTCTCCCAGCGGCAGGCGCAGAAGGCGGCGAAGGCCGCGCAGCGGCTGAGCGCGGACGCAGGCGATCGGGAGCGCAAGCTCTGGGTCTTCGTCGTCGCTCTCGTGATCGCAGGCTTCTTCCTGTCGCGCTACACGGTCCAATCGGTACACGGGCCGCTGGGCCGCCTGGTGACGGCCGCCGAGCGGTTCGGCGCCGGCGATTTGCGACCGGTCACCACCGGGGAGATGCCCCGCGAGTTCCGCGTGCTGGCGGACGCCATCCAGCAGATGGGGAACCGCCTCCGGCAGATCGTGGGCGACGTGATCGGCGAGTCGGACCGGATCGCCGGGGCGGCGGGGGACCTGTCGGCGGTGAGCGAGGAGCTCGCGGCGTCCTCCAGCGAGGTCTCGACGGCCATGGTGGAGATCTCGGGCGGTGCGGACCAGCAACGCGCCGCCCTCACCTCCATGGGCACCGGACTCGTTGCCCTTCGCGCCGCCACCGGCGACATGGCGGACGCGGCGGAGCGCGCGGCGAAGCTCGGCGAGGAGATCCGCACGGTAGCCGACCGGCACCGGGGCGACGTCGCCGCCGCCGGGAGCGTGCTGCTCAACGTGCGGGAGGTGGTGCAGACCACGTCGAACCAGATCAGCCAGCTCGGCGAGCTGAGCGTGTCGATCGACGACTTCGTGGAGCTCATCAAGCGCATCTCGTCGCAGACCAACCTGCTGGCGTTGAACGCGGCGATCGAAGCGGCACGGGCCGGTGAGCACGGCCGCGGCTTCGCGGTGGTCGCCGAGGAGGTGCGCCAGCTCGCCGACGAGTCGGCGCGGGCAGCGGAGGAAGTGACCCGCACGACGGGCTCGATCCGCGAGCAGATGGAGGACGTCACGGCCACCATGGCCGCGGGTCAGGCGAAGGTCCGGGGGATCGAGTCCGTCGCGGAAGGCGCGGCCCACGGCCTCGCCGAGATCGCCACGGCGATCGAGCTCGTGGAACAGGCCGCCGCGCGAGTGCGGGTCACCGCCCAGGCCAACCGCGAAACCACCACCCAGCTGCAGGGGCAGGCGGAGCAGGTGGCGATCCGTGCCACGGCACATGCTGCGGGCGCGGAGCAGGCCACGGCCGCCGCCGAACAGCAGGGCGCGTCGACCGAGGAGATGGCGGCCGCTGCCAGCAGCCTGCTGGAGGCGGCCGAGAGGCTGCGGGGGCTGGTGCGGGGATTCCGGGTGTAGCCCGCCCGGCGGGCTACGGTCCGATCGTGGTGCCGCCAGGTGCCACCAGCAAACCAGGCAGCAGATCGAGGCCCGTGACCGCAGCCGTCAGCACCGGCAGCGACAGCACCTGACTGGACGCCCCGGGGCCCATGGCAGTGAACCAGAGGTGGACCAGCGTCTGCGATCCGGCCTTTCCGACCAGGTCGGTGGCATTGAAGCGCAAAATGCCACTCGCCGCCGTGTCGGGAATGATCGCAGGAGACACGAAGGTGCCGGCCTGCGTGCTGTCGAACCGCAGCACGCCGGCATTCCAGATGAAGCGCGCGTCGTAGCTGCCGAGCAGCTCGATCGGGACTGCCTTGAGATCGAGCACGATGTCGATCGCGACGGGCTGCCCGAGCTTTGCAACACCGAAGCTGCGGCCACCGGTGAGCGCCAGCGCGAGCGGATTGCCGGGGAGGATGGTGGGGTCGCCCACCATCACGACCAGCGAGTCCGCGACGCCGGGGGCTGCGGTAGCGACCACGACCGCGCTACCCGGCCTGACGCCCGTGACCAGCCCGGTGCTCGAAACCGCTGCCACGCCTGGCGTGCCGCTCGTCCAGGTCGCGAGTGAGGGCGACAGCTGCTTCCCGGCGATATCCGTGACGACGGCCGCGAGCTGCGCCGTGTTCCCCGGACTCAGGGTCGTGAGAGTCACGTACCCCGGGTTGACCAGCACCGCGGCCGGGGCGGTGAGCGGCGCGACGGTGAGCCGCAGCGTGTCCGCGGCACCACGAATGGCCGCCTCGACGCGCCCCGCGCCGCCGGTCGGGCTCAGGAGAGCCGTGACCGTCCGATCCGGCGCCATGAGGATGAGGGCCGGAGTGAGGTTGGTCAACGCCACGGGCACGCCCGTCACCGGGATCAGCGCCGAGTCCACGCTGATGCGCAGCACGAGCGAGCCGCCCGTCGCGAGCGTGGTATCCTGCGGCGCGACCGTCACGACGCAGCCCGAGCCGATCTGGCACGGCCCGATATAGCTCACCGGCACCGTCACAGGCGGCGTAGCGTCTGTGCTGTTCACGATCACGGTGTCCACCCCCGCGTACAGCACGACGCCATCGCTCGAGCGGATACCCTGCAGGGTCACCTCGAACGGCTGTGATCGCCCGATCACCACGACCGGCACGCCGAGCGTCGCGTTGCCCGCCGCGTCGACGGGAACGGTCGTATCTGCGACCGCCCGGGGTACGCCCACGCTCGAGATCGGCACGACGACCACGTGGAGCTGGTCGAGATCGTCCAGCAGGACCGTGCCGGAGCCGACGGCGATCAACGGCACGATGGACAGCTGCGGGCCCCGGAGCTCAGATCCCGCCCACTCCGCGCACGCGATCATGCCGCCCGAGGCCGCGAGCATGAGCCAGGGAAGGAGGCGGCGGATCATCGCGCCCACTCGAGCAGCACGACCGCCCGCGGCCCGACGAGCGGCACGGAACTGCCGTTGTCCGCCACCCGGCCGAACGCTACCTGACCCTGGACCAGGACCGTCCACGCGGCGCTCGCGCGGTAGCGCACATCCACGCCCGGCCGCACCAGCCAGCCGAGCAGCGCGAAACTGCCGGTCGCGGGCCCGGCGAGCTCGTGACGGAACTCGACGTTCGGAGCAAGGCTCAGGACCGGGGACAGCGGGCGCTCGAGCCGAACGCCCAGCGCGAGCACGTTGCCGCGCGGCACCTGAACCACGGTGGAGTCGTAGCCGTGGGGCCGGAGGCGGTATCTGTCATATGCATAGAGGGACAGGCTGCTGCGCCCGGCGGGGAGGCTCAGCCCGGAATAGACCAAAAAGCGGGGGCCGCTGGCGCTGCGCGAGCCCGCGCCCAACGTATCCGCGCCGCTCGTCGCATACACTGCCGCGCCGCGAAAATACCCGCGACCACCCACGCGTCCCTCGGCGCCGAGCCGCACGCGAGCCTCGCCGCCCGGCTCGAGATCGCCGCCCCCCGCCACGGGCGTGTAACGCGCATACCAACGGTAGCTCCCGCCCACTCCGAGCGCCCAGCGCTCCCCCAGTTTGAACGCAGTCGCGAACCCGCCGGTTACGCCGCCCCCCGTTCCGAAGCTCGGCGTCGTGAAATTGAGCACCTCGGTCGCGAGGGCGCTGAGCAGCGGCACGGCCGAGGTGTCCACGGCTCGCTTCCCGGTGGGCAGCGTGCCGGCCACGGAGACGATCAAGCGCCCGGACACGGAGGCCCAGCTCAGCCGGACATCGGTGTCGGTCGGGCCCGAGAGCTCGAGCGTCCCGCTGGTGGTGGCGGCCGCGGCATGCGCGTACCCGCTCGACAGATCCACCGTGAGGCTCGGGCCGAGCCGATGCGACAGGCCGACCGGAACGGTCCACTCGACGACGTGGTGGAACGCGTAGCTCGACCCGAAGTAGTAGCCGTCGAATACGACTCCGGTGCGCGCCGCGGTGCCGACTCCGTCCCCTGGGCCCTGCGCGGCGAGCGGCGCCGCCGCGCACAACCACACCAGAACCCACCTCACGGCGGCCGCTTGAAGATGATGACGATCCCGTTCGTGACGGATGCGATGGAGGGCAGGCCGAGCGACTCAGGAGTCAGCCGACGGTCGATGCTGGAGCTGCCCGTGGGCAACTTCACATCGGCGATCGCGTCGCCGATGGCGGGCACGACATCGCGCGCTCCGGCGGAGAGCAGTGCGCCCGCGCCGCCCAAGCCCGTCGGCTCGGCGGCGCCCGTCACCCGCTCGACGGCGTCCGGGAGGGTGACCATCCCCCCACCCGTGGCCTGCTCGGCCGCCGGAGCCGCGGTCGCCGCCTCTTGGCCGTCGCGGGCGGCCTGGAAGCCCGGGTCGGCCTGCGCCGCGCTGCGGAAGTGCCGCGCCGCCGCGCCGTAGTCCCCGCGATCCATCGCCTCGAGCGCGCGGCTGTAGGCGAGGAATGCGGCGAGGCTCTTGGGCCCCTGACGGAGGATTTGCTCGCGTTCCGCTTGCGTGAGCTCCAGCCCGAGCTGCGCGGCGAGGTCGAACACCACCTGCTTCTCGAGGTCGAGTAGTTTCGGGAACGGCCCGGTCACCTGGCCCACCGGCCGTACGACGCCGGTGCTCGTGACCACCGTCGCCGAAAGCTGCACCGGACCCCGGCGCGGAATCGTCGCCGCCCCCTGCACCAGGCGCTCCGCCCGCAGCAGCCGTCCCACGCGCGCCGCCGTCGCCGGATCCACACGGTCGCTCTGGCCGAGCTTGAGCTCGTCCAGCAGCATGCCGATCTGCAGACGCTCGAGCAGGCGCAGGGTGCGGATATAGGCCAGGTCGGTCGCGATGAGCTCCGCCAGCCCGCGCGACAAGGGCTGCACGCCCGAGTCCCCCGCGATCACGAGCGGCAGCACCGCGACCGTGGCGGGCTCGGGCGGTGCGAGGGCGAGCTCCGCCTCGCGCGCCAGCGCCTGTCGCGCCGCTCGCTCCGCCGCGGCGCGGAGCGCGAGCTGCGCTTTGGCGCGCAGGGCCGCCACGCCTCGGGCGTTCGGGTGCTGGGCCGCGAAGTCGCTGTAGATGGCGACCGCTTCGTCGTAGCGATCCGCCTGCTCCCGGCACGCGCCGAGCACCAGCGGCCCGAGCACGTTGCCGGGCTCGAGCGCGAGCCCCGCGCGCGCGACCACGCTCGCGGTGTCGCAGCGCCCGGCGGCGGCGAGGGCCGCTCCGAGTCGAAACTGGAGGGTGGGGTTCTGGGGTTGCTGCTGCGCCTGGCTCGTGAGCGCGGGAACGTCGGCGGGCGTGACTGCCGCGGGCTGCGGTGCGCGAGCGCACGCGACGGCGGCGCCCAGCAGCAGAAGCGGGAGCGGCCGCTTCACCGCCGCGACTTCTTCTTGGCGGCCTTTTTCTTGACCAGCGGCTTGGGCCTCGCGGCGCGGACGGGCTTGACCTTGGACTTGAGGGGAACGTCGATGTCTGAGAGGACCCGATCGCCCTCTTCCGGGCCGATCAAGCCGCGGCGCACCGCATAACGCACCAGCTCCTCGGCATCGTCCATGGTGAACTCGCCCACCCCCGCGGCGGCGCGGATCGCCTTTACCAAGGCGTCGGCCACGGGGCTGCGCAGTACGCTCGCGATTCCGGGGAGGGCCTCGAGCAGCGAAGAGATCTGCGACCCGCCGAGCTCAGCTGACATCGACCGTGCTGCTCCGGCGCTAAAGGTCGCGCCAAGCTACATCGGCCCTACCAGACCGTCAAGGATTTTCGACCGATTTTTGGCGGAACTATCGCTGCGGCGCGCGGTTACGACGCTGGCGCAAGGCCTGGGCGAGCGCGCTCCCACCGGGAGCGCGCCGCGAGATGGTGAGGTCCGAATGGGACAAGAGCTCGCCCAGCACCGTGCGGGTCCGGGGATCGAGCGGCATCTCGAAGCGCAGGTCGAGCTGATATTCCGCGTGATCGGGGCCCTGACCGGTGAGTGTGAAACCCTGGGGCTCCGGTCGGGCGGCGTCGACCTCGATTTGCGCGAGCGGCTCGTATTGGGGGCGATCCATGGTCACCTCCGCGGGCAACCTCCGGGCTCCGTGAGAGATACGCCTCCTCCGCGAGGTGTCAAGGCGGCCCATCTTCCAGGGGTCGCTACATTTCGCTCCTGGAGGTGCGACAAGCGGTGGGACGACGCGGAATCAAGGAATACCGGGCGCCCGAGGCACTGGCGTTGATTGCGGCGGACCGTGAGCACGTGCCCCTGGTCTGCCCCTCCTGCGGCACCCGGTCGATCGTGCGCGCGCCCCGGCGCCGGGGCAGCCGGGCGGGCGCCGCGCCGCTCGCGCCCGAGCGCGTGACGCTGACGTGCCAAAGCTGCGGCCGTCACGCATCCTACATCGAGCGCGGTCCCACTGCGCCACGGGACGATACCATGGATCCCCATATCGTCCGCCTGTAGCATTCCCGTTCCACCACGGGAGAAGGAGAGCGACACCGAGCGTGGCTGGCGACGCGATACAAATGATGGGTACGGTCAGCGAAGTGCTTCCGAACACGACCTTCCGCGTGAAGCTCGAGAACGGCCACGAGGTGCTGGCGTACGTCAGCGGAAAGATGCGCAAGAATTACATCCGGATCCTGCAGGGGGATCGGGTCGCGGTGGACCTCTCGCCGTATGACCTAACGAGGGGCAGAATCACCTACAGGTACAAATAAACGGCGTCACCGTAGAAGGCGTCACGAAAATACGTCACGGGAAAACGTAAGAGGCCGGGATCGCTCCCGGCCTCTTGACGTTTGCTGCGTAAAGCCGTCGTCTAGTAGAACAGCATGAATCCGCCGGAAATATTGGTCCGGTCGGGGAGGCCACTAAGCAGTGCCTGTGAATCGGCGTGCCTATTGATCTCGCGGCTGCCCTCGAACACCAGCTTCAACGACTTTGTCCACTGGTGGTAGATACCGACGGTGTACAGCGAGACCTGCCCGATCGGCCCATCGGTGCCATCGGCTGAGGTGGTCCCAGCGCCCTTCAGGCGGCTGAAGCCCCAGCTCCCGGAGATCGTGGTCTTCTTGTTTAAGGTGTAGCCGATCTGTGCATAGCCGCCGTCAGATTTCCGCTTGTTCCTACCGTTCGCCAGCTCGTCGCCAAAGAAGGCAAGCGCCGTGCCGATGCCGCTACCGATGTAGCCGCTCACAACGACGGACAACTCCTGCATGTCGAACCGGACGCCGGCAGTGCCCCCGACGGCGCTGACCGTGCTGTCTTGCGTGATGTGCGACACACTCTGCCACTCGCCACCGGCCCAGACCGTGTACTTGTTCTTGCCCTGGGCCTTTTTCCAAACGACCTCGGCCTCGACGCGAGGAAGCTTGGTCTGTGTGTAGCCGTTCGACATGGCGCTCGGCTGGAACAGACCTACGCTGATCTGCGCGGGATTCTTGGCAGACGAGCTGTAGGTCAACTGTGCATTGAAGTTAGGATAGATGTAACCGTAGCCGATCCGCCCGAGCGTGGTGCCCTGGCCTTGTACCGCACCCACGGCGCCGACTCCGAATAGTGTCTGGTCGTTCAGGATGTTCTGACGCTGGAACAACCCCAGTTCGCGGCCCGCGAGAATCTGACCCCACTCGCCACCAACCGTCAGGTACACCTGCCGCATGTCGATCTGGGCGCCGAACTGGTCGTGAGCGTTACCACCATTCTGAATCTGCGGCGCGAATCCGATGTGAGCGGCGAGGTTCATGCCGGCTTCCTTGCCGCGTGCTTCGAACGTCGCGAAGGCGGGCAGTAGGCCGGTGCGAACGTTGCTGTACGTCCGGGACCTGCCGGTCGCCGCCGAGCTGTCTTCGTGCGAGAACGTCCAGAAGGCGTTTACGTTCCCGGAAAACTGGAACGCCCATCCGTTGGACATCTGCATCGTCAGGCCTTGCGCGTCGGCCGTCGCGGAGACGCCCAGCGCCAAGCCCAACAACAACAGCGTGAGACGCTTCATACGAGATTCCCTCCTTGGGAGTTTACTGCCGCCATCCTACCGCTCGTGCCCTCGAGGCGCATATGCGACTGCCCGCGCCAGGTACAGCCGAGTGGGAAGGTTCTCCCACCAGTACTCGTCTGGCTTCTCACCTACAGTTGTGTGTGAACTAACAGGAGAAAGCGGAGCCCACCTCCTTGAGAGCGAGTCCATCGGCACTCCGCGCACCCGCGAGGCTAAGGTTTCCCCGCAGGCGTGGCCGCCAACGACGGCCTGTGAACTGAGCCCGAAACCTCGAGACGAACCCACATGCCGGCCGCCCCGTGACCCGGAACCCCGCAAAATATTAGATAGGACCCCCCCCTATCCGCAATAAAGCGCAGGTCATCCGTCTGTTCCGAGATGAGCCCCTGCTCCAGCCGCAGCGTGAATGCCCGGGCAAAAGCGGGCGCAACTGGCCCTGTGGGAAGGGGATGGGCGTCCGCGATGACCTCGGCGGAATGCGGGAGCATGCCATCGTGATTCCGGAAGTGCATCACCACCGTCCACCCCAGCGGCACCGTCAGCGTCAGCCCCCCGTCCCGGAACCCGTTGAAGTTGAGGGCGCCGTTGAGACCCGTGAGGCCGGCCACCAGCTGGAAGGTGACCGTCTTGGTTACGCTGTCGACCTGCAACCACGACGGGTCGACGGCCGGAACGGGTGCGGCCGGTCCGTCCTGTGCGCATGCCGCGACAGGAGGCGCCGCGCCCCCCGCCACGGCGACGATACATGCGACCGACAACCACTTCACCAGGGCGAAACTACCGCGCCCTCCCGGGAGACGGAAGAGCTTGAAGGTGACGACGTCGCTGGATTTGTAGCGCATGAGCGACAGGCATGGCACGTAGGCGCCTCAGGTTTGCCGTGCCATCCTCAGAGGGCTCCTGACGGTGTCTGGCATCCTCCTTGCGAGAACCGAAATTGCAACCCGTTTTGGGTCGCCGGCGGAGAGCCCGCTGCGAGACGGCGCTCCGGTCCGACAGGGTAGGCGCAGCGTACCAGGATGGCCTTGCATGTACTCCAAGTCCGGCGTCACGTGTTTCGACCACTTCGTTGCGTGGTTGCTGGCTCTGGGGCTGTACCGGTTGGCGCGCGGCGCGATGTTCGTGCTGCTCCTGGCCGGCGCAGGGTGCCTACACTCCCACAAGGCAGCCCTCGCGCGCGTCCCGCTTGTTGCGGCAGGGGAGCGCCCCCTCGCCCAGCGACTCGCCGGCGCAGATCTCGTAGTGACTGCTACGCTCGCCAAGACCGAGCGCGATTGGCGCTACGAAGAGCCCTGCGGCTTCTTGCGCCACCTCATGTACGGTTGTGCCGACATCCCGAAGGCGTACCAGGCGACGTTGCGCCGTGGCAACGAGACGTGGCCGGTCTTCTACTTCAAGCTCGGCGACTTGCCGCACCCCGCTGTGGGGGACTCGGCGGTCTGGCTCCTCCGCCAGGGGGCCGTGTTCCGCCTCTTGGAGTGCGCGCAGCGGCGCGGTTTGACGTCGGCGTACTGCGGCTACGATGTCGCGTACGTGGTCGAGTCCGACGACGACGTCCTTCCGGCTACTACTTGGCAAGAGGTCAGCGCGCTGCTCCACACTCTCGGACAGCCTTCCTCAGAGAACCGTTAAAGGTAAAAGCCGACGCACGATGAGCAGCACCGTGCGCCGGCTCCCCGCTCTCTACATCCCTGCCTTCGGCAACCCGAAGATGAAGACCGAGTTACCCAGCGGATAGCTGATCTGGAAGTTGCCACCGGCCGCGACGGCGATGAACTGCTCGCCGTCCAGCTCGTACACCGAGGGCGCCGCGTTGACGCCGGCGCCGCAGTAGAACTTCCACAAGACGGTGCCCGTCTTGGCGTCGTACGCCTTGAACCAGCCGTTGCCCTCGCCGGTGAACACCAGGCCGCCCGCCGTGGCGGTCGCGCCGCCCATCATCGGCAGCTCCGTCTTTTGCTGCCAGGCGATCTTGCCGGTGTTCAAGTCGATCGCGCTGACCAGGCCGTACTCGCCAGAGTACCCGCCCTTCTCGTCCGGAACCCGGATGAACGCGCTACCGAGCCACAACCGACCCTTCTCCCACGGGGCGTAGTGGACTTTGTAGTGCATCGGCTGATGCAGGGCCACCGTGTAGGCGTAGGCCAGGTCCGGGTGCACGGCGATCGGGGACCACTCCTCGCCGCCGTTCGCGCCCGGCAGCATGAACACTCCGTCGGCCGTCGGCTGGGTGTACATGTTCTGCTGCGGCACGAACGCCGCCGAGCGGCGGATCAGTTTGCCGGTCGCGGCGTCCAGCACGTACACGAACCCGGTCTTCCCGGCTTCGACCACCGCCTTCTTGCCGCCGACCATGGCGATCACCGGGGGACTCACCGCGTCCAGGTCCCACACGTCGTGCGGGACTTCCTGGTAGCCCCACTTGAACTTCCCGTTGGTCGCATCGATCGCGACGACCGATTCGGTCCAGCGGTTGTCGCCTGGGCGGATCGAGCCGTCCAGGTCGGGGGACGGGTTCCCGATCGCGACAAACAACGTCTTGCTGGCCTCATCGTAGGCCGGCGTCATCCACATCGAGCCGCCGCCGGTCTTCCAGGCGTCGGCGTACTTCGCGGAGTCGGCCTTTTCCTTGGCGATGTCGCGCTTCAGGTCGTCGCCGTCGGGCGTGGTCTTGGAGAACGGGCCCCACCAGCCGCCGTCTTCGGGCGACGGCAGCGTGTACCACGTCCATCCTGGCGCGCCGGTGGTCGCGTTGAAGGACTTCACGTAGCCGCGGATGCCGTACTCGGCCCCCGCCGTGCCGATGATCACGTTGTCGCCGATCACCAGCGGCGCCATGGTCTCCGTGTAGCCGGCTTCTGGCCCATCGCCCACCTTCACTTCCCACTTCACCTTCCCGGTTGTCGCGTCGAGCGCCACTAGATAATCGTCGAGCGTCCCGACGAACACCGAGCCGCCCGACACCGCGACGCCGCGGTTATTGGGGCCGCAGCACGCCGTGCTCACGGGCCCGTTCTTGTGCTCGTAGTGCCACAGCATCTTCTGCGTGCGCAGGTCGAAGGCGCGCACGATGTTGTTCGGCGTCGCGGGCGACGTGATGTACATGATCCCGGCCACCACGATCGGCGTGGTTTCGAAGCTGCCCAACGTGCTCGCGCCGTGCGTATAGACGGCCCGCGGGACGAGATTCTTCACGTTCGTGGTGTTGATCGTCTTCAGGGGCGAGAACCGGTTGTTCCAGTAGTTGTGCCCGTACATCAGCCAGTCGCCGCTCGCCGCGGCGTTGAGCAGCATGTCGTTCGTCACGACGGCGTGCGGTGGAGCGCCCGGGAGGGGGTCCGCAGCCCCTCCCGACCCCTGCCCGCACAGCGGTGCCGCGACGAGCGCCGCGACCGCCACGGTCGCGGACCATCGAGCCCAATGCATCATACCCACCTCCATTAAAGGTCGACGACTATTCTCCCGCACCCAGCGAGAATCCCACATACACGTTCCGGCCCGGAGCCGGCTCATAATAGCGCCGATTCGCGGCGTTGATAACCACCGATCCCACGTAGGCGCGATTCCAGACGTTGTTGAACCCCACGAACGGCCGTAACCGCACGCTCCCCACCGTCCCGTCCCAACCCGCGCGCAGGTTCGTGGTCCACCAGGGGCCCGTGCGTGGGGCGTTGCTGGTGCTGGCCGTATCGTCCACGGTGAAACCGGACGAATGCGTCTCTTCCACCTCCACCCACCCACCCCGCAGGGCCGGCGGCCGCAGCTGGAGCAAGAAGTGCAGCCAGTGCTGCGGGATGCCCGGCAGGGCCTGCCCGTCCAACACTTGCGTGCCCAGGGTGTAGCGCGTGTAGCGGAAGTCCGAGTACGTCCATGTGGTGACGAGATTCAGGCCGGCCGCGATCTCGAGCTCGGAGCCGAGCTCCACCCCACGGTGGCGGGACCTACCGGCGTTCTGGTAGAAGACGCGACCATTCGCGTCGGCAGGGACCGGGAACTGGATGAGCTCGTCGCGCACCTCGGCGTCGAACAGAGCCACCGAATAGTTCAGTCGTCCTCGGACGTCGCCGCGCACGCCGATCTCGTAGTTCGTGGCCTTCTGCGGCTCGAGCGTGGGGTTGAATCCCCCGGCGCCGCTCGGCCGGTTCGTGAGCTCCGTCGTAGTGGGCGTCTCGAACGACGTGCCGATATTACCGTACACGGTGACTACATCGGAGGGCGTGACGGCGACCCCGAGTGAGCCGGATAAGGCCCGCATCAGCCGCCCTCCCGAGTCGTCGGGGTTGCTGTCGTTCACGAGACGGTCGTTGACCTGGAAGTTCACCCAGTCGTACCGGATGCCGCCGGTGACCGATACCTTCGGCGTGACCTGCAGGGCGCTCTGGATGAACGGCCCGACCTCCGTGACGTGCTCGAGCTGGTCGAGCTGGCGCACTGGGCCGGGTTGTCCCCCGACGTTGTTGAAGTTGAGCCGGTCGTCGCGCTGTCGCTGGAAGTCGACGCCCGCCGTCAACCGCTGCTCGAGCGAGCCGAGCGGTACGGGTCGGCTGACGCTGAAACGAGCGCCGTAGTCAAAGCGTTTGAGGTCGATGTAGGCGAAGGTCGTGGGATTCTTGAGGCGGCGCGTAATGCCGAAGACCGTGAGCGACGCCTCGCCGCCGCCCGCGAGCTCGCGCCGCACCGTGACCCCTCCCTGTCCTTGAGTGACATCCTTCCCGGCCACCTGCGTGAGGTTGGCCCGCGCTGCGGAGTCGCGGTTTACGCGCATCTCGTTGTTCGTCAGCGCGCCCGGATTATCGGCCCGCGGGTCCCACCCCACGTCCGCCTTCGCCGCGAGAGACCAGCCGGGGGCGAGCGGGAAATGCCACCGCGAATTCAGATTGCGGAAATCGGCATCCGAGTGCTGCCGCTGGCCCGTGTAATCGAGCCGCGACACCGTCACCAAGGCGCTGCCCGAGCCGACGCGGAACGACGTGCTCGACTGCCACTTGTTCCAGTTGCGATTCAAGTCGCGGTCGAAGGTCCCGAACAGGACGCGCACATCCTGGCGGACGGTCCGCGGAGCGGTCGGGTCGGTCCAGATGCTGATCACGCCGCCCGATGCGTTGCCGAACAGCGCCGACGCCGAGCCGCGCAGGATCTCGATCCGATCGGCGGCGCCGAGCTCCAGGTTGGTGAGCTGGCCCTGGCCGTCGGGCAGCGTCTGCGGGATCCCGTCCACCAGCACCTTGATCCCGCGCACCGCGAAGGCCGAGCGGGCCCCGAACCCGCGGATCGAGATCCGTTGATCGAGCGAGAAGTTGTAGCGGTTCGCCGCGTACACCCCCGGGACGGTCACGAGCGCCTCGTCCAGGCCCCACGTGGGCCGGCCCCGGCTGATCTCGGTCCGCTCGATGAGGTGGACGGCTTGGGGGATGCGGTTGATGGGCGGGTTGGCCCGGGTGACCGATACGACCGCGGGGGGCAGGGTGTAGACCTTCAAGCTGTCGGCCGGATGCGGGGGAGCCGTCGTGTCCCGCTGCTGGGCCGCTGCAGCGACCGACCAAAGGGTACACAACGCGGTGAGTGTCGCCCTTCGCCCGCGCGTCACGAGCTGCGCCATCCGATCGAGTCCATGGCTTTCAAAACAGGGGCGCGTCAAGGCCGCCGCAGGATCCGGTTCCAGCGGATCCGCAGCGGGTCGGTGGCGACGCTCAGATAAATAATGAGCGGCTGGCCCACGATGTGCGACCGCGGCAGGAATCCCCAGAAGCGACTGTCATAGGACTGGTCGCGGTTGTCGCCCATGACCCAGTAATGCCCGGCCGGGATCGCGATCGGGCCCCAATCGTGGGTCGTCGGGTGGTAGCGGGCCGTGTCGCGCCCGACGTAGTAGGGCAGGTGCAGGGTCCGGATCTTCCGGAGCTGCACCGGATCGTCGGGTTGAGACCCGAGGTGCAGGGCATACGGCTCGTCGAGCCGCTTGCCGTTCCGATAGACCGTGTCGTGCGTCATCTGTAGCGTATCGGTGGGCCCACCAATCACGCGCTTGACGATGTTCAAGTTGGGCGTCGAATCTTCGACCGAGCGGAACACGACGATCCCGTCGCGCTGCGGCTCAGCATAGCCCGGCAGGCGGCAGCAGCGGATCCCGGTGAGGGGGATCTCGAGCTCGCCTCCGTAAATCGCCTTGTTGACGAACAGAAAATCGCCGACGAGCAGCGTGTTCTCCATGCTCGCCGACGGGATGCGGAACGCCTCGATCAGATAGGAGCGGAGCACGATCCAGATGCCGACCGCCACGGCGATCGACGCGGCCCACCCTTTGGTCCACCGGTTGAACGCACGCAGGCGCTCGAGGATCGAAGGTTGCTCCATGGAGACCGCAAGCTAGGGGCGCCCCGGACTCCCGGCAACCGTTCCTCGGAGCCCGTTTCTTGGTATAATTGGAACTCGCAATGAGCGACCCCAACCCGCCGCGCCGTTCGCATCCGCCGCTCATGGACGGCCTCGGCAAGCTCTGTACCGAGGGCAAGGAGCTCGCCGATTATCTGTGGCAGGTGCCCAAGGACGAGCCGGCGCGCCACAAGATCGTCGCCATCCTGGACCAGATCGCCGCAGAAGCCGCAAAGCAGGGGCGCAAGGAAATGCCGCGCATCTGTGAGGAGCTCAAGACGGCCGCCAAAGCCAGCCCTAGCCCGCAGCAGGTGGACGTGCTGGTGAGCGGGTTCGACCGGCTGGTCCACCTGTGGCAGGCCGCCAAGTCCGGTCTGCTGTGACGAAGCCCGTGAGCGGCGCAGCCCCTCCACCCACCACCCGGGCCGCATCACTCGATCAGCTTTGCATCAACACCGTTCGCACCCTCGCGATGGATGCGGTCGAGCGGGCCGATTCCGGCCACCCCGGGACCCCCATGGCCCTCGCGCCGGTCGCCTACGTGCTGTGGCAGCGGCATCTGCGATACAATCCCGCGAACCCCGACTGGTTCGGGCGTGACCGTTTCGTGTTGTCCGCCGGGCACGCCTGCATGCTGCTCTACGCGGTGCTCTACCTCACCGGGTACGACCTCTCGCTCGACGACATCAAGCAATTCCGCCAGTGGGGGAGCCGCACGCCGGGCCACTCCGAGCACGGGCTCACCCCGGGCGTCGAGGCCACGACCGGCCCGCTCGGTCAGGGGGTGGGGAACGCCGTGGGGATGGCGCTCGCCGAGGCGCACCTGGCGCAGCTGTTCAACCGGCCCGGTCACAGCGTCGTGGACCATTGTACGTATTTCCTCGCGTCCGACGGGGACCTGATGGAGGGCGTGTCTCACGAGGCCGGCTCGCTCGCCGGCCATCTGAAGCTCGGCCGTCTGATCGGGATCTACGACGACAACCGCATCACCATCGACGGCAAGACCGACCTCACGTTTTCGGACGACACGGCGAAGCGGTTCGAGAGCTACGGCTGGCACGTGGAGCGCGTGGCGGACGGCAACGACCTCGGCGCACTCGATGCGGCACTCGCCGCCGCCCGGCGCGTCGCGGACCGGCCGTCGCTGGTCATCGTGCGCACGCGCATCGCGTACGGCAGCCCGCACAAGCAGGACACGCCCGAGGCACACGGCGCCCCGCTCGGCCAGGAAGAGGTGAAGCTCACCAAGCAACGCCTCGGCTGGCCCAGCCTCGAGCCGTTCTACGTGCCGGACGAAGCGCTCGCGCACTGGCGGCTCGCCCGGGAGCGCGGCGCCCGCCTCGAAGCCGAGTGGTCGAAGCAGTACGAAGCGTATCGGCAGGCATTCCCGGAGCTCGCCGCGGAGCTCGAGCGCCGGCTCGCCGGCCGTCTGGCCGACGGCTGGGACGACGGTCTCCCGACGTTCGCCCCCACCGATGCCCAGGCCACGCGCGCGGCGTCGGGGAAGGTGCTGAACGCCCTCGCGCCCAGGCTCCCCGAGCTCGTCGGCGGGTCGGCGGACCTCGCGACCTCGACGAACCTCGCCTTCAAGAACGGGGGCGACGTGGCGGCCGGGAGCTGGGGCGCGCGTAATATCCATTTCGGCGTGCGCGAGCATGGGATGGGCGCAATCCTGAACGGACTCGCCCTGCACGGCGGCGTCCGGCCGGTCGGCTCGACGTTCCTCATTTTTTCGGATTACATGCGGCCGCCGATCCGCCTCGCTGCGCTGTCCCACCTGCCGGTGATCTACGTCTTCTCGCACGACTCGATCGGCCTCGGGGAGGACGGTCCCACGCATCAGCCGATCGAGCAGCTCGCCGCACTGCGCGCGATCCCCAACCTGGTCGTCCTCCGACCGGCGGACGCGACCGAAACGGTGGAAGCATGGCGCATGGCGATCCTGTCCCGGAACGGCCCCGTCGCGCTGGTGCTGACGCGTCAAAAGGTCCCGGTGATCGACCGTGCGAAGTACGCCCCAGCGAACGGGCTGCGGCTCGGCGGCTACGTGCTCGCCGACGCCCCCCGCGGCAAGCCGGCGATCATCCTCCTGGCGAGCGGGTCCGAAGTCACCCTCGCGCTCGGCGCTCACGAGCGGCTCGCCGCCGAAGGGATCGCCGCGCGTGTCGTGAGCCTACCCTCGATGGAGCTGTTCGCGCGGCAGCCGGAGGAGTACCGAGACTCGGTGCTGCCGCCCGCCGTGCCCGCGCGGCTCGCCGTCGAGGCCGCCGCGCCGCAGCCGTGGTACCGCTGGGTCGGGGACCACGGGGCGGTGCTGGGCATCGAGCGGTTCGGCGCGTCGGCGCCCTATCAGCGGATCTATCAGGAGTTCGGGTTGACCGTCGAAAACGTGCTCCATAGGGCGAAAGAACTACTTCGCGCGTAGTCCGCGAGTGAACTCGCGACTCGGCGTTTGCCCGTAAACGGGCCTTGCCGCTTCAGCGGTAAATGCCGAGTCGCGGCTTCAGCCGCGCACCGACGCGGCCCCCAAACGTTTCAGAATCACCCGCGCCGCCTCCCGCCCCGACTTCACGCACGCCGATACCCCCGCGCCGTCGAACCCGGCCCCGGCAATTGCCAGCGGCGCGAGCCCGGCGAGCCGCTCGCGGACCGCTGCCAGCCGGTCGGCGTGCCCGCGCGGATAGCGCGGCAGCCCCCGCGGCCAGTGGAATGCGTGGGCCCAGAGCGGATCCCCCTCGATACCCAAGATGGCAGCGAGCTCGGCGTGCGCGATCGCCGCCGGATCGCCGTCCACCGGTCCGACGAACGCGCGCACCAAGGCATACCCACCTGGCGCCCGGTTCGGGTACTTCCGCCACGCGTAGGTGCAGGCGCGCACCGCGCTGCCCGAATCCGGCGCCGCCACGAAGCCGGCCCCCTCGAGCGTAGCGGGCACCTGGTCCGCCCGATACGCGAGCGACACGGTGATACTCGGCGCGTAGAGCACGGTATCGAGGGCGCGAGCCGCGGACACGCCGAGGCCGGCGAGCAGGCGCGCCGCCACCCAGGCGGGGATCGCGAGGATGACCGCCTCCGCGTCGAGTGATGAGGCACCGGTGAAGGAGAGCCGCCAGCCGCGCGCCGCCTGCGCGATGGCCGTGACACCCTGCGTCGTGCGCAGTCGGGGGGGCGGCACGAGGCAGGCAACGAGCGCCTCCACCACGTCGGCCATCCCCGTGGCGAAAGTCCTGAACCCCCCTACGTTCCCGTTGACCTGAATCCCCAGCAGCTCAGCGGCCTTCCCTTCGGCGAGCGGTTCCAGCCGGCGCCCGGTCCAGAGCGTCGATCCCCGCGCGACCTGATCCACCAATCGACCCTCGATGCCGAGCTGGCGCGCCAGCTCTTGAATGTCCGGCTCGGCGGCGAGGAAGCCATCGGGGCCGCCCTCGACGATGAAGCCGTCGTGCCGGTCGGTGACGATCATGCCGCCGGGCTCGCGTCCCGCGTCGAGCACGACCACCTCGGCACCCGCCCGACTGAGCTCCCACGCGGCGGACAGGCCCGCGAGCCCCGCGCCCACGACCGCGACCGTCATGTCCACCCGCGCGCCGCCGCGGTAGCGCGCGCGATCTCCGCCAGGGCGCCCACCAGTAGCGGATCGTCGTTCAAGGACGTGGTGCGCTCGAACCGCACCCCGAGCCGTCCGGCGAGCTCACGGTACATCACGTCCACGTCGTACAACACCTCGACGTGATCGCTTACGAACCCGATGGGAACGATGAGGAACGCCCGGCGACCCTGCCCGGCGAGCTCCGTCATGACCGCGCCCGCCTCGGGCCCGAGCCACGGCTCGGGTGTAGCTCCCGCGCTCTGGTAGGCGAAGCTCCACGCGGTGAGCCCGGCGCGCTGGGCGACCGCCGCGGCGCTCGCCCGCAGCTCGTCGGGATAAGGATCGCCGGTCGCGAGGATGCGCTCGGGCAGGCTGTGCGCGGTGAACAGGACGTGCACCGCGCCCGGCGCCGGGAACCGCTGCAGCGCTTGCGCGACCCGCCCGGCGACCGCCTCGAGGAACTTGGGGTGGTCGCCCCAGCGCCGCACCAGCGCCGCGTCGAGCCGCCCCGCAGCCGCCTCGAGCAGCTTCTTCTCGTACGCGCCCACGGACATCGCCGAGTAGTGCGGCGCGAGCACGATCCCCACCACCCGCCGGTGTCCGTCCGCCACGATGTGCTCGACCGCATCGCGGATGTAGGGATGCCAGTGCCGCATCCCCACGTAGACCGCGAACCGCTTGTCCTGCGCCAGCGCCCGCCGCACGCCGGCCGCCTGCGCTTCGGTGAGCTCCCGGATCGGCGACCGGCCGCCGATCCGTGCGTAGCGCTGTCTGATCTCCTGCACGAGCTCCGGCGCCGTGGGTCGCCCGCCTCGCACATCCTGGAGGTACGACTCGACCTCGTCGAGGCTCCCCGGGCCGCCGTACGCCATCAACAGCACGGCAACGCGTCCCCCCCCATCAGCCGCCATGCACCCACTCGACGACCGTCTGGAGGGCTTCCACCGGCGTCTCGGGGAGCACGCCGTGCCCGAGATTGAAGATGTGCCCGGGGCGCCCGCCGGCGCGGGCGAGCACGTCCCGCACCTGCCGCTCGAGCTCCGGCCGCGGCGCCAGGAGCGCCACCGGATCGAGGTTGCCCTGAATGGCGCGGGGAGTGGAGGACCCGATGCGCTCCCACGCGACGTCGAGCGGTACCCGCCAGTCGACGCCGATCACATCACCGCCCGCCCGCGCGAAATCCACGAGCAGCGTGGCCGTGTCCGTCCCGAAGTGGATCACCGGCACGCCGCTGGCACTCGCGAGCTCGAGGGCCCGCTGGCTGTGCGGAAACACGTAGGTCGCGTAGTCCGGCGGCGACAGGCAGCCCACCCAGCTGTCGAACAGCTGCAGGGCCCGTGCGCCGGCGCGGGCCTGGCCCGCCAGGTAGCCGCCCACGAGCTCGGCGAACCGCTGCATCAGCTCGTGCCAAGCACGCGGCTCGTTGTACATGAAGCGTTTGGTCAGGGCGAAGCTGCGCGTCGCGCCGCCTTCGATCGCGTAACTCGCGAGCGTGAACGGCGCGCCCGCGAACCCGATGAGCGGGATATGCGCGGGCAGCGCCCGAGCGGCGGCGCGCGCGGCCTCCATTACATAGGCCAGGTCGGTCGCGGGATCCACCGGCGGCAGCTCGAGCACCTGGCCCGCCTCTCGGATCGGCCGGGTGATCTGCGGCCCTTCGCCCGCCGAGAACGAGAGTCCCAGGCCTAAGGGCTCGAACGGCAGCAGGATGTCGGCGAACAGGATGGCGGCATCGACGCCCAGGCGCTCGACCGGCTGCAGCGTGACCTGCGCTGCTAGCTCGGGCTTGTGGCACAGCTCGAGCAGCGAGTGCCGCTGCCGCAGCGAGCGGTACTCCGGGAGGTAGCGTCCCGCCTGGCGCATGAACCACACCGGCGTGACGTCGGTGGGCTGCGACCGGCAGGCCTTCAGGAAACGGCTGTCGTCAGGAGTGTGGGGCAACCGTCGGCTCGCGCGCCTCGGCTGGAGCGATCAGGACCGTGTCCCCTTCGATCTTGACCCGATAGGCAGCGACCGGAAGCGACGGTGGACCGCCCAGCGCCTGGCCTGTCTCGAGCGAAAAGACGCCCTCGTGCCACGGACAGGTGACGGTGCAGCGCGCCGGATCGACGGTTCCTTCCGACAGGCTGGCGCGCGCGTGGGTACAACGGTTCGCGATCGCGTGCACGGTGCCGCGGACGTTGAAGAGCGCCACTGCGTCACCGCCCACGTACACCCGGCGACTCGCCCCCGCCGGCAGATCCGCGAGCGTCGCCACCGGTGTGTACCCGTCGGCCCGCGTCGGCCGTCGCGCCGTCGCCTGGGCAGACCCCGCGCCCCCCAACGTATCGAGCATGTCCCACAGGGACATCTGCACGCACGTGAAGGTCGGCGTGTCCCGGAGCGTGTAGGAGGATGCCTGGCTCTCGCGCAGCTCCATCACCAGGTCGAGGAAGTCGGCCGGGTTGTCGCCCTCGAACGCCACGATGAATTCCTGGTCGTCGAGCCCGTAGGAATACGTCGTGTTCAACCGGATGGACGGATACTTCCTCCCGACGCGGACGTGCTCGTCCATCATCGTCTGGCGCTCTGCCTTGGGAAGCATGTACCACGCCCGCGTCTTGATGAACGGGTACACGAAGAGGTAGCGCGCTTCACTCGGCCGGATCACGAGGCGCGACGGCTGGCTCGGGTCCTCCGGGAACTCATAGATCGAGCGCCGGGTCATGGCCAGGTAGCTGTACGGGCTGGTCAGGTATGCGCCCAGGTCCGTGCGATTGAGCGCCGTCTGGAGGGCTACGAGCGCATCGAGGTTCTCGGCCACCTGCCAGAGCAGGAAGTCGCAGTCACCCCGGATCCCCACCAGGCCGTAGGGGCGGAGCAGCAGCCGGCCGGCGAAGCTTTCAATTATCTCGCCGAACTCGATCTTCGAGCTCGCCTGGCGCTCGGCGGACAGCCGCCGCCAGGCGCTGTCGAGCTTGTAGAAGGCGAAGCGCACGACTTGACGCTTCTCGGAGGGCTTCGAGCTCATGGAACCCAATCTAATGCGGAGTGTCTTCGCGCCGCGCCTTCCAGATCATCCGCGCCACCCACACGCCGATCGTCCCGAATATGAGGAGTGGCGTGAGCGCGAGCAGCACCGCGGCCCAGAAGTAGAGCAGCTGAATTCCGGTATCGTCCCCGTGCGCCAGCGCGAGCAGGGTGGGAAGGATCATCGGCCGAGGAAACGGTTCAAGTGTCGCAGGTAATAGACGAGCGCCACCGCGGCGACCGCGAACGCGAGCCCCATGACCAGTGTCAGTGCTTCACCCGACTGCCGGTAGGTCCACCCCGCCCACACCGCGAAGCCCGCGCAGAACGCGATCGCGGTCGAGATGAGGAGGCGGTGAAAGGGGATCACACGATCTTGTCCAACACCATGAGCGTGAGCAGCGCCGGCAGGTAGACGATCGAGACCAGGAACACGCGCCAGGCGCGTGCGGTGGTGACGGCGGCGGTCATCGCGACGGACACGCCCGCATAGGCGAGGCCAAGGGCGAGCGCCCCGAAGAAATACAGCGCGCCCGTCACGCCCAGCAGTGTCGGCAAGAGGCTCACCGGCAAGAGCGCCATCGCGTAGAGCAGCATCATGCGGCCCGTGTGACGGCCGTCGGGGTCCGTGACCGACAGCATCGCGAGGCCGCCGCGCTGGTAGTCCTCCCGATAGATCCACGCGAGCGCGAGGAAATGGGGCAGCTGCCACAGGAACAGGATCCAGAACAGCGCCGCCACCGCCGGTCCGATCGCGCCGCCGGCCGCGGTCCAGCCGCCCACGATCGGCAGGGCGCCCGGCACGGCCCCGATCAGCGTATTGAGGGTCGTCTTCCGCTTGAGGGGCGTGTAGAGCAGCACGTAGCTCGCGAGGGTCAGCGCGGCGAGCCCGGCGGTGAGCAGGTTCACCGCCAGCGCCAGATAGAGGACGCCGGCGACCGAGATCACGCCCGCGAACAGGGCGGCGGCGCGCGGCGTGAGGCGCCCGGAGGGCAGCGGCCGTCGCTCGGTGCGCCGCATGCGGGCATCGACGTCGCGCTCCCGCACCTGGTTGAAGGCGTTGGTCCCCGCCGCCACCAGCGCGACCCCGATGAGCGTCTGTACCAGCAGCCGGACGTCCACCCCGCCGCGCGAGCCGAGATAGAATCCGGCTGCCGCGGTGAGCAGCACCAGCTGCGTGATGCGCGGCTTCGTAAGCTCGAGAAACGCTACCAGATGTGCTCCGACATCCCCGCCAGGATGAAGATCAGGGCGAGCGGCACGGGAATCAGCGCCATGATCCGCAAATTCCAGCGTTCGAACTTGAGGTGCATGAAGAACAAGCCGACGAGCGCCGCCTTCCACACCGCCAGGAACAGCAGCAACAAGAGCTTCAAGTTGCGCGAGATCGGCAGCTCGAACGCGAGCGCCAGCTCGGCGGCCGTGAGGACCGCCAGGTAAACCCAGATCAGGATGTAGTTGGGACGCTTGTGTGCGGTCTCCATAGCCCTCAGATCAGGTAGACGATGGTGAACAGGATGATCCACACCAGATCGACGAAGTGCCAGTACAGGCCGACCGTTTCGATGCCGCCATAGTCCTGTTTCGAGTACTTGCCCGGCAGCGCCTTCGTGAAATACAGGTAGGCCATCGAGATCACGCCGCACGTGACGTGGAAGCCGTGGAATCCCGTCATCGTGAAGAAGGTCGAGCCATACAGACCCATCGTGGCCGCGGGTAGCACACCCTTCGCCACGAGCTCCGCCAGCTCGCTGCCTTCGCGTACGCCGCTCGGCACGAAGCCGTGCTCGATCAGGTGGATGTACTCGTAGACCTGGATGCCCACGAACGTGGCGCCGCCCAGGATGGTCATCAGCAGCCAGAAGCGCATCTTCTTCGGGTCGCCGTCCTGGATCGCCGCGTACGCTTTGACCATCGACACGCTCGAGCAGATCAGCAGGAACGTGTTGAAGGCGGTGATCTTGATGTTGAGCACGATGCCCGGCTTGGCCCACTCGCCCGTGGCCCCGAACCGGAGGATGACGTAGGTCCCGATCAGGGCCGCAAAGAACATGACCTCCGAAGCGAGGAACACCCACATCCCGAGCTTCTTGTTGTAGACGTCGAGCCCCCGCTCGGCCGGATAAGGGGGCAGCATCTGATCGACGGTGGCGGCTGCGTGCGTCATCGGTCGTCCCCTCGGTCAGTGGCCCGCGACCGGCGCGCGGGCCGGCTCACGGTCGGTGGGCAGCTTGGTGTATTGCGGCAGGTAGTCCTCGGCCGCCTGCGGCGAGCTGAACTCGTAGGGGCCGCGGTACACCGTGGGCACCTTCTCCCAGTTGCCGTGCGGCGCGGGGCTCGGCAGCGACCACTCGAGCCCGTTGTCGTGCCACGGGTTTTGCGGCGCCGGCTTCCCCTTCTTGAGGCTCCACCAGAAGTTCACGAAAAAGATGATCTGCGTCGCGAACAGCAGGAACGCGCTGATCGAGATGAACACGTTCATCGGCTGATACGGCTGCAGGAACGTGTATTGCGACGGGTCATATAACCGTCGCATCATCCCGCCCATGCCGAGGATGTGCATCGGGAAAAAGACGCAGTTGTACAGGATGAACGTGAGCCAGAAGTGGACCTTGCCCCACCGCTCGCTCATCATCCGGCCGAACATCTTCGGGTACCAGTACACGATGGCGCCGAACAGCGCGAACAGGCTGCCGCCGAACAGCACGTAATGCAGGTGCGCGACGATGAAGTAGGTGTCGTGGATGAACATGTCCACCGGCGTCGCGGCCATGTAGATGCCCGACAGCCCGCCGATCACGAACATCGCGACGAACGCCACCGCGTTGAGCATGGGCACGTGGAAGCGGATGTTGCCCCGCCACATCGTCCCCATCCAGTTGAACACCTTCACCGCCGAGGGGACGGCGATCACGAGCGTCGACACCATGAAGGACGACCCGAGGGTCGGGTTCATCCCGCTCATGAACATGTGGTGGCCCCACACGATCCAGCCGAGGAACGCGATCCCGATGATCGCGAACACCATGGAGTGGTAGCCGAAGATCGGCTTGCGGCTGCCGTTCGCGATGATGTCCGACACCATCCCCATCGCCGGCAGAATCAGGATGTAGACCTCCGGATGCCCGAAGAACCAGAACAGGTGCTGCCACAGGAGCGCCTGGCCGCCCGCTGCTGGGTCGAAGAAGTGCGTTTGCAGCACCTGGTCGAACAGCAGCATGATCGCGGCGCCCGACAGCACCGGCAGGGCCAGGAGTCCCAGGATCGCCGTGATGAACAGCGACCACACCGAGAGGGGCAGGCGGAACCACGTCATCCCCGGGGCGCGGTTGTTGATGATCGTGGTGATGTAGTTCAAGGAGCCCAGGATGGACGACAATCCGACCAGAATGATCGAGACCGACCAGAGCTCCTGCCCGATCGACGCGCCCGAGAAGTCGTGCCGCGCCGACAGCGGCGCGTACATCGTCCACCCCGCGCGGGCCGCGCCGTCCGGCACGAACAGGCTGGACAGCATCACGAGCCCGGCCGCGAAGAACGACCAGAACGACCACATGTTGATGCGCGGGAACGCCATGTCGTGCGTCCCGATCTTGAGCGGGATCAGGAAGTTCGCGTACACACCCACGAGCAGCGGCATGATGGCGAAGAACACCATGAACGTGCCGTGCATCGTGACCAGCTGGATGTAGTACTCCGGCAGAATGACCCCGCCCGGCGCCATGCTCTCGGGGAGGATCCCGCCGCCCGGCATCGGCTGCCCGGGATAGGCGAGTTGCCAGCGCATCTGCATCGCCAGGAGCCCGCCCACCAGCAGGAAGAACAAGCTGACGAACAGGAACTGGATCCCGATGATCTTGTGATCGGTCGAGAAGATGTACTTCCGGATGAAGCTCCGGTCGTCGTGATGCGCGTGTGCTGTGTGCGCCGTCGCGGCAACGGTCGTCATTGCGAAGCCTCCTGAGCAGCCTGCTTCATCCAGGCATCGTAGTCTTCCTGGGTGTGTACCACCACTTGCGCCCGCATGCGGTAGTGCCCCAGCCCGCACAGCTCGGCGCACCCCAGCTCGTACGTGCCGGGGACCGTGGCCTGGAACCAGGCATTGATGTCCATCCCCGGCACCGCGTCCTGCTTCACGCGGAACACCGGCACGAAGAAGGAGTGGATCACGTCCTCGGACGAGAGGTGCACCACCACGGGACGCCCGACGGGGACATGCAGCTGATTGCGGACCGTGAAGTCGTCCGACGTCCCGAGCTGCCCGTCCGCGCCCGGATAGGTAACCTGCCATTCGAATTGCTTCGCGTGAATCGCGATCGGATAGGCGTTCGCCGGGACGCTGTGGCGCCCTTTGATCTTCACCCAGTAGTGATTGCTGATGAGCCCCAGCGCCACCATGGTCACCGCCGGGATCGTGGTCCAGATCACCTCCGCGCGCGTGTTGCCGTGCGTGTAGAAGGCCTTCTGGCCCGGGCGCTGCCGGTACTTCACGACGAACCAGATCAGGCCCACCTCCACCAGCACGAACGCGATCCCGGTGATGATCGTGATCGCCAGGAACAGGCCGTCCACTTCCCCCGCGAATGTCGAACCCTTGAGCGGCAGCCACCAATGCATGAGGCTCTCTCCTCGGTTAGTTCACTTGGCTGCGAAGCTGAAGTCCGCCGTCTTGGTTTCGCTGCCCGCTACCGTCACGCTGGCGGTCTGCGTGCCGTACTTCTCGTGCCACGCTTCGATCGTGTACGTCCCGGGCGGCAGGCCCTTGATCGCGAAACTTCCGTCCCCGCCGCTCGCCCCGAAGAACGGATGGGGCAGCACGCCCAGCCAAGCGTGCATCCATCCGTGCACGTTGCATTCGAGCGCCACCATGACCTCGGGTTTGTCGAACGTCTTCGTCGAGGTCATCACGGCGGGCTGGCTGATGTTGAAAGGGCGGTTGGCTTTCGCCTTCGCCTTGATGTTGTGCAGGATGCCGTCGGAATTCTTGATCGCGAGCGTCTGGCCGACCTGGATGCCGAGCACGTGCGGATGGTAGCGACAACCGTCCTGGTCCAGGGTCACCGGCCCGGCAGGTGCCGGTGCCGTGTAGCTCGCCGGGAGACCGGACTTCACGTAGACGAACACGTTCGCGAGGGTGCCGTTGGCATTCACGACGACCGTTTCGTCCGTCGGCACGCCCTGGTACTTCGCCTTGCACTTGGGCTCCTCGGTCATGTCGATCTTCGGCATGGCGGGCTTGGCGCCGGTGAACTTCACTTTGCCGCTGATGGTCCCGCCGCCCTGCGCCGGTGGGGCCGGCTGACGCGTCCACGCCGCGAGGCCCAGGGCCAGCACCATACCCGTCGCTGCCACAGCTCCAAGCTTCCGCATCCTGCCTCCTCGATGAGAGACCTGCACGCCTATACCCCGGAACGCGTTGCGCCGCGCCGCTGGGCCCGCCGTACGACCACGAGCCCGAGGCCGAGCGTCACGAGCATCGCCAACACCGGAGAAATGAACACGCCCGGCGGCGTGGGTCGGTCAAGCGCCAGGAAGTACCAGGTGCTCACCGCCATGCGCGAGCCGTGTTCCCCACTGGAGCCGTCCCAAGCGAAGAAGGCCATCGGAATCGGCCGGCCAGCCTCAAGCTGAACTTCGTTGGCGGTATCCGGCGTCGCAAGGGCGCGGGTCAGCACCAGGCGCCACTCGCCACGTTCATAGGTCGCCTCCCCGGCCGGCGCGCCGGGAAGGGTATCGAACCGCTCGATGCCGCGGGCCAGGCCGGCGAAGGCCCGGCGCGGCCGGCTGGTCCAGCGCCACTGATACACGGGGTCGGTCGTGGCCCCCATGAGGAAGTAGGGCCGCTCCATCCCCGGCGGCAGGTGGCGGGGGAACTGCACCGCCAGCTGGTCGGGCCACGGCTCCGCCTTGGGTCCGGGAGCGGAATCGTCGCCGGCGACCGTCTCGAGGATGCGCTCCTCGAACTTGAGCCACGCCGTGTCGGGGCTCTCGGTGCGGTCGTCCCAACTCACCCGCAGCGCGAGCGTCTTGCCGTCGTGCACGGCTTGCACCCACACGCCCGCCACCGCCGGCGCAAACCAGCGGGACTTGTGGATGACCTGGCCCACGAGGGGAAACCACGAGCGGGCCACGCGCGTCCACGCCGAATCGTCCGGCGAGACGGGCACCGTGCCCGGGACCTGCGGCGCATGGACCACGTCGCGCACCTCGGGCGGTGTGTTCGGCGAGAGCGAGCGCACGTACTGCGCCAGGCGCCACAGCTCCTCGTCGGTCAGGAACTTCTGATCGATCAGGTCGGCGAACGACGGCATCGGCGTGCCGTCCAGCCCGGTGCGCAACCGCCGGTAGATGTCTTCCACCGAGCCGCCGCCGCGGAACCGCCAACTCTGGTGCAGATCGGCCGCGAAAATCGGGAAGTCCGCGTCATCCTTGAGGGTCGGCGCCGACGGGCCGTCGCCCCTCCCCTGGTCGCCGTGGCATTTGCGGCACCCGATCGAGTCGTAGAATTGGCGCCCCACCTTGAGGGCCGCGACGCTCGTCCCACCGCCCGGGGGACTCGAGAATTTCAGCGCCACGACGTGCTGGCTCGTGTCCCCAAAGAACGACGAGAAGGTCTTGATGTACGCCCGCACGTCGCGCCGCTCGGACTGAGAGAGCCGCCCCTTCCACCCGGGCATCGCGCTGCCGGGCAGGCCCTCGTCGATCGCCCGCTCGAGATCCGCGTCGGTCGGAAGCTGGCCGCTCGCCGTCGTGCGGATCTTGTAGAGCCCGCTCGTGAAGTTGCGCGGGCGCGGGAGCATGTACGCCGCCGCCGCGCCGTCGCCGGCTCCCGCATCTCCGTGGCAGCCCGCACACCACTTCACGTACACCCGCTTGCCGGCAGTCGTGTCTTGTGCGGCGAGGGAGCGGGGAGCGGGGAGCGGTACCGTCCCAGCAGCCACGACCAGCGTCACGCGGAGCAGGAGTGCGCGCTCAGTCATGACTGCTCCCTGCCTGACCGCTCCCTGCTCCCTCAGTTTTCTCCCACGTCCTCGGCTTCCACCCCGTCTGCTCGTACAGGAACAGAATCACCGACCAGATCTCCCGCTCGGTGAGGAAGTCCTCCCACACCGGCATCGCCGAGTTCCAGGGCGTGCCCTCGCGGGGGAGGCCGGGCCCGCCCTTCGCGACGCGCCAGAACACGAAGCTCTCGGTGAGCTGCGCGATCGTGCCGTTGTCCTGGAAGTTCGCGGGGAGCGGGTTGAAGCCGGATGCGAAGTGTCCCTGGCCGTCGAGGTGGTCGCCATGACACGGGAGACAGTTCCGGTAGTAGACGTGCTTGCCCTCCGTGAGGTACGCGGGGAGGGATTCGGGGTGCTGCCGCAACGGGTTCTCGAGTCCCGTCAGCGTGATCGTCTTGCCCCGAAACGTGATCTCGGCGGGCGGGGCGGGATGGATCGAACGCAGGTTCGGCGGCGCCGCGACGCTCGTCGTGACCTGGCCGTATGCGACGATTCCGACCAGCGCGGTCACTCCCGCGAGCACCACCGCGCGCACCAGCTTGAGCCGCGGCTCGATGAGCACCGCCCGGATCGGCTCCTGGAAGCGACGCCAGCGTTCTTCGTTGTCGCTGACGTAGATCAGCACGCCCACGAGCACCGTGATCATGTACTGCAGCACGACGCTTTTCGGGACGATGGCACTCCCCGGCAGGACCGGCACCACCCACACGACCACGATGTAGGCGAGGACCAGGATCCCCACCGCTTGCCAGAACGGATGCTCGGCGTACCGCCGGATGGCGGGCGGGAGGGAGGGGCTCATTTGTGCGCCGCCAGATACTGTACCAGCGCTTCGAGCTGCGCGGCGTTCATCATGGTGCCGAAGCTTTTGGGCATGATCCCCGCGAGCTTCTCGTAGCCCTTCGTGACGGACGACGCTGGGTCGAGGATCTTCTTGCGGATCGACTCCGCGTCGCGGCGCGCGCCGACGTGCGTGAGATCGGGCGCGATCACCTGGCCCTGCCCGTCCAGCTTGTGACAGGCGAGGCACCCCGCGGCTTGGATGATGGCTTTCGGGTCGATGGACCCCCCGGCCAAACCCCCACCACCTCCTCCACCACCCCCACCCCCCGTTGGGGAGGTTGTGGAGGTGCTGGAGGTTGCGGGGATGTCCGACGCGGTCACATCGACCGTGCCACCCTGGGATTCAAGAAAGGCGATCACCGCCCAGACCTGCTCGGGCGACAGCTGCTTCGTCATCACCGGCATGATCGGCTGATAGCCCTCCACGACGTAAGCGCCGGGTTGGTCGAGCGATTCGTACAGGTATTGCTTGCAGCTCTTTCCGGGCTCGCGCTTGCCGCAGCGGGCGCCGATCGGCCCTTGGCCCTTCTCGTCGGTCAAGAGATTGGGCGCGCGCGTGCCCAGGCCGTGGCACGTGGGGCAGCCGCCGATCCCGGTGAACACTTTCTCCCCCGCCGCCACGAGCTGCTCGGGTGTGACGTTCGCGCCCAGGGTGAGTGTCTGCGGCACCTCGGACTGCACCTGCGGGATCTCGTTGGCGATGAGGGTATAGAGCGCCAGCGTCCCGAGCACGATCCCGACGATCTTCGCGTTAGTGGCCCACATGCCGGGCCCCCTGCTCGGCGTCGCCCGTCGCGACGAACGTGGACTTCTCCGCGAGCCCCCCTAGCCAGAACACGAATGCCACGAGGGACAGGAAGATCAGCACGCACAGGCTGATCATCTTCGAGGCGTAACCGAGCGCCGGGGTGGCGGCGTACTTGCTCGTGTCCTGCATGACCTGCCACACGTGCCAGTACTGACGGATGCCGGAGCGCGCGAACCCCATCAGGCCCATCAGCCAGGTGAACGTGACGGCCAGGATGAATAAGGCGTACTGGGACCGGGGCGGCATTTTCCCCCAGCGGATCGCACCCAGCGATTGGGCGCCGCGTGCCATGAGGATGTCGATCACCGTGACGAACACGATGCACGAGAGCACCGCCAGGACCTGATAGACGCTGAACCCGATGCGCACGATCGCCTCGACGAAGTAGCCGCGGATGCCGTAGAACAGCACGACCGCCGCCGCGACGGCGAACATCGCTCCCTGGATGATGGTCCCCGTGCGCGCCCACGGCACCACCGGGCGCGTGTTGGCCCGGCGGTACAAGAGGAACGACAGAAACGTGGTGAGGATCATCAGATTCACGGCCGTATTCTTGGCGCTCATCACGCCGAGGGCGCCCAGGAACGGATGGTGCGAACCGCCCATGGCCGCGAGCTCCTTCGAGTCCGCGATCATCGTGTGCGGCGTGCCCCATACGATGGCGCCGAGCACCAGTACGATCAGCAGGTACTTGGTGTAGGGCCGGAACCGCTCCGCGCCGGGGATCCGGCCCATGCCGATCCACAGGTAGTAGTTGCCGGTCAGGAACAGCACCGCGATCAGGAACGCCTGGATCACCCACAGCCAGCTCATGAAGCCGCCCATCATGGTGATCCCCATCGACTGGTCGTACTGGTAGATCTCGCGTCCCAGCCAGTAGCCGGCGAACGGCAGCACGATCAGCGCCGACATCGCGATGAAGTTCCCGACGTACCCCATCCAGTCGTAGTGGGCCCGTTCCTCGTCGGTGCGTGCCGCGAGAAACCGGTAGCTCGCGTACGCGCCCACGATCGCGCCGCCGAACACCACGTTCGCGATGACCCGGTGCACGTTGATCGGCATCCAGGTCGCGTTGGCGATCGCGTGCCACAGCTTGATCGTGGTCGGGTCGGTGGTCGGCGTGATGTCCCGGGGCGGCGACATCATGTACGTGAGCCACGCATTCGCGATGAACATCACGATCGTGCCCCACACGTTGAGTAGGATGCCGAGCGTCCAGTGGCCGAGCTTCGCCCGTCCCTTCTTCCAACGATCCCACCCGTAGTAGTAGAGGTACAGGGTGAACGACTCGATGAAGAACAACGCTGCGTACAGCCACATCGACGGCGCGAAGATCGTCGTGAGGTAGGCCCAGAAGCGGGGATACAGGGTCGAGAGGCCGAACACCAGCATCGCCCCCCAGATCGCCGTCGCGCTGTACGCCACGAGCAAGAGCCGCGTGAACTCTTTGCTCAGCCGGTCGTAGCGCTCGTCGCCGCCGAAGATGCCGATGGCCTCGGTGACCACGGCGAACATCGGCACGCCCAGGACGAACGCGGCGAACATCAGGTGCACCTCGGCCGTGATCCAGATGAACGCTCGCGCGCCGATCACGGGGAACTCGCCGTAGGCCCGGCTGGTGTCCGCCGCCGCCTGCAGCAGAAGAAGAGGATCAGCCATTCATGATCCCTCGAAGCAGATCCTTCGCGCCTTCGGCGCTCAGGATGACAGCCTCGCTCGCTGCGTGAAGGGAGATGGAGGAGAAACCATTTGTTCTCCTTCCTTCCTTTTCAAAGGCGCGCCCCGGCTCGTCATCCTGAGCGAGCGCGCGGAACGCGCGCGAGCGAAGGACCTGCTTGTCGGTTCTAGAGATCATCGGTTATGAAGAACGGCTGTCGTTTCGAAAAGTCGATCGGCATGGCGCTACGCACCTCGGCCAGCAACTCGGGCGTCACTTCCCGCCGTCCGTGGCGGCGGGCCCAGTCTTCCACCCGCTGCATCACCACCCCGCGGACGAACGACGGAATCCGCTCCACGCGCTCGCGCGCCGCGTCGGCCCACACCAGGGCCGGGGTGAAGTCTTCGCCGTAGGCGAGGGCGCGCGCCGGCTCGATGACGGCGGCGCCGCCCGCCGGCTCGTACACACACGACGGGTCGGCCGCGAGCACATCACCCGTGAGCGCAAACGCCCGCGCCCGGCATCCCCCGCACAAGGCCCGGTACTCGCACACGCCGCACTTGCCGCCGAGCGGTTCCTCGCGCAGCCGCCGGAACAGGGGCGCCGACCGCCAGATATCCGCGAAACTTTGCGCGCGCAGGTCCCCAGCCACCTCCGGCAGGTACGGGCAAGGGGTCAGTTTGCCGTCGGGCGTGATGCGGCAGTACTGCGTGCCGCAGGGGCAGCGCGTCTGGTAGTTCAAGACCGGGGAATCGGGATCGGTCTGGTGCACGTGCCGCATGAAGTGCGGGGCGCACTTCGCGCGCACGAGCATGCCGCCGCGGTAGGTGCGCTCCCACCGGGCCAGATCGGCGAGCACGACTTCGTATTCCGCCGGAGCCAGATCGGTGAGCGACGCCCCGCGCCCGGTCGAGACGAGGAAGTAGCAGTTGAAGGACACCGCGCCCTCGTCTGCCGACCAGGCGACCAGGCGCTCCAGCTCTCCCCGGTTCCCCTTCGTGACGGTCGTTTGGATGATGAAGTCGAGTCGCGTGGCCCGCAGCCGCTCGAGCGCGGCCTGGACGTCCGCGAGAGCCCCCCGCCCGTGCCGGAAGTTGTCGTGGTAGGACGGGCGCAACGAATCGATGCTCACCGCCACACCGCGCACGCCCGCGGCCTGGAGCGCCGCGATGCGCTCGTCGGTGAGCAGCGTGCCGTTGGTACCCACCACCACGGTGGCGCCGTGGGCGGAGGCGTAGTGGGCGATCTCGTTCAAGTCGTCACGCAACAGCGGTTCGCCGCCTGACAGGATGAGCATCGGGGCCGGGTTCACGCTCAGCACCTGATCGACGATCCCGAGACACGTGGCCGTGTCGAGCTCCGTGGCGGCGCTCTCGTGCGGGCCCGCCGCGATGTAGCAGTGCGCGCACTCGAGGTTGCAGCGCCGGGTCAGATTCCACGCGACCACGTGAGGGACGTAATCCACGTCAGTCTCCGGCTTGCTCCGCCAGCAGCCGCTCCATGGCCGCCTTCGCCTCCTCGGGCTTCATGGTCTTCAGGTCCACCGGGCACTTCCCCATCTGCGCTTCGATGTCCCGGATGGGGCAGCGCGTGATTCCCTGAGCCTTGGCATCCTCGATGAACGCGCGCATCTCCGGAGACAGCCCGTCGCGTCCTTCCGCTTCGGCCCGGATCTGCTTGGCGCGCAGCTCCTGGAACATGACCATCATGGTGTCAACATCGAACTCGTCTGCCGCGATCATCGCCTGCTTGTTCTCGTCCATCACCCGCGTGGTCACGCGCCAGATGTCGTGGCCGCGGGAGAAACGCTCCACCGTATTGCGCGCCAGCGGCCGCGCGATGAGCGGCACGAGCTGCAGCCGTTGCCACGCTTCCTCGGTCCACACGATCGGGTCGGCCGCGGTGCGCGGACGGCGACTCACGGCGCCCGTGACCGGGCACTTCACTTCGACCTCAGGGGTGAGGGGCTGGGGGTCGGCATCGTGGCCCTGCACCTTCGTCCCTTTCATCTGTTCCTGCGCCTTCACTTCCGCGAGAGCGATCTCCTCCGCCGTGCCGATACCCATGATGAGCTGCATGTGCGTCGGCAGGAGCTTCCGGATCGCCTCGTCAAGCCACTTGTTGGTGACCGTCGCGGGCTCGCCGTGCGTCTGCTCGAGCACGTACTCCTCGACCGCTCGCCGCGCGATGCCTTGCGCGAACGGCGGCACCCGGAGAATCCGCACCTCGGCATCAGGCGCCCAGGGCAGCCCCGCGACGCCGTCCTCTTCGATCCAGGGAATGTCCTCTGGCCTCACCCCACCCGTCCCTGCCAGCAGGACGTTGCAAGGCGCAAGCCGTAAGAGGTTCTCCGCCTGGCTGCCGAGCTCGGTGCCTTCGATGCGATGCGCCCCGTGCCGCGCCAGCACCAGCAGGGACGGCTTGATCTCCTCGGCCCACTGCATGATCACCTGGAACGGTTTGCCGACCAGGATCTGCGTCTTCAAGGGAACGTCGGGGAACTCCTGGGCCATGACCTCGGCGCGCTTCAGGTTCGCCTGGCACAGCTTGAGCAGTCCCTTGTCGATGATGTTGTTGTGCAGCTCCTCCTGCTCCTCGAACTTGAAGACCTTGGACGCTTGATAGGAGAGCACATCCTTGATGTTGTGAAACACGACGTGGTGGTACTCCACGTCGAACGCGCTGCACACGTACAGCGACCCACCGAACGCCTGCGCCAGCTCGAGCGCCACGCGCATCGCCCGGTAGCTGTAGGACGAGCCGTCCACGCACACGAGCAACCGCCCGCCTTCGAACGCCCGGTCGTCCCGGATCAGCAGGATGTCCTTCTCGATCCCACGCAACACCCGCGACACGACGCCACCGAGCTGCGAGTATGCCTGGCGGCCCAGCCCGTGCGCGCCGATCGCCAGCAGGTCGTATTGGCGGCCCGACGAGCCGGCGAGCCGCGCCGCCGTGTCCTCGTCTTCGGCCACCAGCCTGCCGTTCTCACCCACCTTCACGTCCGCGCGAACCTTGTCGCCACCGTCGTAGCCCGCTGCGCGGTCGGGGTCGAACCCGATCAGCCCCGGCAGCCGGCCCTCCCCGCGGTTCACCTCGTTGACGATCTCTTCGTAATTGATGCCTTCGAGCAGCTGGCGGGTGAGCCGCACGCCCGCGCCCTCGCATCGCTTGCCGAGCTGGTCGAGAAAGCTGTCGGCGATCAGCTGTAAGCCTTTTTCGATCAGCTTGTCGTGGATCTTGCGCTGCTTTTTGATCTCGTCGGGCGTCTGGAACCGAGCGGGGAGGCCTGTCTCGAGCTGGCGGAAGCGGACGTCGTGGAGGCGGGCGGCGTAGACGTGGTTGCCGGTGATGCGGCCATCGGACCTGCGGCACAGCTCGATGGCCCGGTCGACGGCCCAATCCGAATGTGCGGAGTTGTCGACGGGAACGAAGATCTCGCGATACACCGGCACCTCCCCCTTTGGGCGGGGCGAGTATGTGAGCGACTAGACAGGCTGTCAAGTAAGCGGGGGCACCAGTTGCCGGCCCTCTGCGTCCCAAACGGTTATGGCGTCCACCGGGCAGGCGTCGCACGCGCGCAGCAATCGCTCGCGCTCGACGACCTCGGGCGCGACGAACACCGCGATGGTGTCGGCGTCCAGTTTGAAACCTTCGGGGGCTTCCTTTGCGCAGTCCCCGAACCCGACGCACTGGTCGCGGTCGATCACGATCCGCAGCCCGTACACCGTCCGCTCGCTGAGACTCACATCCCCTCGAGCCCGAGCTCGCTCCGCGCCGTGTCCATGACGGCCGGAGTGATCTCGGCGATGCCCCGGTCCTTGGCGTAGTCGAGGTAGATCCGCTTGACCATGCCGCGCACGAAGCCGGGGACCCGGGCCAACCGCTCCTGCGCCTCCATGGACCAGCTGGGACCACTCCCTGCTCCCCGCTCGCGCCCGTCGTCGAACGCGTCCTCCTTGCCGGTCGCCACCATCCCGCGCACGGTCTCCAGCGGCTGCGGCGGGAGAGTGGTGCCTCCGATTTTGACGCCCAGGGACGCGACCAGCTGGGTCTCCATGGGGTTGGTGAGCAGCGCCACGACCCGGCCGCAAGTCGGGCAGCGGAACGCCGCCGCCAACGTGCCGTCCCCCGGGAGCTGCCGCTCCTCGAACTGCATTTGCCGGTCGCATTCGACGCAGAGGAATTTCATTGTAGCTTCGAGACGACGTTTTTCCACACGTCTTCGCCAGGATGGAATGGGACCCGCGCCAGCACCGGGATCCCGAACTCGGCGGCGAGCTCGTCCGCGGCATTCCCCACGAACGGGCCGCCGACCATGTTCTCGACCACGCCGAGCAGCGTCGCCTTCCTGTCGTTGGCGGCACGAAGTGCGCGGCGCACCGCGTCGCGCGACTCGGGTGTCGGGATGGTCACTGCGAGCACGGCGGGTCGTGCGGGCAGCAGCTCGGTCAGCTCCTGGAAGCGCTGCACGCCGGGCGGGAGATCCACGAGCAGCTCGTCGAGGGCGCCCCAGGCCACATCGGCCAGGAACTCGCGCAGCGTCGCGGCCTCGAGGGTCTCCCGCCACACGTGTCCTTCGGTTTCCGGCCCCCGGAACGCCAGCGGTCGGCCGTCCTCGAGGAGAAATGCCATGGAGAAGCAGCGAACGCCTTCTGCGCTCACCAACGGCTCGATCACGCCGTCGTGCAACGTGCAACTGGTGACGGGGAGGTGGAGCAGTTGGGGAGCGGTGGGCCCGTTGAAATCCGCGTCGAGGACGCCGATGCTCCGCCCCGACCGCGCCAGTGCCCGGGCGAGTCCGGCCGTCACGAAGCTCTTCCCGACGCCGCCCTTGCCGCTCAGCACCGCCACCACTCGCCGTACGGAAGCAAGCCGGTCGGCGACGCGGCGCCGCTGGGCCCCGATCTGGTCGGCGAGCCCCGATCGGTCGGCTTCGGTCAACTCGTGATAGGTGCGGATGTTGAGGGGCATGGGGTGAGAAAGATGCGACACATGACGCCACGACGCCAAGTCACACGATCCGGCAACGTGGCGTCCTGGCGTCGGGTGACGCTATTTTCTCGCTTCCATGCTCGACGAGCTCAAGCAGAAGCTGCAGGCCGAAGTCGAGCGCCTGAACCACGAGATCAACTTCGTGTTACCGAAGGAGATCGAGCGGGCTCGCGCGCACGGCGATCTGCGGGAGAACTCGGAGTACAAGGCGGCACTCGAGCGCCAGCAATTCGTGACGTCACGGCTCTCCCATCTCCGGCTGCGGCTGTCCAAGCTCTCGGGCGTACGGGAATCCGACATCCCGCGCGACAGCGTCGGGTTCGGGTCCCGGGTCACGGTCCAGGACCTCGACACGAAAAAGAAGGAGACGTACGCGCTGACCCTCGGCGAGTTCATCGAGGGCGACGACGATGCGGACGAGCTCCCGGTGTCGATGGCGTCGCCCCTCGGCAAGTCACTGCTCGGCACCAAGGTGGGCCAGGCGGTGACGATCGCCCTGCCGATGGGGAAGCGGCGGCTCAAGGTCGTCGAGCTCGAGACGGTGCACGACCTCGCAGGAAAGTAGGGGCGCAGCATGCTGCGTCCCTACTAAGAGCAGGCGGCTGCGCCCCTACTAGAGCAGGCGGTGGAACACCATCGGGCCGCTCGGGCTCGCCGAGCCGGCCCGCGGCTCGATGCTCATCGCCGCACCCAGGACCCGCGGGTCGCCTTCCCCGCCTCGGGGCATCTCCAGCGCCATCACCATCGGTTTGTCCTCATCCATCGGCATCACGGCCGCGGTCGTCATTCCGCTATCGGTGATGAACCACAGCTGGTAGGCTTGGTCCCTCGCGTTGGGGGCGAGCCCGTCGCAGCGCACCAGCCAGCGGTGCCGCACGCTGTCCGCGAAGATCGTCACCGACCCGACGCGGCCGCCGGTCGAGACCGGGATCTGGATGAGTCTAGTCGCGGGTCCGTGGATGAACGTCGAGACCGTGTCCTCGAGCGCATGGACTCGTGCAACCAGGCCGTCGCGCTCGGTCGTGAGCGTCCCGATCGTGCGATACGCCCACCACGCGCCGCCGCCCCCTCCCATCACCAGGGTGATCACTGCCGCGGCCGCGAGCGGCCCCTTCCATCGCCGCCGCGGCGCCAGCGCGCGCGCCAGCACGCGCCCCTTGAGCTCGGGGCGAGGAGTCCGCGGCGCGGCCGAGAGGCCCAGCCAATCCGTCATTCCACCCAATCCTTCAAGTGTCTCAGGCCCTCCGTCAACTTCTGGTGCGCCATGCGCAGGCGCGTCTTCACGGTCCCGAGCGGCTGGTGCAGTCGCTGGGCGATCTCCCGATGCGACAGCCCCTCGAAGTAGGACAGCACCACGACGCGCCGCTGCTCCTCGGACAGGGCGGCGAGCGCTGCGTGCACCTCCCGGTGCACCGGCCACCCGGGCACCGCCGCTTCGTGCGACGCGGCCGGCGCGCTGCCACCGCCCTCGATCACTTGGGCCTGCTCCAGATGCGCCGACTTGCGCCACCAGCGCCGCCGGCGGCGCAGGGCGTCGAGCGACCTGTTGCGCGCAATCGACAGTATCCAGGGTACGAGCGGCCCGCGGCCTCCGTCGTGCTGGTCGATGTGACGCCACACCTGCACGAACACGTCGCCCACCACGTCCTCGGCCTCGTCTTCGTCCTGCAGAATGCGAAACGCCAGACCCAGGATCCACGGTGCGACAAGGTCGAACAACTCCCCGAGCGCATGCTCGTCCCCCGCTTTGAGGCGCCGCTGGAGCGAGCGCTGGTGCTCTTGACTAAGACGTTTCGGAGAGGTCACTTAGATTGTTATCCTAGCAGCGAACTAGCGCGAATCCAGCCCCGGTCATGTATCTTGAAGGCTCGAACGCGGAGGTGGAATGTCGGTTCACTGCCAAGCTGACGACGAGCGTTTTTCGTTCGAGGCATTCACCCGTCACCCGTTCTTCACCGAAGTCAACCGGTGGATCGTGGAGCGGGTGATCGGCCCCGGCCGGCGCAAGATCGTTGACCTGGGGTGCGGACCCGGCGCGGTCACCAAGCTGATTCTCGAGCGCCTGGGCGGCGACGCGCGCAACGTGGAAGTGATCGGCATCGATCCTTCTCCGTCCGCACTCTCAAAGGCGCGCGCGGCGATCCACTCCCAGGTGGTCAAGTTCATCGAGGGCAGCGCCGAATGGGTGTCTCGCATCGTGTCCTCTGTAGACGCGGTTGTGTTCCTCAATGCAATCCACCTCGTGCCCGACAAAGCACAAGTCATCGCTGAGATCCGCAAGACGTTGAACAAGGACGGCGTCTTTGCGTTCAACACGACCTTCTTCAACGGCGCATACGTCGATGGTACGGGGGCCTTCTGGCGCCGCTGGGTGGTGCGGGCGGTGCAGGTGCTGCGAGAGCGCGGTATTGAGGTCAAGCACTCGGACCACGCGGTGGCGCGACAGTTCCTCACACCCGAGGAATACTCCGACCTGTGTGTGCAGGCGGGGTTCGCGCGGCCGTCCGTCGACTTGGTCAGGATCGAGATGCCGCCCGAGAGCATGCGCGACATTGGCCGGTTCTCTCTCTTCATTGAAGGTGCGCTGCCCGGCGTGCCGCTCGAGGAAGGCTCCGCAGCCCTGGAGAAGGGGCTCGAGCGGGCGATGGACGAGACGGGCGTGTGCGGCGTGCCGCGCAATTGGTTGGAGTGCGTCGCCCGGGCACCGTAGCTCAGTCCGCCGGTTCCGTCAGAAACTCGAGTCGGGCATGGGCGGCGCGCAACGCTGCTTCTACGGCCTCCGACGTTCCCCCCCGTGCGAAGATGAACCCCGGGTAGCGCGAGCCTTCGGGCCACGGCACGAGCGGCTGGCCAGAGTGCATCGTGATCACGACCTCTTCGACGAGTGGCACCGCCTGGGCCGCGCCCACTCCCCGCACGTCCCGTAGGACACCCGCTCCCGGTACCGGAATCATCATCACGCCGGACGCCCGCCGCTCACGCTCCAACGTCGGCAACTCCATACCCAGCGCGTGCCGAATGATGATCTCTTCAAGCGACGCATCCCGTATCTCGCCCGTTGCATCCCGGCTCTCGAACCGCAACGCCCCGCTGCACCGCCCGCCGATGGGCCGCGCGGCGAGCTCGATCAGCCACGCCCCCCGATCATTGTGGCGGACTTCGGCGTGGATCGGTCCGTCCCGGAGCCCGAGCGCGTGGACCGCCGCCTGCGCGCACGCCGCGATTTCCTGCTGGGCCGTCCCCGCGAGGCGCGACGGCGTGACGTAGATCGTTTCCTCGAAAAACGGGCCGTCCAGCGGGTCGGGCTTGTCGAAGAGCGCGAGCACCTGTAGCGCGCCTTGCGTCACGAGCCCTTCCACGGCGACCTCGCAACCGGGCACGAATTCCTCGACGAGGATCGAGCGGGCGCATCCCGTTTGTTCGAGGATCCTCTTGATGCGTTCGAACGCTGCCACGAATTCTGCCGGCGTATCTGCGCGGATCACGCCGCGCGACGCGGACAGCCGCAGCGGTTTCAGCACGCAGGGGTACGGGGCGCCAGGTGCGACGCTCTCCGGATCCGCCTGGGTCGCGAGCAGCTCGAACCGAGGAACGGCCACCCCTCGGCCCGCGAGCAACTGCCGCTGCTGGTGCTTGTCGCGCGCCGCGGCGGCCGCGGCCACCGGGTTCCCCCGGAGCCCGAGCGCCTCCGCGATAGCGGCGGCGACCACGGCGGTGTCGTCGTCCACGGCCACGACGCCGTGCACCGGGTGCGCGCGCGCGAACTCCCTAGCCTGTGCGGCTGCGTGCGTCGGGTCGGCGAAATCGAGGGTGACGAGTCCGGTGGGGTTGGCCCGCTCGAAGGTGCTCGGTCGCTCGGACGCGACGGTCAAGTCGGCGCCGAGCCGGCGAGCCGCTTCCACGAACGCGACCGTGCGGTAGGTGACGGTCGGCAACAGCAGGAGCAGCCGAGGCGAGGAGGGGCGCAGCATGCCGCGCCCTTACTTTTTCGCGGCGGCGAAGTACGGGTTCGAGCCCGCGGTGTGATCGGTGATGTCGACGATGCCCTTCACCTCGGGGACGTGCTGGTGCAGCATGGCCTCGATGCCCTGGCGCAGCGTGACGTCCGCCATCCCGCACCCCTGGCACCCACCCGCCATGCGCACCATGACCACGGCGTCCTGTACGTCGATCAGCTCCACCCGACCACCGTGCCGCGCGACCATGGGATTTACCTGGCTTTCGAACAGGTCGGCGACGCGCTCGTACAAGGCATCGTCCGCCGCACTCCCCGTCCCGGCGGGCGCGGCGGGCTTCGACGTCACGGCCGGTTGGCCTCCCGCGAGCGCCGCGCGGATCGCCTGGCCGACCGCCTTCCCCACCACAGGCCAGGGCGCTGGGCTGCGCTTCCCCACCGTGACGAGGTTACCCGACACGATGACCTCGCTCACGTCCGCTCCCGGGATGGCAAAAATCGCCTCCGCGAGCGGAGAGCCGCGCGCCTCGTCCGGCGAGGCGAACCGCCGCACGCCGCCCGCGTGCAGCGGCTCGCTCACCAGGAACTTGCAGCGGCCGTTGTCGATCGGCTCGGCGGTGATGCGAACGTCGGCGCTCATGATTGAAACCTAACTTGCCGCCCCCGTCGGCGCGGGCACGGGTCGCATCTGCCGCGCCGCCTGGACCATGTTGCGGAGCGACAGCAGCGTCTCCTCCCAACCGCGCGTCTTCAACCCGCAGTCGGGGTTCACCCAGATCTGGCGGTCGTCGAGCACTTCCTGCATGCGCTTGAGCGCCTGCACGATTTCCGCCGTGCTCGGCACGCGGGGCGAGTGGATATCGTAGACGCCCGGCCCGATCTCGTTGGGATAGCGGTACTCCTTGAACCCCTCGAGCAGCTCCGACCCCGAGCGCGCGTTCTCGATCGAGACGACGTCCGCGTCCATCTTCTCGATCACGCGGATCACGTCGTTGAATTCACTGTAGCACATGTGGGTGTGGATCTGTGTCGCATCCGACACGCCGGCGGTCGCCAGCCGGAAGGCGTTCACCGCCCACTCGAGATACCCGGGCCAGTCGGCCCGGCGCAGCGGCAGTCCCTCCCTGAGCGCAGGCTCGTCGATCTGGATCACACGAATTCCCGCCGCCGCCAGGTCCGTTACTTCGTCGCGGATCGCGAGCGCCAGCTGCTTCGCCGTCTCCGCCCGCGGCTGATCGTCGCGCACGAACGACCACTGGAGGATCGTGACGGGGCCGGTCAGCATGCCCTTCACCGGGCGCGCGGTCTTCGACTGTGCGAATGTGCTCCAGCGCACCGTCATCGCCTTGGGGCGCGAGACGTCGCCGTAGATGATCGGCGGCTTCACGTAGCGGCTGCCGTACGACTGCACCCAGCCGTGCTCCGTGAACGCGAACCCTTCGAGCTGCTCGCCGAAATATTCCACCATGTCGTTGCGCTCGAACTCGCCGTGCACCAGCACGTCGAGCCCCAGCTCTTCCTGGAGCTTGAGCGTCCGCGTGATCTGCTCGGCGATGAACGCGTCGTATTCCGCCGGCGCGAGCTTGCCGTCGTGCAGCTTCTTGCGGGCGTTACGCACCTCGGCCGTCTGCGGGAACGAGCCGATCGTGGTCGCCGGGAACAGCGGCAGCCGCAGCTGCTTCTTCCGCCGCGCGGCGTGTGGCGACGTGCGGCGCATGTCGTGCTCGGTGACACCCCGGGCGCGCTGCTTCACCGCGGGATTGTGAATGCGCCGCGAAGTGCGTCTTCCCCCGAGCGCGCGCGTGTTGGCATCGAGCTGCGCCGTCACGCTGTCCCGCCCTTCCCGCAGGGCCCGCGCGAGCGTCGCCACCTCGACGAGCTTCTGTTTCGCGAAGGCGAGCCACGCCTTCAATTCGCTGTCGAGCCGCGTTTCCAGGTCGAGGTCGATCGGCACGTGCAACAGCGAGCACGACGGCGCCACCCACAATTGGGCCGCGCCGGCGCGCTCCAGGGCGTCCTCCAGCTGGCGCAGCACCGCCGACAGGTCCGCCTTCCAAATGTTCCGTCCATCGATCACACCGAGCGACAACACCTTCCCTTCGCGCCCGCCCCCCGCCGGCCATGCCTGGAGCAGCGCCTCGAAGCGTCCCGCTGCGCGGACGGCGTCGACGTGCAGCCCCGCGACCGGCAGCTCGAGGGCGGTCGGCAGGTTGTCGTCGAGCCCCGCGAAATAGGTGGCGACGAGGATCTTCAGCTTCGGCACCCGCTCCGCCAAGAATCGATAAGCGCGCACGAACGCGACGCGCTCGGCGGGCGTGCGGTCGAGCGCGAGGCACGGCTCGTCGAGCTGAACCCAGGTGGCGCCGGCGGCGGCGAGGCGCGACAGGACCTCCGCGTACACCGGCAGCAGCGCGTCCAGCAGCGTGAGGCGGTCGAACCGCGCGGTGCGCGCCTTGCCCAGGAGCAGGAACGTCACCGGTCCGATGAGCACCGGCTTGGTGTGGATGCCCAGCGCCTTGGCCTCCTGGAACTCATCCACGGGCTTCGAGGACGACAGGCGGAACGCCTGTCCCGGCTCGAATTCGGGCACGAGGTAGTGGTAGTTCGTGTCGAACCACTTCGTCATTTCCATCGCCGTGACGTCCCGCCCGCCCGACTGGACGCCGCGCGCCATCGCGAAGTACGTGTCGATGTCCACCGGACCGCCCGCCCAGCCGTAGCGCTTCGGCACGGCGCCCACCAGCGTGCACGTGTCGAGCACCCGGTCGTAATACGAGAAGTCGTTCGACGGGATGAGATCGATGCCGGCGTCCTGCTGCAGGCGCCAGTGGCGGGCGCGCAGCTCGGCACCGGTCTTGAGGAGGTCCGGCAAGGAAACCTTGCCGCCCCAGTAGCCCTCGGTGGCACGCTTCAGCTCACGCGCGGCCCCGAGGTGCGGAAAGCCGAGATTGTGGGCGATGGGCATAGGGTGTGGAATCTACCTACGCCCGCGGTCGGAGGTAACGCGCCCGTGCCGGGTGGGCCCGGCGTCAGGGCTTGTGCGGGTTGCGCGGCCTCCGTTGGCCGGGTGGGACCCAGTCGGGAATGCGCCCGGGCGGCGTGCCGCCGGCGGCGCGCGCCAGGCCAGCGGCCGCCTGCGCCGGTGTGGCGCCGCGACCCACGCCCGCCTGGACCTGGCCGGGCAACCCGAGCAAGTCGCTCGGGGACCGGCCCGCGCTGATCATGCCCTGCACCAGCTCGAGCGCTTGCTTCGGAGGCACGCCGAGAGCCGCCAACGTGGCGGCCACGCGGAGCGTGAGCGCGGGATCTTGTGGCGGCTGGCTCACCCGCACCAGGTCGCTCACCTGACGCGGACTGATCCCCGCGTTGAGCGCGTCGGCCCCTCCCTCCACGACATCCCCGCTGGGTGCGGCGACGCCCCCTGCACGCACCGCCTCCCGCGCCTCACCGAGCCGTCCGGCCAAGGTGCGCACCGCCGCGATCACGCGATCAGCCGGTACGCCCTTCGCCGCACCCTCGATCGCCTTCTGCACCAGGGGATCGACCGGCAGCCCACGCGCCGCAGCATCCGCCGCGATGCCCCGGACGGCCCGCTGCACCTCCGGCGAGACACGCCCGTCGAGTTGCGCCCGAACGTCCTGGGCGCTGAGCGCACCTGTGAGGGTCGAGCCCAGAACGAGGGTAAGGGCCAGGCCGATGGTCCTCACAGTTGCGCTCCTTGCGCGGTCACTGCGACCACGCTGTTACGACGGCCGAAGCCGTCGTCCACCGCAGGCGCGGCCGGATCCACGACCCAGCGGGCCCCGTCCACGACGAACGCGTATTGATGCTGGCCGACGGGGAGGGCGAGGGTGGTGGTCCACACGCCGCTCGTCCCGGCGGGGACGAGGGGCGCGGCGCTCCGGTCCCACTGATTGAACGTGCCCGCGACCGCGACACGTCGCGCCCCCGGCGCGTATAACACGAACCGCACGAAGACTGAATCGCGCGTACCGCCACGTGCCTCGCTGCCGGGCCCCGGCCCGGACGCGGGGCGCCCGACCAGCAGCAGAGCCAGCCCCGCCGCCGCCGCGAGGGCGCCGGCCCACACAGTCCACGGGCGCACGCGCAGCCGCAGCTCGACCTCTCGCGGCGTGTTGAGCCACCGCCAGGCGCGATTGCCGGGCGAAGCGGCGTGGCTACGGACGGCGGTCATCACGCGCTCCTCGAGCGCCGGCGACAGCGCAACCGGCGCGCGGTCCGCCGCGCCCACCAGGCGCAACGCTTCCTCACCCTCGGCTTGGAGCTCAGGCGGCAGCTCGGCGAGTGACACCTCGCCGTCGAGCAGCCGTTTCACCAGGGGATGATAGCTCGCCATCATAGATGCTCCTTCATCAGCTCCCGCAGCCGGTCGTACGCGCGATGCATCCGCATCTTGAGCGAGGCCACCGTCGCGCCCGTGACCCCTGCGATCTCCTCGTACGCCAATCCTTCCATGTGCTTCAGCACGAAGACCTCGCGCTGCTCCGGGGTCAGGTGCTGCAGCGCCCGCTCCAATGCGTGCGCGCGCTCCACTTGCTCGTACGCGCCGTCCGGCCGGTCGGGCGCCGCAAACATTTCGTCCGTCGAATCGAGCGGCCGTTCCTGTCGCTGCCGGCGGCGCCGCTCCGCGTAGCAGCGGTTCCGCAAAATCAAGAACAGCCACCCTGCAAACTTGTCCGGCTCGCGGCAGTCCGCCAGCCGATCGAACGCCCGCACCAGCGCGTCCTGCACCGCATCCTCGGCGACGTCCCGGGAGCCGAGCATGCGCGACGCGTAGCGCGCGTAACGATCGCGGTAGCGCCGCACCAGGACGGCATAGCGCTCCACGTCGCCCGCCAGTACCGCCCGCACGACCTCCGCGTCCGTCGCCTCACCCTCGAAACCCAACGGAACCCCCACCGCGGTAGTGATGCAGGGGATGGTAGGGGACCGGGGTGTCGCGGGCAACCAGTCCCAGCCTAAAGAGTCGCTACCGGCAACTTTGGTAACGCCCTGCCCCGTAGGCACTTGCGGCCGTGTGCGTTACCTGGCCACGGTTTCGACAGTCTTCATGACGTTATGCCCTACGACACGACCCCGGTTGCGGACCGACATCTCTTGGACGGCGTGGCGCGCCGTGAGGCGGATGCCCTGCGCGCCCTGTACCAACGGCACGGCGAGAGTCTTTACGCACTCGCCTACGGGATGCTGGTTGACCCGGGTGACGCCGAAGAGGTGGTTTCCGAAACGTTCGCTCACCTCTGGCGCACTGCCGCACGGTTCGTCGCCACGACGAACCAGTCGGTGTCGGCCTGCCTCAAGGAGATCGCACGGAGCCGTGCCCGCGGCCTTCTGCTGGCGCGCGAATGGCCTGAACGACCGAGCACTCCGCCCAGGCAGGGCCCGCTTATCACGATGATCGAGGAGGTTGTATGACCAGTAAGCTTCTCGGGCTGGCGGTGACGCTGGGCCTGCCGACGATGCTGGCGGCGCAGACACCACAGATCCCCAACGAGCACGCGTCCGATAGAGGGAAGGCCATGGTCGCGTTGCATTCCCAAGGAGCCGCGCACCGCGCGACGCACCGCCGCGGCGATGTGGTGGCGGTCCCACACACGCGCAACCCCAACGCGGCGACGCCCGCCGTTCGGGCCACGCCTGCCGTTCCCGGGCATGGGGTCGTCCCCACCGTCCCCGCCAAGCGCGCCACGCCGGCGGTGCCGGCGCACAAGGGCGGTCAGTCGGCCAGTCACCGACCCTAGCGGTCGCAAGCTCACTCGGTTCAACTAATACCGTAGGGGCGCATCTGTTGCGCCCCTACTTGTTTTTCCCTGCTGTTTCCGTCCCTCGCGGCGCGGGCTAGCTTTGCACCGTGAAGCGAAGGATCATCGCGCTGCTGGTGGCGGCGGGCACCTACGCCGCGCCGGCAGCGGCCCAGGTCGACGGGTCCGTGGGCGTGGGCGCGGGTACCGTGCGCTATCCCGGGGGCACTAGCTTCGGCTCGGCGATCCTCTCGCCCGGAGTGCGGTACACGAGTGCAGCGCTCGTCGCGGATCTCTCCAGCTCGATCGCCTCGCTCCCCGGTGGGGATTGGGTCGGCCTGGGCCTGATGGACCTGTCGGCGGTCACCCCACCGTCCGCCGGCGGACGCCAGCTCGGCGTCGAAGCGATTTTCGCGGGCACCACGGTCACGGGCTCCGGCCCGACCGCAGCGGCGCACGCGGTCGGGGAGCTGCGCTGGTCCGGAACTGCCTGGGGAGCGGGGGTGGGTGCCGGTCCGTCCACCGGGTTGGTTTCGGGTGCGCCGCCCGTGACGGCGCTCCACACACGCGCGCGCCTGTGGTGGCGGCCCAGCGGCGGCCTGACATCGACGACCGTCCAAGTGAGCGTCGAGCCGACTCACTTTCCCGATGGCTGGTTCACCGACGCGAGTGCGGGCGCCACCTTCGAGCGCGGCCGGGCGGTGGTATCGCTCTGGACGCTGGCACGTCTCTCCTCCACGTACCCCTCGACCGTGGCGGGCAGCGCTTCCCTGCAGGTATTCGTGAGACCACGGGTAGCTCTGGAGCTCGGGGGCGGGAGCTCGCTGAGCGAGCCCTACCAGGGGCTTCCTCGCGCCGGGTTCGTCACACTCGGCGTTCGATTTCACCGCTCCCCCCGCCCCCCGCCCCCGACTGCTGCCCCGCGATGGGCTCCCCTCGTGCCGGAACCGCGTGGTGACAGCCTGGTCGTGCGATTCCGGATGCCCGACGCCCGCTCGGTCGCCATCGCGGGCGACTGGAACGCGTGGCAACCGGTCCAGTTGCGCCTCTTGGGCGAGGATGTCTGGGAGGGCACGCTGGTGCTCCGACGCGGCTTGTACCACTTCAACCTGCAGGTCGACCGGTCGGACTGGGTCGTGCCCAACGGGGTGGCGACAGTCCCCGACGGGCTGGGTGGGATGGTGGCCGTGCTCGTCGTGCCCTGAGGCTAGTTGCTTGACGGCGGTTGCGTCGGCTCGTAGTGTCGGGGCGGCGTGCTGGGCATCTGTCTCCCTCCGCGAGGTGCACTATGGGCAAGATCAATTGGGGTCGCGTGGTGCTGGGCGGGCTGCTGGCGGGGGTGGTGCTGAACATCGTCGATTACGTCACGTACGGCGTTTGGCTGAAGGCGGACATGGCCGCCGCAATGACGGGGCTCGGCAAATCGCCGGCCGCGATGGACAGCGCGATTCCGTTGTGGGTGGCGCTCGATTTCGTGTCCGGGATCGGCCTGCTGTGGGTGTACGCGGCGATCCGGCCGCGGTTCGGCGCGGGCGTGAAGACGGCGGTGATCGCGGGGCTCGCGGTCTGGTTCTTCGTCGGGCTGCTGCACGCGATCGGCGAATCGCCGATGGGGTTCATGCCGCAGCGACTCATGGTGATCGGGACGTGCGTGGCGCTGGTGTCGATTCCGGTGGCGACCGTGGTGGGGGCGTACGTCTATAAGGAAATGTAGAGACGAGAAGGGAGGGGCGCCGCGTGCTGCGCCCCTCCGCACTCACGAGCCTCCCAGTGTCGCTACGGCGTGCAATCCGTGTCGAGACCTCGCGCACTGCACTCCGCGTTCGGCACCGGCATCGCGACCGGCACGCTCCCGCCAGACACTTGCGGCGGAATGGTATTCAGCAACCCGAACCGGCGAGCGTCTATCCAGCGGGTGCCCTGCTCCCACAAGAGCGAGTACCGACGGTTGTACAAGAGCTCCGTGATGAACGCGGGATCGGCGCTCGCGACGGTCAGCGTCGTGGGGGCGAGTTTTCCCACATTGACACGGACCTGGTCGAGGTCGCTCAATGCCGTGGTCTTGATGCCGGCAAACCACTGCGCCTCGGCGTCCAGGAGCACCAGCTCCTCGTTCCGGATGATCGGGATCTGGTGTCTGGGGTCGTCCTTTCCCGCGGTGAAGTACATCGTGAACTTCAGTGTGCCCAGGATGGGAATGCCGCCTAGGCGCCCCGTGTCTAGCGCTACCGCGATCTTGTCCAGCACGCGCTGATCGCGGGGGCTGCCCACGGTGGGTTGGGTCTGCGCATTGAAGACGTTGGAATCAAGCGCATAGAACGTGACGCCGTTGAGCGGTTCGGAGAGACCGTTCGAGACGTCACCAGCCGCGTTCGAGAAGTCGTAATACGCACCTTGCGCGAAGGCTAATGCCGTGGTGGCGCTCCTGTTGAGGAAAGAGCTGTCGAGGTCCGCCAGCGCTCGGGTGTAGCAGGGAACCCCGCAGCCCGCGGCAGTCGCCCGCAGGATCGCCGCTTTCGCTGCGAGCGCCCGGTTGAGGAGCTTGAAAGACCCCGGCGTGTCGAACCCCGCAAGGCCGGGCGGGAGCGGGAACGGAAACGCCACGCTGCCCGCATCCGCCGTGCGAAGGTCCGCGCGCGCGCTGTCGAGGAGATCGAGGATGTAGCGGTACACACTGTCCCTCGATACAAAGGGTGCCGGCGCGGCGTTCACTGGCCGGTCCACATCGATCGGGGCACCGAGCGAATCGCGCGTCAGGATCACGTACATGAAGGCAAGCGCCTTCATGGTGTTCGCCATGCCTCGCGATGCCGCCTTCTCCCCCGCGGACAGATCCCCATTGGCATTGATGCCGTTCAGGTAAATGTTGATGGTCCGGATGTTCGAGTAGCGATCCGCCCACTGACTCCCGCCGAAGCCGCCTCCCTGAAGCGGCCCGTAGAAAGGCTCCTGGTAGTCCGGCTGGTTGTTGCCGGACAGGTTAATGCCCTCGCGTCCCATGGAGCCGAGACGCCAGATGTAGGTCTGCATCCCGAACCGCGCCCCCCCGAAGATCCCAATGGCGGTGGCCGACAGACGCTCACGTGTCGGGTTCGCGAGCAAGGAATCGAGGAGCGGCTGATTCGTGTTCGTCACATTGAAGAAGTCCGAGCACGCCGCGCCCGCGAGTAACGCGCCCAGTGCCGCGGTTACCGTGGCCAGCCTGCGCACTTGCAGTGAGGTGGTCATGGTCAGAACCCCGCCGTGATCGAGAAGAAGAAGCTCCGCGTCGGAGGATACGGGCCAAGGTCGATGTTGCGCACGATCGCCTGCTGGCCGTAGTTCGAGACCTCCGGGTCATAGCCGAAGTAGTTGGTAAAGAGCAGCAGGTTGCGTCCGGTGACACTGACGCGCGCGTTGCGCGCGCCCAACCAGGCGGCCCACCGCGGTGGCAGGTCGAGCGCGATGCTCGCCTCGCGCAGCTTGAGGAATGTCGTGGACTGAATGAACGCACCGGCCGTACCGTATGTATTGCAGGCGTTGTAGCGCCCCTGGCCCACCGGTGTCGCCTGATCGGGGGCGAGCCCGTTGCAGTCGTATAGCGATAGGGTCTGGTTCTGCGCCACGCCGCCCGCCTGCCAGTCGAACAGCATCGACAGCGTGAGGCGCTTGTAAGTCACGTCATTCGAGAAGGACATCCGGAACTTCGGGTTAGTCTGGCCGAAATAGCGCGTAATGAACGAACAATTGTCCGGGGTCGGCGTGCAGCTTCCCGGCACCGTGTCGGTTCCGATAATCTGCGTGATGGGCTTGTCCTTCTGGATGAAGAACTCGCCATACGCAAGCCCAAACCCGGCGTTGGCGGGGCGGAAGCCACACACAGTGGCATTGGGTTGACACACGTCGGGGATGGGAAGCTCCTGCACCCGATTCTTGAGGGACGTGAAGGTCGTGCGGAACACCCAGTTCAGGTTCTTCTGATGGATGGGCGTCACGCCGGCGGCGATCTCGATCCCCTCATTCCACAGGACGCCCCCGTTGAGAATCCGCGTCGCGAATCCAGTCGACGGTGCGGGCGTGCTCTGGAGGAGCAGGTCGTAGGTGTGCCGTGTGTAAGCGGTCACTTCGATCGTGGCGCGACCGTTCCACAGTTGTGCATCCACTCCCGCTTCGAACTCCTTGATGCGCTCCGGCCGGATTTCCGAGGCACCGGCGACGCTGCCGCTGGAGCCGCCGATGAGCGTGCCGATGTTCCCTCCGATGACGGTGTTGTTGAGAACCGTGAACTTCTGTCCGAAGAGCGCCTGATTCCCCGTCTCTCCATAGGCGCCGCGCAGCTTCACCTCGCTCCCCTCGCCGAGCAGGTTGGGGAAGCGGAATGACGCGGCCGCCTTGGGGTACAGGAAGTAGTGGCCGATGTCGCCGTTGGCGCTCGAGCGCTCCGCCCGGAAGCCGACGGAGAGCAGCAGCCGCTCCCGCATCGTCAAAAACTCTTCCTGGCCGTAGAAGGCGAGGGTTCGTTCCTTGGCTGTGAGCTCGAACGGCTGCCCCAGCACCGATCCTTGATCGATGTTCGACTGCCCGGGGAGCAATCCCTGCGCCACGACGCGCGAGCGCTCGATCTCACGGTCTTCGACCTGCACCCCTGCCGAAGTCGTCGCCTTGAACCCTCCACCCGCGGGCGAATACGCCTCGATCGCGTTCAGGTTCCAGTTCCACTGGCGGCTGCTGGCGTTGGAGAGCGAAGCCACGCCCGGCGTGGAGCTTGTTGCCTCGAAGAACAGCTCCGGCGGCCCGAAGACGTTGCTGGTTTGCGTGAAGAAGTCGATGCCCGCGGACCCGACGAGTTTCAAGTTGTGACGCTCGGTTTGCGCCGCCTGAAGCGTGAGCGTGCTGGCGCCCGTGAAACGGGTCACTACCTCGTCGTTCTTTCCGAGCGCAATCGTCTGTAAGGGATTCGAGCTGAGGTAGCTGATCCCTGGCTGCGGCCACCCCCCGCTCGTCGGCAAGATGCTCACGAAACCCGGGACATAGGCGATGGCATAGGTGACACTGGCGCCGTTGTTGTCGTTGTTCGTGAAGCCCTTGTCGGTCTGATTTCGGGTGAAGGCGGTGCTCAAGCTGAGCTGGAGCCGGTCGGAGAGCGCCTGGTCGACGTTGGCCCGTATGTTCTGGCGGTTGTTGAACGTGTTGTCGATGATCCCGCCGTCGTGCTTTGTGCCGGCTGCCAAGAAGTACCGCGTGTTCTCCGAGCCCCCGCTCACGTTGACGTCGGATTGGTAGGAGAGCGGTTTGTTCCCCGCGATCTCCTGCAGGTGGTCGTAGGTGGGCAGCTGGCCGTTTACCTCGTATCCCTTAATGAAGGCGGTGTCCGCGGCGGTTGCGCCTGTGAAGTTGGCGTAGAGATCGAGCGCCTCCGCCTCGGTGAAGGATCGGGTGCCCGGTCCCCGCAGCAGGCTGAAGAAGCCCATGGTCTGAGTGACCGTCGCCCGTGCCTTCCCCGTCTTGCCGCGGTTGGTCTTGATGACAATCACGCCGTTCGCGGCCTTCGAGCCGTAGATCGACGCCGCCGCGGCTCCGCGCAACACTTCTATAGACTCGACGTCGTCCGGGTTCAAGTCGGCCAGGCGGTTGACCGGGTCATCCTGCAGCTCGCCGTTCCCGCGGTTCGCTGAGCTGGCCGTAACGGTGAAGAGTCCTGTAGGGAGCGCGACGTCGCTGTAGATGACCCCGTCGACCACGAAGAGGGGATCGGGGTTTCCGATCACCGTGTTGCTGCCGCGCAATTGGATCTGCGTCCCACCCCCCGGTGCACCCGAGTTCTGGCTGATAATCGCACCTGGAACGCGACCCGCGAGGGCACGGTCGAGGGCCGGTGACGGGACCCGCGAAACCTCCTCGCCGCTCACGTTGGTCGTCGCGATGGCGGCGTTGCGCCGCTCGACGCCCGTGGCCTGGCCGGTAACCACCACGGCCTCCAGGTTGAACACGTCGGGCTCGAGCACCACGTCGGCGGCGTTCTGATCGGCCGGCACGGACACCTCGCGCCGCTTGAAAGCGATCCGGCGGAACGCCAGCGTGACGGTGCCGGCCGGTGCCGGAATGGCGTAGCGACCCTCGGCATTCGTGACGGCCGCGAACGCGGTGCCGGTGACGGATACGGCGACGCCGGCGATCGGCTCGTTGGTCGCCGCCGACGTGACGCGGCCGGTGATCTGGCGTTGCTGCGCCGATGCGCCAGCCACACCGACCAGCGTCGCCAGCACCAGTGTGAGTAGGAGAATGCGCGTTACCACAAAAGCCTCCTCAGGAGGTCAGCGACGGAAATACTCAAGCCGCACGAAGCACCCCATATGCTGCCGCGCGAACCGCGACCCCGCAAGACGGGGCGGGTGGTCGCGGATTGCGACAGAACATGCGTCCGGACGCATAAAAAACCGCCGAGCGCGACGCGCTCGGCGGTCGAACGACGGCGCAGGCCGGTCGGCTACTGCCGCGCCTGCACTTCGAAGAGGTTGATCGGCAGCGTCGAGAACACCACGTCCGGTGGGATGCCTGCCGACGCGCAACCGGTGGGCCGATCGATGATGACCTGGTTCAGCCGGCCGTAGCGCCGCATGTCGACCCAGCGGTGCCCCTCGTACAACAGCGAGTAGAGCCGCTCGTGCAGCAACGCGTTAACGAACGCCGCGTCGGTGCTCGCGATCGTCACCGTCGTGGGGGCCAAGTTCCCTGAGGTCTGCCGAATGAAGTTCAGGTCGCTGACGGCCTGCGCCTTGCTTCCAGTGGCCCCGAACCAGTTCGCCTCGGCACGGAGGAGGAATAGCTCCTCGTTCCGGATCATCGGGATCGCGGAGTTCGGGGTCGGGTAGCGGATCCAAGCCAGCGCCGACTTGAGGCACGCGAGCGAAAACGTATCCGGGACCGTGGCGGTCGCGCTCTTCCGATCCGTCACCTTCGCGAGGAAGCGCCGGTCGGGCAGGGTGCTGAGGTTCTGTACCTCCGCGCTGTCCTTGACCATGGGATGGGCGAGCTGGATCGCGGACGCCGGATCCTGCGACAAGCCGTTGGTAACATCCTGGTTCCCCGTGCTGTACGCGTGGTACGCGCCTATGTCGAGCGGGGCGGCCGGGTCGATGAACGACGCCGCAAGGTTCGTGAGGACGCTGTCCCAGCACGCGGTGCAGCCTACGCCCGGCGCGGAGGGACTCGCGCGGTACGCCTGCACCCGCGCCGCGAGCGCCCGGTTGACCTTGAGGAATGTGGCAGGCGTGTTGAAGCCCACGAAGCCAGGGCCGGGATCGAAGGAGAATGCGGTCGCCGCTTGGAGCTCCGTCTTGGCCGAATCGAGCAGCGAGAGAACGTACTTATAGGCTGAATCGTTGGACACGAACGGCGCGAGCGGCTGGCTGACCGACCGGTTCACGTCGACGGGGATCGAGTCTTGCGTGTGTGAATTCAGGACCATCAGGAAGGCCACGGCTTGCATCGTGTGCACGAATCCCCGGGCCGCCTCCTGCTGCCCGGTGGGGATCTGGGCCGACCCGATGACGTTGAGAATCGCGTAGCCACTCTGGATCGCGCGGAATTCCGCCGCCCACTGCCCCCCGCCGAACGCGTCGTTGCTGGGATCGAGCGGCCCTGCAAGCAGCTCCGTGGTGAAGCGGGGATCGGCGGTGTCGAGGCGGTATCCCTCGCGCCCGAGGATACCGTTATTGAGCACCCAGCGCGTGACGTCCACCCGGAGCGCGACCAGCAGCCCGACGGCGGCCGATTTCACTTGGTCCGGCGTCGCGTTCGGCCCGATGGGCGGCGGACTGTTGGGATTGGTCAGGTCGAAGTTGCAAGCCCCGACCGCGAGCGCGCTCATCAGCGTGAGCGCGGCGATGGCCTTTCTCATTCTCGGACTCCCTATTGCGTGCGCGCTCATGGTCAGAACCCCAAGTCAATCGAGAAGAAGAAGCTGCGGCTTGGCGGGAACGGTGCCACGTCGATGTTCCGCGCGATGGCCTGGTTGCCGAAGTTCGACACCTCAGGGTCGAGCCCCTTGTACGGCGAGAACCGCAGCAGGTTGCGGCCGCTGAGCGAGATGCGCGCCGTCCGCATCCCGAAGTGCCGCGGGATGTCGGGCGGCAGATCGTAGCCCACGTTCAGCTCGCGCAGCTTCAGGTACGAGGCGTTCTGGATGTACACCTTGGTCTGAGGGTTCACGGGGTCCGCCCAAGCGGAAATCCGGGTGTTCCCGGCCGGTACCTGATCCGGGGAATTCCCGAACGCGTCGAACAACAGCTGCGTAAGGTTGATAATGTCCCCACCATGCTTCCAGTCCCACAGAAAGCCCAAACTGAATCGTTTGTAGTTCAAGTCACTCGAAAACGACATCTGGAACTTGGGATTTGCATCGCCGTCCACACCGTCCAGTCCGACGATCTGGGTCGCGGACTTGCCCTTCTCGATCCGGAACGCGCCCAGCGATAGCCCGAACCCGGCTGTGTTGAACGCGGGAACGGGTAGCTCCAGGATCTTGCTGCGGTTCATGTAGAAGGTCGACCGTAGAATCCAGCTGACGTCGGCCGTACGGACGGGCGACACCGCGAGCGCGGCCTCGATGCCGCGGTTGCGAAGCTTGCCGCCGTTGAAGATGCGCTGCCGATACCCCGTCGATGGCGCCACGGACTGGAGCAGCAGCAGATCGGTCACGTTCTTCTGATACAGCGTGACGCCCAGCGTGGCGAACTGGTTGCCGAAGGTCGCGTCGAACCCGCCCTCGATCTCGGTGTTCCGCTCGGGTGTGATTGAATCGAGCCCGAGCGTCAAGGCGCGGAACTGCCCAACCTGGCCGCCCAGCGCGCCCGTACTGTCGAGGATGAAGCGGACGCCGTACAGCGGCGGGTTACCGGTCTGGCCCCACGCGGCGCGCACCTTCAACTCGTCCAATCCGCCAATGGGTTGCACGAACCGGTAGGACGCGGCGGCTTTCGGGAACAGGTAGTACTTGCTGGGATCGCCGTTCACACTCGAGCGGTCGGCGCGGATCCCCGCGGTCAGGAGCAATCGCTGGCTCGCGGTCAGGAGCTCTTCTTGCGCGTACAGCCCCGCGTTTTTCACCGGTTGCTCCGCCTGGTTCGACGTGATGCTCGCCGCTTGGCTCACGTTCTGCAGCCCGAGCGCGATCGTCCGCCCGACGACGTTCGTCAGATTGAGATCGCGGTTCTCGTACTGGAAGCCCGCCGACGTCGTCGCCTGAAAGGCGTTCGAAGCCGGCGTGTAGGTGTGCACGACGCTGCCGACGAGGTTCAACCGGAGATCGGTCGCCTTCCCGAGCACGACGGTGCCCGGCTGACCGTCCTGCGGCTCAAACTGAAGATCGGCGGGCGACAGGACGTCGTTCCGCTGGCTGAAGAAATCCAGACCCCCGGTGAGGTTGAACACCAAGTGCTGGGTCGACGTCGTCACCACATCCACTTTGGCGGTCGTCGTGCCCAAGATGCGCCACACGTCCTCAGCGTTCTTGAGCTCGGCGAAGGTCGCCAGCGGATTCGACGGCGCGAACGGGTTTCTCGGGTACACCCCGTTCACCGGCCGCAGATCCACGAAGCTCGGCGTCGTCGGATAGACAAGGTACGTGCTGGTCCCCGTGTTATCGTTGTTCGAGATGCCGCGATTCGACAGGCTGTGGATCGCGTTCAGGTTGACGCTGACCTTGAACCGGCTGCCCAGGAGCTGGTCCAGGTTCGCCCGGATCGACTGCTTCTGGTAGCCGGTGTTCTGGGCGATCCCCCCGTCCTTCTTCACGAGACCCGACAGAAAATAGGTCGTCTGATCGTTCCCGCCGGTGACGGTGGCGTTGGTCTCGACGGACAGTTGGTGCTCTCCGTAAAGCGCGCGCTCATTGTCGAAGACCGGGCACCCGCCGCCCGACAAGGTACAGAAACTTGCGGCGTTTGGTCCGAAAGCCGCCGTCGCTTCGGCGACGCCACTGAAGCGACGGAAGCCGAGGGTGTTCGACAAGGCGGAAGTCCCGAAGCGCTGGGTGACGCTGAAGCGTGGCGCGCCCGGACGACCGCGCCGTGTGGTGATCACGAGTACGCCATTCGCCGCTTGCGACCCGTAGATCGCCGCCGCGGACGCGCCTTTCAACACTTCGATGCTCTGAATGTCGTTGGGGTTTAGATCGGCGATCCGGTTGACCGAGTTGTCCTGGTTGGACGCATTGCCCCCCGCCGCCGCCGCGGTGACGGCATTCATGTTGCTCGCGATCGCATCGTTGGCGATCACCAGCCCGTCGACTACGATCAGCGGGTCGACGCCGGCATTGATCGTCGTCACGCCGCGCAGGTTGATCTGGCCGCCCCCGCCCGGGGCCCCGGAGTTCATCTGAATGACCGCCCCGGGGATCTTCCCCTGCAGCGCGCTCTCAATCGTCTGCGTCGGGGCGCGGTTCAGCAGCTCGGCGTTCACGGTGGTGACCGCGTTGGCCAAGTTCCGCTGCTCCACCCCGGTCGCCTGCCCCGTGATGACCACCGCCTCGAGATTGAACACGTCCGGCTCGAGGGTCACGCTAACGTTGGCCTGATCGGCCCGCACCGCCAACTGCTGGCGCTTGAAGCCGACGCCGCGGACCGAAAGGGTCACCGCTCCCTCGGGCGCCGTCAGCGAGAACTCCCCCCGGTCGTTCGTGACAGCGCCGATCGGCGTGCCGACCACCGAAACGCTGGCGCCGGCGATGGCCGTCGCCGTCGTCGCACTGACGACCTTCCCCGAGATGGGACGCTGCTGAGCCGCGGCGCCGATGCCGACGCCGACGCTCAGCGCGAGCGAGACCAACCAAATGCGCTGTGCCACGGACCCTCCAGACCTGATGCTCAGTGGTAGCAGCTCGAGCCGCACGAAACCGCAACGCCGCTATGTTGCGCGCGATTCCGGAGGTCCGCAAGGAGGGCGGGGAAAGGCAGGCCAGGGCTTTCACGGCGCGCGCCGCGGCTCGAGCCGTGCCCGGCGCGAGAGCAGCCCGGCATACAGGGGCGGCCCGATGGCGGCGAGCGCCACGGCCACCAGCACTCCCGGCAGCCCGATCGTCCGGCTCTGCACCTCGAGCGCGACGCCGGCGAGGAGCAGCAGGAGGGGGAGCGCCGCGAGCGTGACGAGCAACGGCATCCCCACCGGCACGCGGAACGCGCCGCGCAGCCCGGGCTCCTTGCGCCGTAGCCGCACCAGCGCCGCGAACTCGAGCGCCAGCGCCGCGCTGTACAGGAGCACGTCGCCGGCGAGCAGCCCGCCGAACGGCAACAGCGCGAACACCGAATACGCCACCGCCGAGACGAGCACCGCGTTGCGCGGCGTGCCGCGCGCGTCGGTCGCCGCGAGCGCTCCCGGCAAGAGACCGTCCTGCGCGAGCACCAACGGAATGCGCGAGTACACGAGCAGCAGCGCGTTGAACAGCGCGAACGCGCTCACCATCCCCGCCACGGCGAGCCAGCGTCCGAGCCACGGCCCCACAACACGAGTGGCGAGGTCCGGCCACGCGCCGTCAGTCCACGCCGTCCACGGTGTGAGCGCGAGCACCGGAATCACCGAAACCAGATACACCGCCGTCACCAGCGGCAGCGCGCGCGCGAGCGCCCGCGGATACGTGGTCGTCGCGTGCTCGATCTCCCCGCCGATCGTCGACGCGTTGTCCCAGCCCGAGTAATTCCAGATGCTCTGCGAGACACCCAGGCCCAGGGCTCCCAGGAACGAGCTGCCGGCGGCATGGAACGGCGTGACGGGGAAGGGCGTAGCCGGTTGCCCGATCCAGCGCGCGATCGCCACACCTGCCAGCACCCCGAAGGGCAGCAGCACGGTCGCCACGAACCAGCCCGACGCCGTCCCCACGACGACCGTCCCGCGGAGGTTGAGCCAGGTCGCGCCCCAGATCAACGCCAACGCCACGAGCCAGGCCTCGAGCTGCGACAGCCCCGGCGCGAAGAACCGCAGGTACTGAATGAACAGCACCGGGTAGATCGCCATGTCGAGCAGCGAATAGGTCCAGGAGAGCCAGCCGTTCCAGAACCCCCAGAAGCGGCCGAACGCCCGCTTGACCCACTGGTAGTAGCCACCCTCGACAGGCAGCATCGAGGCCAGCTCGCCGATGAGCAGCGTTTCGGGAACACTGTAGACGAGTGGCGTCGCGACCAGCAGCAACAACGCGACCCCGGGGCCCACCGAGCCGACCAGCCCTTCCAAACCGAACGGCCCGCCCGACACGGTGAAGAACATCACCGCCACGAGCGGCCCCAAGCGCAGGGCGGTCGAGCGGCGCGTCACTGGTGCATGTGATCGTGCTCTGCGCCCCAGATCACGTTCGGATCATCGCTCTCGAAAGCCATGACGTGCACCATGGGGGGTAACTTAACGGTGATGATGTTCGACGTCGCTGTCGTCGGCGCCGGTCCCGCGGGCGCGACCGCGGCGCTCACCCTCGCCCGACGCGGGCTCTCCGTCGCCCTGCTCGAGCGCGACGCGCTCCCCCGCTACAAGACGTGTGGCGGCGGCCTCGTCGGCCGCGCGCTCGCGCTCCTGCCTCCGGAAGTGGAGCGGGTGCTCGAGCGGCGCTGCGGGCAGGCCGACCTCCACCTCCTCGACGTGAACCAGCGCTACCGCGCGACGCGCGATCCGCCCTCCGCCCCGATCGTGGCGACGACCATGCGCGAGCGGCTGGACCACGTGCTGGCGTCGGCCGCCGCGGGCGCCGGGGCGGCGCTCCGCGCGCCGTGCGCCGTGACCGGCGTGACGCTCGAGCCACGTCACGTCCGGCTCGACACCAACACCGGTCCGGTGACGGCGGCCTTTGTGATCGCGGCGGACGGCGCCACGGGTGAAGTCGCGCGGCTCGCGGGGTGGGGCGACGGGCGGCACCTGATCCCCGCGCTCGAATACGAGGCGCGCGTCGACGACGCCACGCTCGACCGGTTCGCGCGGGTGCCCCGCTTCGATGTGGGCACCGTTCCCTACGGGTACGCCTGGGTGTTTCCCAAGACGGCGCACCTCTCCGTGGGCGTGCTGACGACGCACCGGGGCGCGATCAACCTGAACGGCCAGCTCGAACAGTACCTGCGGGTGATTGGGCTCGCGCCGCAATCGATGGAGCGCCACGGCTTCGTAATCCCGGTCCGCCCGCGCGCCGGGCCGCTCGCGCGCGAGCGAATGCTGCTAGTCGGAGACGCGGCGGGGTTCGCGGACCCGGTGACGGCGGAGGGGATCAGTTTCGCGGCGCAGAGCGGGAAGCTCGCCGCCGATGCCATCGTCGCGAGCGAGCTCGACCCGCCGCGCGCGCGCGCCGGCTACCACGCAGCGCTCCGTCCAATGCTCGCCGAGCTGCGGGTCGCTCGCATGCTCGCCCGACTCCTGTACGAGCACCCCCGCCCGCGCCGTTGGGTCTTCCGGCGGGTGGGTCAGCGGCTCGTCGAGGCCATCACCGACGTTTTCATGGGCGCGCGCACGTACCGGGGATCGCTAGCGGGCCTCGCTGCGGCCCTGGCGCTCCGTCCCAGCACACGCTCGTAGACGGCGAGCTCCGCTCGCGCGATCCGCGGCCAGGCGAACCGGGCCGCTTTAACGACGCCGGCACGTCCCATGGCCGCACGGCGCTCCGGGTCGCCCAGCAGGGCGATCGTCATGTCCGCCCACGCCGTCGGGTCATCCTTCGGGATGATCACCGCCTCCTCGCCGCCGTCGATGACCCAGCGGAATCCGAGGTTGTCCGACACGATCATCGGCGTGCCACACGCCATCGCCTCGAGCAGTGTGACGCCGAACGAAGCGATCGTTGTCGGGCAGAGATACAGATCAGCCGCCGCGTAGTAGGCGGGGCGGTCGCCGAATACCTGTCCGACGAATCGCACGCTCGCGCCCAGCTCGCGGGCGCGCCGCTCGTAGTAGCGCCGCCACGGTCCGTCTCCTACGACGGTGAGCACCGCGCCCGGCAAGCGCGCCAGAATCCGTGGCATCGCGTCGAGCAGCGTGCCCAGTCCGTTGCGCGGCTCGATGCGACCGAGGAACAACAGCCTGGGGTGGTCGGTGAGGGCGTCCATGGGCCGCCGCCTCTCTCCATTGGACCGGAAGAGGCTCGTATCCACGCCGTTCGGGATGATGTCCCAGTCGGCACGGAAGTAGCGCGCGTTCGCGTCCACCACCGGCTGGCTCACGGCAATCGTCGCCGCGTGACGATCGAGGATCCGTTGCAGTGGTCGCCGGAAGACCCGGCAGCCGACCGAGCGGGCAAACCACGAGTGGAACGTGGCGACCACCGGGATCCCGGCACGCCAGGCGGCGAACGGTGCGGCCAAGCCGAGCGTCGGAGCGAGACCGCCGTGCACGTGCACGATGTCGTAGCGGCCGGCCCGGAACACGGCTTCGAGGCGTCGCCGCAGTCGCCAGCCGGTGGTCACGCGCGATACGCCACCGTTCGAATAGATCACCCGGCTGGTCCCCACCCGGCGCACGAAGGGGGCGTCCGGGTAGTCGCCCATGTTGGACGTGACCACAGTGGTCGGATGCCCCCAGCTGTTGAGCTGCAGGGCGAGATTGTGCACGTGCTCGGGGACTCCCCCGAGCTGCGGATAGTAGTCCTCGGCGACCAACGCGATGCGCATCGGGTGAACCTCCGTCACTGTGACCCGGCGGCGTGAGCCGCGGTCACGCTCGTCTTGAGGCGGGCAACGCTTGCCAGGACGGCGCCCGGCTCTTCTTCTTGAATGAAGTGCCCCGCGGCGGGCACCGAATCGATCACGAACGCGGGGAGGGTGCGCGCCAGCAGCTGCACCTCCGACACCCCGACGTCGCCGTCGTGGTGCGCGCCGCCGACCATCAGGCGCACGGGACACCGGATCTGCGAGAGGTGCGGCGCCAGCAGCTCCGGCTCGCGGGCGTTGGCCATGGCGAGATACGCCCTGAGGGTGGCATCGAGATTGCGCCCCGCGGCGGCCGTGTACCCGACGACCGTTGAATCCGTCACCCAGCTCGGGTCACCCGAGGAATCGATGAGCATCCCCCGGATCTTGCGCCGGATGAGCCGGATCCCGCCGAACAGCTTGATCCATGGCGCAAACCGGAGCGCGCGCTTGAACGCCGGCGTGATCGCTCGCTCGGTCGGCCCGCCCTCGATCGACAACAGTCCCCGAACGAGATCCGGCCGCCGGTAGCTGAGCCGGAACGCCTCGGAGCCGCCGATCGAATGCGCAAGGACGAGGGCATTGCGCACGTGCAGCGAGTCGAGCACGGCGGCGATGCGATCGGCCTGGGCGGTGAGCGAGTAATTCGCCTTCTCGGGCCGGGCGGACGCGCCGACGCCCAGCGGCTCGATGACGATCGTCCGATAACCCGCGCCGACGAGGAGCGGGACCAGCTTGCGGAAACCGAACGCCGAGCCGAAGAGCCCCGGAATGAGCACCAACGGGGCACCCCGGCCCGCCGTTTCGACGGACAAGGACTCCGTCGGAGCCACCGGCACCATGAATGCCTGCGACACTGACGCGCTGTCGGCGACGAACAAAACGGCGAGCAACCACACGAGGTCTAGACCCAGGTCAGGGTGAGAGAGTCACGCGGACTTGCCGAGCGCCGCTCGCAGCTCCGCGAGGCGGGCGCCGATCGCTTCCGGGTGCTGAACGTCTCGGGACGGCTGCCGCGCCCCGCGAGATACGCGTAGCGCTCCTGTTCGTCCGGCACGGGAACGGCGATCTCGAACGTGCGGGCGTCGCTCACCAGGGCAGCCGAGAGCGTCGCCGTCGTCTCCACCAACAGGCAGAATGTCACGCTGCGCTGCAGAAACAGAGGCTCGCACGCCCAGCGGCGCAGCGTGACGATGGCGCTGCGATCCTCCGCCGGGAGCTGCCCCGGCTCGCCCGCGGGCGCCACCGTCTCGCCATAATCGATCATAACGGCGGCGGAGAAGCGGGGGTTTCCCGAAAGCTGGTAGCGCAAGTACGTCTCGATCAGCTGGAGCGCGCGGTCCGGATCCCGCGGCTGCACCTGGGCCAGGTTCGTCCCGCCCAGCTTGTCGTACGCCTTGAGCACCGTCTTGAAGTCGTTCTCGACGTCCCGATCGGAGAACCCGATCCCCGCACCGGCGGTCGTACGTGACGATCGCCGAACGGTCGTTCAGGATCACCTGGGCCAGGCAGCCGGCGATCGTGCCGAAACGCCGGGTGCCGAGCGGATGGAGATCCCGCACGCCGGGCCCGTGCAGGATGAAGAAATCGATACCGCGCTGGCGGATGCGCCGCTGCAGCGTCTTGGCCCAGGCGGGCAGGGACGGCAGATCGCTCATCGCGCCGAGACTCGCGGCAGGCGGCGGGACGGCCTCATGTTAGGGTCGTTCGAATGTTGATCTCCGAGGTGAGCGTCCGATGGACCGGACACCTGTTGGCGATCTCGAGCAGCCTGGCGCGCTGCTGCTCCGTAAGGTCGCCGGCGACCGTGATCTCGCTCTCGATCCGATCGAGCATGCCCTGTGCGGTTTCACATTCGGCGCAGTCGTCGGCGTGGATCCTCGAATGGCGCAGGCGAACCGTCACGCCGCTAACCGGCCACCCTTTCCTTCGCGCATACAGCGCGATCGTCATGGACGTTCAGGCGCCGAGGCCCGCCAGCAGCAGGTCGTACGGCCCGAGCCCCCGGTCGGTCCCTCCGGCGGACACCGGCTCGTCGGCGATCAGGCGATGACGCCCCGCTGTGATCTCCTGGGCGAATCCGTCTCCCCGACCATGCACGACCACGACGGCCTGCTCGTTTGGATCGACCATGCGGGACCTCCGGTTTGCGGGAAGGTTCGGATTGCGGCGAATGGCCAGGGGCAGAATCGAACTGCCGACACGCGGATTTTCAGTCCGCTGCTCTACCAACTGAGCTACCTGGCCGGGTGTTGCAGCAAAAGAACTTAGCGGGCTGCATGATGGGGTGGGAGTGGCGGCGTGCCATGGCCTGGGCGAGTTTCTCGCGTACGGAGGATCATGACCCGGCACCGACTGTTTGCGTTACCCCTCTTGGTGGTTCTACTCGGCGCGGTTGTGCTCGCGGCTCGCGGGACGGGCCCGCAGGGCGAACAGTACGATCTCGTTCTCATGGGCGGGCGCGTGCTCGACCCGGAGACCGGCCTGGACGCCAAACGCAACGTGGGCATCCGGGACGGCCGGATCGCGGCGGTGACCGTCGAGCCGCTCGCGGCGCGCGAGACCCTCGCGGTCGCCGGTCTCGTCGTCGCGCCCGGGTTCATCGATCTCCACGCGCACGGACAGGATTCCGAGAGCTACCGCTACTACGCGCACGACGGCGTGACGACGGCGCTCGAGCTGGAGATTGGCACCTACCCGGTCGCGCCGTGGTACGCCGAGCGCGACGGCCGCGCCCTCATCAATTACGGCGTCAGCGCCGGCCACGTGGGCGCGCGCCGGGCACTCATCGCGCACGACGAATCGCTCCCGGGCGTTGGCGCGATCACGCGCGACACGAGCCGGAGCTGGACTCATGGTGCGCTGCCCGACGCCGACCTGCCCCGACTCGATTCCCTGGTGGAGCGCGGACTCGCCGAGGGGGCGCTGGGCATCGGGTTCGGTATCGCGTATACGCCCGGCGCGAGCCGCGAGGAGATCCTCCGCGTATTCCGGGTCGCGGCACGTCACGGCGTGCCCTGCTTCGTACACTTACGCGAGGGCGGGCGGGACCCGGCTACCGGGGGCAGCGTGGCGGGGCTGCAAGAGGTGATCGCCGACGCGGCGGCGACGGGTGCCTCTCTGCACGTGGTCCACGTGACGAGCATGGGCCAACGAGACACACCGCTCCTCCTCCAGCTCATTCGCGGCGCCCGCGAGCGCGGCCTCGATGTCACGACGGAAGCGTACCCGTACACCGCGGGGTCCACCGCTCTGCAGTCCGCGGTGTTCGATCCCGGTTGGCAGCAGCGTATGTCCATCACTTATCACGATATCCTCTATCCTCCGACCGGCGAACGCCTGACCCGCGCCAGCTTCGCGCGACTCCGCCGGCAGGGGGCCACCGTCGTGATCTTCCAGATTCCGGACAGCACGGTCCGACAGACGCTCGTCGACTCGCTCGTGATGGTGGCCAGCGACGGCATCTCCCCCCACGGCCACCCGCGGCTCGCGGGGACACACGCACGGGTCTTGGGGCGCTATGTGCGCGACTCCGGCGCGCTGAGCCTCCAGGATGCGGTACGCAAGATGACGCTGCTGCCGGCCCGGCGACTCGAGCGGGTGGTGCCGGCGATGCGCGCCAAGGGCCGGGTCCAGGTCGGGGCGGACGCCGACCTCACGGTGTTCGACGCCGCGCGCGTGGTGGACCGGGCCACGTACGAGCGCCCGGCCCAGTTCTCAGAAGGGATCGTCCACGTGCTGGTGCACGGCGTGTTCGTGGTGCGGAACAGCGCGTCGGTGGCGGCCCATCCGGGGCGGCCGATCCGGCGCGTGCCCTGAGTCTTGCCCGTCAAGGCGCGCCGCCTGGACGTCTCGCCGTCTCGCGCGATACCTTCTCGTCCATGCCGCACCCCAAGTTCCCGAACCTCACCGTGCTCGATCACCCGCTGATCCAGCACAAGCTCTCGATTCTCCGGGACAAGAACACGCCCACCCGAGACTTCAAGCAGCTCGTGAACGAGATCGCCATGCTCATGGCGTACGAGGTGACCAAGGACCTGCCGCTCGAGACCGCGGAGGTGGAAACGCCGCTCGAGCGGATGCGGGGAGTCCGGGTGGCCGGGAAGAAGCTCGCCCTCGTGCCGATCCTGCGCGCGGGGCTCGGCATGGTCGAGGGTATCGCGCAGCTCATCCCCTCGGCGCGCGTCGGCCACATCGGCATCTACCGCGAGCACGACACGCTCGAGCCGGTCGACTACTATTTCAAGATCCCGTCGGGCGAGGACGCGCGCGATTTCTTCGTGCTCGATCCCATGCTCGCGACTGGCGGCTCGGCGGCGGACGCCGTGAACGCGCTCAAGCACGCCGGCGCCCAGCGCATCCGCTTCCTGTGTCTCGTCGCGGCGCCCGAGGGCGTGCGCCGCATGCTCGAGACCCACCCCGACGTCCCCGTCTTCGCCGCCGCGCTCGACCGCGAGCTCAACGACCGCGGCTACATCCTGCCGGGGCTGGGGGATGCGGGCGATCGCCTGTTCGGCACCCGGTAAGGCACGTCATCGCGGTTGACATTTTACGTCACATTGGCATATTATGACGTAATTCGTCATATCTACTGAATGTGACATAAAATGTCCAAGACCTACGTCGCCCTCATCGCCGACGCGATCGCCTCGCGCGAGCTCCCCCCGGCTGCCCGCGCCCGCCTCCAGGCCGACGCCCGCACGGCCGTGAAGGACCTCAACCAGCGCTATCGTCGCGTCCTCGCCGCCCGCTTCGCCGTCACCCTGGGCGACGAGCTGCAGTGCCTGCTCCCGACGCCCCAGCCGGTGTGGGACGTGGCGCACGACCTGCGGGCCCGCCTTCCCACCGTCGATTGGGTCGTGGCCTGCGGCCGGGGACCGATCACCACGCCCCTCGCGCCCACGGCCCCCGAGATCGACGGCCCCTGCTTTCACGAAGCCCGGGCCGCGATGGATCGCGCCAAACGCGAGCGTCTGGTGTTCGCGTTCGGCGGCTTCACGTCCGCGCTCGAGCCGCTCGCCAGCTACTACTCCGCGCTGTATTGGAGCTGGACCCCGCGCCAGCGTCGCACCGCCACCCTGCTGCGGGTGGGCGACCCGGCGGCCGCCGCGGCCCGGCTGGACGTCGATCGCAGCGCGATCTCCCACCTCGCCCGCCGCATGGCCTGGCCCCTCGTGGCCGCCGGGGATAAGATGTTTCGGACACTGTTGGAGGCGGAACCCGCGTGAACCCGCTGTTCGTCGTTCCGCTACTCGCCTATACGCTGGCCGCCACGCTCTGGCCCGGCCAGGTGGACGGACGCCGCCGCGGCCGGGCGCTGCTCTTCGGGGAGGCGCTGTTCGTGATCGCGGCACTCGTCCTCGGCAAGCTCCTCGCCCCGCTCGCGCGACCGAGCGCCGATGGGCTCTGGTGGGGACGGGTGGGGCTCCTGGCCACCGCCTACCTGTATGTGTCGGGTCGGGGGATCGTGCTGATCCGCAGCGTGCTCGAGCTCCCCACGTTGCAGATGCGGCGCGACGAGGACCGCACCGCCGGCGCGATCGACGTCGCCCGCGGCCGCGCCGTCGGGTCTCTAGAGCGCGCCCTCGCACTCACCATGGTGTTGCTGGGCGAGTACGCCGCGGTGGGATGGATCATCGCCGCCAAGTCGCTCGCGCGCTTCAAGCAGCTCGAGGATCGCGAGTTCGCGGAGTACTTTCTGGTCGGCACCCTCGCCTCCTTCCTGCTCGCCGTGCTCGTCGGCGTGGGGATCCGGATCCTCTTGAAACAGGCGTAACCCCCTCTCCCTCCCGCCCCGCGCAACCCTCCCACGCTCCGCCGTGTCACAGAGTTAACCGACGCTGCCCCCTGCTTCCCGCTCGGAGCCTGGTGGACGAACGCGAACTGATAGCCAAAGTCCGGGCCGGGGACGGCGCCGCGGAGCGCGCGCTGTACGACGCCCACGTGGATCGTGTCTACCGGCTGGCCTACCGCCTGGCGGGAGACGACGAGCTGGCGCGTGAGTTCACCCAGGACACGTTCGTCCGCGCGTTCGATCGGTTGGGCGCGTTTCGGGGCGAGGCGAAACTCTCCACCTGGCTGCATGCCATCGCCACCTCGGTGGTGTTGAACGGGCTGCGAAAGGTGAAGCGCTTTCGCCAGCGGGAAACGGATCTGGACGAGGCCGCGGGGACCTCCGCCGGTCGACGCGCCGCAGAGCCGGACCTGAAGCGGCGATTGGCACAGGCGATCGACGGTCTCCCCGACGGCTATCGCACGGTGTTCGTGATGCACGACGTCGAGGGATACACGCACGAGGAGATCGGCGCGACCTTGGGCATCGAAACCGGGACGTCGAAAGCGCAACTGTCGCGAGCGCGCGCCAAGCTGCGTGATGCGCTCGCGGATTTCGCGGGGGAGTGGGTGTCATGACCGACGATCGATTCGACGAGCGGCTGCGGCAGGCGGCGCAGGACTATCATCGTCCGCCCGTGACGCCGCGCGAGGAGCTGTGGCATCGCATCGCGGCGGCGCGCGCGGCGCGTAGGCGTCACGTGATCGTGGTTCGTCCCACCCTGCGCTGGGGTGTGGGAATCGCCGCCGTGCTCGCGCTCGGCGTCGCCATCGGGCGTTGGAGCGCGCGCCGAGGCGAGTCCCCGAGCTCTCCCACGGTGATAGCGGGCAGCGACCAGGCGTCGACACTCGCCTACCGGGTCGCGGCTGCGCAGTACCTCACTCGCACCGAGGCGCTGCTCACCGGCTTCCACGCCGAGGCGCGCTCGCCCAGCGTGCCGGCCGTCCAGTTCTCGAGGCAGGCCCGCGATCTGCTCGCGACCACGCGGCTCATGCTCGACTCACCCGCGGCCAACGACGCGCGGTTGAAAGGCCTGCTCGACGACCTGGAGCTGGTGCTCGCGCAGATCGCCCAGCTGCCGGCGGGGGGGGGCGGCGATCGGGAAGACGTACAGTCGATCAACCAGGGATTGGACCAACGCAGCGTGTTGCTGCGGCTGCGGACGGCGAACCCCGCCGGCCCCGGCCCCGTGCGCACGCAAGGAGCATTGTGATGCAGGCGATGTATCTGATGGTCGCGGCCGTCTTGGGAATGCAGCAACCTATTGTGCCACGTACGGTCGCACCCGCGTTGGCGCACGCGCAGGCGGCGCTCCAGGGATTGGACGCGCTCGATGTCCTGGACGGCCTCGACGCCCTCGATGCGCTAGACGCGCTCGATGCGTTAGATGTGGTGGACATCCGGGACCCACGTGTTCTCCGGGACGAGCAAGACCCCACCGACTCGCTGTGGCGTGCGGCGCGGCGTGCCTTCAACCGCGGTGACTACGCGAGCGCCGCGAGGCTGTACGGCGAGCTCGCCCGCCGGTACCCGGACGCCACCCGGGCCGGCGACGGCCTCTACTGGGCGGCTTTCGCGCTCTACAAGAACGACGATCTAGTACGCGCGCGCAGCTTGTTGTTCACCCAGCAAGAGCGATACGCCAAAGCGGCGACGCTGCGCGACGGCTACGCGCTGCTCGCCCGGATTCAGACGGCGCTCGCGAAGCAGGGCGACAGCGAGGCGGCCGCCTGGCTCACCAAGTACGCGCAGCCGGCACAGCCCGCGCAACCGGCGCAGCCCGCGCAACCGGTGAGCACGCGCGGCTGTCCCGATGAGGATGACGAGGACGACGTCCGAGTCGCCGCGCTGAACGGTCTCCTCCAGATGGACGCGACCAACGCGCTCCCCATCCTCAAGAAAGTCCTGGCGAAGCGCGATGCATGCTCCGCCGGATTGCGGCGCAAGGCGGTCTTCATCGTATCCCAGAAGCATGGTGGCGAAACGGAAGACATCCTGCTCGACGTCGCCCGCAACGACCCCGATTCCGAGGTGCGCCAGCAGGCGGTGTTCTGGCTGTCGCAAGTAGGGAGCGACCGTGCCGTCACCGCCCTCGACTCGATCCTGCGCGGCTCCACGGATCCCGAGCTTCAGGACAAGGCGATCTTTGCGCTGTCGCAAATCCACAACGCCCGCGCCGCCCAAATCCTGCGCGACTATGCCACCAACGAGCGCGCCTCCGATGAGGCACGCGAAAAGGCGATTTTCTGGCTGGGCCAGCAGCGTTCCCCGGAGAACGCCGCCTTCCTGCGAGGCCTGTACGCGAAAGTCACCGGCGAAGACTTAAAGGAGAAGGTGATCTTCTCGCTCTCCCAGATGGGCGGCGCGGACAACGGGCGCTGGCTGATGGACATCGCGCTCAATGAGCGGGAGCCGGTGGAGATGCGGAAGAAGGCGCTCTTCTGGGCCGGCCAGACCGGTGGGAACCTGGAGCAGTTGGTCGGGCTGTACGATCGGATGCAGGACCAGGAGATGAAAGAGCAGCTGATCTTCGTGTACTCGCAGCGCCACGAGGCGGCCGCGCTCGATCAGCTGATCCGCATCGCCAAGACGGAGCAGAACAAGGAACTCCGCAAGAAGGCGATCTTCTGGCTCGGCCAGTCGCACGACCCCCGGGCCGCTCAGGTCTTGCTGGAGATCATCAACCCGTGACGGGCCGGCTGGTGCTCGTGTGGGCGCTCGTGGCGGGGCCCGCGGCCGCCCAGCGCCTCGCCGCCCGAGTGGCCGCCGCACCCGACGGCACGGTCCGGCTGAGCTTCGCCGCCCGTCCCGGCGTATGCGGCGACGGACACAGCGTAATCGCCTTCGAGTGCGCCGACGGGAAGTGCGGGCGGGGGAGGGGGAGATGGGGACGTACGATCACCCTCGACCGCGGCTTCGACGACGATGAGGTCGAGTACGATTGCGAGCCGGGGCCGGTGCGCATATCGCTCAGAGTCCGGACCGGCCGCGTGCAATCGCTCCGCACCTACGTGGGAGGGCGCTGGGTCGTCCCGCCTCGAGACGCCGCCGTCACCGATCTCGGCACCGCGTCGGCGCGCGACGCCGTAGACTTCCTGCTCGACCTCGCCACCCGCGAAGACACGCGCGCGGCGGAAGAGGCGATACTCCCCGTGACCCTCGCGGACTCGGTTACGGTCTGGCCGATGCTCCTGCGGCTCGCCCGCGATGATCGCGCGCCGCAGCGCACCCGCCGTCAGGCGGTGTTCTGGCTCGGACAGGCTGCCGGCGACGCCGCTACCAAGGACCTGACCGACCTGGTAGACGATGCCGACCTAGACCGTGACGTGAAGGAGCAAGCGGTCTTCGCCTTGTCGCAGCAGCGGCGCGACGCCGGCGTCCCCGCCCTCATCCGGATCGCCCGAACGCACCCGGAGCCGGGCGTACGGCGCAAGGCGCTGTTCTGGCTCGGCCAGTCCGGCGACCCGCGCGCCCTGGCGCTCTTCGAGGAGCTTTTGACCAGGCCCTGATAGATTCCGTATCGCGCTGTCCCCCTTCCCTCTACCCCCTTCCCTTGTTGTCTTTCCTCCATGCCCTTCTGGACCCTGCGTCGCAAGGTCGTCGCGACGGTGACCCTGATGATCGCGCTCACCTTCGGCTGGGCGGCCGTCGTGGTCGCCGTGGCGCTCGCGGGCGCCCACGATGAGGCGCGCTCCTCCGATGCGATCGCCGTGCTCGGCGCCGCGCAATACAACGGCCGACCCTCGCCCGTGTTCCGCGCACGGCTCGACCACGCGGCCGCCCTGTACCAGCGGGGACTCGCACCCGTAGTCCTCGTGACCGGTGGGGTCGGATCGGGCGACACGGTGAGCGAATCGGAAGTCGGACGCCGCTACCTCCTCAAGGCCGGACTGCCCGAGGGAGCGGTCGTCGGGCTGCCGGCAGCGGCGAGCACGTCGGCCTCGCTCGCCGGAGTCGCCGAGTGGTTCTCGGGGAAGGACGATCGCCGCGTCCTGCTCGTGTCCGACGGCTTTCACATGCTGCGCCTCCGGATCATCGCCACCCGGCTGGGACTCCAGCCGTTCACGTCGCCAGCCCCCAATTCTCCCATCCGATCGAACCCGCGGCGCAACGCCGCCTACTTCCTCGCCGAAGGCTTCAAGGTCCCCGTCACCTGGGTCTTCAACCGCTGAGGGTGCCCATGCAGCTCGAGAGTCGCCGGGTTTACACCGGCCGAGTCGTGCGAGTCGACGTCGACACGGTGCGATTCCCCGACGGCTCCACGGGGGAGTTGGAGATCATCCGCCATCCAGGCGCCGCCGCGATCGTGCCGTGCGCCTCCGACCCACAAGGGGATCCCGATCCCACGATCCTCCTGATCCGTCAGTTCCGGTATGCCGCAGGGGGGCCGCTGTGGGAGATCCCGGCGGGCACGCTCGACCCTGGCGAAGATCCCGAGGCGTGCGCCCGTCGCGAACTACTCGAAGAGGCGGGGGTCACCGCCGGCCGCCTGCAGCGGCTGACCTCCATCTGGACCACGCCCGGCTTCACTGACGAGGTGATCCACCTCTATCTGGCGAGCGGGCTCACGCCGGGGGAACCGTCGCGCGAGCGCGACGAGTTCATAGAGGTGGTGCCACAGCCCCTGTCGCAGGTCCTGGCCCGCATTCGGGACGGCGAAGTGCGAGACGCAAAGACCATTGTGGCTATCCTTTATATGGCCGGGTTCGTCCTCAAGATGTAGCAACCTGCCGTCCCCCGAGGAGGACGGACGTGTCGAGCCGACTCGACGCTGGGCTGGTGAAGCTGTGGCCGCATCGATGCTTACGTGGGTGATGCGACGGGTACGGTTCGTGCCGTATCTTATGTAGGAGAGGAAGTGCAGGCTCGAACTGGGAGCGCTCCATGCCAGCAACTCTCAAGCGGAATGGCCAGGTAGTCGTGACGCCGCGCGCCCTCGAGCGCCAGGCGCTGCACGAGTTGGACGATGGCCGGCTGGTGCTTGAGCACCTCTCGGGCGACCACCAAGCCTTCGGCACCCTGGTGGACCGCTACCAGACCCGGCTGCTCAACTTCATCAATCGGACCATCGGAGACCGGGAACGGGCGGAGGACCTCGTGCAGGAGGTCTTTATCCGCGTGTTCCGGCATCTCCACCGCTTCGATCAGACCAAAAAGTTCTCGACCTGGATCTACACCATCGCGTCGAACCTCGCGAAGAACGAGCTTCGGAACCGCAGCCGTAACCCCCTGGTGCTGTTCCAGACGATCAAGAAGCACTGGGAGGCGGACCACCGGCCACTCCAGTTCGAAGATACCACGGCCCGGCCCGACGACCTGTACCGCAAGCGGTTCCTGAAGGAAGCCGTGGACCAGTGCGTGGACCAGCTGCCCACCCACCATCGGGCCGTCTTCGTGCTCCGCGAGCTGGAAGGCAAGAGCTACGCCGAAATCGCCGACATTACGGGCTGCAACCTGGGCACCGTGAAGAGCCGCCTCAATCGGGCCCGGAACAGCTTCGCCCAGCTCATCGGGCCCCTGCTGGAGTAGGCATCCCACAAGCCCTGACCCACCCCCACCCCCCTGCCAGGGGGTGGCTGAGGACATAGGCCGGGAACCCGGTCCTCGTCTGACGGTAGTAAACTCTCGCCATGACGTGCGCCGAATTCCTCGAACGCTATACCGATTTTCGTGATGGCCTGATCACCGCGCCACGAGAGCTGCGCCGTTTTGAACGTCATCTCTTGCGCTGCGCCGGTTGCCGACGGTACGACACCGCCGTGCGGCGCGGCGTGCTTGCGTTGCAGGCTGCGGGGACAATCGAGCCCTCACGCGACTTCAGACGGCGGCTCGACGCACGGCTGGAGCGCGAGCGCCGCGCGGCCCGGGAGGTACCGGCGAGTGCAGGCGTAGCGGCGGCGTTGGTCCTCGCGGCGGCACTCGCGATGCTGGCTCTGGAAGGCGTCCGGCGCCCCGAGGTAGCGCGCGCCCCGGTGCTCCCACCCGTCCCATTCCCCAATCCGGTCGTACAAGCCGGTGTGCCGTTCGTCTCGTTCCAGGACCCGCGCGCGAGTGTGTTCGCGGGGCCCCAGGCCGCCGACGGCGCCGCGCTCGTCGAGCCCGCATCCGCGGGGCGGTAGGCTTTCTCTCGACTCGAGCCCACGGTAACTTCCGCCCCGTATGGGGGCTCTCACCTTTGACGCGCTGCTCCGGAGCCTGAAGCAGGGCGCGCCGGATCCCGTCTATTATCTCCATGGTGAGGAAGACGTGCTGAAGGACGAGGCGGTGCGCGTGCTGCTGGAACGCGCGGTGGACCCGGCCGCTCGCGACTTCAACCTCGACCAGCGTACGGCCGCCGACCTTGACCCCGAGGCGTTCAACGCGCTGGTGAACACGCCCCCGATACTCGCCGCCACCCGGGCCGTGGTCCTCAGAGGGATGGAGCAGCTCCGCAAGACCGCCAAGGTGCGCCAGGAGCTGCTGCACTACCTCGATTCACCCAATCCCAGCACGGTGCTCATCCTGGTGCACGGGACCCCTGAGCCACCGGACGCCGAGCTGTTACGCCGGGCGACCGCGGTGGAGGTCGCGGCCCTGCCCCCGGAGCGAGTCGTGCGCTGGATGACCCACCGCGCCAAGCAGTTGGGTTTCACCCTCGCGCCTGAGGCTGAGGAGCTGCTCCTGGCCAGCGTCGGAAACGACCTCTCAGGCCTCGCCCGCGAGCTCGAGAAGCTCGCACCGCTCTGCGCCGGGCGGCCGGTCACCCGGGACGAGGTGGCTGCGCTCGTGGGCGTGCGCCGTGGCGAGACGCTCCAGGATTTCGTCGACGCGGCGCTCGAGCGACGCGCAGCGGACGCTGCCCGGCTGGTCGAACCCGTGCTCGAGCAGGCAGGCATGAGCGGCGTCCGCATGCTCAGCGCGCTGGGCACCGCCCTCGTCGGCACGGCGCTCGCCCGGGCGGAGCTCGATCGCGACGCCCGGCGACGCGATCGCCTGGAGGGTGCGTTGCTGTCGCACCTCCGGACCGCGCGACCGTACGGCCTGGGGAGCTGGGAGCAGACGGCGCTCCGCTGGGCCCGCTGGGCGGAGCTCTGGACCAGGCCCGAGCTGCGCAGCGCCCTGCGACTGGCGTTGGACGCCGATCGCGCTCTCAAGTCGAGCACGTTGACCGACGAAGCCGGCATCCTGGAGCAACTGGTGCTGTCGTGGGGCGTGCGGGCGAGGGAGGCGGCGTGACAGGCGGACGGAGACTCGTGCTGGCGGCCGCGCTGCTGACGGCAGGACCCCTGCTTCACCTGTCCGCCCAAACCGACACGGTCCGGGTGACCGCCCTCCGGATCGCCCAGACGCGCCCCGACTCGGCCCGCGCCATGGTTCGCCGGCTGCTCGCGAAGCTGTCCCCACAGGATTCCATCTATCCTGGCGTACTCTTCACCGCGGGCCGCATCGCGCCCGACGCGACGAGCGCCGCGACCAACCTGCAACGCGTCGTGGTCGAGTACGGGCGGTCGGCATGGGCCGACTCCGCGCTCGTGCTGCTCACACAGCTCTACTTCGCTCAGGGCGATCCCGCGGCCACCGTACAAGCGGCAGAGCGGTTGCGCCTCGACTATCCCGACTCTTCGTTGCGGCCTCGGGCGGACTTCTGGGGCGCGCGCGCCTACTTCGACCTCAAGGACGACGCACACGGCTGCTCGTTGATCCGCGAGGCGCTGGACGGCGCGGGTGCCGACGTGGAGTTCAAGAATCAGGTCACCTTCTACGCCTCGCGCTGTGCCTCTACCACCCCGGCCCCCCCGGTCACCGCACCCGCTACGGCGGGCGACACTCAGGCGAAGCCCGCGTCTCCGGCCGCGACGTATGCCGTCCAGGTGTTGGCGGTGAAGAGCGCGGCGCAGGTGGACGAGATGCTCACGCGTCTGAAAGTGATGGGCTTCGACGCCCGCGTGGTGCGTGACACGAGCGGCTTGTTCAAGGTGCGGGTCGGGCGGTACGCGTCGCACGACGAAGCGGCGCAGGCCCAGCGGCGCCTCAAGACCCGGCTCGGAGGCCAGCCGTTCGTGGTGGAAGAGCCATGACGCCGCGCGTCGAGGCGGACACCCCGCTGATGCAGCAGTATCGCGAGATCAAGGCACGACACCCCGACACCATCCTGTTCTTCCGGATGGGTGACTTCTACGAGATGTTCGAGGACGACGCGCAGCTCGCCGCTCGCGAACTGGGTCTCACCCTCACGTCGCGGAACAATGGCGGTGCGTCGGAAGTGCCCCTCGCCGGCGTTCCCGTCAAGGCGGCGACGGAGTACCTGCGGCGGCTGATCGGCCTCGGTCACCGCGTGGCGATCTGCGAGCAGGTGGAGGATCCCAAGCTCGCGAAGGGCCTCGTGCGACGTGCGGTCGTGGAGACCGTCACCCCTGGCAGCGTTCTCGCCGACGACTGGCTCGAGCGCGGCCGGAACAATTTCCTGCTGGCAGTCGACGCTCGGAGCGCGCCGGCCGGAATCGCGGCGCTCGATCTCACGACCGGCGAGCTCCTGCTCGAGACCGTGGCGTCGGAGGACCTCGCCGCGGTGCTCGCTCGCTACGAAGCCCGGGAACTCGTGCTTCCCGGCGGCACGCCGGCTCCCCTCCCGCTTCCGAGCGCCGTGCGCACCGAGCGCGAGGCGTGGGAATTCGACCCAGAGCTGGGGCGCGAGGATCTGGCTCGCACCTTCCGGATGGCATCCCTCGACGGGCTCGGCGTCGAGCCGGGCGACCGCCCCGCCCTGGGCGCGGTGGGGGCGCTGCTCCGCTACGCGCGGGAGCTCAAACCGGGCGGCCTGCCACACCTGGCCCGCCCCCGCATGCTGCGGCGCGGCGACCTGCTGCCGCTCGACGAGATGACCCGGCGCAACCTCGAGCTGGTGGAGCCGCTCCGCGCCGACCCGCCCGGCCACCCGGGCGCGGCGGGGACGACGCTGCTCGGCGTGCTCGACCGCACCATGACGCCCATGGGCGCCCGGCTGTTGCGCGCATGGCTGCTCGCGCCGCTCGTCGACCCCGCGGCCATCACCGCGCGCCTGGATGCTGTGGAGGTCCTGGTCGGCGACGTACGCGGGCGGGACCGCCTGCGCGAAGCACTCGACGGGGTACGCGACGTCGAGCGCCTGGCGGGTCGTGCCGCGCTCGGGCGCGCGACCCCGCGCGAGCTGGGGGCATTGCGGGATTCCATCCTGCGTCTGCCCGACGTTCGCGCAGCGCTCGACGGCCTGGAAGCGCGGGGGCGGGCATCGTTGCTCGAGGAAGCCGCGGACCGCCTCGATCTCCTCCAGGACCTGGGCGACGAGCTCGCTCGGGCGCTGGTGGAGCGCCCGCCGGCCCAGGCGTCCGACGGCGACGCGATCCGAGCCGGGTACGATCACGAGCTCGACGAGCTCAAGGACGCTCGCGACGGCGGGAAGCAGTACATCGCCGGGCTCCAGGCACGCGAGCGCGAGCGCACCGGCATCTCCTCGCTCAAGGTCGGGTTCAACAAGGTCTTCGGCTATTACCTCGAGATCACGAACCCGCACCGGGACCGCGTGCCGGCGGATTACGAGCGGCGCCAGACGCTGTCCGGCGCTGAGCGGTTCGTCACGCCCGAGCTGAAAGCGTACGAGGCCAAAGTGCTGGGTGCCGAGGAGGGAATCGCGGCGCGCGAGGCGCAGCTCGTCGACGCGTTGCGCATCCGCGTGGCCGAGGCGATCGCTCGGGTGCAGACGACGGCGGGGGTCGTCGCCCGGCTCGACGTCTGGGGCGCCCTCGCCGACGTCGCCCACCGCGAGGGCTATGTGCGGCCCGAGGTCAATGACGGCTTCACCATCATGCTCGAGGGAAGCCGCCATCCGGTCGTGGAGCGCATGATGGCGCGCGAGGCCTTCATCCCGAACGACGTGCTGCTCGACGAGGCCGGGCGCGTGATCCTCCTCACCGGGCCGAACATGGCGGGGAAGTCGACGCTGCTCAGGCAGGTGGGATTGTGCGTCGTGCTCGCTCAGATGGGGGCCTTCGTCCCCGCGCGGCGCGCCGTCGTCGGCGTCGTGGACCGCCTGTTCACGCGAGTAGGGGCGTCGGACAATCTGGTGCGCGGTCAGTCGACGTTCATGGTGGAGATGAGCGAGACCAGCGCCATACTCCACGGCGCGACGGCGCGAAGCCTCGTGCTGCTCGACGAGATCGGACGGGGCACCTCGACATACGACGGCGTGGCGATCGCGTGGGCCGTGACCGAGTTCCTGCACAACACGGTCGGGTGCAAGACGATCTTCGCGACCCATTATCACGAGCTCACGCAACTCACCGAGGAGCTCGCTCACGCGCGCAACTTCAACGTGGCGGTGCGCGAAGCGGGGGACGAAATCGTGTTCCTGCATCGGCTCGAGCCGGGCGGCACCGACCGGTCATACGGCATCCATGTGGGGCGGCTGGCAGGACTTCCCGCGCCGGTCGTGGGACGGGCGTGGCAGGTGCTCGCTCTGCTCGAAGCGGGTCACCATGTGGCGCACCAGGCTCCGCCCGCACCCCCCGACGCGGCCCAGCTCGGCCTGTTCAACCCGTTGGGAAGCCCGCATCCTCTGCTGGAGGAGCTCGATCGACTCGACGTGAACACGCTGTCGCCGCTCGACGCGCTGAATCGGCTGGCGGCGTGGAAGAAGCAGCTCGCGGAGGGACCATGAGAGTCTGCACCGTCGCGGTCGCCGGCCTCCTGAGCGTCGGCGCCGCCGGGTGCCGCCAAGCACCCCCGGCCGAGCAGTCGGGAAGCGGGTCGCCCGGCGTTCCGCCGGACCAGGAGCCGCCGGTGGCCCTGAACGCTGACTCGCCGATCCAGTACCCGCCCCGGCTGTACGACCAGAAGGTCGAGGGCGACGTGATCCTGCGCCTGTTCGTCGATTCCACGGGACGCATGCAACCCGAATCGAGCCGCGTGGCCGAATCGAGCGGCTATCCCGCGCTCGACTCGGCGGCGCTCACGGGCGCGCGCAAGCTGCGCTTCGCTCCCGCCCGGCGCCACGGCCTGTCCATCGCCACGGCATTCCTCCAGCCGGTCGAGTTCCGCCACCCGCAGGCGAGCGGGGCCGTGTCGAAGGGGGAGCCGGACACCACGCGTCCCCGACCTGCGCCGGTTCCCCCGCCGGTGGCTCCGGTCCGCCCGGCGCGGCGTGACACGATGCCTCCGAAACGGGACACCGTCCCGCAGCGCCACGACTCGGCGCGCACCGTCCCGGACAGCGCGGCGAAGCCGGACACGAATGCCGTCCCACGCTAAGCC
>Ga0209055_1000017_pt1 | contig 107532 bp, 104 predicted proteins | sample GraSoiAngelo_110_FD_185875 | JGI IMG/M metagenome (GOLD analysis project Ga0209055, IMG submission 185875) | Grasslands soil microbial communities from the Angelo Coastal Reserve, California, USA - 14_0903_12_30cm (SPAdes) (version 2) | ecosystem: Environmental > Terrestrial > Soil >... | reverse complement strand
AGCGGAAAAATCCAAGACCCGGCGCCACCTGACCGAGTTCTGGATGGTCGAGCCCGAAGTGGCGTGGAACGACTCGGATGCCAACATGCGGCTGCAGGAGGAGTTCGTTTCCTACATCGTCACGCGGGCACTCGAGCGTCGGAACAGTGAGCTCGCCGAGCTCGAGCGCGACGTCAAACCGCTCGAGACGGTCCGGCCGCCATTCCCCCGCATCTCGTACGCGGACGCCGTGGCGAAACTGAAGGCGCTCGGCAGCGACATCGAGTGGGGGCAGGATTTGGGGGGCGAGGCGGAGACACTGCTCGCGAAGCAGTACGACCGCCCGGTGATGGTGTTCAACTACCCCAAGGCGGTGAAGGCCTTCTATATGAAGGAAAACCCCGCCGACCCCCGCACCGTCCTCAACAACGACATGCTCGCTCCGGAGGGGTACGGCGAAATCATCGGCGGTAGCCAGCGCGAGGACGACTACGACAAGCTGCTCGCCCGCATCCGCGCGGAGCAGCTGCCGGAAGACGCGTACAGCTGGTACCTGGATCTCCGGAAATACGGCACGTTCGTGCACGCGGGGTTCGGCCTTGGCGTGGAGCGCACGGTGGCGTGGATCTGCGGTATCCCCCACATCCGCGAGGCGATCGCGTTTCCGCGGACGCTCTACAAGCTGTGGCCGTGAGCACCGGATGTACGTGATCGTGTGGGAGTTCCAGGTGGCGGCGGCGCGGGCAAAGGACTTCGAGCGCGCCTACGGTCCGGATGGTGACTGGGCGCGGTTCTTTCAGCGGGCACCGGCCTTCCGCGGCGCGGAGCTGCTCCGGGGAACGGGCGACGACGCCGAGCCTGAAGCCGAGGCTTCGACTGGTGCGTTTTATTGGACCGTCGACCGCTGGGATTCGCGGGAGGCGTACGAGGATTTCAACACGCGGTTCGAGCGAGAGTACGAGGAGCTCGACACGCGGCTCGCGGAGCTGTGCGAGCTCGAGGTGTGCCTAGGAAAGTTCGAGGTTGTGGACTAGTCCTCCACCATCCTCCACCAACCTTCACCGACCTCCACCAACCTCCGACGTATGTTTATCAAGGCGGAGGACGCGTGACCGAGCCTCAGATCTTCGGAACGCACGAGCCCAAGACGCTCGAGCAGCTGCACGACGTGGCGAGCCGAGCCGACCGCGCCGCGCTGATGGCGGATGGCCACCTGGGCTACGTCATGCCCATCGGTGGCGTGGCCGCCTACCGCAACCGCGTGTCGGTGGTGGGTGTGGGGTTCGACATTGCGTGCGGCAACGCCGCGATCCGTACCGACCTGACCCGGGCCCAGGTGGCGCCGCACCTGCGTGAGCTGGCCGACGGGATTCAGGAGGCGATCTCGTTCGGCGTGGGGCGGAAGAACCAGGCCGACGACGCGCCCACGGACCACCCGCTCTTCGAGGATCCGGCGTGGGAAGCCGTGCCGGACCGCCACGAGCGCGACCGGCTGCGCGCCAAGGCGCGGAGCCAGCTCGGCACGGTCGGCAGCGGGAACCACTACGTGGATGTGTTCGCCGACGACGCCGACCGCATCTGGGTCGGCGTGCACTTCGGCTCGCGCGGGTTCGGGTTCGGCGTAGCGCACGGCTTTCTTGCGCTCGGGCAGAACCGCGCGTGGGGCGAGCGCGTGCCGGAGCGCGAGACCTTGCTCGACGTCACGAGCCCGGTGGGGGACGCCTACTGGCAGCTCATGAACCTGGCCGGACGCTACGCCTACGCCGGGCGCGAGTGGGTCGCGCGCAAAGTGGTCGAGTTGCTCGGCGGGCGGGAGCAGGAGCTGGTTCACAACCATCACAACTTCGCCTGGCGTGAGGAGCACGGCGGCGAGCCCTTCTATGTCGTGCGCAAGGGTGCGACGCCGGCCTTTCCTGGCCAGAAAGGGTTCGTGGGAGGCTCCATGGGTGACGACGCCGTGATCATCCAGGGCGTCGCGTCGGACTCGGCCGAGGTGCGGGACCTGCAGGCGCGCGCGCTGTACTCGACGGTGCACGGCGCGGGTCGGGTGATGAGCCGCACGGCCGCGGCGGGGAAGCGCACGCGCCGTGGCAAGGTCACGAAGCCCGGCGCCATTTCGCGTGAGATGATGCTCGAGTGGGTGGCGCAGAAGGGCGTCGTGCTGCGCGGCGGCGGCGCGGACGAAAGCCCTCACGTCTACCGCCGGCTACCCGAGGTCCTCGCGGCGCAGGGGCCGACCGTGGAGGTGCTGCAGGTTCTGCATCCGCTCGTCGTGGTGATGGCGGGGGCCGAGGAGTTCGATCCCTACAAGGACTGAGCCTTCACCTCGTCCCACAGTTTGTCGAGCTCGTCGAGTCCAGCGTGGCCGATGTCCACGCCGCGCTGCCCGGCGAGCCGCTCGACCGCCTCGAACCGTCGCTGGAATTTGTCGTTCGCCCGCTCGAGCGCCGCGCGGGGGTCGATCGCCAGTTTACGCGCGAGGTTGACGACGGCAAAGAGAAGATCGCCGAGCTCCTCCTCGATCGTTCCACGTTGCACGTTGCCCGTTGCACGTTCGACCTCGGTGAGCTCTTCCCTTACTTTCTCGAGCGGACCTCGGGCGTCCGGCCAGTCGAAGCCCACGCCGGCCGCACGTTCTTGAAGTCGATACGCCATCAGCAGTGGGGGGAGGGAAGGTGGCAAGCCTCGGAGCGTCCTGCTCCCCGCTCCCCGCTCCCTGCGCTTCACCTTCTCCCACCCCTCATGATCCGACGTCTGCGAGTCGCCGAACAGCTTCGGATGCCGCCGCCACATCTTTTCTTCGAGGGCACGGGTGACCGTTTCGGCGTCGAACTCGCGTTTCTCCTCCCCGACCACGATTTGAAACGCGAGGTGCAACAGCAGGTCACCCAGCTCGTCGCGCAACGCGGCGGGCTCGCCGTGCCTGAGCGCCTGATCGAGCTCCAGGGCTTCTTCGACCAAGTAGGGGCGCAACGTCTCGCGCGTCTGAGCGCGGTCCCAGGGGCAACGCGTGCGCAGATCGCGGACGAGCGCGAGAGCGCGGGCGAGCGCCCCGTCGCCGCGCGCGGATTTTCGAGGTGGTTGTTTGGGCATTCGTAAACGATAATCGCGCGCGCGTCCAACCGCTTCATCGTCTTGCATTTAGCCATCACGCGGGGTATCATACGCGCGCCTGTGAACGGGTCAATCCGCGGGCGTCAGGCCCCTCCGCGTGCGTGGATCGAGGTGAACCTCGCCGCCGTCGTCGAGAACGCCCGCACGGTGGCTCGGGTCGCCGGCACACGGCTCCTCCCGGTGGTGAAGGCGAATGCCTACGGGGTGGGAGCCGTCCCTGTGTCTAAGGCCTTGGAAGCGGTCGATCCCTGGGGCTACGGGGTCGCGACGGTCGATGAAGGGGCCGAGCTGCGCGCGGCCGGCATCACCCGCCCCGTGGTCGTCTTCATGCCGGGACACCTGGGATTGTTCGACGAGCTCGACCGCTTCCGGCTCACGCCGGTGCTGGGCGACGCGAAGGCGATCACCGAGTGGACCGCGCGCGGCGAGCGCCCTTTTCACCTGGAGATCGACACCGGGATGGGCCGCTCGGGCGTCCGCTGGGACGAGATCGACGCGGTGCGCGACGCCGCGAACACGCCGCACCTCGAGGGCTGCTACACCCAGTTCCACTCCGCCGACCGGCGGGACGGCTCGGTCGAGGAGCAGCTCACGCGGTTCGAGCGCGCCGTGGCGCGGCTCAAACGCCGTCCGGCGCTGCTGCACGTGGCGAACAGCGCCGCGGCGCTGACCGACCGACGCTTCGCGTTCGACCTGGTGCGCCCCGGGGTGTTCCTCTACGGGGGCTCGCCGGGCGAGGGATTCCCCGAGCCGAGGGCGGTCGTGAGCGTGCGCGCGCGGGTGCTCGCGGTGCGGCGCGTGGCCGCGGGCGAGAGCGTGAGCTACAACGCGCTGTGGCGCGCCACACGGGGAACGACCGTGGCGACGCTCGGCATCGGTTACGCCGACGGTGTGCGACGCGCGGTGGGGCTCTCGGGGCGGGGCGCAGCGCTGCTCGCGGGCCGGCGCTGTCCCATCGTCGGTGCCGTGACGATGGACCTGACGATGGTGGAGACGGGTGATCACCCGGTGCAGGTGGGGGACGTGGCGACGCTCTTGGGCGAGGCAAAAGCGGGCGGGCGCATCACGCTGGACGAGCTCGCCACCTGGAGCGGCGAGCTACAGCGCGCCGTCCTGACCTCATTCGGGCCGCGGCTGCCGCGTATCTACGATTGAAGCGCGCGGCGATCATCGTGCTCGACGGGCTGGGCATCGGTCCCTGCCCGGACCAGGCCGCCTACGGCGACGTGGGATCGGACACGCTCGGGAACGTGGCGCGTGCGGTAGGCGGGGTGCGGCTACCGAACCTGGAACGGCTCGGCTTGGGGAGGTGTCGACCCATCCCCGGGCTGGCGCCCGGGGTCAGGCCCACCGCGGCACATGGAGTGGCGCTCCCCACGTCGCAGGGGAAAGACTCGACCACCGGACACTGGGAGATCTGCGGGGTGATACTCGAGCGGCCGTTTCGCACGTACCCCCACGGCTTCCCGCCGTCCCTGCTGGACGACTTCGCGCGACGCACGGGTCGCGGGTACTTGGGCAACAAGGCCGCCTCAGGCACCGAGATCATCGCCGAGCTGGGGGCGGAGCATCAGCGCACCGGGAAGTGGATCGTCTACACGTCGGCCGACTCGGTCTTCCAGGTGGCGGCTCACGAGGAGACGGTCGCCCTGGACGAGCTCTACCGGGCGTGTGCGATCGCGCGCGACTTGCTCCTAGGCGAGCACGCGGTGAGCCGCGTGATCGCGCGGCCCTTCACCGGGAAGCCCGGGGCGTACGAGCGCACGCCGCGTCGCAGGGATTTCTCGATCGAGCCCGTGGGGACCACGCTGCTCGACCGGCTCGCGGCGGCGGGGGTGCCGCGGGTGGGGATCGGCAAGGTTGACGACCTGTTCGCGGGGCGGAACATCGCGAGCGAGCATACGCCGACCAATGCGGACGCCTACCGCCTGATCGAGCGGGCGCTTGAGGACAAGGGGGCGGGGTTCATCTTCGTGAACGTCATCGAGTTCGACCAGACCTGGGGGCACCGGAACGACGTCCCGGGGTTTCATGAGGGATTGCAACAGCTCGACGCTTGGATTCCCCGGCTCGAAGCCCGCGTCAAGGGAGACGACCTGATCATTCTCACCGCCGACCACGGGAACGACCCGACCACGCCCTCGACCGACCACTCCCGCGAGGCCGTGCCGATCCTGGCGTTGGGCCCGCGGGTGCGGCCGGCGGCGCTGGGCGAGCGGAGCACATTCGCGGACATGGGCGCGACCGTCGCCGAGTACTTCGGTGTGGCGCCCCCGCTGGCGGCGGGGACGTCGTTCCTCGCGGGGATCTGGTCGTGAGCGCCGAGCTGGTGCGCCGCGCGCGCGACGTGCAGAAGAACGCCTACTGTCCGTACAGCAAATTCCGGGTGGGCGCGGCGCTCGAGGCGGCCGACGGCCGCGTGTTCGTCGGGGCGAACGTCGAGAGCGCGTCCTACGGTCTCACGATTTGCGCGGAGCGGATGGCGATCGGGGCCGCGGTCGCGGACGGCGCGCGGGGGTTCAGCCGCATCGTCGTGGCCACGGACGTGGACCCGCCGGCGTCGCCGTGCGGAGCGTGTCGCCAGCTGCTCGCCGAGTTCGGACTCGACCTCCAGGTGATCGCGGTGGGGCCGAAGACCGAGCGACGCTGGGTGCTGCGCGACCTCCTGCCCGACGCATTCGCGAAAGCGACGCTCACCAAGTGACGCGGCGCCGGCTCGCGCTCGTTGGCGCCGTCCTGCTCGCTGCGGCGTGCGTGGAGCGGCTGACGGCGCCGGGACATTGCCCCGACTTTTGTCCCTCGGGCCAGATCACCGTCGTCGACACGCTCCTCACGACCAGCATCAACCGAGACTCGTCGTACCGCGGCTATGTGGTCTCCTACCAGTCCCCGGTGATGCTCGCGGCATTTCTCTCGGACACCACGGGCACGCTGGACGGCCGGCCGATCTTCCGCTTCAACGGCTTCGGCCCCCGCCTCCCGGTCTCGAGCGTCGACACCGGTCAGATCATCGACGCCGACTCCGCGCGGCTGCAACTGTACATCGTGCGGCGCGATACGGCGACACACAACCTCCGGCTCCAGTTCTACCGGTTGCCCACCACGATCGATACTACCACGACGTTCGACTCCCTGGCAGGCCAGTTCACCGACACGGTCAAGATCGTCAACATCGATGCGCTGCTCGCGCAGCCGGGGCAGAAGGATCCATTGACGGGCGACAGCGTCGTGGTGGACACGGTCAACCACCGCTGGCTGCTGTCGCTCAAGTTCGATGCGGCGGCGGCGCGCTACGACGGGACGTCGGATTCGGGCGCGGTGGCATACGGCATTCGGATCGCCGCCGACACGCTGGCCAGCATCGCATTCGGCAAGGGCTCCGTCGGACCGGTGCTGCAGTGGTACCTCCGCGTGGACTCGTTGGGGATGCCGGTCGCGCGTAAGCCGGGTATCCTCGGCACGACGCTCGCAAACTTCGTGTTCGCTCCGGCGCCAGCGCCGCTCGACTCGACGCTCGCCGTGGGCGGCGTGCCGTCGGCACGCAGCCTGTTGCGCGTTGCGTTCCCCAAGTTCATCAGGGATTCGTCCCAGATCATCCGCGGCACGCTCTTTCTCGTGCCCGCCGTCGCGGCCCGCGGGGCGCCCGCCGACTCGTTCGTGATGGAGGCACGCACGGTACTCGCCGACTTCGGGCGCAAGTCTCCGATCGACGCGCGACTCGATGACCCGATCGTCATCCACCCGGGAGCGACCGACACGATCAAGATCGAGGTGACGAGCATGCTGCAGCTCTGGGCTGCGGATACGACTCACCCGACCGTGTTCCTGTTGCGGTCGCGGGCGGAAGCGCAGTACTTCGGCGAGATCCGCTTCTATCCGTCCAAGGCAGCGCTCCGCCCGACCTTGCAGATCACGTACGTGAAGCAATTCCCGTTCGGGGTGCCATGAGAGCGGCGGTCAGGCGGTCGGGCGGTCGGGCGGTAGGGACGGCGGTCGTCGCAGCGGTGTTCTTGACCGCCAGTCCGCCGGACCGTCTGACCGCCCAAGATTCGCAGTTCGGCATTCGCGGGCTCGGCACGCCGGGTAGGTGGGAGTCGGTGAGGTCGCGCTCCAGCGGGGGCGCGTTCGCTCCGTTCGACGCATTGTCGCCGCTCATGGAAGCGCCGCTCGCCGACATCAGTCAGCTCACGGCGACCGCGGCGGGCGGCACGTCGCATCGCGACGCTCAGCTCGGCGACACGATCACCAAGCTCCGCGCCACGCGCTTCCCGCTCATGGGGGTCGCGGGCCGGGTGGCGCCGCGACTCGTGATCTCGGGCGGGTTCACGACCTACCTCGACCGGTCCTGGGACGTGACGCTGCGCGACTCCACCGTGTTGCGCGGCGAGCTCGAGCGTTACAGGGACGAGATCACGAGCGACGGGAGTGTCGGGGACATCCGCCTGGCGGCGGCCAGCCGGTTGTCGCGCCGCCTCGCGATCGGCGCCGGGATCCATATCCTGGGGGGCTCGACCCGTATGACGGCCGAGCGGCGGTTCGACGACTCGACCTTCCACGCGGTGGGGCAAGTCGCCGAGGTGCGCTACGACGGGTTCGGCGTGTCGGGGAGCGTGCTCATCGGCGTGGCCCCGGGGCTGACCATCGCTGGTTGGGCGCGCGCGGACAACCGGCTGCGCGCTCAGGTAGGCGACTCGACGATCGCGTTGACCGATCTGCCGCGCATGGCGGGCGCGGGGTTGCTCCTTGCCCCGAGCCCCCGCGTCCGGTTCGCCGGGTCGGCGGCGTGGCGCTCCTGGTCGAACGCCGGTCCGGGCGCGTTCGATACGTGGAGCTGGTCCGCGGGAGCCGAGTTCGGCTCCGGCCGCATGCCGATCCGTCTGGGGGTGCGTGGCGGCCAGCTGCCGTTCGGGCCGGGGACCAAGGCGCCGACGGAGTTCGCGGCGTCGGCGGGAACGGGTCGGGCGTTCGCCCAGGGCCGGGCGCTCATCGACCTGGGCGTCGAGCGGCTGGAGCGTCGCGGGGGGATCCTCACCGAGCGCGTGTGGACCGTGCTCGTGGGGCTGACCGTGCGGCCGTGAACGTCTACTTCCATACGTTCGGCTGTAAAGCCAACCAGTACGACACCGCGCTCGTGCGTCAGGCGTTCGCGGACCAGGGCGTCGTCGTGGTGGACGATCCGGCCGCCGCGGACCTCGCGGTGGTGAATTCCTGCACGGTGACCCACGAGAGCGAGGCGAAGCTGGGGCGTCTGGTGCGCCGGCTCGCGCGACAGAACGGCCGTCTGGAAACGGTGGTAATGGGTTGCGCCGCCGCGCTCGACAACGGTCGCATTGCGGGCCTGCCGTCGGTGCGCGCCGTGGTGGGCGGAGCGGAGCCGGCGCGCGTGCTCCGGGCAGCCGGGTTATCGTCACCTGCCGGCAAGGTAGGGGCGCAGCATGCTGTGCCCCTACACAAGCAGGGGTTGAGGAACAGGGGCCTGCTCAAGATCCAGGACGGGTGCGACGAGCACTGCACCTTCTGTGCGACCACCGTCGCACGGGGGGCGAACCGGTCGCGCGGGATTCCCGAGCTGGTGAGCGAAGCCCGGGAGCTGGCGAATCACCATGCCGAAGTGGTGCTCACCGGCATCCATATCGGGACCTACGGGCAAGACCGGTTCACTGACCCCGGACGCAAGTTCGGGGTTGAGACAGAACCTGGCACATCGGGTGTGGGTGATCCCCGGGCTCGCGCCCGGGGTCAGTCGACCCTCGGGGACCTCCTCGCAGCCCTGATCTCCGCCGTCCCCCAGGTCCGCTTCCGTCTGTCGTCGATCGAGGCCACCGAAGTCGACGACACGATCGCGCGTCTGCTGATCGAAGCCCCCGCGCACCTCGCAGCCCATCTCCACGCGCCGCTGCAATCCGGGGCGAATCGCATCCTCAAACGGATGGGCCGCCACTGGTACACCGCCGAGTCGTACCGCGCCCGGCTCGATTGGCTCGCGGAGCGGTTGCCCGTGTTCGGACTCGGCGCGGACATCATCGCGGGATTTCCCGGTGAGAGCGACGCCGAGCACCGCCAGACGATCGCGCTGGTGGACGCCCTGCCGTTCACCTACCTGCACGTCTTCCCCTACAGCGAGCGTCCCGGCGCGGCGGCGGGGCGATTGGGCGAGCGTGTGCCACCCGGGATCATCCGCGAGCGCGCGCGCGAGCTACGCGAGCGCGGGGAAGCGAAGGCCCGAGCCCACCGGGTACGGCGACTGGGGCAGCGCGCCGACGGCGTCGTGTGCGGCCGGGGGGAGGGCAAAGTGGAGGTGCTGACGGAGGACTACCTTTCGGTCTATCTTCCCGCGCAGGATTGGAATGGTCGCCCCCGCTTCGAGGTGACGGTTTCCTGACCATGCCGGGCATCTACATCGAGACCTACGGCTGCCAGATGAACGTCTCGGACTCCGAGCTGATGCTCGGCGTGTTGGGACGCGAGGGCTACGTGCGCATGGACGATCCGGCGCAGGCCGACGTCGTACTGGTGAACACGTGTGCCGTACGCGACCATGCGGAGCAAAAGGTGCTGTCGCGCATGGGCGAGCTGAAGCGCCTCAAGCGACCAGGCAGCGTGTTGGGGGTGGTGGGCTGCATGGCGCAGCGGCTCGGGCCCCGCCTGCTCGACCGGGTCCCGCAGGTCGACCTGGTGGTCGGCCCGGACGGCTACCGCAGGCTGCCCGAGCTGATCGCCCGGGCGCGCGCCGGAGAGCGGACGACCGAAGTCGTCTTCAAGCGTTGGGAGCACTACGAAGACATCGCGCCGGCGCGGGGAGGCGCCGCATCGGCGTTCGTGACGGTGCAGCGTGGCTGCGATTATCGGTGCACGTTCTGCATCGTTCCGATGACGCGGGGGCCGGAGCGGAGCCGCAGGTTGGAGGACGTGGTGCGCGAGGTGACGGACCTCGCCTCGAGCGGCACCACCGAGGTGACGCTCCTTGGCCAGACGGTCAACAGCTACGACGACGGCACGCATGATTTCGCCGACCTGTTGCGGGCCGTGGGGGGAATTCCGGGCGTGCGCCGGCTGCGGTTCACGTCTCCGTATCCCACGGATTTCACCGACGGCGTGGTCGCCGCCATGGCGGAGACGCCCGCCGTGTGCGAGCACGTCCACCTCCCGGTGCAAAGCGGGTCGTCGCGCGTCCTCAAGCGGATGCTCCGACGCTACGATCGGGACCGCTATCTCGAGGTCGTCGCCGCGCTGCGCGGCGCCGTCCCCGGCATGGCCCTCACGACCGATATCATCGTCGGGTTTCCGGGCGAGACCGAAGCAGATTTCCAGGAGACCCTGTCGCTCGTCGAGCTGGTGGGGTTCGACGACGCGTACACCTTCAAGTACTCACCGCGCGAGGGCACGCCGGCGACGCGGCTCAAGGATGCCGTGCCCGACGCGGTGGCGGGAGAACGCCTCGAGCGCCTGGTCGGCGCGGTGCGGGCCCTCGCGCGCCGCCGCAACGTCGTCCTGGTGGGCAGCACACACGAAGTGCTGGTCGAGGGGCGCGCCAAGCGGGGGGAGCTGCTGCAGGGCCGCACCCGCACCAACAAGGTGGCGCTCATCCCGGGCCCCGACGCCTGGATCGGTGGGTATCGCGACGTCCGCTTCACGGGCACGACCGGGTCGACCTTCACGGCCGTGGCGCTCGGGCGGGTGGGGAAGGGGCTCGCCGTCGTGGGGTGACGAACGTGACGTTCGAGGTGGTACAGCGGGAGTACGCGAAGCTGCGTCCCCAGCTGCCCCGGTTCTGCGGCTGCGACACGTGCCGCGGCGACGTCCTCGTGTTCGCGCTCAACCGCCTCGCGCCGAGCTACGTATCGACGCCACAGGGCGAAGTGTTGGTCGAGCTGCGACTCGACAGCGATCAGGAAAAGGCCAAGCTGGACGTGGCGCTGCTCGAGGGGTTCGGCAAGGTGGGGCTCGCGCCGCGCTGCGGGGCGAAGCCGGTGCAGTTGATCTGATCCGCTAGGCGGCCCGAGATGCGGCCGCCAATTCTCTTTCTCACCGTAGCGTTCGGGGTCGGCCTGTGGGCGGGGCTCGACCCCTTCGTGTTCGCGGGTGCGGCGTTGTGGGGCGTGGCGTTGCCCCTGATCGCGGCGGCGGCTTGCCTTGCCGCGCGCGCACCGCTCGGCGCAGCGGTCGGGATCATGGGAGTGGCGGGCCTGCTCTGGGGTACGGCGGCGGTCCGGGAGCGGGAGGCTACGTGTACCGGCCGGTGGGCGGCCGGGGAAAACGCCGGGGAGGGGCGCACCCGCGCCGTGATCGTACGGCTCGCGGATCCCGCGCCGCCGCAGGGCGGGATCGTGGATGCCGATGTCCTCCCCGGAGCGTGCGCCGGGTCGGTGCGGTTGCGCTGGCCGGAAGGCACCGGCGCCCGCGGCGGCACGACGTGGGTGGTGGCAGGGAAGTGGACCGGGAGCGTGCTGGTCGTGAGGCGGACGCGCGCGCTCGATCTGGTGCCGCACGGGCGCGGCGCCCTGCGCGATGCGCTCGCCGCGCGCAGCACGGAGCTCTTCGGCACACGAGCGCCGATCGTGAACGCGCTCGTGTTCGCCCCCAACGCGAGACTCGATTCCGATATCCGCGAGCGCTACGTGCGATCGGGTCTCGCGCACCTCCTCTCCATCTCCGGGCTGCACGTTGGGTTCATGGCCGCCTGGCTCGCCCTCATTCTCGGCAAACTGCACCTCGCGGCGCGCGCCCGCTCCGGCGCGACGGCCGTCCTGCTGCTCGGCTACCTCTGGGTGCTCGGCTTCCCGGCGCCCGCCGTCCGGGCCGGCGCGATGCTGGTATTGGCGGACGTCGCGCGCCTGCGCGAGCGCGTGGTCGCGCCGCGCGGCGTGGTGGCGCTCGCGGCGCTCGGCGTGCTGGTGCAGGACCCATGGGCCCTGCAGTCGGTGGGCGCGTGGCTGTCGATTGCGGGCGTGGGCGCCGTGGTCTGGGCCGGCCGCGCCTTCGCTCGAGCGCCGCGCCTCGCGCGGCTCGCCGCGTCAGCGCTCGTCGCCACGCTCGTCACCGCGCCGATCAGCGCGTTCGCCTTCGGTACCGTGGCGCCGATCGGTGTGCTGGCCAATCTCATCGCGATCCCGCTCGCCGGCGTCGCCGTGCCGGGTCTCGTGATGGCGCTGGCACTCTCGTGGCTTGGCTCGGGGTTGGCGCACCTGATCGCCGCCGGCGCGGGACTGGGCCTGGCGCTGCTCGACCTCGTCGCCCACGGCGCCGCCCTCGTGCCGGGCGGTCACATCGTGATGGTCGCGGGGTGGCAAGCGGCGCTGTTGTGGGCCGCGGTGGCCGCCGCTGCGTGGTGGCTGTGGAATTCTCCGCGCCGCCCGTGGCTGATGGTGGCTCGCCTGGCGTTTTGTGCCACGGTTGTCGTCGCGACGTCGTTTCGTGACGTCGTCTCCCTCGACGCGTGTCGTTGTTTAACGGTACATTTTCTCGATGTAGGGCAAGGGGACGCCGCGGCCCTCCGGACGCCCAACGGCCGCTGGATCGTGATCGATGGCGGCCCACGGACGCCGGAGCGTGATGCGGGGCGGCGGGTGGTGGTCCCCTTCTTGCGTGACCAGGGTGTGGGGCGGGTGGCCGTGGTGGTGGCAACCCATGGCGACGCCGACCATCTGGGCGGGCTGCCGGCGGTCGTCGAGGCGTTCCCTCCGGAGCTCGTGCTCGAGCCGGGGGAGCCGTTGGGACGGCCCCTGTATCTCGAGTTTCTCGCGGGTGTCGAGGCATCGGGCGCGCGGTGGCACGGGGCGCGGGCGGGAGACCGGGTCGAGGTGGACAGCGTGGTGCTCGAGGTACTGAGCCCCGATTCGCTCTGGCTCCGGCTGCCGCTCGATGTGAACGATCACGGCGTGGTGCTGCGGGTGCGGTACGGCGCGGTCCGGCTCCTGTTCCAGGCCGACGCGGGGCTGCCGGTGGAAGGCCGGCTGGCCGGGAAGGTGGGGCGCGTCGACCTCTTGAAGGTCGGTCATCACGGGTCGAGGACCGCGACGTCGGACGAGTGGCTGGACGAGCTCGCGCCGCGCGAGGCCGTGATCAGCGTCGGTCGGAACAACCACTACGGGCACCCTGCCCCCGAGGTCCTCGAGCGGTTGGCGCGACACGGCGTCACGGTTTTCCGGACCGATCGGAACGGTACGATCACCTTTTCCACGGACGGGCATGGCGAACGGGTCAGAAGTCATCACGATTGAGCGCTTCATCATGGAGCAGGAGCGGCTCTACCCGGAGGCCACGGGGGAGTTGTCGAACCTGCTGTACGACCTGTGTCTCGCCGCCAAGATCATCTCGCGCCACGTGCGCCGCGCCGGGCTCTCGGATATCCTCGGGGCCGCCGGTGCGGTCAACGTCTCGGGCGATCTGCAGCAGAAGCTCGATCTCTTCGCGAACGAGACCGTCCGCAACAGCGTCCAACACACCGGGCGCGTGTGCGTGACCGCATCGGAAGAAGACCCGGAGCCCGTGCCGGTGCCGCCGGGGAAAGCCGCGGGCAAGTACGTCGTGCTGTACGACCCGCTCGACGGGTCCATGAACATCGATGTCAACGTCTCGATCGGTACCATCTTCTCGATCCATAAGCGCGTCAGCAAGAAGAACACCACGGCGGGGCTGGCGGACTGCCTTCAGCTGGGAAAGAAACAGATCGCCGCGGGTTACATCCTGTACGGCTCGAGCACGATGTTGGTCTACACCACAGGGAAGGGCGTGCACGGCTTCACCCTCGATCCCACGATCGGCGAGTTTCTCCTGTCGCACCCCGACATCCGGACGCCGCCGGTCGGCCGGTACTACAGCGTGAACGAGAGCAACTGGAACCGCTGGACGCCGTCGGTGCAACGCGTGGTCGCAGCGTTCAAGAACGGCGAGGGCAAGGTCCAACCGAAAAACGCGCGCTACATCGGGTCCCTCGTCGCCGATTTCCATCGCAATCTCATCTCCGGCGGCATCTTCCTCTATCCGGCCGCGACCAACTATCCCCAGGGCAAGCTGCGCTTGCTGTACGAGGCGGCGCCGCTCGCGTTCGTGGTGGAGCAGGCGGGGGGCCGGGCGACCGACGGCTGCCGGCCCATGCTCGACATCGTGCCGGAGAGCCTGCATCAGAAGACGCCGCTCGTGATCGGCAGCAAGGACGATGTCGCGTTCGCCGCGCGGATTCTCTCGGCCGAGGCCGCCGTGGGCGCCAAATGAGCGACCGCAAGCCGGTCTACGGTCCCGACGACTGGCGCCCCGAGCCGGCGCGCGAGCTCGGCGCTCCGGGCGCGTTTCCTTTCACCCGGGGCGTGCATCCCTCGATGTATCGCGGCAAGCTGTGGACCATGCGACAGTACGCCGGGTTCGGGACCGCGGAGGAGACGAACGCGCGGTTCCAGCATTTGCTCGCGGCGGGTCAGACGGGGTTGTCGGTCGCGTTCGATCTCCCGACACAGATGGGGTACGACTCGGACCATCCCATGGCTGAGGGGGAGGTGGGCCGCGCCGGAGTGGCGATCGACACGGTAGACGATCTGGCGCGCCTGTTCGACGGCATTCCGCTCGATCGTGTGTCCACGTCCATGACCATCAACGCGACGGCGCCCGTGCTGCTCGCGATGTACGTGGTGGTGGGGGAGGAGCAAGGGGTGCCGCGCGGCAAGCTGCAGGGCACCGTCCAGAACGACATCCTCAAGGAGTTCATCGCGCGCGGCACGTACATCTATCCGATCGAGCCGTCGCTGCGCCTCGCGATCGACGTGTGCCGGTTCGTCACGATCGAGGGCCTGAGCGTCAATCCGATCTCCGTGTCGGGCTATCACATGCGGGAGGCGGGCGCGACGGCGGCGCAGGAGGTGGCGTTCACGTTCGCGAACGGCCTCGAGTACGTGCGGCGGGCGTTGGCCGTGGGACTGGACCTCAATCAGTTCGCGCCGCGCCTGTCCTTTTTCTTCGCCGCGTTCACCGACTTGTTCGAAGAAGTCGCCAAGTTCCGCGCGGCGCGACGTCTGTGGGCCCGTCTCATGAAGGAGCAGTTTCAGGCCAACGACGCGGCCTGTCGGCTGCGATTCCACACGCAGACCGGGGGCTCGACGCTCACGGCACAGCAGCCCGAAAACAACGTGGTGCGCGTGGCGATCCAGGCGCTGGCGGCCGTGTTGGGGGGAACGCAGTCCTTGCATACCAATGCCTACGACGAGGCGTTGGCCTTGCCGACGGAGCAAAGCGCCACGCTGGCGCTCCGCACGCAGCAGATTCTGGCGCACGAGACCGGGATTCCCGAGACCGTCGACCCGGCGGGCGGGAGCTGGTATGTGGAGGCATTGACGGATCGCGTGGAGCGCGAGGCGCGGGGCTTGCTCGAGGAAATCGAGCGGACGGGTGGCGCGGCGCGGGCGGTCGAGCAGGGGCGATTTCAGGACGCGATCGCGCGCAGCGCGTACGAGGCCCAACGGGCGATCGAATCGGGGGAGAGCCTAGTCGTCGGCGTGAACGAGTACGCGGACGAGCAGGACGTCCCGTCGGTGCCGGCGCCGGAGTATTCGGCGCTGGCGCTGGCGCAGCGCAGACGCGTCGCGGAGCAGCGCGGGACGCGGGAGGCGGGACGCGTGCAGCGGACTTTGGAGGCGCTGCAGGCGGCGGGGCGCGATCCCGCGGCCCCGTTGATGGAGCCGATTCTCGATGCGGTGCGGGCGCGAGCGACCGTAGGAGAGATTTCGGACGTGTTGCGGGGAGTGTGGGGGGTGTACCGGCCCGCTTAGGCGGCAGCGGCGCCATTGCGGGCGCAGCCAACCCGCGATCAATTAAGCCGCAGCTCGTCCTGGTCGCTGGCTTGCTGGCCGATCTTCGCCATCAGGCACGCTTTCATTCACCGATACTGCCGCGTGGCGGCCCGTGGGGTGAGTAAGTAGATATGGAGCAGTGTCCAAGCTGTTCACGTTTCTTGGAGCGAGCCTCGGGGGCGCGGTCGGCTGGTGGCTCGGCGCCCCGGTCGGGATCATGACGGCGTTCATCGCCAGCATGGTCGGCACCGGTGTCGGCATGTACGCCGGGCGCCGCATCGCGGGGCTGCTGCTCGAGTGAGAGGGGAGGCGCCACGCTCACCCAAAGGGGACCTGCGGCGGCGACCCAGGGTATGTTAGACCGCATGGACCACCGGGGCCTGGTTCTCACCGCACTGGCGTGGACCCTCGCGAGCGCTTGCGCGAGCGACGGTTCCGTCGGCCCGCCCTCGCTCGTTCCCCTCACCTCCGAGCTCCACAACGCGCCCCAACAGACGACGCTGGCGGGCGTCACGCTCCAACTCGAGACCTATCTGTGGCGCGACTACCAACCCGTCGCGCCGCCGGACGGTGAGCCCCTCATCGCGGTGCTGCGCGTCAAGAGTGTCGACGGAGCATCCATCCCCGCCGCCCTGCAGGCCGACTCTGCCTGGGTCATCAACGGCGACCTTGTTTGGGCCACCGCTGTCCGCGAGGAGCGGCCGCGCGGCACAGACCCGTCGTTTGTCGAGGTTGTCGCGCGCGACGGTCCGAAGTGGGGGCCGGGGATCGCGGTCGACGTTGTGGTTCGGCTGCGCGACGGTGCCGGACACCAGGTGCTGCTGCAGGCCCGGGCGCAGTGGATCAATCGGACCGACTAGGGCGTGTTGCTTTCGTCGTTTGTCATGCTCATCGCAGTCGGGGCGCATCCCGTCGCCCGAGCGGGCCTCACCGATTCCTGCCACCATTATCGGCCCGCTCCGGTCTCGCTCACGGGGCGCTTGATTCGGCGTACCGTCCCGGGTCCACCCAACTACCAGAGTATCGCTCGCGGCGATCGTCCCCAAGTTGCGGACCTCCTGATCCTCGATGCCCCGATTTGCACGATCCCCGACTATAAGGACAGTCCCAACACCGACGCCTTTCAGGGTCAGGACACTATCCAGGTGCGCCGGGCAGAATCCACGTGGCGTGACGTCGGCCGCTTGACGGGCCGCCGCGTGATTGTGACTGGCACACTATCGGAATGGGCGCTCGGACCCGATCGGACTCCGGTCGTCATCGATCCAACCGAGGTGCGACCGGCTCCCCCGTAAGGAAGGAGGCTAGCATGCGTCGTGGCGCCGTCCTCGTGGTCACGATCCTCGTCGCCACTGCTTGCGTGTCCGTGCCGACCGCACCACCCGAGTTGCAGGCGGTCGCCCTCACGTTCAAGCCCTCGCCCGGGATGGCCCGGATCTATGTGTATCGCGCGGGTGGTGCTTTTGGCGGAGCCTCGAAGCTCAGCGTTGCCATCGACAGCCAGATCGTGGGCCGCACCGCCGCGGGCACCTACCTCATGGTCGAGCTCGCACCCGGCCCGCATCGTGTGAGCTCTCCGACGGGCGAGAACGAGAGCGCCGTATCGCTCGATGCCCTGGCGGACAGCATCTACTTCGTGAAGCTGTGGCCCAAGATGGGATTCTTCAGCGCGCATTCCGGCATGGAGCGGATGGATCCGACCGAGGCCCGGACGGGCATCGCTGGCGCGCGCATGGTGCCCAGCACCTGGCCGGGCACGCCGATGCGTGAGTAACCGTAGTACGGTCAGTACGGGCGCGAGCCCCTCGGTCGATCGACTCGCGGCGCGGCTGCGAGGATTCGGGCCTCTCGGCATCCTCGCGATGCTCGCCATCCCGCTCGTCGGGAACTATCCCGTGCCGCCCCTCGGCGCCATTCTCGTGCTCTTGTGGGTCCAATGGTCACGCACGCCATGGCATGACATCGGATACGTTCGGCCCAAGAGTTGGACCCGCGACTTGGCCGTGGGCGTCGCGTGCGGCGTCGCCTTCAAGCTCCTGATGAAAGCGCTTGTCATGCCGCTCCTCGGTGCTCCGCCGATCAATCAGGCGTACCAGTACCTGACCGGCAATCGAGCCGCGCTGCCGGGAGCCGTGTACCTGTTAGTTGCGGGCGGCGGCTTCGGAGAGGAGACCGTGTACCGGGGATTCTTGTTCGAGCGGTTCGGCAAGCTGTTCGGATCCGGCGCGAGCGCCAAGAGAGGGATCGTCCTGCTCACCGCGGCGTGGTTTGCGCTGGCGCACTACCCCGAGCAGGGGCTCCCCGGCGTTGAACAGGCATTGATCACCGGGCTCGTGTTCGGAGCAATCTTCGCGGTCACCGGCCGCATCTGGATCCCGATGTTTGCGCACGCTGCGTTCGACCTCACTGCGCTCGCGATCATCTACTGGAATCTCGAATTCAAAGTGGCCCACCTGATCTTCAAGTAGGTGGTTCATTGCGCACCACACGTCTTGCGCCTCTAGCCGCGGCCCCCGCAGCTTATGCGCCGTACGAGAGGCTGCGTGAGGAGAGATCGAGCCGGATGAAGACACCATATCTGATGGTCATGGCCGCGTCGGCGTGCACCACCGCCACCGTCTCCCAGACGACGCCGTCACCCGCTGCGCACGCCGGGGCCGAGGGAGGTCGGCCGCCGTATACGGCGGCGGACGTCCGGTTCATGGCCGGCATGATCGGCCACCACGCGCAGGCGGTGTTGATGGCCGGTTGGGCACCCTCGCACGGTGCGAGTCCGGCGGTTCGCGTCCTGTGCGAGCGCATCGTGGTTGCCCAAAACGACGAGATCGCGTTCGTGCAGCGCTGGCTGCGCGAGCACAACGAGTTCGTGCCGCCGGCCGACCCACGCGGCCACGTGATGCCTGGAATGGATCACCCGATGCTGATGCCCGGCATGCTGACCCCCGACCAGATGACCCAGTTGGACGCGGCGCGGGGCCCGGAGTTCGACCGCCGCTTCCTCAGGTTCATGATTCAACACCACCGGGGCGCGATCACGATGGTGAGCGAACTGTTGAGCGCGCCGGGCGCGGCCCAGGACGGCCCGGTGTTCCGGTTCGCCGCCGACGTGAACGCCGACCAGACCACCGAGATCGACCGCATGAGCCGGATGCTCGATGCCCTTTCAGGGAGCCCTCAGTGAAATCAAAAGCGTTGTTCGCGATCGTAGCGTTGTCCGTTGCGGCTTGCGCCCCGTCCCAGCGCCCCTTCTCGACGGCGGCGCCGAGCCCCGACCCGCGGGTGGGACTCCGCGCCGGGTGGATGGATGCCGGCGAAGCCGCCTGGAACATCCAGCTGGTTTCTACGACGCCGCCCTCCCCGGATTTCATCAACCGGAGCAACCCAGGCGACTACCAGTTTATCAACTCCGACCTGTCGTTCACCGGACCCTACGTCATTCAGGGCAATTTCTCCGGCGTGCAGGTCTGGGATATCACCAACCTCAAGAGCCCCCGCCTGCACAAGGCCTTCGTTTGTCCCGGGTCGCAGAGCGACGTCTCGGTGTATCGCCAGCTGCTGTTCGTCTCGGGGGAGGCACTGAACGGGCGTACCGATTGCGGCACGCAAGGCGTGCGCGACACGGTGAGTCACGATCGGTTGCGCGGGATCCGGATCTTCGACGTTACCGATATCGCGAATCCCCGGCACATCACCGACGTGCAGACCTGTCGGGGTTCGCATACGCACACCCTGGTGACGTCTCCGACCGACACCGCGAACGTCTACGTCTACGTGTCCGGGTCGGCACCCGTCCGGTCTCCCAACGAGCTCGCGGGATGCTCCGGCGCGCCTCCCGATTCGAATCCCAACTCCGCGCTGTTCCGGATCGAGGTGATCCAGGTGCCGTTGGCGCATCCAGAGCAGGCGAAGATCGTGACCTCGCCCCGGATCTTTAGCGACCTCGCCGCGCCGGCACGACACGGCGAGCTCGTCGCCGATTCCCTCGCAGCCCTGGCCGGGAGGCCGCTGCCTCAACCGCCGCCGGCGGGCGCGAAGCCAGCGTCCGCCCCGACCGGCCCGACCCAGTGCCACGACATCACCGTCTATCCGGCGATCGGCCTCGCGGGTGGTGCTTGCGGGGGCTATGGGCTCCTGCTCGACATCCGTGACGTCGCCAATCCGAAGCGGATCGGCGCGGTGGCCGATTCGAACTTCTCGTTCTGGCATTCGGCCACGTTCAACAATGATGGCACGAAGATCCTGTTCACCGACGAATGGGGCGGCGGCTTGCAGCCGCGTTGCCGCGTGACGGACAAGCACGAGTGGGGAGCGGACGCGCTCTTCACGCGATCGGGCAACACGATGACGTTCCAGAGCTATTACAAGCTGCCGGCGCCGCAGACCGCGTACGAGAACTGCGTCGCCCACAACGGCACGCTGATTCCGATCCCGGGCCGCGACATCATGGTCCAGGCGTGGTATCAGGGCGGCATCTCGGTGTTCGATTGGACCGATCCGGCGCATCCACGGGAAATCGCCTTTTTCGACCGCGGCCCGATGGACTCGACCAAGCTAATCGGCGCCGGGTCGTGGTCCGCGTATTGGTACAACGGCTACATCGTGAGCTCCGAGATTTCGCGCGGACTCGACATCTTCGAGCTCCAGCCCAGCGCGTTCATTTCCCAGAACGAGCTCGACGCCGCGAAACTGATTCATTTCGACTACCTGAACGCCCAGGATCAACAGCAGCTGGTGTGGCCCGCGAGCTTCGTGGTGGCCAGGGCCTACGTCGACCAGCTGGCGCGCGTCAACGGGCTGTCGCGCGAGCGGTGCGGCGCGATCACGGCCATGCTCGGCCGGGCCGAGCAGCTGCAGGGAGACGCCAGGCGCGGGGTGCTGCAACAGCTGGCAACGGACCTCCAGCGCGACGCGCAAGCAGCCGCGGACCAAGCCAAGGTGCGGACGCTCGCCGCGACGGTGACAGACTTGGCAGGCGCCGCCCGCTGAAGGCCCTCGTCCTGGTCGTGCTCCTGTCCGCGCCCGGCTGCCTCACGAGACAGCCGGCGTGCGGACAGGGGCGCGCGTGGACGTTCGGTCCGTTTGACAAACCCAAGGACGCGAACCCGGTGATCACGCCCAGTCCCGCGTCCCGGTTCCGCTCGGCAATGAGTGACACCATCGCGCGGTGGGAAGAGCATGCCACCTTCAATCCGGCCGCGGTGGTGAAGGACGGGCGTGTGTTTGTGTTGTACCGCGCCGAAGACACGAGTGGTGAGCGCATGATCGGTGGTCACACCTCGCGCATCGGGCTGGCGGAGAGCCAGGACGGACTCCACTTCACCCGCCGCAGCGCGCCCGTGCTCTATCCCGACACGGACGCGCAGCGGCCGTACGAATGGCCCGGCGGCGTGGAGGACCCTCGTATCGTCGAGGCGGAGGACGGTTCCTACGTCCTCACGTACACGCAGTGGAACCGCCGCATCCCCCGACTCGCCGTCGCGACCTCCCGGGACCTCGTCCACTGGACCAAGCACGGTCCCGCCTTCGCCCAGGCGTATGGCGGCAAGTACCTGGGTCTGGAATCGAAGTCCGGTGCGATCCTCGCCCGCGTCGAGGGGAGTCGCGTCATCGCGACCAAAGTGGGTGGGATGTACTGGATGTACTTCAACGTCCCCGACGTTCTCATCGCGACATCCGACAATCTCATCGCGTGGACGCCGCTCGAGGACAGGAACGGCACGCTCCTGAAGGTCCTCTCTCCCCGGCCTGGGCATTTCGACTCCTGGCTGGTCGAGGCGGGCCCGCCGGCCCTCATCACGGAGCACGGCATTCTGGTCCTGTATAACGCCGGAAACAGCGATCGCGACGGTGCGCCGGACCTCCCCCCGCGCGTGTACACGGGCGGGCAGGCCCTGTTCGATCGCGGCAATCCCCTCAAGCTGGTGGCCCGCTCGGACGTGCCATTCATCAAGCCCACGGAGGACTACGAGCGGACGGGACAGTACCCGCAGGGCACGACGTTCGTGGAAGGGTTGGTGCCGTTCCGTGGCCGCTGGTACCTGTACTACGGTACGGCGGACTCGCGGGTCGGCGTAGCGGTCTGGGACCCGAAGCAGCGCCGGCCGTGAAGACCCTCGCCGACCCGGTGGCGCGCGCGTAGTTTAGGCGCCGTCTGTTGGCATCCGTACATGCAAGGAAGGAGGTCCGAGTATGGCGATCCGGATCGGTGACGAAGCCCCCGATTTCACCGCTGAGACGACCGAGGGCACGATCCATTTTCACGAGTGGACGTCCGTCTCGGACGACGACGCGCGTAAGAAGTACCCGCAGGGCTTCAAGACCCACAAGCCCTATTTGCGTACCGTGCAACAGCCGAAGTAGGGAGGAATGCACCGATGACGCTCGTCAAGGTCGCCCCGCCGATCGAGCAGGACGTCGACCTCACGCAGACCTATGACGCGGTGATCGTGGGCTCGGGCGCCGCCGGCGGCATGGCGGCCCACGTCCTGACGTCACGCGGCATGAAGGTCCTGATGCTGGAAGCCGGAAAGAAACTCGATATCAACCAGGAACTCCGCTCCATGCAGTGGCCGTACGATCACCCGCGCCGCGGCGACGCCCCGCCCGGATCGCATCACCTCTCCTTCAACGAGTACACGATCCGCAAGCCGCCCTACGCCAAAGGCGCGGCGTTCAAGCACGTGTACTCGTACGTCGGCGGATGGGGGGGCTCGGACTACGTCAAGAACATCCTGGTGGACGAGAAAGATCACCCCTACACCGGATCCAACTACGCCTGGGTGCGGGCGCGCTGCCTGGGGGGCAAGACCAACATCTGGGGCCGCCTGGCCCTCCGCTTGTCCGACTACGACTTCAAGGCCAAGACCCACGACGGCTACGGCGAAGACTGGCCCATCGCCTACGCGGACCTGGAGCCGTACTACGACAAGGTCGACCTCTACCTCGGCATCTCCGGCGTCAAGGAGAACCTGCCGCACCTGCCGGACAGCCAGTTCCAGCGTCCCTCGAAGCTCAACTGGGGTGAGGTGAAGCTGCGCGAGAGCTTGAAGAAGGCGGGACAGGTCCTGACGCCGTATCGCGCCGGCGTCACCACCGACGGGTTGAAGCACAACAAGTATCGGAGCAAGTGTTACGGCCGGGGCGCCTGCGATCGACGGCCCGGCGGGTGCGATATCCATGCCGTATTCGATTCGCCCACCGGGCTCATTTATCCCGCGATGGACACGGGATATCTGACGGTGCGGCCTAATTCCACGGCGCATGAGGTGCTGGTCGACAAAAACACCGGGCGGGCGCGCGGGGTGGCGTTCCTCGACAGCGTGACGCGCAAGAGCTACGAGGCCAAGGGGAAGGTCGTGATCCTGGCCGCGTCCACGCTCGAATCGGCTCGCCTGCTCCTGCTGTCGCGGTCCCCCCAGCATCCCAACGGCCTCGGTAACTCGAGCGGGCACGTCGGTCACAACTTCTGCGAGCACGTGATGGGTCCGGGCGTTACCGGGCTGATCAAGGAGCTCGTGGGCAAGCCGCACACCCTCGATGACGGCCGGCCGGGAGGGTTCTACATCCCCCGCTTCCGGAACCTGAAGGACCGCCAGCCCGGGTTCATCCGAGGCTACGGCTACGAGGGGAACAGCGGCCATTCCATGTTCCCGGCGCACGTCATGGACACGCCGGGCTTCGGCGGCCAGTTCAAAAGGAGCGTGCGCGATCATTCCGGGGCATTCATCAGTATGGGGGCCTTCGGCGAAGTCCTGCCTCGCTACGAGAGCTTCGTCGACTTGGATCCCGAGACGAAGGACGCCTGGGGGATCCCGGTGCTGCGCTTCCACTATCACTTCTCGGACAACGAGCGCAAGATGGCCGAGGACATGGTCGCGACGGGCCGCGAAATGCTCGAAGCGGCTGGGATCGAGGTCGTGGGGACGGACGAGAAAGTGCTCACGGAGGGGTGGTCGATCCACGAGCTGGGCACGGCGCGCATGGGCAACGATCCCAAGACCTCGGTGCTGAACCAGTTTCAGCAGTCGCACGACGTCCGGAACCTGTTTGTCGTCGACGGCTCGAGCCACGTCAGCGCGTCGTGTCAGAATCCCACGTGGACCATCATGGCGCTGGCGTGGCGCTCGTGTGATCATCTGGCGGACGAATTCAGGAAGGGGAACGTATGACGCACGCGCCCAAACACCCGGAGTCACTCTCCCGCCGAGACATGATCGCCGCCACGGCGGCGGCGCTGGTCACTCCGTTGCTGCAGGGGGGGGCGGTCACCACGCAGCCCGTTGCTGGAGTCCCAGGTAAGTTCCTGACGGCGGCGGAGTACGCGCTGCTGGATGAGCTCACTGAGCTCATCATCCCTGCCGATGACCACTCCCCCGGGGCGCGCGTCGCCGCCGTGGCGGCCTACATCGACGGCCGCCTGGCGGAATCGCTCGAGCCCGACTTGCAGGCCAGGTGGCGCTCCGGCCTCCAGGCCGTGGATGGCTTGTCTCGTGAGCTCAACGCGAAGCCGTTCCTCGAGGCCACGCCGGACCAGCGCGTCGCGGTCCTCACGCGAATGGCGGCGGGCGAGGCGGACCCCAAGACGGCCCCCGAGCGGTTCTTCGGAGAGCTCAAGGGGTGGACCGCGCGGGGATACTATACCTCCAAGATCGGCATCCACCTCGATCAGGAATACAAGGGGAACGTGTACCAGCGCGGCGAATTCGCCGGGTACGATGCGAAGTAAGGGCGACCACGACCAGGAGGAAGAGATGGGTACACGTTTCCTCGCGCTCGGGCTGACGTTCCTGGGCGCGCAGGTGCTCGGGGCGCAGACCAAGCTGTCCGGGGCTGGCACATGCGGGAAGCCCGACGTCACGCACACGATCGCGATCGGAGATCGCCCCAACCACGCGTTCACGATCAGCCAAACCAAGTGCCGATGGACCAAGCCGTTTGCGATCGGTGGGCTCCGATCCAAGGGGGGCACGGGCGTGCAATCCGACGAGGTGAGCGACAGCACTTCGCAGTTCCACGGTTACTTCCTGGACACCATGTCCGACGGGAACCAGGCTCACTATCGCTACGTGGGGACGACCACGCTGAAGGATGGAGCGCCCCAGGGCGCGATCTGGAACTGGCTGTTCGTTGGTGGGACCGGGACGCTGCGGGGACTCAGGGGGAGCGGGTCGTGCCGGGCGAAGTCGATCGGCAACGGCGTCAGCGCATGGGAGTGTACCGGCTCCTATCAGCTTCCGAAGTGACCGTCAGCGGGGTTCTGGGCTAGAATTCCAGCGTCTTCAGAAACGCGCAGTTGCGTCGCGCGTTGTCGAGGGGATGCTCGACGCCCTCCTCCTCGACGTAACAGGGCTTGTTATCGATGTCCGGAATGCTGGCCAGCAGGCGGCGGAAATCGACCGTTCCGGTGCCGAGCTCCGTGTCGCGCGAGCGGTCCTTCACGACGTCCTTCAGATGGAAGCTCCAGTAGCGATCGCGGTACCGCTCGAGATAGGCGAACGGGTCGCCACCACCCATGATCATGTTGCCGACGTCGAGCTGGTGACGGACGACCGTCGGGTCGGTTCGCTGCACGAACACGTCGTACGGGACGGTGCCGTCGATGGGCGTCATGTGGTCCGCCTCGTTGTGGAAGGCGAGCCAGATGCCCGCGCGCCGGGCCGCGGCGCCGGCGGCGTTGAAGCGGTCGGCCCACTCCCGCCAGTCGTCGAGCGAGCGGGCCGTGTCCGGTGTGAAGCTCGGCACGATCAAGTACTCATGGCCGAGCCGGTGGGCGATAGCGAGACTCCGCTCCCACCCGACGAGCACGACGGTGGGCGAGACGTGCGCCGAGGGCGCGCGCAACCCTTCGTGATCGAGGGCGGCCCGGACTTGCTCCGTGGTCCGTCCGAAGTTACCGAATGACCAGAGCAGCTCGACGTCGGTGTACCCCATGGCCCGTACGGCCGCCAGTGTGCCGTCGGGGTCGCGCCCCATCGCGTCGCGCACCGAATAGAGCTCGAGCCCGATTCGGTTGAGACGGCGAGGAGAGCCCATGACGCGGGACGCCCACGGTCCGGTCGCGAGGGAGGCGCCAAGGGCATGGACGAATGCTCGCCGCTGCATGCCCCAAGCTGTCGCGCGATTGGGAGCGTCGCAAGACTAGCCGGTATTGCGCAGTCCCTGAGCAATGCCGTTGAGGGTGGACGCGAGCCCGGCGCTGACCGGCCCTGGCGCGGGGTCGCCGTCACGCTTGCGCTGCAACAACGTCACCTGGAGCAGCGAGAGCGGGTCCACGTACGGGTTCCGAAGCCCGATCGCCGTCTGGAGCATAGGATTGTCGCGCATCAGGTAGTCGCTCTCCCGGATGCGAAGCAGCGCGGCGATGGTCCGGCGGAACTCGTTCTCCAGGTGGTCGAAGAGCGCGAGGTCGCCGCCGAGCTCCCGCACATACATCCGAGCGATGGCGAGGTCGGCTTTGGCACAGACCATCTCCACTTTGGCGAGGAGATCGTCGAAGAAGGGCCACGCGTGCGCCATGCGGCGCAACACCGCGAGCCCGCCGGGCTCGCTGCCTACCGCCTCGAGCGCGGTGCCCACACCCAACCATCCCGGTAGCATGAGCCGCGTCTGGGTCCACCCGAAGACCCATGGAATCGCGCGGATCCCCGCGATCGTTTCTTCGCCCGGTGCCCGGTAGGCCGGCCGCGACCCGAAGCGCACGTCGGCGAGCTCCCGGACGGGAGTCGTCTGGACGAACAGCTTGAAGAGGTCCCCACTCCCGTACACGAGCGTGCGGTAGCCGGGCAGCGCCTCCGCGGCCAGTCGGTCCATGACCTCCCGGAACCGCGCTTCCTCGCCGGGCTCGAGACCGGTGCGCCAATCCTCGAACCGATGTAACAGGACGCCGCTGAGCATCAGCTCGAGGCTCCGCTCGGCCACAGATAAGAGGCCGAAGTTCTGGGAGACGATTTCTCCCTGCTCGGTGATCTTGATCCCGCCGTGCACCGTCCCCGGGGGAAGCGCGGTGAGCGCCCGCGCCACCGGCGAGCCTCCCCCGCGCCCCACCGTACCGCCGCGGCCGTGGAACAGTGTCCATGACACGCCCGCGTCGGCGCAGGCCCGCGCCACGTCCTCCTGCACGCGGTACAGGGCCCATGCCGACGGGAAGAGTCCTGCGTCTTTCGCGGAGTCGGAGTAGCCCAGCATCACCTCCTGGTGCCGCCCGCGGGCGGCGAGGTGTCGCTGCCAGATCCGATCGCCGAGCAGTGAACGCACCACGAGCGGGGCCTGCTCGAGATCCTCCAGGGTCTCGAACAGCGGCACGATGTCGATGCGGGACAGCGCAGGCTCGCGCGATAGGTCCACGAGCCCTCCTTCCCGCGCCAAGAGCAGCACGCGCAGCAGGTCGTCGGCGGACCGCGTGCGCGACACGATGTAGGTCGAGGCCGCGGCCACGCCGATCTCGTCCTGGATCGCGCGTATGACCCGAAACACCTGCAGGGTCCCGTCGGTCGGCCCCGTGAGAGCGACGTGGGGCGCGTGCAACGGGCGCCGGCCGGCCAGCTCCCGCCGGATGGCCTCGCCGTCCAGCTCGCCCAGTCCGACCGCCGTCGTGAGGTCGAGCAACGCCCGGGTGTGGACGGCGGCGTCTTCCCGCACGTCCAGGCGGTAACCGTGGAAGCCGTGGGCGCGCACCTGAGCCAGCAGCGGCTCCACCAGGGCACGCCGCGCGTGCGCCGCACCGACGCCATCCAGGCTGTCGGCAACCAGCTTGAGGTCACGCTCGAGCTCGTCGGGCGAGGCGTACCCGGGGGGGTCGGCTTCGACCCGGGCTCGCATGAAGCTGACCTTCAGGCGGAGCGGCTCGTCGGCGTTGCGGCGACGATTCTGCTCCCACACGCCCGGCAGCTCCTGGCGGTCCCGCTCGAGCGAGGCTCGCAGCTCGGGCGACATCGCCGCGAGCCGCTCGGATACCGAGAGCCGCGCCGTGAGGTCAGCCAGCGCCCGCCCGTAATGGCCGAGCACCGCGCGGCGGGCGCTGCGCGCCGCGGCGAGCGTAATCTCCGCGGTGACGAACGGGTTGCCGTCTCGATCGCCCCCGACCCAGCTCCCCATGGTCAGGGGGGTCACCGCGGCGAGCCCGCAGCCGAACTCGTCTTCGAACGCCTGGATCAGCCGCTCGCGCACGCGCCACTCGGCCTCGAGCAGGCGATCCTCCAGATACCAGAGGGCATTCGACACCTCGTCCATGACGGACGGGCGGTCGCGCCGCACCTCCTCGGTGAGCCAGAGGAGTTCTACCTCGCCTTCGAGACGCCCTTCGATGGCGCGGCGCTGGGGCTCGGGCGCGCCGTCCCGCGCTAGGAGACCCTCCGCCAGCCGTGCCTGGAGATCGAGGATCGTGCGTCGGGCGGACTCGGTGGGGTGCGCGGTGAGGACCGGCCGGACGTCGAGCGTGAGCAGGGCACCCGCGACCTCCTCGGCTCCATGGCCGGCCTCACGCAGGCGGCGCAGCGACCAGCGCACCGATCCGCGCTGCGCTGCGGCCAGGTCGTCCTGGCGCGACCGTCGGACCCGATGGGCCTGTTCCGCGGCGTTGATGAGAATGAAGAACACCGTGAACGCACGGGCCGTGAGGCGCGCCGTTTCCGGTGGCAGGGCGCGGGTCCGCGCGAGCAGCGCGTCCAGGTCCGGTGCCCCCGGGACGCCGAGCCGTCGGGCGCGGCACGCCCGTCGCAACTCCTCGACCGCGTGGAATGTGTCTTCACCCGCCAGCCGGCCGACGACGCGACCGAGCGTCGCCGCGAGCCAACGCACGTCCTGGCGCAACTGTGCGTCTTGAGGCCGGGCTACCGGCGGCGGAAGCGGAACGGTCGCGGCGACGTGGGAGGTGGTCATGGCAGTGATCGTGTCGCATGATCGCGGAGACCACGGTGCGGCGCAAGGCGCCCCGAGCCTCGCGCCCGTGCGGGCGCTAGATTTGACGCTTCACCGGTGTCGATTACCGACTCCCCCGAACGACTATCTGGTGTCCACAACTATTCCACCACGATTCGGGAGGACGTTATGAAGTACCTCTGCCTGATTTACGATGAGGAGAAGAAGGTCGGCTCCATGTCCAAGAGCGAGTCGGACGCGTTCATGGGCGAGTACTACGCCTTCACCGAGGGAATCCAAAAGAGCGGCCATTACGTCGCCGGGGAGGCGCTGCAGCCGATTCAGACGGCCACGACCGTTCGGATCCGGAACGGCAAGCTGTCCACCACCGACGGTCCGTTCGCCGAGACCAAGGAGCAGTTGGGTGGGTTCTACCTCATCAATGCCAGGGACCTGAACGATGCCATCCAGGTGGCCTCGAAGATCCCGTCGGCGCGCCTGGGGAGCGTCGAGGTGCGGCCGATCATGGTGTTCAACCAACGGTAGCCCGTGAGCGGGGACGCGGCCAACGAGACGGCGGTACGCGATATGGTAGACGCAGTCTATCGCTCCGACTCACGTCGCGTCCTCGCCACCCTGATCCGCCTGCTCGGCGACTTCGACCTCGCCGAAGAAGCGCTGCACGATGCCTTTACCGCAGCAATAGAGCGGTGGCCGCGTGATGGCGTACCCGCCAATCCCCGGGCATGGCTCGTGTCGGCCGGCCGCTTCAAGGCCATCGACGCAATGCGCCGGCGCGCCCGGTTCGACGCGTCGCTCGAGGAGGTCGCCCGCCGATTTGACGTTGCGACAAGCGACCCCGCCGCACGGGACGGGGAGAGTGTCGAGGACGATCGGTTGCGGTTGATCTTCACCTGCTGCCATCCGGCTCTGCCGCCGGACGCGCAGATCGCGCTGACCTTGCGCGAGGTCTGCGGCCTCACGACCGAGGAGATCGCCCGCGCCTTTCTCACTGGTCCTCCCACGGTGGCCCAGCGCATCGTGCGCGCCAAGGCAAAGATTCGGGACGCGCGCATTCCCTATGAGGTGCCGGTGCGGGGCGATCTGCCGGGGCGGCTCGACACGGTGTTGCACGTGATCTACCTCGTGTTCAACGAGGGGTATTCCGCGTCGGCGGGGAGCTCGCTGACGCGGCCCGACCTCTCGGGCGAGGCGATCCGCCTGGGACGTCTGCTCATCGACCTGCTGGCGGAGCCCGAGGCGCTGGGACTGTTCGCGCTGATGCTGCTGCACGAATCGCGGCGCACCGCGCGCACCTCGCCGGCGGGAGAGCTCGTCCTGCTGGGCGACCAGGACCGCTCGCTCTGGAACCGTGAGCTGATTGCGGAGGGGAGCGCCCTGGTGCAACGGGCGCTGTCGTCGCGCCGCTTCGGGCCCTACACGCTCCAGGCGGCCATCGCCGCGGTCCATGCCGAAGCGCCCACCGCCAGCGCCACGGACTGGGCCCAGATCGTCGGGCTATACGATGTGCTGGCGCGAGCGGACCCGTCGCCCGTGGTCGAGTTGAATCGCGCCGCCGCGGTGGCGATGCGTGATGGTCCCCTCGCGGGCCTTATCCTGATCGACGCTATCCTGGCACGCGGTGATCTCGCAGACTACTACCTGGCGCACTCGGCACGGGCGGATCTGTGCCGGCGCCTGGGGCGAACGACCGAGGCCCGGGCGTCCTACGAGCGGGCCCTCCGCCTCACACAGCAGGAGCCGGAGCGGCGGTTTCTCGAGCGACGGTTGGGGGAGCTGCCGGACTGAGCTCGCGGCGTGGATACTGGCGGAGGCCAGAACCGGCGCGCAGTATGAAGGGACTCACAGGAGTGCTAACATGCGGCGGACCCTCCCAGTCACCCTCGGTTTCCTCCTCCTCGCCCCGATTACGACGAGCACGGCGCCACCGACGCGTCACCCAACACTCGCGAGCGCCGTCCGCGTCACCATCCTCTCCACGATGCTCTCGGGGAATCCCGAGCACGGCATCGGTGAGTGGGGGTTCGCGGCCCTCCTCGAGGTCGACGGTCGTCGTCTCCTGATCGATACGGGTGCTCGACCCGAGACGGTCCTCCGAAATGCGCAGGAGCTCGGTCTCGATCTCTCCACCGTGACGGACGTTGTGTTGACGCACAATCACGCCGACCATGTGGGCGGGTTGGTCACGCTGCGACGGGAGCTGGCGAAGCGCAACCCGGCCGCGCTGGCCCGCGCCCACGTCGCTCCCGCGATTTTTCAGAGCCGCCTCACGCCCGACGGCCACGAAGCCAACGGCCTGTTGCCACTGCGCGCCGAGTATGAGGCGAGCGGCGGATCGTTCGTTCAGCACAGTCGCCCCACCGAGTTGATGCCGGGCGTCTGGTTCACCGGGCCCGTGCCGCGCCCCTATCAGGAGCGCAACTGGCCGAAGGGGTTGCTGCTGCAGGGCCCGGATGGCCCGGCGGAGGATTCGATACCGGAGGACGCCTCGGTCGTGGTCGACACGAAGGATGGCTTGATCATCATCACCGGGTGCGGGCACGCGGGGGTCGTCAACACCGCGGAGTACGCGCGGTCGTTCCTGCGGTCCGCCCCGGTTCACGCCGTGATCGGCGGCCTCCACCTGTTCGCGGCAACGGATGCGCAGGTGGCCTGGACGGCCGGCAAGCTGCGTGAGCTCGGAGTGGCGTATCTGTTGGGCGCGCACTGCACCGGGATCGAAGCGACGTACCGCCTGCGCGAGATCATCGGGCTCACCCGTAAGACGGCGGTAGTCGGTGCCGTCGGCGCGAGCTTCACGTTGGGGAAGGGGCTGGATCCCCTGGGGCTCGCGGGCTGAGGGCGGGCCTGCGTCCTTACTCACTTTGCTCGAGCGCATCCTGCCGATGAGACGCCTCTACTTTCTCAGTCTGCTCTTGTCCACAGCCTCGACCGCCGCGGCCGGCCAGACCAAGAGCCCGATGGCCCTCTTTCCCGCGACGGAGATCGAGTGGAAAGACGGTCCTCCCTCTTTACCAAAGGGCGCCAAGATGGCCGTCCTGGAGGGCGATCCGACGCAGCCCGGCATGTTCACGCTGCGCCTGCGATTCCCGGACGGCTTCCAGGTGTTTCCGCACTGGCACACGCAGACCGAGCACGTGACGATCGTGGCCGGCACGCTCCACCTGGGGATGGGGGAGCGGTTCGATCGTGCGTCCACGCGACCGCTGGTCACCGGCTCGTTCGGCTACTGGCCCGCGGGGACGAGGCATTTCGCCTGGGCCGAGGGCGAGACGATTCTGCAGCTGCACGGCCAAGGGCCCTGGACCATCACCTACGTCAACGCAACAGACGACCCGCGGACTCCGCACCCGTGACGAACCCGATCTTCATCGCGACGGCGAATCTGCGAATCGGTCCTCACTAGTCCACCGGCACCGCCTCGCGCGTACATTTAGGTATGCCCCCAATGGACATGCCTCCGACCCGAGCGGCGGCCGCCGCTCTCCTGCTCGTATGCACGGTCTCGCCGCTGGCCTGCACGCGGCGTGACGCGCCTCTCCGTGAGCCGCAGCGTGAGACAGCGGTGTCCACCCAGCCCGTCGCGGCCCCCGACAGTTTTCTCGTGGCTCTCACGACCAGTCGCGGGCCCGTGGCAGTGGTCGTGCACCGCTCCTGGGCACCCCACGGCGTCGATCGACTCTACGCCCTCGTCCACGCTGGCTTTTACGATGGCGCGCGCTTCTTCCGCGTAGTCCGAGGCTTTGTCGTTCAATTCGGACTGCCGGCCGACCCGCAGCTCGGTCGGTCCTGGTCGTCACAGCTCATTCCGGATGATCCGGTGCGCCATCCCAATCGACGCGGGACCGTCGTCTTCGCGAGTGCGGGACCGAATACCCGCACGACGCAGCTGTTCGTGAACCTGGCCGATAACCTGCGGCTGGACGCGCTCGGCTTCGCTCCCATCGGACAGGTGGTGGAGGGGTTGGAGGTCGCCGACGGTCTGTACGGGCAGTACGGCGAGCGCCCGTCGCAGGACTCGATTCGCCTGCAAGGCGACGCGTACCTCAAGCGCGCGTATCCCAACCTCGACGCGATCCGTACTGCGAGGATCGTAGGCGAGTGGCGGTGAATCGCCGCCTGACGACTGCCGGCGCCGTCGCCGGGTCGCTCGTGGGTCTGTGGTCGCTGTTGTCCATTCCAGGTGCGGAGCCGCCGGTGGCGCCCGCGCCCGAGCGCGGCCGTGCCTTCGCGTGGAATCAGGATACTCTGTGGCGCTCCCTCGAAACGACCTATGTGAAGGCGCGCGTCGCCGGGTGTGGGACGGCGGACCGGGCTGCCGCAGATGGGCTCTCGGTCCTCGCCGCCACCGCCGAGCGGCTGCGGCGCATGTCCGTGTCTTCCGACGCTGTGGCCCTGGATTCGCTCGAGGCCCGGTTCTTTGCGCTGGCGCCGCTCGTCGCCGCGTGCCCGCGCCACCTCCGGGACTACGTGCGGCTCTCCGGACGCCTGCGGGAGGCGATCAAGTGGCAGTCGCGTGGCTGGCACGTCGCGAGCGCCGGCGCGCGTGCGCGTCTGTACCGCTCCCTCTATGGGTTCCGGGGCGCGGTGGAAGAGGCGATGCTGCAACATCCCGACAGCAGCTTTTCCCTCCTCGAGGGTCGCCGCGAGCCCTCGGCCACACCGGCGGCGACCGTGCACGGCGTGGAGATCCGCTCCGGCGACATCCTCGTGTCGCGGGGCGGCTATCCGACGTCGGCGCTCATCGCCCGCGGGAACGACTACCCTGGCAACTTCTCGCACGTCGGGCTGGTGCACGTCGACAGCGTTTCGCACACGGCCTCCGTGATCGAGGCTCACATCGAGCGCGGTGTGGCCGTCTCGACCGCGGACGGGTACCTCCGTGACAAGAAGCTGCGGATCATGGTGCTGCGCCTGCGGGCGGACCTGCCGGCATTGATCGCGGACCCACTGCTGCCTCACCGGGCCGCGTCGCTGGCGCTCGAGCGCGCGCGGTCGGGACACATCGCGTATGACTTCGACATGGATTACACGGACCCCTCGCGGCTGTTCTGCTCGGAAGTGGCCTCGTCGGTCTACGGCGAGCTGGGGGTGCGGCTGTGGACCGGGCTCTCCACGATCTCAGCGCCCGGCCTGCGTCGCTGGCTGTCGGCGTTCGGCGTACGCCACTTCGAGACGCAGGAACCGTCGGATCTGGAGTACGATCCCCAGCTCGTCGTCGTGGCGGAATGGCGCGACGCCGGCGCGCTCATGCAGGACCACATCGACAACGCCGCCATCGACGCCATGCTCGAAGGCGCGGAGGCGGGAGATGCCCTCTCTTACCCCTGGTACCAGCTGTCGGTGGCACGGTTGGCCAAGGCGTACAGCTGGGTCGTGGGTGGCTTCGGGGGGCAGGGTCCCGTTCCCCAGGGAATGTCCGCTCGGGCGGCCCTCCGCAACCGCGCGTTCTCGGCCCGCCAACGGTGGGTGGCGGCTCGCGTCAGCCAGGCGGCGACGCGCTGGACCCGCCAGCAGGGATACCCGCCCCCGTATTGGGTTCTCCTCGACTTGGCCCGGACCGCGACGGAGGCGTTGCGCGGGGCGGGTCCGTCGGCGCAGCTTTAGCGTTCGACCAACTTCCGACAGGAGCTCGATCTATGCCCAAAGGTGAGGAGCGCAGGTTGGCCGCGTTGGCTAAAAAGAATGCGGCCAAGGCCGCGAAGGCGAAGCCCAACAAGCGTCGGCAATACGACGACACGCTTCCGCCGGAACGGGAAGAAGATGTCGAGCTGCGCGACTTTTTCTCGGAGATGAAGAAGCGCGAGTTCTAGTACGGTTACTCCCAGCTTCAAGACCTTCGTGCTCGAGCAGCTCGGCCGTGTGGTGCCGCCCGTGAGGGCCAGGAGCATGTTCGGCGGCGTGGGGATTTACTCCGGGGATCTCTTCTTCGCGCTGGTCGCCGACGACGCGCTGTACCTCAAGGGGGACGACGCCAGCCGACCGGATTTCGAGGCGCGGGGCATGAGTCCGTTTCGGCCGTTCGGTGAGGACGGCGAGGTGATGCAGTACTACCAGGTGCCGGCGGATCTCCTGGAGGACGTCGAGGCGCTGCGGCCCTGGGCTGTGCAAGCAGTCGCCGCAGCTGAACGAAAGCGGGCGAAACGAAAACGCCCCAGGTGAGCCGCACCGCTCTCGGCTGCCGCGTCAAATCCGGCTGGGCCACGGCGGTGCTCGTGGAGGGCCCGGCGCGCTCGCCCCGCGTGATCGATCGACGGGCGATCGACTTGAGCGACGCGCAGGTGCCCACATCGCGCCAGCCCTACCACGCAGTGAGGGACGCGCCTCCCGGCCAGGCCGCCAAGCTGGAGCGACGCCTCCGCGGGCTGGTCGAACGAGTCACCCAGCGATCGCTCGGCGTGCTCCTGAAGGCGTATCGCCGGCAGGGACGCCCGGTCCGGCGTGTCGCGCTGGTGGTGGGGAGTCTCATCGATCCCGCGAGGATCGGTAACGATCACATCCGGGCCCACGCCCTCGAAGGACAACTGTTCCGGACCGCGCTCGAGCGCGCGGCGCACGCCGCGCGGTTGCCGTGCACCACGCTGGTGGAGCGCTCCCTATACGAGACCGCGGCCACACGCCTCAAGCGGTCGCCGGACGCGCTCCGCCGTGCCGTGACGGACCTGGGTGGCTCGCTTGGGGCGCCGTGGCGCGCCGACGAGAAGGCGGCGACACTCGCGGCGTGGCTCGCGCTGGTGAGTTGACCTGTCGGCATTGCTCGGCTAAGTTGTTGTGCGATGCCGACCTACGAGTATAAGTGCCCGGCCGGGCATGGGTTCGAGAAGTTCTACCCGACGATGAACAGCAGTCGCCGCGTGAAGTGTCCTACCTGCGGTAAAATGGCGGAGCGGCAGATCTCGGGTGGTGCCGGGCTGGTGTTCAAGGGCTCGGGGTTCTACATCACCGACTACAAGCGGGCGGGCGAAAAGCAGGGCGGGGAGGAGACCAAGCCCGCGGCCCTGTCCAAGGCCGGCGCCGAGTCGAAATCCGGCGCCGAGCCGAAGCCCGCGGCCGAGGCGAAACCCGCCGAGCGCACCAAGAAGAAAAAAGACTCCGGCGACAAGTGAAGGCGCACGAGGTGATCCGCGCGGCCCTGGCGGATGCCGCGGCGCGGCTGGGGGTGTCCCTGTCTCCGTCCGCGGTCGAGCTCGAGCGGCCGCGCGACCCCGCGCACGGGGACGTGGCCACCAACCTCGCGCTCACGCTCGCCAAGTCGCTCAGGCAAAAGCCCCGGACGGTCGCCGAGCGGCTGCTCGCGACCCTCCAGCTGCCACAGGGTCTGGTCCGCAAGATCGAGATCGCGGGCCCGGGGTTCATCAACTTCTTTCTGGCTGAAGCCCAGCTCGCGAGCGTCCTCCAGACGGTACTGGCGGCGGGCGACCACTATGGCCGCAGCGACGCGGGGCAGGGTCGGTCCGTGAACGTGGAGTTCGTCTCCGCCAACCCGACCGGGCCGCTGCACGTAGGGCACGGGCGCGGTGCGGCGCTGGGCGACGGCATTGCGGCGCTGCTCGAATGGACGGGTCACGCCGCGACGCGCGAGTTTTACGTGAACGATGCGGGGACCCAGATCGACAAGCTCGCGCGCTCCCTCTGGGCCCGCGTGCAGCAGGCGGTCGGGCGCCCGGCGGCGATCCCGGAAGGAGGCTATCATGGCGAGTATCTGGTCGAGCTCGCGGCGACGATTCTGGCGCGCGAGGGACGTCGCTTCGCGGACCTCCCGGAGAACGAAGGTGTGCATCGCTGCCGGGAGGTCGGTGTGGAGTCGCAGCGCGCCGAGCAGGACGCGGATCTGCGGGAGTTCGGCGTCAAGTTCGACGTGATCTCCTGCGAGTCGTCGCTGTACCGCGACGGGCTGCTGCAGCAGACCCTCAACGATCTCGCGACACGGGGCTACACCTACGAGCAGGACGGCGCGCTGTGGCTCCGGACCACGGCGTTCGGCGACGACAAGGACCGGGTGCTCCGCAAGTCCGATGGCACGTACACTTATTTGCTGCCCGACATCGCGTATCACCGGCAGAAGCACGAGCGCGGCTTCGCTCGGGCGATCGATGTGCTGGGGGCCGATCATCATGGCTACGTCGGGCGGATGCAGGCCGCGATGCAGGCGCTGGGATATCCCAAGGACTTCTACCACGTGGTGCTGGTGCAGCTGGTGCGGGTGATGCGGGGCGGGGAAGAGGTGCGATTCTCGAAGCGCTCCGGCGAGTTCGTCACCCTGCGCGACCTGTTCCTGGAGACCGGAGTAGACGCGGCGCGGTATTTCTTCCTGATGCGCCGCGGGGACTCTCAGTTCGTGTTCGACGTGGATCTTGCCAAGAGCCAGACCGACGAGAACCCGGTGTTCTACGTCCAGATGGCGCACGCGCGGATGAGCGGCATCTTCCGGGTGGCGGCGCGGGAGCCGGGTTCGATCGAGGCCGCCGGTGTGGACCTGAACGTCCTGGTCGAGCCGGAGGAAGCCGACTTGCTGAAAGAGGTCGCCGCGTTCCCGGCCATCGTGGCACGCGCGGCCGAGGCGCTCGAGCCGCACCGCGTCACCGGCTACCTTGAGGGGCTCGCCCGCCTGGCGCACGCCTGGTACCACAAGTACCGCGTGCTCGGTGAGCCCCAGGAGGCGGCGCGCCTGGTGCTGGCGGCGGCGGTGCGCCAGGTGCTTGCCAACGGCCTCCACCTCCTGGGGATCAGCGCCCCGGATCGGATGTGACGTGAGTCTGCTCGTGGTGGGCTCGATCGCGCTGGACTCGGTGTATACGCCGTTCGGCGAGACCGCGGACGCGCCCGGCGGGTCGGCCGTGTTCTTCAGCGCCGCCGGCGCCATCCTGCACCCGGTCCAGGTGGTGGGGGTGGTGGGGACGGACTATCCGCTCGGCGCGCTCAAGGCGCTCGAGGCACGCGGCGTAGACCTCTCGGGCGTCGAGCAGGCCCCGGGCGAGTCGTTCCGCTGGAAGGCGAAGTATTCCTACGACCTCGCCAGCCGCGAGACGCTCGAGACCCGGCTCGGCGTCTTCGCCGCCTTCCGCCCCAAGCTGCCTCCGAAGTTCCGCGACGCGCGCTACCTGTTCCTCGGCAACATCGATCCCGAGCTGCAGCTCGGCGTGCTCGACCAGGTGAAGCAGCCGGCGCTGGTGGCTTGCGATACGATGAACTACTGGATTCACTCCAAGCGCGATCTGCTGCTCGAGCTGCTGCGCCACATCGACATCCTGATGGTGAACGACTCCGAGGCGCGTGAGCTGTCGGGCGACTGGAACATCTACCGCGCGGCGCGCTGGGTGCTCGAGCGCGGTCCCAAGATGACCGTCATCAAGCAGGGCGAGCACGGCGCCCTGCTCGTGAACCGCGACGCAGTGTTCAAGGTCCCGGCCTACCCGCTCCAGGAAGTGTTCGATCCCACTGGTGCAGGCGACGCGTTCGCGGGCGGCTTCATGGCCTACCTCGCCGCGAGCGATGACGTCACGCCGCCGAACCTGCGGCGCGCCATGGTGTACGGTGCGGCGCTGGGGTCGTTCGCGGTGGAGGCGTTCGGCGTGCAGGGGCTCGAGCACGTGACCCGCGCCGCCGTGCGGGCTCGGGTGCGCGCGTTCAAGGAGCTCGTCCACTTCGATATGGACGAGGCCGGCGCCGGATGACCGACCGCTACGCCGCCGCCGGCGTGCGGCTCGACACCGCCGACGAAGCAAAGCGCCGGATCGCCGCGCTGGTGCGGACCACGCGCACGCCGCTCGCGCTCGGCGAGATCGGCGCGTTCGGCGGGATGGTGCGCGTGCCGCCCGGCTACGAGCGCCCGGTGCTGGTGCTCTCGACCGACGGGGTCGGCACGAAGCTCCTGGTCGCCGCGCGTGCCGGGATCCACGACACCGTGGGTGAGGACCTCGTGAACCACTGTGTAAACGACATCCTGGTGCACGGCGCCCGTCCCCTCGCATTCCTCGACTACCTGGCGACCGCCGAGCTCGAGCCCGAGACCGCCGCCGCGATCGTCGCGGGCGTGGCGCGCGGCTGCCGCGCCCACGACATGATCCTCGCCGGCGGGGAGACCGCCCAGCTACCCGACCTGTACCAGCCGGGGCACTACGACCTGGCGGGGACGATCTTGGGCGTGGTGGAGGAATCCGCCGCGTTGCACGGGGACTTGGTGCGGGCCGGCGACGTGTTGATCGGCTACGCGTCGAACGGACTGCACACCAACGGGTACACTCTGGCACGGCGCATCGTATTCGATCGCCTGCGGCTCGATGTGCACGACCCGTTTCCCGACACCGGCCGCACGGTGGCTCAGGTGTTGCTGGACGTGCACACGAGTTACTTCACGGCCGTCGCGCCCGTCCTGTCGCGCCTGCACGCGCTCGCGCACATCACGGGCGGTGGCATCCCCGGCAACCTGGTGCGCGTGCTGCCGGCGGGATGTGAGGCCGTAGTCGATGCGCGGGGGTGGTCGTGGCCGCCGGTGTTTCGGGTGCTGATGCGCGCGGGCGAAGTGTCGCTCGGGGAGATGCGCCGCGTATTCAACCTGGGCGTCGGGATGATCGCCGTCGCGGCCCGGGACGACACCGAGGCGGCGATGGCGGCGGCCCAACGCGTTGGAATTGCAGCATGGATCATCGGGGAGGTTCGGGCGGGGACCCGGGGCGTGAAATTCGCGGAACGGTAGGAGGCCACATGCGTCGGATCGTGATGGTACTCGGAATGATCGTTGGTGCGGCTCCCCTCGCAGCGCAGGAGCCGCAGTGCAACTCGCCGCCCAGTCCCTTCGCCGCGGCATGCAATACGGGCGTGGACGCGGTGCGGGCGTTCTATCCCCTCGCAGGAATGATCGTCAGCGGGGGTAATCCGGTGCTCGGCACCTCAGGCTCGCTCGGCGGGCTGGGGCACTTTGCGCTCACGGCGCGGGTGAACGCGATCAAGGCGGCGCTCCCCGACCCGAGCGCCGCCACCCAGTCGCCTGTGCCGACGAGCTTCAATGGGGCGATCCCCGCGCCGGTCGTGGAAGGCGCCGTCGGGCTGTTTAAGGGCGTGGGCGGCGGCCTCCTCGCCGTGGACGCGCTCGGCTCGGCGCTGATCCTGCCGACGGGCGTCGACCATCTCACCGTCGAATCGAATGCCCCCCACTTCGCCGATGCGGCGTTGGGGGTCGGTTACGGCGTCCGTGTCGGCGTGCTCAACGGCGGCTTCCCGGTCCCTGGGGTCTCCGTCAGCTGGATGCACCGCACGCTCCCACGTCTCCGGTACGGCACGCTCGGTCCCGTTATCGGCTCGGGGGACGAATTCGAGTTCACCATGGACCTGTCGAGCGACAGCTACCGCGCGGTTGCGGGGTGGAAGCTCGCCGTCGTGGACCTCGCGGCGGGAATCGGGGTCGACCACTACAAGTCGACCAACACCAACATCCGGTTCTATGACGGAACCAGCACGACGAACGTGCGGACAGTGGTGATCAACCCGACCAACACGCGCGCCCTGGTATTCGTCAACGGTGGTCTCTCCCTCGCGGCCGTGAAGCTTGTAGGCGAGATTGGCTTGCAAGCGGGGAAGGACCAGGAGTACGTCACGCAGTTCCAGGACTTCGATCCCAAGGCGGCACATGCCTTCGGAGGTATCGGCATTCGCTTCGGATTCTGAGGCACCGCCCGCCCAGCGGGCGGCCATGGAACGCGCCCTCGACCTCGCACGCCGGGGTTGGGGGCGCGTTGCTCCTAATCCCCTGGTCGGCGCCGTCGTGCTCGCGGGAGATACGGTCGTGGGCGAGGGCTACCACGCGGAGTACGGAGGACCGCATGCGGAGGTCGTCGCCCTCGAGGCCGCGGGCGCGCGTGCGCGCGGCGCCACCCTGGTGGTGAACCTCGAGCCGTGCGCGCACCACGGCAAGACACCACCGTGCACCGACGCGATCGTGGCCGCCGGTGTGGCCGGCGTCGTCGCGGCGCTGCCCGACCCGGACCCGCAGGCGCGGGGCGGCGCGGCCGCGCTGCGAGCCAAGGGCGTGGCGGTCTCGATCGGCCTGCTCGCGGAGGCGGCTGCGGCGCTCAACGCGCCCTTCCTGTTCGCGCGAGAGCAGGCGGAGCGACCGTTCGTCGCCCTCAAGCTCGCCACGTCGATCGACGGCCGCATTGCCGACGCCGCCGGCAGCTCGCAGTGGGTCTCCGGTGAAGCCGCGCGCGAGCACGTACACTGGGTGCGCGCCGGGTTCGACGCGATCGCGGTCGGCGGCACGACCGCGCTCCGTGACAACCCGCAGCTCACGGTGCGCGGAGTAGTCACGCCACGCCGGCCGCCCGTGCGCGTCGTGTTCGACCGGCGCGCGATGCTCAACCTGGGCGTGCAGCTCGTGAGCACAGCGCGCGAGGTGCCGACGTGGGTCATGTCGTCGCTCGACGCGCCGTCGTCGAGCGTCGCGCAGCTCGAGAACAGCGGCGTGCGCGTGTTCCGACCCACGACGTTGCGGGACGGACTCCGCATGTTGCGCGACGCCGGGGTCCAGTCGCTCTTGTGCGAAGGGGGAGGGGCGCTGGGCGCGCGCCTCCTCGCCGACGGTCTGGTTGACCGGCTCTATTGGGTGCAGGCGCCGGTGTGGCTCGGAGAGGGCGCCGTTCCGGCCTTTCCCGGCGTGCCACCGCACCCCCTCGCGGCCGCGCCGCGTTGGACGCCGGTTGAGCGAAGGGCTTTGGGCTCTGATACATTATTGGTATTGGATAGGCGGCTATGTTTACCGGGATCGTAAGTGCCGTGGGCCGAATCGCGAAGGCGACGCGGGAAGCGGGAAACGGCAAACGAGAAACGGGGCTCACGCTCACGATCCAGGCCCCCTACAAGGGTCTGAAGAAGGGCGAGAGCATCGCGGTGAACGGCGCCTGTCTCACCGTCGAACGGGCATTGCCGGGTGGATTCACGGTGCACGTGGTGGAGACGACGGAGGGGCGTACGTTGTTCGGCGAGTACGCGGTGGGGCGCCCCGTGAATCTGGAGCGCGCGCTGCGCGCGACGGATCGGCTGGGCGGCCACATCGTCCAGGGGCACGTAGACGGGGTCGCGGTGGTGCAGCGAGTCGAGCGGCGTGGCGACGCCTGGGTGTACGACGTGCGTGTGCCCGATGCGGTGCGGGAGGTTTCGATTCCGCACGGCGCGATCACGGTGGACGGCGTGAGTCTCACGATCAACGACCTGCCGGGGAAGGATCTCGTGCAGATCTCGTTGATCCCATTCACGCGCGAGCACACGACACTCGGCACGCTCGGCGTCGGCGACCGCGTTCATGTCGAGGGAGACGTGCTCGGGAAGTACGTGAGGCAACTATGCAGCATCGCAAGATAAAACAGGCGATCGCGGACGTTCGCGCCGGCAAGCTGGTAATCGTGGCCGACGACGAGAACCGTGAAAACGAGGGAGACCTGGTCGGCGCCGCCGAGAAGGTCACCCCCGAGATGGTCAATTTCATGGCGACACACGCGCGCGGGTTGATCTGCCTGACGCTCCTGCCCGAGCGCTGTCAGGCCCTGGGCCTGACCCAGATGGCCGAGCACAACACCGAGGCGCACGAGACCGCCTTCACCGTGTCGATCGACGCCGCCACTCGTTTCGGCGTCACCACCGGCATCTCGGCGGCGGACCGCGCCGCCACCATCCGGGTGGCCGTGGATCCGGCTAGCGTGCCTTCCGACCTGCGGCGCCCCGGGCACGTGTTCCCGCTGCGGGCGCGTCCCGGCGGGGTGCTGCAGCGGGTCGGCCAGACGGAAGCGAGCATGGATCTCGCGCGCCTCGCGGGACTGTATCCGGCGGGAGTGATCTGCGAGATCCTGAACCCGGACGGCTCCATGGCGCGGCAGGAGGATTTGGAGCGGTTCGCCGGGCAGCACGAGCTGACCTTCATCACGGTCGCCGAGCTCGTGGCGTACCGGCTGACGCACGAGCGGTTGGTACACGCCGTGGCTCAGGCGCGCCTGCCGACGCCGTTCGGCGAGTTCCGCATTGTGGGCTATCGCAACGACGTGGACGCGGCCGAGCACGTGGCGCTGATCTACGGGGACGTGCAGGACCGCAAGAACGTCCTGGTGCGGATGCACTCCAAATGCCTCACCGGCGACGTGTTCGGCTCGGGGCGGTGCGACTGCGGGTGGCAGCTGCACTCGGCGATGCGCATGATCGCCGCCGAGGGCCGCGGCGTGGTGGTGTACCTCGATCAAGAGGGGCGGGGCATCGGGCTTCTCAACAAGCTGAAGGCGTACGAGCTTCAGGACGCCGGTCACGACACCGTCGAAGCGAACCGCGAGCTCGGCTTCAAGCCCGACCTGCGCAACTATGGCATCGGGGCGCAGATCCTCCTGGACCTGGGCCTCTCCGCGATCCGCGTGCTCACCAACAACCCGATGAAGCTCGTCGGACTCGAGGGCTACGGCCTGGAGATCGTCGAGCGCGTGCCGATCGTGATGACACCCTCCGACGAGAACCGCTCCTACCTGGACGTCAAGCGGGACAAGCTCGGCCACCTGCTCACCCACTGACTGTGGCCGAGATTCAGGGTTCGCCGCGCGCGCCGCGAGAAGGTCGCGTGGCCGTCCTCGTCAGCCGCTACAATGAGCTCGTCACCGCACGCCTCTTGGAGGGCGCGCGTGAGTGCTTCCGCGATAAGGGAGTGCCGGAGGCGCGGGTGGACGTGATCTGGGTGCCGGGCGCGTTCGAGCTGCCGGTCGCGGCCGAAGCGGCTGCCGCGAGCGGGCGATATGCGGCGCTGGTCGCGCTGGGGTGCGTGGTCCGGGGCGAGACGCCCCATTTCGAGTACGTCGCGGGCGAAGCCACGCGCGGGCTCGGCAACGTCGCGCTGGCGCACCGGCTCCCGGTCGGCTTCGGGGTGCTCACCACCGACACGCTGGAGCAGGCGCTGGCCCGGGCCGGCGGAGCCGCCGGCAACAAGGGGTACGAGGCGGTCGACGCGGCCCTCTCCACGGCCGACGTCCTGGGCCAGCTCACGCGTGCAGCGCCCCGAGACTAAGGCCCGCGCCCGCGCGCTCCAGCTCCTGTACGCTTGGGACCTCTCCGGCCGGCCGTCGATCGAAACGGTCGTGAACCGGGTCGCGGCGGCCTACGGCCGCCTCCCGGAGGGCTATGACCGCGGTGCCGACCTCGCGGCCCAAGCAATCGCCGGCCTCCCCGAATTCGACGCCCGAGTGGCGGACGCCGCCGAACACTGGCGGCTGGATCGCGTCGGCGTGATCGAGCGCAACATCCTCCGGCTCGCGCTCGCGGAGCTCGCCGAGGGCTCCACGCCGCCACGCGTCGTCATCGATGAAGCCGTGAAGCTCGCGCATTGGTTCGCGGGCGCCAAAGCGCCGGGGTTCGTGAACGGCGTGCTCGACGCGGTGGCGCGGGAATCCGGCGCGCTGTGAGAATCCTGCTCGTCAACTGGAACGACCGCGAGAACCCACACGCCGGGGGTGCCGAGACGCACTTGCACGAAATCTTCGGGCGCCTGGCGCGCGGCGGCCACGCGATCGACCTGGTGGCGAGCGGTTGGCCGGGGGCGCCGCGCGAGGCGCACCTCGATGGCCTGCGGGTGCATCGCTCGGGCGGGCGACACACCTTTGCGCTGCACGCGCGCGGCGTCGTGCGCCGGTTGCTGCGGGCGAACTCCTATGACGTCGTGGTCGAAGACATCAACAAGCTCCCGTTGTTCCTCCCGACGCTCACCGACCGGCCGTTCTGCGCTCTCGTGCCACACCTCTTCGGCTCGACTGCGTTCCGGGAAGCGAGCTGGCCGATCGCCAGTATCGTGTGGGCGGCCGAGCGGCCCATCCCCTGGGCGTATCGCCGCGCGTGGTTTCACGCTATCTCGGAGAGCACGCGCGACGACCTGGTGCGCCGGGGGGTGCCCCGGGAGCGGATCGAAGTCATTTATCCGGGCGTTGATGCGACCTGGTACGCCCCCGACGCCGCCGAACCGCGAGCCCGCGAGCCGACGTTCTTGTACGTGGGGCGCCTCAAGCGTTATAAAGGAGTGGAGATCGCCCTCCGGGCCCTGGCACTCGCGCGCCAGGCTCGTCCCGACTTGGTCCTCGAAATCGCCGGAGGGGGCGACGACCGCGCGCGCCTCGAGCGCCTGGCGGGGACGCTGGGCCTGGGCGAGGCTGCGCGGTTCCTCGGGTTCGTGTCCGAGACGGATAAGCGTCGGCTGCTGCGGCGTGCGTGGGCCGCCGTGCTGGCGAGCCCGAAGGAGGGTTGGGGCATCTCGAACGTGGAGGCGGCGGCGTGCGGTACCCCCGCGCTCGCGTCCGACAGTCCCGGCCTCCGGGAGTCGGTTCGGCACGCCGAGACCGGCTTTCTCGTGCCGCACGGCGATGCGCGCGCGCTCGCGGACCGGATGCTTGCGCTCACCGCCGATCCGACGCTCGTGGCGCGGCTGGGCAGCGCTGCCCGCACGTTCGCCGAGCAGCTCTCCTGGGAACGGGCGGCCCGGGCGACGGAAGCGCATCTCCAGCGGGTCATCGCTCAGGGAGGCTGACCGATGCGGATCACCATCACGGCACGTCACTGCGAGATTCCCGACGAGCTGCGCGCGCGGGCACGGGAGCGGCTCGAGCGCCTCGCGCGGATCGCGCCCCGGCCGCATGATGGGCGAGTCGTGTTCGTGGCCGATCACGGGCGCCCGACCGTGGAAGTGCGGTTGCACACCGGGCGCGGTGCGGTGCACGTGGGTACCGCGCGCGGGGCGGACCACCGTACCGCGCTGGACCTCGCGGTGGCCAAGGTCCGCCGACAACTCGATAAAGACCCGACCCGGCGGCGTGCCGCCCCGCGCCGCCGCGCCCTGGAGCGCGAGCCCCGGTGACGAAGCCCAAGGTAGGCGACCTGCTCGACCGCAAAGGCGATCTGTTGCAGCTCGAGGCGCTCACGGGAGAGGTGGGGCTCGATCGCGAGATTCCTACCCCCGAAGCGTCGAGCCCGGGGCTCGTGCTCGCCGGGTACACCAAGCGGTTCGCCGCGCACCGCATCCATATCCTCGGCGAAACCGAGGTCACCTACCTCGCGTCCCTGGACGCCGCCGCGCGGCGTCGCACCCTCGAGACGCTGCTGCAGTTCGACCTGCCGTGCGTCGTCATCTCGAAGGGGCAGGAGCCGCCGCCCGAGCTCGTCGACCTGGCGCGCGCTAAGGGTGTGGCGGTGATCCGCACCCGACTCAAGACCGCGGAGTTCTACCGCCGCCTCCGGCCGTTCCTGGACGACGCGTTCGCGCCGGCCACCACGGTGCACGCGTCGCTCGCCGACGTGTTCGGCGTGGGCCTGCTGTTCCTCGGCCGCTCGGGGATCGGGAAGAGCGAGTGCGTGCTCGATCTCGTGGAGCGCGGCCATCGGCTGGTCGCGGACGACGTCGTCCACATCACGCGCCGGGGGAACGACGTGCTGATCGGTCGCGGGCACGAGCTCTCGCAGCACTATATGGAGATCCGGGGCGTGGGGCTGATCGACATCCGTGCGCTGTTCGGCGTCCGCGCCGTGCGGCAGCAGAAGCGTATCGAGGTGGTCGTCCAGCTCGAGGACTGGGATGCGACGCGCGAGTACGATCGTACCGGGATCGACGGCCAGACCACCCAGGTGCTCGAGGTCACGCTGCCCATCGTCACCGTGCCGCTCAACCCGGGGAAGAACCTCACGGTGGTGTGTGAGGTCGTCGCGATGAATCACCTGTTGCGCTACAGCGGCGTGGATTCGGCGCGGGCGTTCAACGACCGGCTGCTCAAGCGGCTCGCCGAGCGCCGTCAGCTCCAGGAGTATCTCGAGGAAGACAATGAGTGAGCCACTGCGCGGAGTGATCGTCTCCCACGCGGCTGTCGCGCAGGCCCTGCTCGCGGCCGTCGCCGCGATCACCGGCGTGCGCGACGCGCTCGTCCCGGTGTCGAATGACGGCTGCGATTCGGGAGCCCTCGCCGACCGTCTCAACCAGGCGATCGACAACAAGCCGGCCGTCCTGTTCGTCGACCTGCCCGGCGGCTCGTGCCTGACGAGCTCGGTGCGGCTCGCGCGCGGCAAGACCGACGTGGCGGTGGTCACGGGCGTGAACCTCGCGATGCTGCTCGATTTCGTGTTCCACCGTGATCTCCCGCCTGGCGACGCGGCGCGACGCGCGGCCGAGGCGGGGAGCCGCGCGATCCGCACGCCCGCCGCATGAGCATCGCCCTGTATCGCATCGACGATCGACTGATCCACGGGCAGGTGGTCGTGGGGTGGGGGAAACCGCTGAACGTGGGGTTCATCGTGCTGGTGGACGACGCCGTGCGGGCCAGCGCCTGGGAGCAGGAGCTCTACCGCATGGGCGTGCCGGCCGACATCGAGGTCGTATTCGCGTCGACCGAGGAAGCCTTGGAGCGCCTGCCCGAGTGGGAACGCGACCCCCGCGTCGGCATCCTCGTGGCCGGCGACATCGGCACACTCGCGACGCTCACCGCCAACCGGCACCGCGTGAGCCGTGTCAACGTCGGCGGCCTGCACCACCGCCCCGGACGGTCGGAGCGGTTGCGTTACGTCTACCTGAGCGACGCGGAGGCCGCGCAGCTCAAGACGCTCGCCGCGCGGGGGGTCGAGGTGACGGCTCAGGACGTCCCGACGGCTGCCCCGGTGCCGCTCGAGGACTTCACATGAGTCTCGAGGTGCAGCTCCTGTTGCTCGCGTGGGGCACGCTCGTGGGACTGGATCTCGTGAGTGTGCCGCAGATGATGATCGCGCGGCCGCTCGTCGCCGGGCCGATCGCGGGCGCGATGCTGGGCGACGTGGCGACGGGACTCCAGCTCGGCGTGTTGTTCGAGCTGTTCCAGTACGACATCCTGCCGATGGGGGCGACCCGCTACCCCGAGTACGGACCCGCCACCGTCGCGGCCGTCAGTGCGGCGCATGCGGCGACCGGGACGCTGGGGCTCGGGCTCGGCGCGTTGGTCGGACTCATCACGGGAATGGTCGGCGGACTCAGCCTGCATGAGCTGCGACAGCTGAACACCCGGGCCGTGCGGCGCGCCGCGGGCGCGCTCGAAGCCGGGGACCCGCGCGTGCTCGAGCGGGTGCACGCGGCGGGGATCCTGCGCGACGCGGTGCGAGCGGCCGTCGTAACCGCGCTGGGCCTCGTCCTCGCGCAGGTGGCTCGGGCCTATCTTGCCGGCGCGCTGCCGCCGCACGGGGTCGCGCTTCTCAACGTCGCGGCGGTGGGCGCGGCGCTCGCGGCGGGGACGGCGGGCACCCTGCGCCTCGTGGGCCGCGGTCCCGGTCTGCGCTGGTTCGCGGCCGGGGTCGTGGGCGGCACGGTCGTCGCGTGGTTGCGATGAGTTCCCTCCCGTCCCCCACTCGCGCGCGCCCCAGGCTCGTCCGCAGCCTGCTCCGTCTGTTCACGGTGCAGGGGTCCTGGAACTACGAGCGGATGCAGGGCATCGGCATCGGCGTTGCCGAGGAGGCGCTGCTACAGGACCTGCGGACCGAAGGCGGAGCGGACGGCGTGGCGTACCGCGCCGCCGTGGCGCGGGGGGCGCGCTTCTTCAACGCGCACCCGTACCTGTGCGGCCTCGCGGTCGGCGCCGCGGCGCGGGCGGAGCACGACGGTGTCCCGCCCGAGCAGGTCGAGCGCTTACGCACGGCATTGTGCGGGCCGCTCGGCTCGCTCGGCGACCGGCTCGTGTGGGCGGGGTGGCTGCCGTTCACCTCAGGGCTGGCGCTCATTGGCGTGGCCCTCGGTCTCGGACTCCCGGCCATCTTGGGCTTCGTCGTCGTCTACAACGTCGGGCACGTGGCACTGCGCTGGTGGGCCCTGCGCGCCGGCTGGACCTACGGAGCGCGGGTGGCGCAGGCGCTGCGCGAGCCCCTGCTGCAGCGTGCCACGGCCTTGTCCGGGCCGGCGATGGCGCTCGTCATTGGGGCGGCCCTGCCGCTGGTGGCGCAGTACCTGAGCGGCGCGTTTTTCGGCTGGGCGCGGCTGGCCCTGGCGGCCGTGGTCGCGGGCGGGTTTGCGCTGTTGTGGTGGCAGCGGGCGCGCCTCACCGGGCTGCGGCTTGGCCTCGCCCTGCTCGCCGTCGCGGCGCTGGCCGGGTGGGTATGGCTGTGATCGAGCGCGACGCCAAGATCGTGAATCCGCTCGGCATGCACGCGCGCCCGGCGGCGGAGTTCGTGAAGCTCGCCAGCCGCTTCAAGTCGGCGGTCGAGGTCCGCAAGGACGATCTCGCCGTGAACGGGAAGAGCATCATGGGCGTGATGATGCTTGCGGCGGAGTGCGGATCGTCGCTGACCATCAAGACCGACGGCGAGGATGCGGAAGCGGCGATGGCGGCGCTGCTGGCTCTCGTCGCCGACGGGTTCCATGAGATGCACCTGACGGAAGAGCTGCGCGAGGCCGAGCTGCGGGACGCGGAGCAGCGCGAAAACGAGGGGCGCGAATGAGCGACCGGCAGCTCAAGGGGATCGGTGTGTCCCCCGGAATCGGCGTGGGCGCCGCGATCGTGGTGCGCTGGACCATGCCCGAGGTTCCGCACCGCGTCGTGCCGCGCTCACAGGTCGAGAAGGAGGTGCGCCGCCTGCGCGCGGCGGTGAAGGACGTGAAGCGCTATCTCCAGGATATGAGGGCGAAAGCCGAGGACCGCGCCGGGGTGGACGAGGCGCGCATTTTCGACGCCCAGATCCTGATGCTCGAGGACAAGGAGTTTCTCTCCGGCGTCGCGGACCTGATTCGCGAGAACCACCTCGCCGCCGAGAAGGCGTACGAGTTCAAGGCGCTCGAGGTCCGCGACATGTGGGCCGCGACCGGGAGCCCGCGCCTCAAGGATCGGCTGGCGGACCTCTCGGGCGTCGCGGTCCGGGTGATCGAGCACCTCATGCACCGCGGCTCGGACGAATTGTGGGAAAGTATCAGCCAACCGTCCGTCGTCGTGGCCAAAGAGCTCTCGCCGGGACTCACCGTGCAGCTCGATCGCGAGCATGTGGTCGGGCTCGTGAGTGAGGAAGGGACCCGGACGTCGCATGCCGCGATTCTCGCCCACTCGATCGGAATCCCGGCGGTGTTCGGCGTCACCGGCGCCATCGACCGCATCGAGCCGGGCACGATGGTGGTGATGGACGGCGAGCGGGGCACGGTGCTGCTCCAGCCGACGCCCCACGAAATCGCTGAGGCGCAGGCGCGGGAGCTGGGGCGGCGCGAGCTCGGGTTGCAGCTCGAGGAGGTCGTGGATCAGGCATCTGTCACCACGGACGGTGTCCGCATCGTGCTGCGGGGGAACGTGGACCTGCCCGACGAGATCAAGCCCGCGCGGGACCACAGGGCGGAAGGCGTGGGGCTGTTGCGCACGGAGTTCCTCATCACCGGACACGCCGATTTACCGACGGAGGACGAGCAGGCCGAGTACTTTCGGCGCGTGGCGCAGGCCTTCCCGGGCTACCCTGTCGTCGTCCGCACGTACGACCTGGGTGGCGACAAGCTCCCGGCGCCGTTCCGGGCGCCGACGGAAATGAATCCGCAACTGGGGTGGCGGGCCATCCGGGTATGTCTCGATCGGCCCGACATCTTCCGCACTCAGGTGCGGGCGGCGCTGCGGGCCGCGAAGCACGGCGACGTGTGGTTGATGATCCCGCTCGTCACCCGCCTCGACGAGTTGGAGCGGACCCGCGCGCTCGTGACCGAGGAGGCGGCGCAGCTCGCGCGCGAGGGCATCGCCGCCGCGACGTCGCTGCCGCTGGGGGTCATGGTCGAGACGCCGGCCGCCGCGGTCATGGCCGACCGCCTCGCGGCGGAGGCGGACTTTCTCTCCGTCGGCACGAACGACCTCACGCAGTACACGCTGGCCGTGGACCGCGGTAACGCGCGGCTCGCTGAGCGCTTCACGCCGCACGATCCCAGCGTGCTGCGGCTGCTCAAGATGGTGGCCGATGCGGCGCGCACGGCGGGGAAGCCCGCGAGTGTGTGTGGCGAGATGGCCTCGGAGCCGCTGTCGGCGTTCCTGCTGATCGGGCTCGGCTTCGAGACGCTGTCGGTCGCACCGCCCGCGCTGCCCTACATCAAATGGACCGTCCGTCAGGTGAGCGCGGCGCGCGCGCGCGTAGCGGCCGAGCAGGCGCTCGCCGCGCGCACCGCGGCCGACGTGCTCGACCTGCTGCGACTCGCGCTTGCCGAAGCCGTCGATTTGAAGCTGCTCGACCCCGACGGCCGGTTGCCCGCCGGACGGCGCGCCGCTAGCTTGAACGTCTAACCCTAGGTCGGACAGGCACATGCCCGCGCAGCGCCACGTCTTCACCTCCGAGTCGGTGACGGAAGGTCATCCCGACAAGATCGCCGACCAGATCTCGGACGCGGTCCTCGACGCGATCATCGCCAAGGACCCCGCCGCCCGCGTGGCCTGCGAGACGCTCGTCACCACGGGCATGGCCGTCGTCGCCGGGGAGATCACCACCTCCACGTACGTCCACATTCCCGACATCGTGCGGGGGACGATCAGCGCGATCGGCTACACGGACGCGAGCTTCGGCTTCGACGCCCAAACCTGCGCCATCCTCACGACCATCGACCGCCAGTCGGGCGACATCGCCCTGGGCGTGGACAGAGGGGGCGCGGGCGACCAGGGGATGATGTTCGGTTACGCGTCGGATGAAACGCCGTCGCTCATGCCGCTCCCGATCGTGCTGGCCCACCGCTTCGCGGAGCGGCTCGCCGTGGTGCGCAAGGCAGGGGATCTCTCGTGGCTCCGCCCCGACGGCAAGACCCAGGTCAGCGTCGTGTACGAAGATATGCGGCCGGTCGGGATCAGTAAGGTGGTCGTGTCCACCCAGCACTCGGACAAGATCGACAACGTGGAGCTGCGCGAGGGTGTGATCGCGCTCGTGGTCCGGCCGGTGCTCGGCGACGCGGGCTTCGAGGTAGCCGATGCGGATATCCTCATTAACCCGACCGGTCGTTTCGTGGTGGGGGGCCCGCAGGGGGACGCAGGGCTCACCGGCCGCAAGATCATCGTGGACACCTACGGCGGCATGGCGCGTCACGGCGGGGGGGCCTTTAGCGGCAAGGACCCCTCGAAGGTCGACCGCTCGGCCTGCTATGCGATGCGCTGGGTCGCAAAGAACGTCGTGGCGGCGAAGCTCGCCTCCCGGTGCGAGGCGCAGGTGGCGTACGCCATCGGCGTGGCACAGCCCGTGTCCGTGATGATCGACACGTTCCGCACCGGCGTCGTGCCCGACGAGGCCATCGAGGACGCGGTCCGCGACGTATTCGACCTCACGCCACTCGGCATCAACAAGGCGTTGAACCTGCGCCATCCGATCTACCGCGCCACCGCTGCCTACGGCCACTTCGGTCGCACGCCGGAGCGCCGGCGCTACGTGGACAAGGACGTGGATCGCGAGGTCGACCTGTTCACCTGGGAGCGCGCGAACCGTGTGGAAGACCTCCGGCTCGCCGTGCAACGCTCCAAGCACTACTCCTCCAAGAAAGTGAATGCATGACCACGACGGCCCGCACCGCCCCTTCCGACGTCAAGGACCTGAGCTTGGCCGCCGAGGGACGCCGCCGCACCGAGTGGGCGGAGCGCTCCATGCCGGTGCTGCGCCTCCTGCGGGAACGCTTCACCCGGGAACGCCCGCTGGCAGGGCGGCGCCTTTCCGCTTGCTTGCACGTCACCACGGAGACGGCCAACCTCGCGGTCACGCTCCAGGCGGGCGGCGCGGACGTGGCGCTGTGCGCGTCGAACCCCTTGTCGACGCAGGACGACGTCGCCGCGCATCTCGTCAAGGACCACGGGATCAAGGTGTTCGCGATCAAGGGTGAGGACCACGCCACCTACTACGAGCACATTCGCGCGGCGCTGGCGCATCGCCCCGACATCACGATGGACGATGGCGCGGACCTGGTCGGTGCGCTCCATATGATCGCACTCAACCGGCTCGACGACCTGGCACCGCCGGTCCGGCGCTGGGTGGAGACGTTGTCGGGGGCCGACCGCAAGGCGCTCGTCGCCGGCGTGGCAGGCTCCACTGAGGAAACCACGACGGGCGTCATCCGGCTCAAGGCGATGGCGCGCGACGGCGTGCTGCAGTTCCCGGTCATTGCCGTGAACGATTCCGACACGAAGCATCTGTTCGACAACCGCTACGGGACAGGCCAGTCGACGCTCGACGGCATTCTGCGGGCCACGAACCTGCTCGTCGCCGGGAGCACCATCGTGGTGGCGGGGTACGGCTGGTGCGGCCGCGGCTTCGCGCTGCGGGCGCGTGGAGCGGGCGGGAACGTGATCGTCACGGAAATCGACCCCCTCAAGGCACTCGAAGCGCAGATGGACGGCTATCGAGTGATGCCGATGGCGGAGGCCGCAGCGATCGGCGACGTCTTCGTGACGCTGACGGGGAACACGCACGTGCTCCGCGTGGAGCACATGCGCGCGATGAAAGACGGCGCGGTGCTCGCCAACTCGGGCCACTTCAATGTCGAGATCGATCTGGAAGGCCTGAAACAGGTGGCGCAGGGCCCCACCCGGGTCCGCGAGTTTGTGGATGAATGGCGGCTGGGCGGGAAGCGCGTCTTCGTGCTCGCCGACGGCCGGCTCATCAACCTGGCGGCGGCGGAAGGTCACCCCGCGAGCGTGATGGACATGTCGTTTGCGAATCAGGCGCTGGCTGCCGAGCACGTCGTGCGGCACGCCCGGGAGCTCACGAAGGATGTGCACCGGATCCCGCGCGAGCTGGACGCGGAAATCGCCCGGCTGAAGCTCGCCGCGATGGGGGTGGCGATCGATACGCTGACGCCCGAGCAGCAGAAGTACCTGGCGTCGTGGGAGATGGGGACCTGAGCGCGAACCAGATTCAGGTTCGGGTCGCGCATCTGGGACTCGATCGCACGACCAACACGCCGGTGGTCATCCTCCAGGAGCAGGAAGGGGAGCGGGTGCTGCCGATTTGGATCGGCCCCGCCGAGGCCAGCGCCATCGCCATGGAGCTCGCGGGCGTGAAGTTCGCGCGGCCGCTCACCCACGATCTCCTGAAGCAGGTGATCCTCGGCCTGGGCGCAGACCTGCGGAAAGTCATCATCACTCAGGTGAAGGACAATACGTATTACGCCGAGCTGCACATCTACCGCGGCGACGCGGTGATCCAGATCGACGCCCGGCCGTCCGATTCGATCGCGGTCGCGCTGCGGCTCAAAGCGCCGATTTTCACGAGCGAGAGCCTGCTCGCGCTCACGTCGGTCGAGACCGGAGAGGCCGGCGGCGAGTCGGGCACGGCGCCGCTCGATCCCGACGCGCTGAAGACCTACCTCCAGAACCTCGATCCTGAAGACTTCGGGAAGTTCACTCCGTAGCACGGCGTTGCTGTTGTGCCTCGCTGGCGCGCTTCGGGCACAACAAGCGGTGGTCACGGGTCGGGTCCTGTACGGGCCGACCGGACGGCCTGCCGTGCGCACCTGGGTGGTGCTGCATCAGGTGTCCATGGGCGGCGGCGGCCAGCCGATCGACTCGACCCGCACCGACGCTCGCGGCGCGTACGCCCTGACCATCCGGCGTCCCGACTCGGCCGCGATCTACGTGGTCTCGACCTGGTACGCCGGGATCGCCTACTTCTCGGAGCCGATTACCCCCGGCCGGTCGAGCTCCAGCCTCCGCCCCCTCTACGTATACGACACCAGCTCCACCGGGCCGCCCGTGCGGGTGACGCGTCGCCTGATCACGGTCGCCCGGGAGAAGCGGGATGGCTCGCGTGACGTGCTCGAGCTGGTGGAGCTCGAGAACCCCGGCGTCGCGACGCGCGTGGCCCGGGACACACTGCTTCCCACGTGGGCGGGCGCCATACCGCCGGTAGCGATCCAGTTCCAGGTCGGGCAAGGGGACGTGTCCTCCCAGGTCGTGACGCGGCGCGGCGACTCCGTCGCCGTGTACGGTCCGCTCCCCCCCCGCGAGCGCAAGCAGTTGAGCTACGCGTACGTCCTGTCGGCCACGGTGCGTCGCGTGGGCGTGCCCATCGACCAGGCGACCGACGAAGTGGACCTGCTGCTCGAGGACACGGCCGCCGTCGTGACTGCAGCGAAGCTCGACTCCCTCGGACCGGAGGACGTCGGGGGGCGCCGCTTCGCGCGCTACCGCACACCGTCGCTCGCGCCCGGTGCCGGGCTCACGATCGCCTTCAGCGATCGGCGGCTCGCGCCCGAGCGCCTCGTGCCCTTCATCGTCGGGCTCGTTGCGCTGGCGTTCGGCGTGGGGTTCGTAGTCGCGATGCGACGCAGGCCGCCCGAATCCCCAGGCTAAAGGCCTGGGCCCGGCAATGCACTGTCCTTAAGGACAGTGTTGCGCGGGCCCACGCTTCAGCGTGGGATACAACGACCTTGCGTTGACTAGATCTCTTCGATAGACTAGCTCGGTCGTTACAAGCGAACGGGGATTCACGGAAGCCGGTGCAAGTCCGGCGCGGCCCCGCCACTGTGACGGGCACGTCGTAGCGGCTCACACGCCACTGGGTGTTACTCACTCGGGAAGGCGAGCCGTCCGCCCGAAGCCAGGAGACGTTCTCCGTTCGCGCCACCTGCAGATCCCTCGCGGGAGGGATGGTGGCGCTGCGCACACCGCGCAGGCGCTAGCCCATCTCCGCTCCGTCGGGGGTGGGCGTTTTCGTTATGCGCCGCTGGATACAGCGGACCCACCTCGCGGGTTTTGTCGCGCTGACCATCACGGCCTGCGCGCGGGCAGAACACGTCCCGGTCAGGGGCGGCATCGCCGTCACCGACGACGCGGGTCGGCGGGTGACGCTCGCCGCGCCCGCCCGGCGCATCGTGTCGCTCCTTCCCTCGTTCACCGAGATCCTCTTCGCGATCGGTGCGGGCGACCGGCTCGTGGGTCGCACCACCTGGTGCGACTATCCCCCCGGGGTGCTCGCCGTGCCGAGCGTCGGCGACGCCATGCCGCCGAGCGTCGAGGCGGTCGCGGCCCGGCGGCCGGATCTCGTCGTGCTCTACCGGGCCGGTCCGAACTTGACCGCCGCCGAACAGCTCGAGCGGCTCGGCATCCGGACGGTGCTGCTCGACCTCAACCTGCTCGAGCAGCTGGGTCCGGCGGCCCGGCGCCTCGGGGTGCTCACCGGCCACTCCCGCGCCGCTGATTCACTGGCGCACGTCCTGGACAGCCTCGCCTCCCAGCCTCCAGCCTCGAGTACCCGATCCCTCGCTTTCATCGTGTGGGACAACCCGCCGATCGTCATCGGTGCGGGGAGTTACCTCGACCGCCTCGCGGCGCTGGCGGGGGCCCGCAACGTGTTTCACGACGTCGGCGCGCCCTCGGCGCAGGTCTCGATCGAAACGATCGCCGCGCGCGACCCCGATTTCGTGGCGCTGCTGTCGGACAGCGCTGTGCCGCCCCGGTACGCCATGCGTCCCGAATGGCGCGTCGTGCGCGCGGTGCGCAATGCCCGGTTCCTCTTTCTCCCGGGCCAACTCTTCGGGCGACCCGGGCCTCGCGCCGCGGAGGCGATCCGCGAGCTGCGGCGGCGTCTCGAGGCCGCGCGGTGAGGTACGTCCTGCTCGCGGCGGCGGTCCTTACGACGCTCACGGCGGCGCTGCTGCTCGGGCCCGCCAACGTGCCGTTTGGCGACCTGTTGGCCTCGCCGATCGTCTGGCAGCTCAGGTTGCCGCGTGCGCTGCTCGCTTTTCTGGTGGGCGGCGCGCTTGGTGTCTCGGGCGTCGGACTCCAGGCGCTGGTCAGGAATCCACTCGCGGACCCCTTCCTGCTCGGGCTCTCGGGTGGCGCCGGGCTGGGCGCGGTTGTCGCCATCGCCTTCCATCTGCCGGGCCCCTGGGCCCTGCCGCTCGCGGCATTCGTCGGGGCGGTAGGTGCGATGGCGTTGGTGTATCGACTCGGGCTGATGAGTGGGGCCGAGCTGGACCCGCGGATCTTGCTCCTGGGCGGCGTGGCCGTGGGCGCCTTCGCCGCGGCGATCACGACCGCGCTCGTCTCGCTCGCCGAAGCGACAGAGCTGCGCAACGCGTTCCTGTGGCTCTGGGGAGGGTTCTCGGGGGCGTCGTGGACGACGGTGCTGGTGATTCTGGTCTACACACCGCTGCCGCTCGTCGTCCTGTTCGCGGCCGCGCGGCCACTCGACCTGCTGGCGCTCGGCGACGAGCCCGCGCAGTACCTCGGCGCGGACGTGCGGCGTCTCAAGCGGCTCGTCTACCTGTCCGCGTCGCTTTTGACCGCCGCGGCGGTCGCCGTGGCGGGCGTGATCGGCTTTGTCGGGCTGATCGTGCCGCACGTCTGTCGTCTCCTCTGGGGCCGGCTGCATCGCACCCTGTTCCCGACCGCGTTCCTCGCCGGCGGGGTCCTCCTGGCCGCGGCGGACACGCTGGCGCGCACCGTCGTGGCGCCGCGCGAGCTGCCGGTGGGCATCGTGACCGCGCTGCTGGGCGTCCCATTGTTCGCCTTCCTGCTCCGCCGATGGACCGTGAGCTGATCGTCGCCGTCGGCGATCTCACCTGCCGCTATCCGGGCGCCCCGCGGGACGCGCTCGTGGGCGTCTCACTCGATGTGCGCTCGGGCGAATTTCATGCCCTGCTCGGGCCCAACGGCAGCGGCAAGACCACGCTGCTGCGGGCAGCCCTTGGCCTCGTCCGACCCGCACGCGGCCGTGCTGAGATCCTCGGCCGCCCGGCCAGCGTCTGGTCGCGCCGCGATCTCGCGCGCGTGGTGGGCGTGGTGCCACAGCGTGAGGAAAACCTGTTCCCGCAGCGGGTGCACGAGACCGTCCTCCTGGGCCGATACCCGCACCTTTCGCTCTTCGGCGGCGTACGGGCGGCGGACCGCGCGGCGGTCGAGCGGGCGCTGGTCGCGTGCGATGCGTTGGACCTGGCTGACCGCTGGCTGTGGACACTCTCCGGCGGTGAGTACCAGCGGGTTCGGCTGGCGCGCGCTCTCGCGCAGGAGCCCAGGCTGCTCGTGCTCGACGAGCCTACGGCATCGCTCGACCTGCGGCACGAGATGGAGCTGTTCGAGCTGGTGCGCGCCCTCGTGGACCGGCACGGGCTTGCCGCGCTCATGATCACCCACCACGTCAACCTCGCAGCCCGTTTCGTTGACCAGGTGTTGATCCTCGCCGAGGGACACGCCGTGGCGCGGGGTGCCCCGGTTGATGTCCTGACGCCGGAGACCGCGGCCGCCGTGTTTCAGTGGCCGGTAGTGATTTCGGCATTCGACGGACGACCCCAGATGATCCCCCTGCGCAAGAAGGAGAACCATCCATGAGACAGTGGCTGGGCATGCTGCCGCCCGTCGTGTTCCCCATGGTGCTTGCCGCGCAGCAGCGCACCGACACCGTCACGCTCGCGCCGGTGGTGGTCACGGCGACGCGCCTGCCTACGCGTGCCGACGCCCTCCCCACCTCGGTCACCGTGATCAGCGGCGCCCGGCTGCGGGCGGAGGGAATCCGCACGGTCGCCGAGGCGCTGCGAATCGTTCCCGGGGCGGCAGTGGTCACCACGGGTCCGTGGGGCGGGCAGACGTCGCTGTTCCTGCGCGGTGGCGAAAGCGACTACGTGAAGGTGCTCATCGACGGCGTGCCGCAGAACGCTCCCGGAGGCAGCTACGACTTCGCGAACTTGACGACCGACAACGTCGAGCGGATCGAGGTCGTGCGCGGCCCCACGAGTGTGCTGTACGGCTCCGACGCGATGACGGGGGTGGTGCAGATCTTCACCCGCGATGGGCGCGGCGCGCCCCGTGCCGCCGTCGCCTTCGGTGGCGGGACTTATGCCACCAATGCCGTCGCGGTGACCGCGTCGGGCGGCGATGACCGCGCGGGCTACGCCATCGGCCTGTCACGCTTCGCGAGCGACGGGATCTATCGGTTTAACAATGACTACCGGAACGGGGTGCTGAGCGGCCGCTTGCGGCTCAAGCCGGACGCACGCACGGACGCCGCCATGTCCGTTCGTTACGGCGACGCCCTCTATCACTTCCCGACGGACGGAAGCGGCGACCCGGTGAGCAACAACCAGCACCAGGTCGATCGCGGCCCGTCGGTCGGTCTCGAGCTGGGTCACGTGTTTTCGGACGACGTCGAGGGTCGCGTGACGGGCACCTGGCACCGTGACAACGCTCAGTACGCCATCGCGCCGAACGGCCCGAGCGACACGACCACGTTCCCGTTCTCGAGCTCGGACTGGGTGACGCGTGCGGGGCTCGACGGTCGCGCGAACCTGCGACTGTCGGGTGGCAACGTCGCGACGGTGGGGGGGGCATTCGAGCACGAGACGATGCAGGGGACCACGCTGGACGGGTCGAGGTCGCGCGACGACGGCGCGGCGTATCTGCAGCTCGTCACGAACCTGGAGCGACCGTTCAGCGTGACGCTCGGGGCGAGGCTCGACGACAACCAGCGCTTCGGCACCTACGCCACCTACCGGGCGGGCCTCTCCGCCCGGGTTCACGGAGGCACGCGTGCCATCGCGTCCATCGGGACCGGATTCAAGGAGCCGAACTTCTTCGAGAACTACGCCACCGGCTTCGTGCGAGGGAATCCCGACCTGCAACCGGAGCACTCCTTCACCTGGGAAGCGGGCCTCGAGCACCACATCCCGGGCACCGCGGTCACCGTGCGGGCGACCTATTTCAATCAACGTTTCCGCGACCTGATCGATTACAACGGATCGGGCAGCGTCACGTACAACTACCTCAACGTTCCCGGCGCCGACGCGCGGGGCCTGGAGATCGCCTCGGAGGCGGCCGTGGGCGGGGCGGTTCGGGTCTCGGCCGGGTACACCTTCCTCAACACTCGGGTCACGAAGGGCGGCGCCGACACCGGGTCGACCGCGTTGTTCCTCACGGGGCAGCCCCTCCTCCGACGGCCCTGGCACTCTGCGACCCTGGCCCTCTCGTACCGGCTGGGGAGGCGCGGCAGTGTGACCTTGACGGCGCTGTACACGGGGCGGCGGCCAGACGTCGACTATCGCACGTTGCGGCGCGATACGCTTCCCTCGTACACGCGCGTGGACCTCGCCGGTCAGCTCGACCTGCGGCGGTCGCAAGCCGGAGCGCCGGGCCTGGCCGTGGTCGGCAAGGTCGAGAACCTGTTCGACGCCCCGTACCAGGAAGTGACGAACTTCCCGGCGCGGCGCCGCAACCTGTTCCTCGGCGGCGAGCTGCGGTTCGGCACCCCGTGAACGTCGCCCGGGACCCCTCGCTGGGACCGTGACGTGTCGCGCCCCCAGGACGTACTCGTCGCGTGGAGCGGCGGCAAGGACAGTGCGCTCGCGTTGCGGGAGATCCGAGGCGACGGGCGCTACCGAGTGGCGGCGCTCCTCACCACGGTGACGGCCGAATACGACCGGATCAGCATGCACGGGGTTCGCCGCGCGCTGCTCCGGCGGCAGGCCGAGTCCCTCGGCCTGCCGCTCGAGGAGGTTCTGATCTCGCCGGGCTCCTCGAACGACGAGTACGAAACCAACATGGCCGCCGCCCTCGCGGCGCTCCGGACCCGGATGCCGGCGCTCGACACCGTCGTTTTCGGAGATCTGTTTCTCGCGGACATTCGCGCCTATCGGGAGCGTACGCTGGCGCGGATCGGCATGCGGGGCCTGTTTCCGCTGTGGCTGCGCGATACCCGGGCGCTCGCGCACGAATTCGTCCGGCTGGGGTACCGCGCCGTACTCGTGTGCGTGGATTCCGCGCAGCTCGCGGGCGGATTCGCGGGCCGGGAGTTCGACGCCGACCTGCTCCACGACCTCCCGTCAGACGTTGATCCGTGCGGGGAGAACGGCGAGTTCCACAGCTTCGTGTACGCAGGGCCGGGGCTGCGCGAGCCTGTGCGGCACGAGCGGGGCCGGCTCGTCGTACGTGACGGCCGCTTCGTATATTGTGACCTTGTGGAGACCGCTTCCCGATGAGACGACTCGCCTTCCTGGCGCTCACCCTTGCGACCGGCTGCAGCGACGCGCTCGAGCAGAAGAGCTCGGCGGGGCAGGTGATTGGCGTGGTCAACGCGAACGACCGGACCCTGTCGGTCATCTCCGCCACCGACTTCACGGTGACGACGCGGAGTTGGCAGATGGGCAGCGCCACGCCACGCACGATCGACGGCCGTGGGCACGTGTTCGTGGTCCCACTCGGGGCGGCTGACGCGGTCGGGGTCGATCTATTCTTTACGTGTCCGCCAGGCGCCTTGAGCCTCTGCGTGCAGCCTGATTACACGTTGCCGCTGCCGACGGGCTCGGGCGCCACGGGCGTCGCGATCCAGGACGACTCGATCGCCTGGATCGCCAACCCCAACCTCAACACGGTCACGCGGGTCAACTATTTCAGCGGCGACACCACCAGCGTGCCCGTCGGCGTCTATCCGCAAGCCGTCGCCCTTGTGGGAACCCGGGTGTTCGTCGTCAACAGCGATCTTGTGGGCTCGACGCCCGCCGGCCCGAGCTGGTTGACGTCGTTCGAGTGCTGTTCGGTCAGGACCCCGGATTCGATTCCTCTCACCGGGACGAACGCGCGGTTCGCGACGGTGGGGGATGACAGCCTCTTGTACGTGATCGCGTCCGGCCACACGGGCGCGAGGGACGGGAAGCTGTCGATCGTGGATCCCCAGACTCGGGTGGAGGTCGCGGTGCTGAACGGCCTGGGGGAGTCCCCCGGGGCCGCGGCGTTTCACCCGGCCGGGAGCCGTCTGCTGGTTGCCTCGGCCACCGAGGGCATCCTCGAGGTGAACGCTTCGATCCGCGTCATCACGCGAGGTCCGGGAAACGGCGTCAAACCCGGCGGCAACGGTGTCTCCGGTCTAGCGATCGACCTGCGCGGTCGTGTCTATGCCGTGGACGCTGCAACCCTCGCGACACCAGAATTCTGTGCCGTTAGCGGCGGCGTCGTCCACGTGTTGACCGCGCCACCCGATTACCATGAGATTCACACGGCCACGGTCGGATGCGGCCCAACGACCGCCGCTGTGGCCGCAACGCAGTAACCATGTCTCTCGTCACCACCCCCGCCGTCGTCCTCCAGACCTATCGCTACAGCGAGACGTCCAAGGTCGTACGGCTCGCCACGCGGGACTTGGGCGTGCAGAGTGCCATCGCCAAGGGCGCGCTGCGACCGAAGAGCCGGTTCGGGGCGGGGCTCGAGCTCCTGAGCGAGGGCGTGGCCCAGCTCTACTTCCGCGAGGCGCGCGAGCTGCACACCCTGGGCGCCTTCGACCTCGTGAACCTGCGGCGCGACCTGGCCGACGACGTCGGGCGGTTCGCTGGCGCCGCGGCGCTCGCCGAGGTGATGCTCAAGATGGCGCCCCCGGCACCGCTCCCGGCGGCCTACGACACCCTCACTGCCGCGCTCGATGCCCTCGCCGCCGCGACTCCCGAACGCGCGGACGCCACGGCCGTGCGGTCGATGTGGCGGCTCGTCGCGGTGCTGGGCTTCGAGCCGTCGCTCACGGCGTGCGTGCGAGATGGCGCGGCGATCGAGCCGACGGGCGACGGGCCGGTGTTGTTCAGCGTGGCCGATGGCGGCGTGTTCTGCCCGCGCTGCTTGCAGGCGCCCTCGCCTCACCAGGCGCCGAGCCGGCTGCCGCCCCAGGCGTACCGCGATCTCCTCGCCCTGAATGACCCCCGGGTGGAGCTCCCCGCGCTGGATCCGCCGCATGCCGCGGCTCACCGCCGCCTCGTCGCTCGATTTGTCCGCTATCACCTCGCCGAGGCCGGCTCACTTTCCGCCCTGGACTTCTGGGAGCGTCGCGCGTGGGTGCCTCCCCCAGCCACTCGCATACCGATCCCCTCCGCCGCTTTGTAATCGGGACCGCCGGTCACATCGACCACGGCAAGACGGCCCTGGTGAAGGCGCTCACCGGCGTCGATACCGACCGCTGGGAGGAGGAGAAGCGGCGAGGCATCACCATCGACCTCGGATTCGCGCCGCTCCCGCTGGACGACGCCATCCAGGCGAGCGTCGTCGACGTCCCGGGGCATGAAGGGTTCGTGCGCAACATGCTGGCCGGCGCGACCGGCATCGACGTCGCCCTGCTCGTGATCGCGGCTGACGAGGGCATCATGCCGCAGACCGAGGAGCACCTGGCGATCGTGGAGCTGCTCGGCGTGCGGCGGGGCATCCCGGTGATCACCAAGCGTGACCTGGTGGACGCCGAGTGGCTCGAGCTGGTGCGCGGCGAGGTGAGCACGCGCCTGGGGGCGAGTCGCGTGCGCTGGGACGAGAGCGTCGCCACCTCAGTGGTCACCGGCGAAGGGCTGGCCGACCTGCGCGACGCCTTGCGGCGCGTCGCGGGGGACCTGGTGGAGCGCCCCGCCGACGACCTGTTTCGGCTGCCGATCGATCGTGTGTTCGCGGTCGCAGGGGCCGGCACCGTGGTGACCGGGTCCACCTGGAGCGGCAGTGTCCGAGTCGGCGATACGGTGCAGTTGCTCCCGCTCGGTCGCGAGGCAAGGGTCAGGTCCATCGAGGTCCATAGCCAAACGGCCGAACGGGCGGTGCCGGGCCGACGCACCGCGCTTGCCCTCGTGGGCGTGGATAAGAGCGACCTGACGCGCGGCCACGTCGCCGTCACCGGGCCCGGCTGGCAGGCCACCAAGCTCATCGACGTGGCAGCGGAGCTGCTTCCCACGGCCCGGAAACCGCTCGCTTCCCGCACGCGCGTGCGTGTGCACCTCGGCACCGCCGAGGTCCTGGCTCGCGCGGTGCAGACACGCGCGATCGGCCCTGGGCAACGAGGCATGGCGCGTCTGATGCTCGAAACGCCCGTGGTGGCGCGCGGTGGAGACCGGTTCGTGCTGCGCTCGTTCTCGCCGGTCACCACCATCGGCGGAGGTGTGGTGCTCGATCCGTTCTCCCCACCGCACACGCGCCTGCGGCGGCGCCGATTGTCGCTCGAGCAGGGCCCGGCGGGGCGACTCGGGGTCCTGGCCGTCGAGGCGGGGCTTATGGGGCTTGCCACCGACAGCCTCGCCGTGCGGCTGGGCGTGTCGCCAGGCGGTGTGACGGCAGTCATCGCGGAGGCTGGGGATGCGGTGTTAATGTCGGCCGAGATCGTCGTCGACCGGCAGGCGGTGGTGGCCGAAGCGAGTCGGCTGGCGGAGGTGGTCCGGCGTTACCACGAGGAGCATCCGCTCGATCCAGGGATGTCGCTGCAAGCCCTCCGGGCAGCGGTGGGGACGCCGGCGCCTCCGTCCGCCGTGACGGATGCGGTGTTGGACTTCGGGGTGAAGAGCGGCCAGCTGGAGGTGGCGGGCAGCGTGGCCCGCCGGCCGGGGTGGCGCCCAGCGCTCGACGCGCGGGCCACCGATGCCAGCGAAAGGCTCGCGCAGCGCCTCGCCGATGCGCGCTGGCAGGTACCCACCGTGGCCGAGCTCGAGCGCGAGTTTCCCGACTCTCCCGTGCGCGCCCTCCTGTCGCACTTCGCCCGCAACGGCACCGCGGAGCCGATCGATGCCGAGCGCTACGCGGCGAAAGGTGCGCTGGCCGAGTTCCGCGCCGCCCTCGAGGCCGCGCTCGTCGAGCTCGGCCCGGCCACCCCGGCGGTGTTGCGTGACCGCCTCGGGCTCACGCGCAAGTACTTGATCCCACTGCTCGAATGGGCCGATCGGCGCGGGGTGACCCGCCGCGCGGGCGATGCCCGGGTGCTAGCGAGGTTGACAGCCGGGAAAGGCGGCTCGTAGTTTGGATCAGCGCTCTGGAAGCACGAGTATCACCTGGCACAAGGAGAGCCGTCCCAAAGTCACGTCTCGTTCGCAAGAGGAGCGGTGGATGAAGCGGTACGCCTGGGCAATGCTGGGGCTCGGGCTTTGGGTAGCGGGGATGGAAGGGGGAACGCGGTGGGCATTGGGGCAGACCCCGCCTCCCACGATCGGGCCACAGCAGAATCGCTCGTTTAACCCGGCGACTACGATCCCGTTCAAGGTGAGCGGGGAGTTGTTCCTCAAGGGTCACCGGCCGGTGGTGTCCCTGAAGATCTACAACGTGCTCGCCCAGCTCGTGGCCATCCCGATTCTCCGGGGCTCGGGCAAGGCGCTCGATAGTCTTGCGCTCAGTTGCCCTACGACGATGGGCTGTGCGTACAGCGCGTACTGGGACGGATACGTCGGCAATACCGGGAAACAGGCGCTGTCCGGGGTTTACATCTACCAGCTGGTCATCGACGGCAAGAGAGTCACACGCAAAATAGTCGTCAAGTAAAGACGTATCACAAAGACGTAGCACACAGTCTGTGATACGTCTTTATCGCTTCTGCCAAAACGGCACTTTTGCCCGGCACAGACGTTGCTTCCGGCGTCGGCGACTATCCCAATACAGCCATGATTAGACCCGAGCGTTTGACCGTCAAGGCGGCCGAGGCCCTGCAGCAGGCGAGCGCATTGGCCCGGGCGCGCGGCAATCCTGTCATTAACGATGCGCACCTCTTCCTCGCTCTGCTTTCCCAGGACGACGGCATCGTCGTACCCTTGCTCCAGAAGGCGGGCCTCAACGTCGCCCAACTGACCGCGGAGACGGAGCGGGAAATCGACCGGTTCCCGAAGCAGTCTGGGACGATGGCCGAGCCTACGCTGGCGCGCGAGGTGTCGCGTGTCCTGGATCGCGCCGACGAGGAGGCCAAGGCGCTGGGCGACGCGTACGTGTCGACGGAGCATCTCTTGCTCGCCCTGCTGGAGGAGAAGGGCACCACCGCGAAGCAGCTTCTCTCCGCCGCGGGCGTGGATCGCAACGATCTGATGGCGGCGCTGCAAGGGGTGCGCGGTACCCACCGTGTGACCGACCAGGAGCCGGAGCAGAAATATCAGGCGGTCGAGCGCTTCACCCGCGACCTCACCGAGCTGGCGCGCAAGGGCAAGATCGACCCCGTCATCGGACGTGACGAGGAGATTCGCCGCGTGATGCAGGTGTTGTCGCGGCGCACCAAAAACAACCCCGTCCTGATCGGCGAGCCGGGGGTCGGCAAGACGGCGATTGTGGAAGGGCTCGCCCAGCGCATCGTGAATGGCGACATCCCCGAGTCGCTGCGCAACAAGCATCTCGTGGCACTCGATCTCGGCACGCTGATCGCCGGCACGAAGTATCGCGGCGAGTTCGAAGAGCGGCTCAAGGCCGTGCTCAAGGAGATCACGAGCGCGGAAGGGAAGTACATCGTCTTCATCGACGAGCTGCACACGCTGGTGGGCGCCGGCGCCGCCGAAGGCGCCATGGATGCCTCCAACATGCTGAAGCCCGCTCTCGCGCGCGGCGAGCTGCACGTGGTGGGTGCCACCACCCTCGACGAGTACCGCAAGCACATCGAGAAGGACCCCGCCCTCGAGCGGCGCTTCCAGCCCGTGTACGTGGGCGAACCGTCGGTCGAGGACACTATCGCCATTCTGCGCGGCCTCAAGGAGCGCTACGAGGTTCACCACGGCGTACGCATCACGGACAACGCGCTGGTGGCTGCCGCGACCCTGTCGCATCGCTACATCGGCGACCGTTTCCTCCCCGACAAGGCGATCGATCTGGTAGACGAGGCGGCGAGCCGCCTGCGGATCGAGATCGACTCGCTACCACAGGAGATCGACGAGGTCGAGCGGAAGATCGTGCAGCACGAGATCGAGCTGGCGGCGCTCGCCAAGGAGAAAGACAAGGCCTCGAAGGAGCGGCGCGCCAAGGTCGAGCAGGAGCTCGCCGAGCTGCGCGAGCGCTCCAAAGTGATGAAGGCCCAGTGGCAGGCGGAGAAGGACGCCATCACGGGGCTGCAGGGGAAGAAGGCGCAGCTGGAACAGCTCCGCGCCGAGGCGGAGCAGGCGACCCGTCGCGGCGACCTGCAGAAGGCCGCCGAGATCAGCTACGGCCGGATCCCCGCGCTCGAACGGGAAATCGCCGAGGCGGAAAAGCGCCTGGCCCAGATCCAGAAGAAGGGCAAGTACCTCAAAGAGGAAGTCGACGCCGAAGACATCGCCGAGATCGTCGCCAAATGGACGGGGATCCCGGTGACGAAGATGCTCGAGTCGGAGCGCGAGCGGCTCACAAGACTCGAGGCGGAGCTCGAGCGGCGGGTGATCGGACAACCGGAGGCGCTCGCCGCCGTCGCCAACGCGGTGCGCCGGGCGCGCGCCGGGCTGCAGGATCCCAACCGGCCGACTGGATCGTTCATCTTCCTCGGCCCCACCGGGGTGGGGAAGACGGAGACCGCCCGCGCGCTCGCCGAATTCCTGTTCGATGACGAAAAGGCGTTGGTGCGACTCGACATGTCGGAGTACATGGAGAAGCACGCTGTCGCACGCATGATCGGCGCGCCTCCCGGCTACGTGGGCTATGAGGAGGGCGGCCAGCTGACGGAGGCGATCCGTCGGCGCCCCTACTCGGTGGTGCTGTTCGACGAGATCGAGAAGGCGCACCCCGATGTGTTCAACGTGTTGCTCCAGATCCTCGACGATGGGCGGCTCACCGACTCGCAGGGTCGCACCGTCGATTTCCGGAACACCGTGCTGATCATGACTTCGAACATCGGGTCGCAGTACATCCTCGAGATGGGCACCCAGAACTGGGAGCAGGTGGAGACCAAGGTACTCGAGCTCCTGCGCCAGACGTTCCGGCCCGAGTTCCTGAATCGGGTGGACGACGTGATCATTTTCCGCCCGCTCTCGAGCCAGGACATCGCGAAGATCGTGGATCTCCAGATCAAGCGCGTCGAGCGGCTCGTGGCCGAGCGCAAGCTACGCCTCGAGGTGATGCCTGCGGCCAAGCAGCTCATCGTGGCGGAGGGCTACGACCCCGTGTACGGGGCGCGGCCCTTGAAGCGGGCCATCCAGCGCCTGGTGCAGAACCCGCTCGCCATGGCCGTGCTGGAAGGGCAGTACACGGAAGGCGACACGGTGCGGGTGGACCGGGCGAAAGACGGAAACCATCTGGCGTTCGAGCGGATCCCTGCCGGGGCGGCGGCCGAGCCGGCGCGTGCCTAACGGAAGGGAGCGGGGAGCGGGGAGCGGGACCAGACGGTCCCGGCCCGTCGCTCCGCGCGACGCGACGGGGATCGCGGTGGCACTCGAGGAAGCACGTAAGGCGGCGTCCATCGGCGAAGTGCCGGTGGGCGCCGCGGTGCTTCGGGACGGCACGATGGTCGTGCGTGCGCACAACGAGACCGTCGGCCGGCGCGATCCGACGGCGCACGCCGAGCTCTTGGCCGTGCAGCGGGCGCTCTCCCTGCTGCAAACCGATCGACTCAGCGACTGCACGCTGTACGTGACGCTCGAGCCGTGCGCGCAATGCGCGGGCGCGATCGTCCTCGCCAAAGTCGGGCGCGTGGTCTTCGGAGCGTACGACCCGAAGGCGGGGATGGTGGGGAGTCTCGGAGACGTCCTGCGCCACCCAGGCTTGAATCATCGGGTGGAGGTGATCGGCGGGGTGGAGGAGGAGGAGTGCGGCCGGTTGCTGCAGGATTTCTTCCGCGACCGGGGCTAGCGCGCCCCGAGCCCTCTGATCACGCTCCCCAGCGCGTGCATGGCGTCCCGGAGCTGCGCGTCGGATAGATACGGGGCCGGACCCAGACGCAGCACGTCCGCCCGGTAGTCGGTGAGCACTCCCTGCGCTCGCAACCCGCGATACAACTCTGCGGCTCGGGGCGACTGGAGCGCCAGGAAGCCGCCCTGCTCTGAAGGGGTCAGGGCGTGGTCCCGGGTGATGACTCGGGGGTCGGCGTCGAGCCCGTCGAACAGGTCGGCCAGCAACCCCACCTGGTGTTGGCTCACCTGGCGCAACACCTCGGGTGTGAGCCCCTGCTCTTCGAAGAAATCGAATACGCGCGCCGCGCGATAGTGGCTCGTTGGATCATACGTGGCTCCGGCAAACCGCGCAGCGCCCGGGCCGTAGGTGACGGGACCGCTTGGGTCACCGGTCGCGAGCGACTCGAACTCACTGAACCAACCGGTGATCACCGGTCGCAGGGTGCAGCCCGCGGGAATCCGCAGAAAGCCGTTACCCTCGCCCAGCTGGCAGTACTTGTAGCCGCCGCCCACGACGCAGGCTTCCAGCAGCCGGTCTCTCTGGAGGGAGAACGGCACGACGTCGAGCGCGTGATACGCGTCCACCAGCAGCTCCGCGCCCGCGCGGCGGCACGCCGCGAGCACATGGGCGAGGTTCGGCACGATGTGGGCATTCTCGTACAGTACGGCTGAGACGAGTACCGCTGCCGTGCGGTCATCCACGGCATGGGCGAGCCGCTCGGCGAGCGTCGCGGCCGGGAGCGCGGGGACCGTGACGACGGCGATCCCTTCCTCACCGAGACGTTGGAGCTGACGCCGGATGGTGTGAAACTCTCCGGTCGTCGTGACGAGGCGGGGTCGTCGGCCGAGGGGCAGGGCGGAGAGCCACCGCACGACCAGCTCGTGGGTGTTCGCGCCGAGAGCGACCGCGCCATCGGGGTCGTCGAGCAGCCGCGCAAACCCGTCCTGCACCCGGCCCGCCACGGCGAACACGCGCTCCCACTTGTCGTCCACGTACTCGGCCGCGTCGAGCCAGGCGCGTTGCTGGGCCTCGAACCCCACGTCGGGCCAGGCCTGATGCGAGTGGCCGGTCAGCAGCAATCGGTCCGCCACGCGGAAACGGCGATAATACGGCGCGAGGGCGTTCGGACTCCCGGACAGTGCCTCCGGCGTCACGTCGGTCACAGCTCAGTGCGGATCGCCCAGAAGTCGGGGAAGGCGGGCTTGTTGAGCGTCGTTTCGAGGTACTCTGCCCCGGCGGTTCCGCCGGTGCCCGGCTTCGTGCCGATGGTGCGCTGCACCATCTTCACGTGTCGGTAGCGCCACTCCATGACGCCCTCGTCCAGGTCCACCAAGCGCTCACACACCGACGCGACGGCGGGGTTCGTCCGATAGACCGCGATCAGGACCTGCTGCATCTCGCGCGACGGCTCGACCGGCTGCGTCACGTCGCGGCTGAGCAGCGACGTCGGAACGGGGTACTCGTTCCGTACGAGATAGGCGAGAAAGGCGTCCCACAGCGTCGACTCACGATACCTCGCTTCGAGCCGACGTCGGGCCTCGCTGCCCTCGGGGTAGCGCGGGAGCGCAGCGGGGTTCTTCGTGCCGAGGACGAATTCGAGCTCACGGAACTGGAACGACTGGAACCCGCTCCCGGACTCGAGCCGGTCACGGAACGACAGGAACTCGAGCGGCGTCATCGTCTCGAGGACATCGATCTGTGCGACCATCACCTTCAGTACGGTGAGGACACGCTTCAAGGTGTGCAACGCGCGCGGTGTGGCGTTGTCGCGCAGCGACTCTTCGAGATAGACGAGTTCGTGAAGCATTTCCTTGAACCACAGCTCGTACACCTGATGGATGACGATGAACAGCATCTCGTCGTGCTCGGGTCCGGCGGAGCGCGGCTGCTGCAAAGCCAGGAGCTCGTCGAGCTTCAAATAGCTGGCATAACTCACGGCCATCGGGCGACCCTCACGTGAACCGCGGTTTGTAGGTGTCGAGCGTCGAATACTGCGGCGGCCAGGGCAGCGCGTAGCCCATCTCGTGAGCGGCGTGGCGGGTCCAGTAGGGATCCCACAGATGCGCACGCGCCAGGACGCAGAGATCGGCGCGTCCCGCCGCAAGAATCGTGTTCACGTCCGTGTAGGACGAAATGTTGCCCACCGCCATCGTGGGGATTCCCGCTTCATGGCGCACGCGGTCGGCGAACGGTGTCTGAAACTGGCGCCCGTAGACCGGTTTCGCATCGGGCACCGTCTGGCCCGCCGACACGTCCACGATGTCGCAGCCGTGGCCCCGGAGGAGCCGGGCGATCTCGACCGCGTCAGCGGGTTCCGTGCCGCCGGGAGCCCAGTCTACGGCCGAGATGCGCACCGAGATCGGCTTGTGCTCTGGCCACACCGCGCGCACGGCATCGAACACGTCGAGGGGAAACCTCATCCGGCTTGCGAGCAGGCCGCCGTACTCGTCACGGCGGTGGTTGGTGAGCGGCGAGATGAAGCTCGCGAGGAGATAGCCGTGCGCGAAGTGGATCTCGAGGATGTCGAAGCCCGCCTGCTCCGCCATGCGCGCCGCCCGCACGAAGTCATCGCGCACGGCAGCCATGTCCGCCCGGTCCATGGCGCGGGGGACTTGGCTGTGGGGAAAGTAGGGGATGGGGGAGGCGGCGATGATCTCCCAGTTGCCCTCCGGGAGCGGCTCGTCCATCCCCTCCCACGCGAGCCGGGTCGAGCCCTTGCGGCCTGCGTGGCCGAGCTGTAGTCCGATCTTCGCTTGGCTGTGGGCGTGGACGAAGTCCACGATCCGCTTCCACGCCGGCACGTGCTCCGGCTTATACATGCCCGTGCACCCCGGCGAAATCCGGCCCGCCGGTGAAACGTCGGTCATCTCTGTGAAGACGAGGCCCGCGCCACCCATGGCGCGCGCCCCCAGGTGAACCAGGTGCCAATCATTGGGGGTGCCGTCCACCGCGCAGTACTGGCACATCGGGGACACGACCACGCGGTTCACCAACAGCAGGTCCCGCAACCGAAACGGCGTGAACAGGGGCGGCGGGGGTGGACTGATGGGGACGTCGACGCCGCTCTGCTCGGCGGTCCGCGCGGCGAACCAGTGGTCCACTTCCCCTACGAACCTGGGATCGCGGAGCTTCAAGTTGTCGTGGGTGATCCGCAGGCTCCGGGTGAGCAGGTTGAAGGCGAACTGGATCGGCGCGAGATCCATGTAGCGCTCGGTGTCTTCGAACCACTGCAGGCTCACTTGCGCCGCGCGCTGCAGGCTCTCGACCGCTGGGCGCCGCTCGGCCTCGTACGCATCGAGCGCGGTGGGCACGTTACCCCCGGGCGCGCGCGCGAGCGCGCGCGCCAGGGCGACGGCGTCCTCCATGGCGAGCTTCGTGCCCGATCCCACGGAGAAGTGGGCGGTGTGCGCCGCGTCGCCCAGCAGCACGACCTTCTCGTGATGCCACCGCTCGCTCCGCAGCGTGCCGAAGGTGCGCCACAGCGAGCGGTTCTTGAGGAGCCGATGGCCCTGCAGCTCCTCTTCGAACAACGCTTCGCAGAACGCGAGCGTCGCGTCCTCGTCGGCGCGGTCCATCCCCGCCGCCTGCCAGGTCGCTTCCGTGGCTTCGACGATGAACGTCGAGCACCCCCGTTCGTACTGGTAGGCGTGGACCCGCCACAGGCCGTGGCGATCGCGCTTGAAGTAGAACGTGAACGCGGGGAAGGGGCGGTTCGTGCCGAGCCACACGTAGCGGTTGGGGCGCCAATCCACGGTCGGGTTGAACCGGTCGGCGAACTGCTGGCGCACCACGCTGTTGAAGCCGTCGGCCGCGACGACGAGATCGGCCCCCAGGAGGGCGCGGACGTCCGCGACCTCCCGGCCGACCTCGAGGCACACGCCGAGCGCTTCGGCGCGGCGCCCGAGGATCGCGAGCAGCGTGCGCCGCGACAGCCCGCTAAACCCGTGACCGGTGGACGTGACGACCGTGTCGTTGACGTGGACGGCGATATCGTCCCAATGGTGGAAGTGCCGCGCCATCTCCTGGTAGGTCTCGTGATCCGCGTCCGCGAGGGTGTCCTGCGTGGCGTCGGAGAAGACGACGCCGAAGCCGAAGGTCGCCTCCAGCGGGTTTCGCTCGAGCACCGTGACGTGGTGCGAGGGATCCGCCCGCTTCATCTGGATGGCGAAGTAGAGCCCGGCCGGCCCGCCGCCCACCGCGACGATCCTCATGCCGCGCCCCCCTCCCCGGCCCGCTTCAAGAGGTGCCCCGCTACGATGAGCTGCTGGATCTCCGTGGTGCCCTCGTAGATTCGTAGCGCCCGGACGGCGCGGTACAGGCGGTCGACTGGGTGAGATGCGAGCACGCCTCGGCCTCCCAGGATCTGCACGGCATCGTCCACGATCCGCTGGGCGGCCTCGGTCGCGAATGCTTTGGCCATCGCCGCTTCGAGGGTCACCCGGTCGGCGCCGCGGTCCTTCTCCCAGGCCGCGCGGTAGGTAAGGAGGCGGGCGGCGGTGAGGTCCGTCGCCATCCGCGCCAGCTTCTCTTGGATCAGCTGGAACTCCCCCAGGGTGTGGCCGAACTGTCGGCGTCGTGTGGCGTGCGCCAGGGCCTCCTGCAACGCCCGCGCCGCCATCCCGCACGCAGCGGCGGCGACGGTCGCGCGCAGGCGGTCGAGGGTGGCCAGCCCGAGCTTGTACCCCTCGCCCTCGGCGCCGAGACGGTCGGACGCCGGCACGCGGCAGTCTTCGAACGCGATCTCGCCGAGCGGGTGCGGCGCCGAGAGCACGAGGGGGCGCACGAACTTGAGCCCGGGCGTGTCGGCTGCGACCACGAACGCCGAGATCCCCTTGTGGCCCTTCCCCTGGTCGGTGGAGGCGAACACGGTGTAAAAGTCCGCGATCCCGGCGTTCGAGATGAAGGTCTTCGTGCCGCGCAGGACGTAGCCCGTGCCGTCACGACGCGCGGTCGTCGCGATCGCTGCCGCGTCCGAGCCCGCTTCGGGCTCGGTCATCGCGAACGCTGCGATGGCCCGGCCCGCGAGCACCGCGGGCAGCCAGCGCTCCTTGAGCGGAGCGTGGCCCGCCAGGAGGATCGGCACCGTGCCGAGGGCTTGGAGCGCGAACATGGCGTCGGCAAGAGGGGAGGCGCCCGCCAGGGTCTCACGCACCAGGCACGCCGCGCGCAGATCGAGCTCTCCGATCGACGCGAACCAGCCCGCCCGGCCGAGCCGCGCCACGAGGTCGCGCGCCTGGGCGCGCGCGGCGGTGTCGTCGGCGGGCTCCGGGAGCGAGGCGATTTCGTGTGCCGTGTAGGCCGTGATCCGCCCCGCCAGGGCCACGTGGGATTCGGTCAGGAAGGCGGAGACGACGGTCGGATCGGGCACGGTCAGACGAACTTGGGCTCGTGCTTTGCCTTGAAAGCTTCGTAGGCTGCGCGGAAGTTGGGACTCAGCATGCACCCGGCTTGGGCGCGCGCCTCGGCCTCGAGCGCCGTCACCAGATCCATGTGCGCTTCGCGGTTGAGCGCGTCCTTCGTGATCCCCAGTGCGACCGACGGTCCCCGGGCCAGCCGCTCGGCGAGCCCGCGCGCCTCCCCCATCACCTCGGCGTGCGCCACGACCCGGTTGTACAGGCCGATGCGGAGAGCCGTCTGGGCGTCGATGAAATCGCCGGTCATGAGCAGCTCGGCCGCGAGACCGAGCCCGACGATGCGGGGCAGCAGCCAGGCGGCACCCATGTCGGCGCCCGACAGTCCGACCTTCGTGAACAGGAACGCGATCTTGGCGGACTCGGCGGCGACGCGCACGTCGCACGCTGCGGCGATGACGGCTCCCGCGCCCGCCACGGTCCCGTTCAAGGCGCCGACGATCGGGCGCCGGCATTGCCGCATCGCGAGGATGAGGTCGCACGTGAGGCGGGTGAATTCGAGCAGCCCCGCCTCGTCGCGTGCGAACAGCGCTCCGATGATGTCCTCGACGTCGCCGCCCGAGCAGAACGCCCGTCCGGTTCCCGTGATGATGACCGCCCGCACGCCAGGCTCGTCGTCGAGCGTCCGGAACGTGTCGCGCAGCTCGCGGTACACGTCGAATGTCAGAGCATTGAGACGGTCCGGACGGTTGAGCGTGATCGTGGCGACGCCGGTGTGCGGGTCGTGCCGGTAGAGGAAGGACTGAGGCGCAAGCGGCATGTGAGAATCTCCGGATGTCGTCAGGGCAGCACGGCGGTCGCTTCGATTTCCACGACAGCGTTCGAGTCCACGAGCCCCCGCACCTCCAGGAGCGCCATCGCGGGGAAGTGCCGTCCCATGAGGCGGCGGTGCACCTCACCGAGCGGCTTCAGGCTCGCGATATACGTCTGCCGGTCCGTGACATAGACGGTCAGTCGGCCGATCTGCTCGGGCCCGCCTCCGGCCGCGCGCACGACCTCCAGCACCCGCTCGAGCGCGCCGGCCCACTGCTCGACGAGCCCGGCGCGCTCGGGGGCGGTCTGTCCGGCGACGAACAGTACCCGCCCGCCGGCCGGGGCGAGCATGCCGTGATTCCAGCCGCTCGGTCGGCCGAGCGCGTCGGGATTGACGATGCGGAAGGTCATCGGTGGGAGCCTGCCTCGGCGATCACGACGGCCTCCCCGTTGGTCTCACTCCCGGCGCCGTGGCACAGCGCGAGCACGGCGCTCGCCACCTCTTCCGGCGGAATCAGCCGGCGCTGGCCGGTGGTGTCGAGCGCTGCACGCAGGGCGTCCGCGGGCGACATCCCGGTCTTCGCCGCGATGCGGCTGACCGACTGCCGCGTCATCTCCGTGTCCACGTATCCGGGGCAGACCGCATTGACGGTCACGCCGGTCCCCGCGACCTCGGCGGCGACCGAGCGGGTGAGGCCGACCACCGCGTGCTTTGATGCGCTGTACGCGGTGATGTACTTGCCTCCGCCGAGCCCCGCGACGGATGCGATGCTCACCACGCGCCCCCAGCCCCGCGCGAGCATCCCCGGGAGGAACGCCTGGATGCACAGGAACGGACCGGTCGCGTTCACCGTCAGGATCCGTTGCCAGTCCTCCAGCGTGGTCTTCTGCACCGACGCCGAGTGGCTGATCCCGGCGTTGTTCACGAGGATGTCCACGTGGCCGAGCCGGGTCTCCGCCTCGTGGGCGAGGGTCCGTACGCCCTCCGGGTCGGCGACGTCGCAGGGGACCGCCCACGCCCGCCGTCCCGCCGCGCAGAGCGCCCTGGCGGCTGCCTCGAGGCCGTCCGGGCCTCGGGCTGCCACGACCACTGCCGCGCCCGCCTCGGCGAGCGCGCGGGCCACGGCCAGCCCGATGCCCCGGCTGCCGCCTGTGACGACCGCGCCCCGCCCTGCCAGCGTCACTGCCCGAGCTCCGCGAGCACCGCTTCTTCGAGGATCGCACCCAAGACCTCGATCGTGCGGGCGCCCTCGTCCGCCCGAGCCTCTGCCGGGGACCCGAAGTACGCGCGGGGCCCGCCCGCCTGCTCGAAGTTCGTCTGCCCGGCGCGGATCGCCCCGCTGAGCGAGCGCGGGTTGGCGGGCAGAGAGCGTCGCACCGTCTCACGTACCAACTCGGGGCGCGCCGCCAGCACGATCGAGCTCTCGTACTGGCCCGCGTGGCAGGCGCCGCTCCGGAACTCTTCCGTGAGCCGGACGGCCCAGGGCTTTTTCGTCACGTCGGGGAACACGATCCGCGCGCCGTCCGCGCGCCGGATTTGCGTCACTGCGGCCTCGATGGCCCCCAGATGTGCGGGGTCCAAGTGCGCGTTGGCGACCGCGAGGAGGGAAAGGCCGTGTCGTGCCAGGCTGCGCGCCAGATCCACGAGCAGCGCGGTCACCGTGGCTGGCTGCAAGGATACGGTTCCCGGGAACCCGGCGGCAAACTCGGCGGCCGTATAGGCGATGGCCGGGAGCAGCACCGCCTCGTGGCCGCGGGCGGCGAGCCGCCCCGCCGCCGCGCGGGCCATCGCCTCGGCGATGATCACGTCGGTCGCGAGCGGTAGATGGGGCCCGTGCGCCTCGACGGCGCCGACGGGCACGATCGCCACCGTCTTCGTCCGGTCGAGGTCGCGAACCTCCTCCCAGGTCAGGTGCGCGAGGTCGAGGACTGCCATAGGGTGGCTGTATCGTACCGGGCGCGGCGGTTGACCGCCAGCCGTCCACGGCCGATATCTGTCACGATGAGCTTCCAGCCGCCCGAGCAGTTCAACATCGCCGACTACTTCCTCGACGCCCGCGTGCGTGAAGGGAAGGGCCAACGGCCTGCGGTGCTCACCGACACGGGGACGCTCACCTACCGGGAGATCCAGGCGCTGGCGAATCGGTTCGGCCACGTATTCACCGAGAGCGGCGTCGAGCCCGAGCAGCGCGTCATGATCGCCCTTCCGGACGGGCCAGGGTTCGTGGGAGCGCTGTTCGGCACGCTCAAGATCGGCGCGGCCGTCGTCATGGCGAACCCGCAGCTCAAGCCCGACGCCATCGAGTACTTCTATGCCTACACCCGCGCCCGGGTGGTGGTCGCCCATCGGGACACGGTTGCCGCGTTCCGGCGGGCGGCGCGTGGCGCGCGTCACTTGAAGACGATTCTTGTCCTCGGGGACAACGAATTCGACGAGCGGCTCGCCCGCGCCCCTGCCGCGCTCGACGCGTTCCCGACCCATCGCGACGACGCCGCGATCTGGCTGTTCTCGGGCGGCACCACGGGACAGCCGAAGGCCGTGGTGCAGACCCACACCTCGTTCGCGAACACGACTGAGTGCTATGCGAAGGGCGTGATCGGCTACACCGAGCGCGACGTCACCCTCAGCGTGCCCAAGCTCTACTTCGGCTACGCCACCGGCTCGAACCTCTTGTTTCCGTTCTCCGTCGGGGCGGCCACGGTGCTGTTCCCCGAAGCCGCGACTGCCGACGTGCTGTTCCAGAAGATCGGCCGCTTCCGGCCCACGATTCTCATCAACGTCCCCACCATGATCAACCAGATGGTGAGCCACCCGGCGGCGTCGGAGCAGGATCTGTCGTGCTTGCGGCTCGCGACCTCGGCGGGCGAAGCGCTCCCAGCAGAGCTGTGTAACCGGTGGCAGCAGACGTTCGGCGTCGAGCTGCTGGACGGCCTCGGCACGGCGGAGATGTGGCACATCTTCATCTCTAATCGTCCGGGACAGGTGCGTCCGGGGACGCTCGGGACCGTCGTCCCGGGGTTCGAGGTCAAGGTGTGTGATGACGCGGGGCGCGAGCTGCCTAACGGCGACGTGGGCGCCCTGTGGGTGCGCGGCGGCTCGCGCGCGATCGGCTACTGGCAGCAGATGGAGAAGACGAAGCAGGGATTTCTAGGAGAGTGGTACGTCTCGGGCGATATGGTCCGACGCGACGCCGACGGCTATTTCACCTACTGCGGCCGGGCCGACGACCTGCTCAAGGTATCGGGCAAATGGCTGGCGCCGCAGGAAGTCGAGAACTGCCTGTTACAGCATCCGGCGGTCCAAGAGGTCGCCGTTGTCGGCATCGTGGGGGAGCACGGGCTCGTCAAGCCACACGCCTTCGTGGTCGCAAGGGAGTGGCGCGAAGGGCTGGCCGAAGAGCTGCAAGCATTCGTGCGGGGCCGGCTCGAACCGTACAAATATCCGCGCGAGGTGATCTTTCTTGAGGCGCTGCCGCGAACCCACCTCGGGAAGGTGGATCGCGCGCGGCTGCGTCGCGGGTAGCTCGGTTCCGGCGGAAACGTGGCTACGGCACTTCACGGCGCGGTTCGAGCAGCTCTGCCGCAAAAACACCCTAGCGTGTTCCACACCGCCACGTTACGGTACGAGACGCTCCAGCAGGCACGATCTCCCATGTGTTGGCCCACCGAGGAGGTGCGTATGTCAAGCGGAACGAGAGCGGTGTGCGGCCTGGTCCTCGCTTCCCTCTTCGGCGCAAGCGCGGCTGCGGGACAGGGGGCGCGCGTCCAGTTCGGCGTCGGCGGAAGTCTGACCGTCCCCCTCGGGGACTTCCACGCGGACGCCAACGGCGACGGCTTCAAGGCGGGATGGCAGGGGCTGGCCTTGCTCGACGTGCGGCCGCGGAAAAGCCCGGTCGGCTTTCGGGTGGATTTTGACTACGGCGAGAACAGCAGCAACGATAAGTTCAACGCCGATCTCTCGGGCGTCGTGGGTGCACCGACCACGGCCAAGATCAAACTCCTTGGGGGAACCGCCGACGTGACGTACCACTTCAAGGCTTCAGCGGGCGGCATGGAGGGGTACCTGCTCGGTGGCCTGGGCGTCTACAACGTCAAGCTCGCGGTGACATCTGGCGGGGTCACCGCCGACTCGTCCGAGACCAAATTCACTTGGAACGTCGGGGCAGGGCTGAGCTTCGCCGTTGGTAGCGCCGCCGTGTTCTTCGAGTCGCGCTACGTCGACGTCGCGAAGTCGTTCGGGGCGGCGAAGACGTCCTTCATCCCGATCACCGCCGGAGTGCGGTTTGGCGGCAAGTAAGGTCCCGTCGATGTGAAACGTCGAACGGTCAGGTCCGCCCCTGGCCGTTCGACGCTCCGGTCACTTTGCTCGCCGTTCGAGTTTGCCGATGAGCTTCTCGATCTCGAGCTTCAGGCGCTTCAGGGCAGGGAGCAGCTTGGGCTCGAGCTCGCGCTCCAGCTCCTTGCCTTCCTTGAGGAAGTCCTTCATCAAGTCGCGGAATCGCTCGGCGAGCTGGCGCCAGGTGGGGATGGTGTTGACCTCCGGGGACTCATCGGGCCCGGACTTCTTCGGCAGAGTGTTCATACGTCGCTCCTCGCATCCAAGGGTCGCTCCGGGAGACTCCAAGTATACGCGGGCGAGCGGGGTGGGGGTTTCGCGGCGCCGCCGGTAGCGGAACGGGCGCGGTCTTTGTATTTACTACGCGTCTGTGCGTCTGGTAGTGTGGATAGGTGGCCGAGCGGCTGAAGGCACGCGCCTGGAGAGCGCGTAAACGGGTAACCGTTTCGTGGGTTCGAATCCCACCCTATCCGTCTGACTACTAGGTGCAAAGGGGCAAAGTCGCTAAGGTGCGAAGCAATGCTGGCGTGCCGCCGTCTTGCCTACGCCCCTTAGCCCCTTAGCCCCTTAGCCCCTTAGCCCCCTTAGCACCTAGTTGTTAGTGGACAGGTGCGTGAGCGGTTGAAACGGCCGGTCTCGAAAACCGGTGTGCCCGCAAGGGTACCGTGGGTTCGAATCCCACCCTGTCCGTGTGAGTCTCGTGAGCAGTGAGCAGTAGCAGAAGCACAGGCGCACAGGAGGGAACAGGAATGCGCTCCACGAAGGCTTGGTTCGCCGCCGCGGTCACGGCATCCACCCTCGCCTGCTTCAAGTCGGCGGCCAAGAAGGCCGCCGAAGTGCGCGAGTGCAGCCGGATCACCATGGACGCGAAGGGTGCGGCACAGTGTTTGGTGCTGCAGTACAAGTGGAATCAAGCAGCGGCGGTCACCGCGGCTACCACGTACCAGCAGGAGCAGGACTCGGTCGCGCAACTTCACGCCGACGCGACATGGCGCGCCGAGGCGGCGCGGCACAAGAAGGAAATCGCCGAGTGCGCCCAGGACCCGTCGGGTGACGTGACGCGCTGCCTCATGGGCTATGGCTGGGCGGAAGCCCGCGCCGGCGCCACCGAGGATTCGCTGTGGCGCCACGACGCGGCGAACCACCGGCAGCAGGTCGCGACCTGTACCAGGCAGCGCAAGATGCAGGCGGGGTCGTGTCTCCAGCTCTATTACAAGTGGAACCCCGCACGGGCGCTCGCGGTGGACGATTCGATCCGTCGGGCGCAGATGAGGAGGTAGTGGGTCACCGCGTCCTCATCGCCGCCGAGCTCGAGCGGCTGCTCGAGCCCGGCCAGCTGGCCGGCCTCGATGTCACCTGGCTCCCGACGGAGCAGCCGACTCCGTCGGGCGACTACGTCGCGCTCGTGCCGCTCTTGTCGCGATGGGTGGGTGGCAGCGACCTCAAGCGCCTTCCCAAGCTGAAGATCGTGGCGAACTGCGCCGTGGGGCACGACAACGTGGACGTCGTGGCCGCCGAGATGCGCCGCGTCACGGTCACGAACACTCCCGACGTCCTCACCGACGCGACCGCCGATCTCGCCTGGGCGCTGATCCTCGCCTGCGCCCGCCACGTGGTGCCCGGCACCCAGCTGGTGAAGAGCGGCTCGTGGACCGGGTGGCATCCCGAGCTGCTGCTCGGGATCGAGCTGCGCGGCCGCACCCTCGGCCTGTTCGGCGCCGGACGGATCGGCCAGGCGGTGGGGCGCCGTGCGGTGCCGTTCGGGATGCGGATTCTGTACACGGCCCGCAATCCGAGGCCCGACTTCGAGCGGGAGTGCGGTGCAGTGCGAGTCGAGTTCTCGAGGCTTCTCAAAGAGAGCGATGTCCTCTCGCTCCACGTGCCGTCGGTGCCGGAGACCAAGGGCATCATCAACGACGACACGTTGCGACAGATGAAACCGGGCGCCGTCCTGATCAACACGGCGCGCGGTGATCTGGTCCGCGAGGAAGCGCTCGCGCAGGCCCTCGAAGCGGGCCGGCTGGGTGGGGCGGGGCTGGACGTCTATCTCGAGGAGCCGGCGGTCCACCCCCGCCTGCGGGCGGCGCCGCGTACGGTGTTGTTGCCACACATCGGCAGCGCCACGCTCGAGACGCGCCGCCAGATGGCGACCATCGCGGTCGCGAACGTGCAGGCGGTCCTCAAGGGCGACCCGCCGTTGAGCCCTGTTTTCGGCTAGGATCGGAAACCGCCTTCCCGGCAACGAGTTGCCCGCCGGGAGCCCATGTGTTATTGGATAGAGGACTGCCCGACAGGCCTTGATGGCTCCCGAGACCGAAACTTATTGCGCGCGCTGCGGCACCTCCCTGGCGCCGGGGGCGTATTTCTGTCTGCGCTGCGGCACCAGCGTCCCGCTGACTACGGGCGGCGCGGGCGCCACGGTCGCGCCGCCCGTGCGCCGTCCACTGCCCGCCCAGCACAACGCCCAGCTCGATGCCCTGCGCAAAGCAACGCTCGGCGAGTACGAGGTCCTCGCCGAGCTGGGGCGGGGGGGGATGGCTACCGTGTACCTCGCCCACGATCTCGCCCTCGACCGCAAGGTGGCGATCAAGGTGCTGGCGCCGGCCCTGCTGCTCATGGGGGAGGGCATGGTCGAGCGCTTCAAACGGGAGGCGCGCACCGCCGCGGCGCTGAGCCATCCCCACATCATTCCCATCTACGCCGTGAAGGAAAGCGAGCACGTCCTGTACTTCGTCATGAAGTACGTACAGGGACGGGCTCTCGACACGGTGATCCGCGACGTCGGCACGCTTCCCATCCCCATGGTACAGACGATCCTCGCCCAGGTGGGCGACGCCCTCGGCTATGCCCATCGTCACGGCGTGATCCACCGCGACATCAAGTCCGCGAACATCATGCTGGACGAGGACGGGCGGGCCGTGGTCACGGACTTCGGGATCGCCAAAGTGGTTCAGGCGGAAGGGCTCACGATGACCGGCGTGACGGTGGGCACGCCGACGTACATGAGCCCCGAACAATGTGCGACCCGCGACGTCACCGGGGCGTCCGACCAGTACTCACTCGGAGTCGTCGCGTATGAAATGCTGACCGGGCGGCTGCCGTTCCTGGGCGAGTCGACCATGGCGGTGATGTACGCCCACTTCAATGAGCGCCCGCGCCCGGTGGCCGAGCTGCGCCCGGATTGTCCGCCCAACCTGAGCGCCGGCGTCATGCGGATGCTGGAAAAGGATCCCGCGCGCCGCTGGCCCAGCATGGACGACATCGTGGCCGTGTGCGGCCGGCCCTCGCTGCGGCACGACGATCCCGTCCGCGGCGAGATGATCACGCTGGCGAAGGCGGGTGCCGGTTCGGCGTTGATGGCTGAGCTCAAGACGCCCACGAGCCCGCTGGTGCTGTCGAAGCCGCAGACGCACGCAGCGAGGGTCGCGCTCCCTCACGCCCGTCCCGGCTCGCGCCTCTGGTGGGGGGTCGGCGGCCTCGGCGGAGTGGCGATCGCCGCAGCGCTCTGGTGGCTCGCACCGTGGCGCGCGTGGCTGACGCCGAGCGTATCGGCGCCGCCGCCGTCCCGCGACACGGTGCGTGTGAGTCAGGCCCCGCCGCCCGCTGTTCCCACGGATACTACCTCGGGGCGTGGCGCCCCCGTCCCGGCTCCGACGCACGTGGCGAGGCCGCCGTCGCGCGCGCGCGTGCCCGCCCGCTCACCTGCCGCTGGGGCCGAATCTGCGGCGCACCCGCCGGTTGCCCTGCGCGAGGACAGCGTGGTGCGGTCACTCCGAGCGCGGGCGCTCAACGCGATGAACCGTGCGATCGACGCCGGGGCCACGCCCGCCGAGTTGGCGAGGGCGGACACGGTGTTCAAGGGAGCGGAATTGCTCTCGGCCCAGAGCCGGTTGCCCGAGGCGATGGTCCAGCTCGCCACCGCCGCGTCCCTCTGGGCGGAAGTCGAGCGCCAGTCGCGGGCGCGAGCGGCGCGGGACACGCAGGCGCGGCGCGCCGCGGAGCCGCCGGCGGCACCCGCCGCGACGCCCGCTCCTGTCGACCCGCGGCCGGACATCCAGAAGGTGATCGACGACTACGCGCGCGCGCTGGAATCGCGCGACGTGGGCCAGGTGCGGCGTGCGTATCCGGGCCTCACGTCGCCGCAACAACAGAGCTGGCAGGACTTCTTCCAATCAGTAAGAAATCTCAAGGCCGGCCTGACGGTCACGGCCGTGCGTCTCTCGGGCCTCACGGCCGAAACGATTGTGAGCGGAGTCTACGAGTACGACAACGCCACCACGGGTCGTGCCGAGCGGCGACCCGTGACGTTCCGGGCGACCCTCGCCGTGGACTCGGGCGGCTGGCGGCTCACCGCGATCCGCTAGCCGGTCCTAGAAGTTGTATTCGAGCCCGGCGGTCCACAGGACGTTGGGCCGCAGCCCGCCGCGGTTCAACGGGAACAGGGTGTTGGCCACCAGCGTGACTCCCGCGCGCGTGGTGAACTTGAAGCCGAACGACCCGTTGATGAGGTCGTCGCGCTCGTTCGGGAGATTCGTGACATTGATCGTACGCCGGAAGGGCAGGTCGTAGGTCACGGGGCCCGGCAACCGCAGCTTGCTTTCGCCGACCTGCAGCTCCGAGACCAGATCGACCGCCATCGTTGCCCAGGGCGCCATGAGATGGTCGAACCCGAGGGTGGCGAGCACCGCGTTGTTCTGCGAGCTCCCGCTGCGGTAGAGGTATCCGAGATTGGCGTGCGGTGAGAACGCTCCGAATCGCGCCGACACGATGCCCAGGCCGCGGGCCGCGATGTGCCCCGATCCCAGCAGATCATCCTCGCTCCCCGTAGGGAAACGGACGTCGCCGAGCACGGCGAACGTGGTGCGTTCCGTCTGGGTCACGTTGACCTTGACGCGGGCGGCGATGTCTCCGATGCCGGTCGCTGATCCTTCCACGATTCGCGAGGTGGAGAGCTGCGGGTTGGCGGCCGTCCCGCCGAAAAAGTGCTGTGCAGTAGTGCCGCCGAAGGGAAAGATCTGCGCATCGCTCGTGCCGCGTAGCGACGTGGAGACGATCGGCAGCACCACCCCGATGTCCACGCGGTCCATCAGCCCGAAGCTCATGAAGAAGGACGTGACGGTCATGTCGATGTCGAGCGCCAGGCGCAACCCGATCACGTCGTTCTCATGCGTCGGGACGCCATACGGCGCGCACGAGGCGCCCACGAGGCTGTCGCACGAGTTACCCGTGACGTTCTCGTGGGTGAAGGTCATCTCGATGCCGTTGAGGCTCACTCCGCGGAGCGTCTCGAGGTGCAGGCGGTTGACGTTGGCGCCGACGAACACGCGGCCCCGGCCGAGCGTCTGGGCGCGTTCGCTGAACACCGAGCCCGGGGAGCGCGACGTCGGGACGGGAACACCGCCTTCGAAGCGGAACGTGGAGCCGCCGCTGGTCGCGCTCACCGGGAGGTTCGCGACGTTCTGGCTGATCGCCGTTCCGATGAACGAGATCAGGGTGCCGTTGTCGGACACGGCCGAGGGGACGAAGTGGTCGGCGTGCAGCGCGGTCGCCGAGTCGGAGCCGGCGGTGCCCCCGAGGAAGAGCGGGTCCTTGCCGTCGGCGAAGATGAACAGCTGGGAGATCTTGTCCCGGAGGCCCTGTGCCTCGAGCGGGGTGGCCGCCAGCGTGAACGCGACGAGACTCCACAGGCACCACCGCATAGGCCCTCCGAGCCGGGGTGTAGGATGTTGTCGGCTTCGAAGAGACGCCGCGCGTGGCCCCGCGTCAACCCGTGGTGCTCCGCGCTCAGAGGGTCGCGCGGTATCGCGCCCACTCCGCCTTCAAGTCACGCATGAATGCAACGAAGGCCGGGTCAAGCCGGATGCTGTCCAGGTCAGGATCGGTCGCGAAGCAAGAGTAGCAGGGCAGCCCATTCTCCGCCGCGCGACGCAGCCACGCTACCGCGGGGCCCGGTCGGCCGAGCAGCGCATAGGCCGACGCGATTCGCGACGCGGTGTGGTGGAAGTGGATGTAGGCGGCACCGATCTCTTCGGCTCGCCTGATGTCTTCCTCTGCACCGTGCACGTCCCCTTGCTTCGCGCGCAAGAACGCGCGCGCGCTCGTGAGGAGGCCCCCGGGGTCCTCGGGATGCTGGTGCAAGTACTGCTCGATCAGTGCGGACGCTTCGCTATCCTGGTGGAGATGCAGCAGGGCCCAAGCAACGTGATAATGCCAGAGGTCGGGGTTCTTATCGGACGGGATCTGTCGGAAGATTCGCAGCGCCTCTTCGTACTTTCCTTGATGCACGAGGGCCACCCCGATGCGTTGCTCCGCGAGCCTGTCGGTCGGGTCGATGGCGAGGGCCTTCTGGAATTCGTCGATCGCGTCGTCGAGAAACCCGACGTGCAGATAGACCAAGCCGAGGCGGTGGTGCGCATCCTCGAGACTCGGGTTCAGCGCGAGCGCGCGGCGGAACTCTTCGATCGCCGGGACGTGAGGGAATCGGTACGCCGGGCTCCACAGTAGGTACCCCCTCGCATAGTGCGCTTCGGCGAGATCGGGACGGAGTCGCACCGCCTTCTCGGCCGCTACGAGGGCGCGCGCCCACGCTCCCGAGTCACCAGGGGTCACCGCGAACACCTTTTGCCCGTACGCGTGGGCCAGCTCCGCATACGCCGCGGCGAATCCGGGATCCACGGCGACCGCCTTTTCGAGCAACGCGATTGCGCCCGCCAGGTGCGCGGGTGTGACCGTCCTAGCCCCCAGCTTGCCGCGCAGGTACAGGTCGTACGCCTCCGGGCTACTGGTGGGAGGAGTACCTAGGCTGCGCTCCTCCGAGGCCGATACCGGAACCTTCAAGGCCGCCACGATACCGCGCCTGACGCGGTCCTCGAGTGCGAAGGGGTTGCGGTCGTTCTCCTCGAAGCGGTCTGCCCAGAGCTGGTAACCCGACGCTGCGTCGATCAAGCGCACGTCCACCCGCACACGGTCACCCGATCGCTGCACTCCACCTTCGACAACCGCGTCGACGTGGAGCTCACGGACCATGTCACGGAACGATGCCGTGTCCTTGAACTGCAGCACCGCGCTGCGTGAGGTCACTCGTAATGCGCGAATGCGTCCGAGGTCGGTGACTAAGGCCTCGGTTATGCCGTCGGCGAACCACGAGTGAAGCGTGTCGCGCGACAGGTCCGCGAGCGGCAGCACGGCCACCGAGCGCACGTGGGCTGTCACGGTCCTCGTCCAAGGCCTTCCGCGCCACTCGCTCGCGCTGGCCAGCAGGAGCCCCGCCAGAGCGGCAGCGATCGTCACGGGCCTCACAACACGGTGCATCGGTCGCGGTCGCGTTACTGCCGTGCGCCGGGCGCGGTCGAGCGTGGCGCTCGACGGATCGACCGGCGCGACCGTCTGCCGTGCCTGGACTGCGGTGAGCAACGCCTTGGTCTCGGCGGCCGGCTCCACCTCGAGGTCGGCGGCGAGCCGCTTGGCGAATGCCTCGTAAGTCGCGACGGCGCCGGCGCGATCGCCGAGGCGGTCGAGCAGCACGACCAGCCGGCGTAACACGCCTTCATCAAACGGGGCCAGCCGTGTCGCTCGGCGGGCCCACTGTGCGGCGGCCGTGAGATCGCCTCCCGCCTCGCAGCGATCGACCAGGGTGCGCGCGGCATCGGACGCCGCTTCCTGAAGAGCTGCCCGCTCGGTCTCGAGCCAGCGCTCGAACTCCGGTGCGTCCGAGATGAAGAACCCCTCCAGCAGGTGCCCTCGATAGATGTCCAGCCCTTCGCTCAGGTGACCGGACTCAATGGAGTCGCGGAAGTCCACGACATCACAGCGGACGGCGCGGAAGTCGAGGCCGACCTCCTCGTTCCCGTGGCTCACCAGTGCCGCCGGCCCCAAGACCTCTCGCAGCACGTAGAGCGATTGGCGCAGAGCGGCGCGTGCGCGCGGCTGGTCGAGCTCCGGCCAAAAGAGGGCAAGCAGGCTGTCGCGCCGATGAGTCCCACGTGGGGTGGCGGCTGCGAGGTAGGCGAGGAGGGCGAGGCGTCGAGGTTGGGCGACGAGACCGCGGGCATCACGCCCCGTGCCCGTGCTAAGGCTCAGAGCTCCGAACACCCGGAACTCGACCATGTGAATCCCCCTTGCCAGCGGGGGCGCAGTTCGGAGGCCACAAGCGACCGTCACCGCGCACGTGACGGATTTACGACGGGCGCGTGATGGCGCCGCCTCAAACTGGGTCCGCACCGAAAAGGTACCGCGTCGCCGCGCAGGCGGCAAACCATGAGGAGGACCAAATGAGAATCGTATCGCAGGCTTCGGCCGTACTTTTGCTCGGCTTGGCGATGCTGGCCGGTTGCGCCGACCGTCCCACCGGCCCGGTCCCAGCTGTCCAGCTGGCGGGAGATTGGGCCATCGACGTCGCGTCTGGTCCCGTGTGCGATATCGACGCAGCGAATTGGGAAGGAGACCGCGACCGAGCGGTGTTGAACGACCTCGCACCACGCGGTCCGTTGCGCGTCGGGATCAACTTCGGGAACCCGAACAATGCCACGCGCGATCCCGTCACCGGGCGGCTCTCGGGGTTGGCCGTGGATATGGCATGCAAGCTGGCACACGGCACCGATGCGCAACTCCTAGTCGTCCCCTACGCGGGGATCCCACAGATCCTCACCGGTCTCGCCCAGGGCGAGTTTGACGTGGCCTTCACGTTCGACCCGAGCCTCGCGACTGGCAGCGCCGCGCGGGCGATCCCACATATCGGGGTCGAGAACACCTACCTCGTCCCGGGCAACGCCTCGTTCCAGTCGGTCGCCGACGTCGATGCCCCTGGCGTGCTGATCTCCGTCGGGCAGAGCAACGCGCCAGACATCTATCTCACTGGCACTCTCGAGCACGCGACGCTGGTGCGCACAGCTACGGTCCCGCAAGCGCTGGCGCTGTTGCGCACGGGTCAGGTCAACGCCTTCGCTGGAAGCCGCTCTGTGGAGGCCGCTTTCATCGCCATCAGTTTTCCTTCGGGTCGCATGCTGCCGGACGACTTCCTGGTCGCCCCCCTCGGTATGGCCCTCGCCCTTGGACAGGGGGATGGTCTGGGATATGTCAACGAGTTCGTGGATTGGAGCAAGACCTCGGGGCTCGTCGGTCTTGCGATCGAACGTGCCGGGCTGATCGGCGTCGTCATTCCTCCGCCGCCTCCACCCGAGCAGCGGATCACCTTTCTCCAGAATCACGTTGCCCGTCTGGAGCACAATGGCGTGCTGAACCGCGGTCAGAGCGGCGCGCTGGCGATCAAGCTCCAGGGTGCGCTGGAGAAACTCGCGATCGGAGAGCCCGAGGCGGCCATGAACAAGGTCGCGGCCTTTATCAACCAGGTGGACGCGTTCCGTAATGCGGGCATCCTGTCGGACCAGCAAAGCGGTTCGCTGCTCGAGATCGCGCGGGACGTCGGGGCCCGGGCGGCCGCTTGATCATCTGAGGGGAGGCCTGGGCACGCCCCGGGGCGACGCCAACGCGGTCTCCCCTCGTGCGGCCGTTGACCCGGCTGGTAGCGTCGTTAACTTCCACCCCCGAGATGAGCCGGCCCGACCGCACGATCATCCTGGACGCCCGCGCCATGTCGCGGGCGTTGCAGCGTATGGCGGTAGAAGTGCTCGAGCTCGCCCATGGCACCGACGATCTCGTGCTCATCGGCATCCAGCGGCGCGGCGTCGAGCTCGCCGAACGGATCGCCAAGTCGATCGAGCAGGACGAGGGAGCGGTCGTGCCCCGCGGCGCCCTCGATATCACCCTCTACCGCGACGACCTCGAGACCGTGGGCCCCAAACCCGTCATTGGCGAGACCCGCATTCCCGGGGAGCTGGGCGGCAAGCACGTCGTGATCGTGGACGACGTGCTCTACACCGGCCGGACCGTGCGCGCCGCGCTCGACGAGCTCGCCGACTTCGGCCGCCCCAAGCGCATCTCACTCTGCGTGCTGGTGGATCGCGGCGGGCGTGAGCTGCCGATCCACCCGGACATCGTCGGCAAGCAGGTCAAGGTGAACAGCGGGGAGCGGGTCGACGTGCTGGTCGAGGAGCTGGACGGACGCGACGAGGTGGCCCTGGTGCGTCAGGGAGCGCCGGCATGACGGCGCCCCCCCTCGGCAAGGACCTGGTCGGGCTCGAAGACCTCTCGGCAGACCAGATCCGGCTCATCCTCGATACCGCCGAGCCCTTCAAGGAAGTCTCCGAGCGGCCCATCAAGAAGGTCCCGGCGCTCCGCGGTAAGACCATCGTCAATCTGTTCTTCGAAGCGTCCACGCGTACGCGTATCTCGTTCGAATTCGCGGAAAAACGTCTCTCCGCCGATACCGTCAACGTGGCGGCGAGCGGCAGCTCGGTGCAGAAGGGGGAGACCCTGGTCGACACCGCCCGGAACCTCGAGGCGATGCGGATCGACATGGTGGTCATCCGCCATCCCTCCTCCGGGGCCGCCGAGTTCCTGGGTAACCGGATTCGTTCCAACGTCATCAACGCCGGCGACGGCAAGCACGAGCATCCCACGCAGGGCCTGCTCGATCTCCTGACCATCCGCGACAAACACGGGAGAATCGACGGCATCAAGGTGTGTCTCGTGGGCGACGTCCTGCACTCGCGCGTCGCCCGCTCGAACATCTGGGGCCTCCTGAAGCTCGGCGCCGAAGTCGGCGTGTGCGGCCCCGACACGCTCCTGCCGCGCGGCATCGAGGAGCTCGGCGTGTGCCGCTTCCGCCGCATCGAGGAGGCGATCGAGTGGGCCGACGTGCTGAACGTGCTGCGGCTTCAGCTCGAGCGCATGGAGATGGGATTCATCCCGAGCGTGCGGGAGTACTACCGCGTCTTCGGCGTCACCGCCGAGCGGCTCGAAAAGGCGGGACGTCCCATGACCATCATGCACCCGGGGCCCATGAATCGCGGCGTGGAGATCGATTCACGCGTCGCCGACGGGCCGCATAGCGTGATCCTCGACCAGGTAACGAACGGCGTCGCCGTCCGGATGGCCGTGCTGTACCTGTTGGCCGGCGGGCGTCCTGAGCTGGCCGACGCGGCGAAACGGTCCGGAGGCCCGGAGTGATGCGGTCGCTGCTCTTGAAGGGCGGCCGCGTGATCGATCCGAGCCGGGGCTTCGACCAGGTCGCGGACGTCCTCATTCAGGATGGGAAAATCGCCGCGGTTGGCCCCGGGCTCGGGACGCCCGACGGCGCCGAGGTACGGGACGTGCGGAACAAGGTTGTCGCCCCTGGGCTGGTGGACGTGCACGTCCACCTGCGCGAGCCCGGCAACGAGGACGTCGAAACGATTGCGAGCGGCGCCCGCGCTGCCGCGGCGGGCGGGTTCACCACCGTGTGCGCCATGCCGAACACGGATCCCGTCACCGACAACCAGGCAGCCGTCGGCTTCATCGTGCGCCAGTCGGTCCGTGCCGGGCTCACCCGCGTGTACCCGATCGGGGCCATCTCGGTCGGCCAGAGGGGAGAGCGGCTCTCCGAGTTCGGGGAGATGGTCGGGGCCGGCGCCGTGGCCGTCTCGGACGATGGCAAGCCCGTCGTCTCGAGCCACCTCATGCGCACCGCGCTCGAGTACGCGCGCACCTTCGAGATCCCGGTCGCCGACCACTGCGAGGAGCCGACGCTCGCCGCGGGCGGCGTGATGCACGAGGGACTGGTCGCCGCCCGGCTGGGTCTCAAAGGCATCCCGGCGGCGGCCGAAGAGATCATGGTGGGACGCGACGTGCTGCTGGCCGGCCTCACCGGCGGGCACGTGCATCTGTGCCACGTGTCCACGCGTGGCTCGGTCGGGCTCATTCGCAGCGCGAAAGAGCAGGGGGTCCGCGTCACCGCCGAGGTCACACCGCACCACCTCACGCTTACCGAGCGCGACTGCGAGCGCTACGATACGCACGCCAAAATGAACCCGCCGCTGCGCGAGGCGGCGGACGTCGCGGCGCTGCGCCAGGCGCTCAAGGATGGCGTGATCGACTGCATCGCCTCCGACCATGCCCCGCATGCCTACGACGCCAAGGAAGCCGCCTTCGACGACGCGCCATTTGGGATCGTCGGGCTGGAGACCGCGTTCGCAGTGGCTCATACGGAGCTCGTAGCGGGAGGCATGCTGACGCTCCCCGAGCTGATCCTTCGCATGAGCACCGCACCCGCCGTCGCATTTCGGCTCCCGGGCGGAACGCTGAAACCCGAAGCGGCCGCCGACGTCGTCGTGCTGGACGTCGCCACCCGCTGGACCGTGCATCCCGCAGAGTTCTTCTCGAAAAGCCGCAACACGCCGTTCGCGGGCCGCGCGCTCACCGGACGCGCTGCGCTCACAATCGTCGGCGGCAAGGTCGTCCATCAGGCGGAGGCGTCCGCCGGCTCGTGACGCGGCGCGCGGTGGCCGACCGCATGGCGCTGTGCTGTCGGCAGCTCGCGGAGCGGGGGCTCATGGCCGGACAGGACGGCAACCTGGCGGTCCGCCTGGGGCCCGACCGCGTGCTCGTGACACCGACCGGAGTGATCAAGGCGCTGGTGGGGCCTGCGGATATGGTCGAAGTGGACCTGCGAGGCGGCAAGCGGCGTGGGCGCCATAACCCTACGAGTGAATTGGACTTACATCTGCGGATCCTGGCGCGCCGGCCGGACGTCGGGGCGGTAGTGCACGCGCACCCCCCCGTGGCGACCGGTTTGGCGGTCGCGGGCCAAGACTTGCATATATTGGTCCTGCCTGAGCTTATCCTGCAGTGCGGGGATGTGCCCCTGGTGCCCTACGGGACGCCCGGGACGCGGGAGTTAGGCGACCGGCTCGAGCCGTACCTGCCGGGGCACGAAGCGTGGCTGTTGGCGAACCACGGGGCGGTGACGGTCGGCGCCACGCTCGACGCGGCGTGGATCCGCATGGAGAGTCTCGAGCACGGCGCGCGCATCATCTGGGTCGCGCGCACGCTCGGGCGCGTGAACGAACTCAGTCCTGAGGCGGCAGCGCGCCTCCGACGGGAGCGAGATGCCGAAGGGCATGTCTAAGAGCACCGCCATCATCCAGCGGTTGTTGGAGGAGCGGCGCCAGTACGAAGCCTGGATCGCGCGCCTGAACAGCTCGGCGGACGCGACGCCGGGGAACGTGCGGGCGCGCGTGCGCGAGGATTACGAGGCCCGGCTCGTCGCGGTGATGGAGGAGCTCAAGGCTCACGCCGAGAGCGCGCGCCTGGCGATCCAGGAAAAGCGCTATATGCGCGGGGAGCTACAGAAAAAGGAGGCGCTCGCCGCCGAGAAGCTCACCGAGACCGAGCTGCGCCATTCGGTCGGCGAGTACGACGAGTCGCAATGGGAACAGGTGCACCAGGACGTGCTTGCGGAGCTGGTGTCGGTGCGCGAGGACCTGCAGGCGGTCGAGGCGGATATCCAGAAGCTCGAGGAGCTGGACGCGCTGGTTCGCAATCGGCCGGCTCCGAGACCCGCCGCGGCGCCTGCCCCGACACCGCCAGCGCGCCACGCCGCTCCACCCATCATCATGCCTCCAGAGCCGCCGCATAAACCGGCCCAGGTGGACGAGCTCGAGTTCATCAAGTCGGTCACCGAGGACGACACGGGGGCGGCTCCGTCGCCGCGACGCGCCAGCGGTGCCCAGTTCCAGCCCACGATCCCGTCCGATCCCCCCCGCGCCGCCGTGCCGCCGTCGCAGCGGGCCGCCAACCCTGTGCCTGCGCCGATCGTCCCCGACCCGTCAGCGGCGGGCGATGAAGAAGTCGAGCGGACGCTGCGGTGCAAGCAGTGCGGTACGATGAACCTGCCGACGGAGTGGTATTGCGGGCAGTGTGGCGTTCAGCTCGACGCGGTCTGAAACCGATGCGGGACGCCTCTGCGCGACGTCTTTACTGGACGTCGTTATTTATTTGGAGAGTTTCCGCACCACGGCAGCAAGCCGGCTCTTGTGTCGCGCCGCGTTGTTGTGATGGATCAGATGCTTTCGGGCGGCGCGATCGAGCAGCCGCGCGGCCACCCGATACGCCGCACCCGCCTGCTCGGCGGTCGTGGCGGCGCGCACGCGTTTGAGGGCGGTGCGGAGCGCGGAGCTCTGAGCACGGTTACGTATTTGGCGGGCGCGCCCCTGGCGCATCGCCTTCTTCGCAGACTTGATTCTCGGCACTCGAGGCCTCCTCGTGAGGCGCGGAAGATAGAGGGTAAGTGCAGGTCGGTCAAGGCGCTACGCCGTTGACCGGGCCACCGCCGGATCGTTATCTTAGGCGGTCACCGACCCCCGAGCCCGAGCTATTTCGTTCGACATCCTCATCTGGGCCCCGGTGCTTTTGTTCTCGATGGTGGCCCACGAATACGCTCACGCCGAGGCTGCCTATCGGCAGGGTGACGACACCGCCTACATGCTCGGGCGGCTGACGCTGAATCCGCTCAAGCACATCGATCCCATCATGACCGTGGTGCTGCCGGTGGTGCTGTGGTTGTCCCATGCCGGGTTTCTGTTCGGTGCCGCCAAGCCGGTGCCGGTGAATCCCAGAAATTACCGCAAGTTCGTCCGGGGCGACGTGATCGTGTCGCTCGCGGGCATCGTCGTCAACCTGATCTTGTTCCTGGTCTTCGCGGGGCTGTTCGCCGTGGTGGGGCTCGTGGCCGAGCGCGTACCGTCGCTCACGGCGAGTCTCGAGATCCTGCAGCGGATGATGTTCTACGGGATGCGCCTCAACCTGGTGCTCGCGTTCTTCAACCTGATCCCGATCCCGCCGCTCGACGGCAGCCATGTGTTCTACCACCTCCTGCCGCCGGGCTGGGGCCTGAAGTACCGCCAGTTCTACCAGCTCGGCATGCTCCCGCTGTTTCTGATTCTCTGGCTCGCGCCCGCGCTCTTGACGCCGTTCCTGTGGCCCGCCAGCGCGCTGCTGCAGCTGGGTTGGTCGGTCGTCGGCCGGTACGCGTTGCCGGGGGGCCTGCCCGCGTCATGACCGCGCTCCCGCCCACGGCCCAGGACCAGAACGGCTTCATCGTCGAGCTGGAGCAGTTCTCCGGCCCGCTCGACCTGTTGCTCCATCTGATCCGCGAGGACGAGGTCGACATCACCGACCTGCCCATCGCGAAGATCGCCGACCAGTTCCTGGCCGTGATCAGCGAGTTGGGGCTCAATCAGGCGGCGGACTATCTCGAGATGGCCGCCCGCCTGCTGCGGATCAAGGCACAGATGCTCTTGCCGCGGCGCCTGGGCGACGACGAGTGGGAAGATCCGCGCGCCGAGCTGGTGCGGCGGCTGCTCGAGTACCAGCAGATCCGCGAGCTCGTGGAATGGCTGGGGGCGGCGGCGGCCCGCCGGGCCGAGCAGTTCGGGCGGGGCTTCTCTCCCGAGCCGCCCGCCGCGCCGCCCGCGCCCCTCGTGATCGACCTGAACGATCTGCTGGCGGCGGCGGAGCGGGTGATCGCCCTCATTCCCGAGCCGGTGCTGCACCGCGTGGTGCCGCGGCCGCTCGACGTGGAGGGCGCGACCGAGCGGATTCAGGCGCTGCTCACGGAGCGTTCGGCGTTCGGGTGGGGCGACATTGTGGGGGAGCGTCCCACGCTCGTGGACGTCCTGTCCGCCTTCATCGCCCTGCTCGAGCTCGCCAAGCGCGGCTCGCTGCACGTTCACCAGGAGGGGCCGTTCGCCCCGATTCAGATCCGCCGTGAATCCGCTCGCGAAGCTGGTTGAGTCGGCGCTGTTCGCCTCAGCGCGACCGCTCACGGTCGAGGAGCTCATGACCCTCGACCCGCAGTCCGGCGCGGCGGCGGTGCGCGGCGCCTTGGCCGAGCTCCGGAACGCGTTCGCGACGGGCGACCACGGGGTCGAGCTGGTCGAGATCGCGCAGGGGTGGCAGTTCCTGACGCGGCGGGAGTATGCGGAGGCGATCGATCGCGCGCAGTTCGCGCTGCGCCCGCGCCGGCTCAGCCCGGCGGCGCTCGAGACGCTGGCCATCATCGCCTACCGGCAGCCCGTGGGACGGGTCGAGGTGGACGAGATCCGGGGCGTGGATTCTGGCGCCGTGATCGAGAAGCTGAGCGAGCGCGGGCTGGTGGAGGTCGTGACCCGAGGAGAAGGGCTGGGCCGGCCCCTGCTGTACGGCACCACGCCGCAGTTTCTGGAGATCCTCGGCCTCAAGGACCTGGATGAGCTGCCGCGGCTGGATGAGCTGTCGGTAGCGCTGCGGCCGCCCGCACCCGCCGAACCCGAATGATGCTGATGCGCCTGCAACGCGCCCTGGCGCGTGCGGGCGTGACATCCCGCCGCAAGGCCGAGGACCTGATCCGCGCGGGTCGCGTGCGCGTGGACGGCGCCGTGGCCACGATCGGCATGAGCGTGGATCCGCTGCGCCAGCGCGTAACGGTGGACGGCCGCGCGGTGCGGGCCGCGGGGCCCGTTACTTGGCTAGCGCTCAACAAGCCGGTCGGCTATGTAGTGAGTCGCGGAGATCCGGAAGGGCGACAGACCGTCTATGGTCTCCTCCCCAACGTACCGGGGCTCACGTACGTTGGACGACTGGATGTCATGACATCGGGGCTGCTGCTGTTCACCACGGACGGCGCAGCGGCGCATCGACTGATGCACCCGCGCTTCGCCGTACCCCGCACCTATTGGCTGCGAGTCCATGGCCGCGGCGTGGACGAAGTGCGCGCCGCGCTGGCGCGACCCCCGGCCATCGACGGTCGCCCGGTGCGGGTCGTGGACTTTCGGGTGCGCCCCGTAGAGCGCAGCGCCGAGGTCGAGATCACGCTTGCGGAAGGTCGCCAGCGCATCGTCCGGCGGCTCGCCGAGGCGCTGGGCCTGAAGGTCGAATGGCTGCACCGCGTTTCCTACGGGCCGGTGCGGCTCGGGAGGCTGGCCGAGGGCAAGTACCGGCGGCTTGCCCAGAACGAAGTCGAGGCCATCGAGCGACTGCATGAACCTGCGTGAAGGAGTCGAGCGCTAGGCCATGGCAGCGGAAACCGCAGGAGTCGAACGCGCCCTCGGCGCCATCGGGACGACGTTCCGCCTGATGCGGCTCTATCCACCGACGCACCCCGCGGTGGTCGAGGCCTTGAAGCAAATCGGCGAGGCGATCCCGGGCGTCGCCGCGCTGGGTACCGTGGAGTGGAAGGTGGGCGTCACCGGCTTGCACTGGCACGGCCAGCACCTGCTGCCCCGCAACGCACAGATTGCCGAGCTCGCCGGCCTGTTGTACGCGCGCGGCGTGCGGGCGGTGACGCTCAATCCGGGCATGGCGCCCGAGCACGTGCTGGCGCTGTTCCAGGTGGCCACCGGCACCGTCCCGCCCGACGATGGGACGCTCGGTCGTATCACTCTGACGCTGGGACGCCGCACCTCCGCCCGGCTCGAGCGACTGCGCACGCCGACGCCGGCGTCCGGTGCGCCGGCGATCCCGGAGCCGTCGGCCGAATCGAGTCCCCCGACCGCCGTCACGACGGAGCAGTCGACCGCCGCGGCGGCCGGCGCGCTGATGGCCGGAAAACGAGCCAGTGCCGCGTTCCGGCCCGACGTGTTGCCGGTCGATGTGGAAGTGAAGCGGGCCGTGACCGCGCTCGGCAACGCCGCCACGACCGAGGAGCAGGCCGCCGCGGTCGACAAGCTCGCTGCGCTCGCCCCCCAGCTGTTGGGGTTGCACGACGTCGCCATCGTGGCGGATGCGATCGCGGCGCTCGACCGCCTGCTGCCGACGGCAAACGATCCGAAGGTCGTGCAGGCGATCGACCAGGCGGCGGTCGCGCTCTCCGAGCGTGGCTTGGTCGAGCGCTTGGTGCACCGGCTCGGGGAGGCGCGCGTGCCCCCCGAGGAGCGCGAGGCGGTCGTGACGGCCGTGGCCGCGCTGGCGTCGCTGTCCATGGGGCTCGTCTTGGACGCGTTCATCGCGGCGCCCGTGGACCTGCGGGCCCCGTACCGGGGAGCGGTGCGCAAGGCGGCGGACCGGGCCCTCGACCCATTGCAGGGCAAACTGGCGGACCCGGATGCCCAGGTGGTGGCGGCGGCGGCCGAGTTCGTGGGTCTGACGGGGAGCCCGCAGGCGGTGGCGCTGTTGATTCCGTTGTTGCGGCATGCATCGGAATTCGTGCGGGAAGCGGCGCTGCTCGGGCTCGCCGAGGCGGGCGGGCGCGAGATCGCGCGGCCGGCGATGCCGGCGCTCAAGGATGAGAGCGTGGCCGTCCGCGCGGCGGCGGTGCGGGCGGTCGCCGCGGCTGGCGACCCGACCTCCTCCACTGTGCTGGTCCGCCGGGTGGAGCAGGAGGCCGACGAAGGGGTACAGGCGGAGTTGCTGCGGGCGATCGGCCGGCTCGGGGCGCGGGATGCGCTGGATGTCCTCGCCCGGTACGCCGAGCCGGGGGGCATGATGCACCGGCGGAGCGCAACGGTGCGGGCCGCGGCGGTGGACGGGTTACGGCATATCGCGCGCCCCGAAGCGCGGGGGCTGTTGGAACTCTACAGCAAGGACAAGGAGCCGGCGGTGCGCAAAGCGGCGGAGGCGGGGCTGAAATGACCACTCGGACGGCGAAGACCGGCGACGCGGTGCTCAGCCAGACGATCGCGCGCGAAGTGGCAAAGCGGGTCGTGGCGCAGGACCTGATGGTCGAGCGCCTGCTCATCGGCTTGCTGACGGGCGGGCACGTCCTGCTCGAAGGCGTGCCCGGGCTCGCCAAGACGCTGGCGGTGCGCACGGTGGCCGAATGCCTTCGCATCGCGTTCTCCCGAATCCAGTTCACGCCGGACCTGCTGCCCGCGGACGTGATCGGGACCATGGTGTTCGACCAGAAGACCCAGGAGTTCTATCCGAAGAAGGGGCCGCTGTTCGCGAACCTGGTGCTCGCGGACGAGATCAACCGCGCCCCCGCCAAGGTCCAGGCGGCGCTGCTCGAGGCGATGCAGGAGAAGCAGGTGACGATCGGCGGAGAGACGTTCTTTCTGGGCGAGCCGTTTCTCGTGCTCGCGACCCAGAACCCCATCGAGCAGGAAGGAACCTACCCGCTCCCTGAGGCCCAGCTCGATCGGTTCATGTTGAAGGTGCGCGTGGGCTACCCGACGCGCGACGCCGAGAAGGAAATCGTCGCGCGCATGGCGTCGGGGCGGCCGATCGAGGTGCAGCGCGTGGCGGAGGCGGACGACATCCTCGCCGCGCGCAGCGCGATCGCGGAGCTCTTCATGGACCAGAAGGTCGTGGATTACATCGTGGATGTGGTCCGGGGGACTCGCGAGCCGCAGGCGATCGGCCTGCCGGAGCTGAAGCCGCTCATCGCCTTCGGGGCGAGTCCGCGCGCGTCGATCTACCTCGCGCAGGCGGCTCGGGCACACGCGTTCCTGCGCGGCCGTGCCTTCGTCGTCCCGGAAGACGTCAAGGCCATGGCCTTCGACGTGCTGCGGCACCGGGTCCTGCTCACGTTCGAGGCGGAGGCCGAAGACATGGACTCGGACCGCGTCATCGGAAAGATCCTCGAGGCCGTGGGCGTGCCGTGACGTACGAAGGCAAGGATCGTCGAAGTGCCGAGACCTCCCCGCTCCGCGCCCGCCGGCGACTGGTCACCCCAGAAGTGCTCCGGCAGGTCAAGGGCATCGAGCTGCGCACCCGATCCCTGGTCAGCTCCCTCTTCACGGGCGAATACCGGTCCATGTTCCGGGGGCAGGGCATCGAGTTCGCGGAGGTGCGCGAATACCAGCAGGGAGACGACTTCCGCGCGATCGACTGGAACGTCTCGGCACGGATGGGCCACCCGTTCGTGAAGACGTACCACGAGGAGCGTGAGAACACGCTGCTCCTCGTGGTGGATCAGTCGGGCTCGTGCCAGTTCGGACGCCCCTACACGAAGGCGGGCCTCGCGGTTGAGGTCGCGGCCGTGCTGGCGCTTGCGGCGGCGCGCCACAACGACCGCGTGGGCGCGCTGATGTTCGCCGACAAAGTCGAGTTGATCGTGCGGCCTGCGAAGGGTCGGCCGCACGCGCTGCGCGTGATCCGCGACCTGGTGGCGTTCACGCCGCGGGGGCGGGGCACGAACCTGGGGGAGGCCCTGAGCTACGCCGCGAAGCTGCCGAAGCACCACGCGATTGTGGCCGTGCTGTCGGATTTTCGGGCCGAGGGCTGGGAGGTGCCGCTGGCGCAGCTGGCGGCGCGCCACGACGTCGTCGCCATCACCATCGACGACCCGCGGGAACGCCACCTCCCCGATGCAGGCTGGGTGGACATGGAGGACGCCGAGACCGGTCAGCGCGTCCTCGTCGATACGAGCCACGGGCCGACGCGCACGCGCGTGAGCGTCGCGGCCGAGCGGCAGCTCCAGGAGCGCACGCGGAAGCTCGCCCAAGCCGGCGTGGATCGCGTCGCGCTCCAGACCAGCGTGCCATATGGCGTTGTGCTGCGCCGCGCGTTCGCCGAGCGCGCCCGCCGCCTGAAACGATGACCGCACGTTGTGAGACGCTACGACGTTACGCCGTACGAGTCCTGGCGCGGACGGCGGTACTTGTCGTGCTTAGCGTCGTAGCGTCGTGGCGTCGTGGAGCAGCTCAGACGGCGACTTGGATCGCTAGTCCCCCAGCTCCCACCGTCGGCGACACCATCTGGCTCGAGCGTGCGATCGCCGTCCCGGCCGGCTGGCAGGTCAGGGCGGGGAAGCTCGACGCGACCGAGGCCGTCGAGCCGCTCGCCGATCCCGCGGTGCTCCGGCGCGCGGGTGGCTGGGTCGTCCGCTACGCCGTCGTAGTCTGGAAACCCGGCGTTCACAAGCTGGGGCTGCCTCCGCTCTGGCGGCTCGGTCCCGACGGGCGGGCGGACTCGACGGCCGGAGGCACGACCAGTCTCAGCGTGGCGAGTGTGATCCCGGACTCGCTGCTGCGGCCGAGTCCACAGGGGTTGCTCGCGCCGCTGCGGGCCGCGCATCGGGATCCCGTGCCGCCGCTCCTGGCCCTGGCGCTGGCCGCCGGGCTCCTCGCCACGGGCGTAGTCGTGCGGCGACGGCGGCCCCGAACCCTCGAGCCCGCACCTCCAGTTCCACTGGAACGTGAGGTCCCCGACACCCGGTGGCTCGCCGCGGGGGAACCGAAAGCCGTCGCCGAGCGGGCGATCTGGCGGCTCCGCGCCGCCCTGGTGCGCGCGGTCCCCGAGGCGCACCCGGCGCTCGACACGGCCGAGTGCCTGGCGGTCGTCGAGCGCGCGCGTCCCGACGCGCCGCTGCGCGAGCTGCGCGACCTGCTCGAGCAGCTCGACCGGGTGGCGTTCGCCTCCGCCCACGGGACCGATGTCGCCGCGCTCTCCGCCATGGCGCGTCGGCTCGCGCGAGAGCTGAGCCCGTGAGCTTTGCCCGGCCGCTGCTGCTCCTTGCGCTCGGCCTGTTGCCGTTGTGGTGGTGGCTGCGCGCCAAGCGCCTCGCTCGCCTCTCGGGCACGCAGATGAGCGACGTCCGACCCGCTGCGGGCGCGGCGGAACGCCTCTGGGTCGCGCGCCTCCCGGTCACGCTCCGCAGCGCCTGCCTCGGCGCCTGGATCATCGCCGCCGCGGGACCCCGCATCGGCGCGGCGCGCAGCGAAACGCGCAGCGAGGGGATCTCCATCGTGCTGGCCGTGGACATCTCGGGCAGCATGCAGGCGGAAGACTTCGCGCCGGCGAACCGCATCGACGTCGCCAAGCAGACCGCGATCGAGTTCGTGCGGGCCCGCACCTCGGACCGCATCGGGCTCGTCGCGTTCGCCGGGCAGGCGCTCACCCAGGTTCCCATCACGACCGACTACGCCGTACTGGAGCAGGCGCTGCGCGAGCTGCATCCGGGCATGCTCGAGGACGGCACGGCGATCGGCACGGCGATCGGAACGGCGGCCAACCGGCTGCGGCGCGCCCCGGGCAAGAGCAAAGTGCTCGTGCTGCTCACCGACGGCGTCAACAACAAGGGCACCGTGGATCCCCGAACCGCCGGGGAGGCGGCGGCGGCGTTCGGGATCAAGATCTACACCATCGGCATCGGCACACGCGGGCAGGCGCCCATGCCGACGGAATACGGGGCGGACGGCCAGCTGCGCTACGAGATGCGGCCGGTCGAAATCGACGAGCAGCTCCTGACCGAGATCGCGTCCATGACCGGGGGGCGCTACTACCGCGCCACCGATACCCAGTCGCTGCGCCACATCTTCGAGGAAATCAATCGCCTCGAGAAGACCGAGGTGGAGCAAGTCGTCTACCGGCGCTTCGACGAAGCCTACCGCTTGCCCCTCGCCCTCGGGCTGGTGGCGCTCGCGCTCGAGATCGTCGTCGCGGGCACGTTCGCGGTGCGGATTCCGTGATGACGTTCGACGCCCCCGTCGTGCTCGCGCTCGCGCCGCTCATTGGCGGTGCCGTGTGGTTCGCCGCGGCCTGGGCGCGGCGCGTCCGCATCCGACGTGCGGCGCTGTGGTCGCACGAGACGGTGCGGCAGGCAGTCGCCGCGGGACGCCTCGGACCCACGGCGCTCGCGGTCGCTGCGTTCCTCGGCGTCGTGGCGCTCGCCGGGCCCCGCTGGGGAGAGGAGCGGATCGTCGCCGAGACGCGTGGCCTCTCGGTCGTGCTCGCGGTGGACATCTCCCGCTCGATGCTCGCAGAGGACGCGACGCCCAGCCGGCTCCGGCGCGCGGTCCGCGAGGCGCGACGGCTGGTTCAGGACCTGGACGGGGATCGCATCGGGCTCATCGCCTTCGCCGGCTCGAGCTACATCATGTCGCCGCTCTCGATCGACGGCTCCGCGTTGACGCTCTACTTGGATGCGCTCGACCCCGACATGGCTTCCCAGGGAGGCACCGGCCTCGCGCCGGCGCTGCGCCAGGGCGGCGAGCTGCTGCAGGCCAGCTCCGAGCTCGCCGACCGCGTGCTCGTGGTATTCACCGACGGCGAGGCGCACGACTCCCTGCCGCCCATCACCGCGCAGGCGGAGCGTCTCAAAGCCGACGGGATCCGCTTGATCCTGGTGGCCGAAGGTGGACGTAACCCGAGCCGCATTCCCGTGCGGGACGACCACGGCCTCCTGCTCGGCTACCAGAAGGACGAGGACGGGCGTGTCATCGAGACGACGCGGCGGGACGACATGCTCGGGGCCGCGGCCGACGCGGCGCAAGGGACGCTCGTCGCGGCGGACCTTCCCGACCAGGCCGGCGCCGTGCGTGACCTCGTCGCCTCGTACCGGCGGGCACGGGCGAGCGAGACGCGCACCGAGCAGAGCCGGCCACGGGCCTGGCTGCCGCTGATGCTCGGCGTGGTGCTGCTGGTCGCGCAGGCCGCCTCGCGGCGAACCGCCGCGCTCGTCGGGGTGGCCTTCGCGTGTCTCGCCGTGCCGCGCGCGAGCGCGGCGCAGCAGCCCCAACTGCCGCGGAGCCCCGCGGAAAAGGCATGGGACCGTCACGACCTCCGGCGCGCGCGCGTCGCGTACCTGGCGGAGCTCGCCGCCCGTCGCAAAGAGGACGCTGCCTGGTACAACGCGGGTACCGCGGCATTGGCCGACTCGGACGCCGAGACGGCGCAGGCGAGCCTCGCGCACGCCGCCGCATCGCTCGATCCCGACCTGCGGTTCCGCGCGTTGTACAATCTCGGGCTGCTCGCGCTGCGCCAGGCAGATGACGACAGTGCGGGCCGCGACTCGCACCTGGCCGACGCCGAGCGCGCGTACCGCGAAGCCCTGCTGTTGCGGCCGCACGACCGCGCGGCGAAATGGAACCTCGAGCTCGCGATCAAGCACCGCGGTGGCAGCCAGAACAAGGCGCCGCCCAGCGGGGGGGGGAGCGGCCCATCGGGCGGGGGGGCCCGGAGCAGCGGCGGGGCTCAGGGCGGGCTGAGCCCGGCCCAGGCCGAGCAGCTGCTGCGCTCCATCGGTCACGAAGAGCTGAAGACCCGCCGCGATCGGACCGGCCTGATGCGGCACCCGGCCGAGCCGGGAGTGAAGGACTGGTGACCTCCGCGCTGTGGCTGCTGGTCGCCCTGCAGAGCGCGGCGCCGCCCGATGTGACGGCGCAGGTCGACCGCGCGCGAGTGCCGGCGGGCGAAGAGCTGACGCTCACCATCCGCGCGCGCTCGCGTTCGGCCGAGCCGGTGGCGCTCACCCTCCCGGGGCTCACGGGCTTTACGATCGTCGCCTCCCGCGAGGTGACGGAGGTGACGCTCGAAGGGGTGGGCGGACCGGTCCGCACCATGACGCGCGAGGTACGGCTCAAAACCCAGCGGCCCGGCACGCTCGTGATCGGGCCGGTGCGCGTACGGCAGGGCCTCCGGGAGATCGCGACGCCTCCGCTCACCGTCACGGTGGACAGCGCGGCGGCCGGGCTCGCCACCGCCGTCTCCCCGATTGCCCGCCGGCTGATCGAGGCGGCCCCGCCTCCCGCGCACAACGACCGTGTCGCGCTCAGCCTGATCCTGCCGGGGGATTCGGTGCTCGTGGGCCAACAGCTCGACGTGATCGCCGCCGCCTGGTTTCCGCGCGAGTTACGCACCCGCCTGAGCTACCCACCGATTCTCTCACTCCAGACGGCCGAAGGCGCGTGGTCGTACCCGGGGGCGGTGCCGACGGAGGTGGCGGCGTCGCGCCAGGTGCGGGGTGGATGGATGGACCTGTTCGTGGCCCACCAGGCGCTGTTCCCGCTCGCCCCGGGCCGGATCGTGATTCCGCCGGCCACGGTCGCCTACGCGGTGCCGGTCGGGTTCTCCGTTTTCAAGCGCGAGGAGCGCTACTCGCTGCGCAGCGACACGGTACCCGTCACCGTGTTGCCGCTGCCTGCCGCGCGCCGGCCTGCCGACGACCAACCGGTCGTCGGACAGGGGCTCGCGCTCGATCTGGGGCTCGACCCGCCGAGCGGTCGCGTGGGAGAGCCGATCGCGATGACGGCGACGGTATCCGGGGCGGGCAACGTGGCTCTCTGGCCGGAGCCCGCGATTCGCTGGCCGCCCGGTTTCCGTCCCTATCCCGGAGAAACGGGCATGCGGATCGCGGCGCGCGACGGACGGATCGCCGGTACGAAGGTGTTTCATTACCTCGTGATGCCCGACTCGGCGGGATCATTCCTCCTGCCCGAGGTGCGCTACCCCTACTACGATCTCGCGGCGGGGGACTACCGGGCGGCGACGATCGCTCCGCGCGCGCTGGCCGTGGCGCCGGGAATCGAGCCGCACGCGGCGCGCGCGTTGCCGCCGCTCGCGCGCGGGCGCGACCCGGCGTGGGCGGACGAGGTGGCACGTGGCCTTGTGCCCTGGGGATGGCTCGTGCTGCTCGTCGGTCCGCCGCTACTCGTATGGCGGCGGCGGCGCCGCGCGCTCGCCCTGGACGGCCCCACGACCGTGGCGCCCGCCGCCCCGGAGCGGCTCACCCAGCTGGGACGGCTGGAGCGCGAGTTTCACGCGGTGCTCGCGAGCCACGTCCCGGACCAGCGGGCCCGGGACGGCGACGGGCTCGCCCGCGCACTGCGCGCCGCCGGCGTCGACAGCGCGGTCGCCGACCACGTGAAGCGGCTGCGGGACCGCCTCCGAGCGTCGCGCTACGGCCCCCGCGGCCTGGGGGACGTGGCCGAGCTCGCCGCGGAGCTGGCGCAGGTGCTGCGGGTCCTGGGTGCGGAGCCGGGCGGGAAAGGGCGTCGCGTGGTGGCGGCGATCGCGCTCATGGCGCTCGCAGCATTGGCGCCGCCCGCCGCGGCTCAGACGCTCAGTGCGGAGGCGCTGTACGACGCCGGCGCCCTCCGCGCCGCGGCCGACTCGTTTGCGGCACGCGCGGCAGGCGAGCCGCGTGTGCCGGCGCATTGGTACAACCTCGGCGCCACGTTGTACCGCGCCGGGGCGGACGGCAAGGCGACTGCCGCCTGGGCGAGAGCCGCCCGGCTCGCGCCACGTGACCTCTTGGTGCGGCGCGCGCGTGAGCTCCTCCCGGCACCCGACGCCGCGAGCGAGGCGCTCCTGACCACGGGCCTTGCCACGCCCGGGGAGTGGGCGCTCGGCGCGGGGCTCTGCTGGGTCGCCCTGTGGATCGCAGTGGCCGCGCGGCGCCGCCGCACGGTTGTCCTCGGGCTCTCGCTCGTCACCGTCGCGGCGGCGGGCCTCGCGGCTCGCGAGGTCCTGCGCCGCGCAGAGCCCCTGGCGATCGTCCTCAACGCCGCGACGCCGGTCCGGGTCGCGCCATACGGGGGCGCGAGCCCCGCGTCCATGGTCGAGGCCGGTGCCGCGCTCCTGGTGGACCGGCGTTACGGCGCCTGGCTCGAGGTGCATCGCGCGGACGGCGTCCGCGGCTGGGTGCTCGCCGCCGAAGTGTCGCGGCCGTGACGGCGACGATCGCGGTCCTGCCCCCCGAGGTCGCAGATCAGATCGCCGCCGGCGAGGTGGTCGAGCGGCCCGCGTCGGTGGTGAAGGAGCTGATCGAGAACGCACTCGATGCCGGCGCCAGCGCGATCCGCATCGACATCGAGGATGGTGGGAAGAGCCTGATTCGAGTCAGCGACGACGGCGCGGGCATGAGCCGCCCCGATGCGGAGCTCGCGCTGTCGCGTCATGCCACGAGCAAGATTCGCGAGGCCGCGGACCTGATCGGCGTGGCGACGTTCGGGTTCCGCGGCGAGGCGCTGCCCGCCATCGCATCGGTCTCGCGGTTCGAGCTGGAGACCTCATCGGACGGCCATGTGGCTACCCGCCTGCGCGTCACGGGCGGCAAGCGCGAGAGCATGGACGACGCCGCGCGGCAACGGGGGACGACGGTCACGGTGCGCGGGCTGTTCTTCAATACGCCCGCCCGGCGCAAGTTCCTGCGGGCGCAGGCTACGGAGACCCGTGCCGCCGTCGAGGTGGTGACGCTGCTCGCGCTCACGCGTCCCGACGTGGCCTTCACCCTCACGAGCGACGATCGTTCCCTGATCGACGTCCGTCCCACCACACGTCCCATCGACCGGGTCCATGCGTTGTGGGGCCCCCAGCTGACCGGCACGCTCCTGCCGATCGCGTACCGCGAAGGCCCGCTCGAAGTGCGAGGCTTCGCACAGCGCCCGGCGCAGGCGAAGCCGGCGGGCCGAAAGGGCTACGTGTTCGTGCGTGGCCGGCCGATCCGCGATCCGTTCATGTTGCGCGCCGCGGAGGCCGGCTACCGCTCCACGGTTGCGCCGGGCGACCGCCCGTCGCTCATCCTGTTTTTGGAGCTCCCGGGGGACGCGGTGGACGTGAACGTCCACCCGTCGAAGCTAGAGGTGCGCTTCCGCGACAAGTTCTTCGTCGAAAAGGTCGTGGAGGAGGCGGTGCGGGCCGCGCTGGGTCCCCTCGTGGCGGCGGCGCCACTGGGGGCTGGGGAATCGGGGCTCGGGGCTTGGGCTGCGGCAGGGGGCTCCGCTGTGCCGCTCGAGATGTTCGCCGGCGACTCCCGAGCCCCTGGCCCCGAGCTCCGAACCCCGTCGCTGCTTCAAGTCTTCGACAGCTACATCGTGTTCCAGACCGACTCGGGCGTCGCGATCGTGGACCAGCACTCCGCGCACGAACGGGTGCTGTACGAGCGGGCGATGCGCCAGCTCACGGGCGACGGGGCGTCTGCCCAACGGCTCCTGCTGCCACTGACGCTCGAGTTCACGGCGCCCGAGCTCGAGGCGATCGACGCGCACCGCGAGCTGCTCCGTCGCGTGGGGTACGAGGTGGAGCCGTTCTCGGGGCGCGCGGTGGTGGTGCACACGGCGCCGAATCCGCATCCCCGCTTCGATGCGGCCCGCTGCTTCGGAGAGCTCGTCGCCGATCTCGCGGGCGGGCGATTCGGCGGGCTCGCCAATCGGTTGGAGCGGTTCGCGGCGACGTACGCCTGCCGCGCCGCCATCAAAGCCGGCCAACACCTCGAGCCCGACGAGATGCGCGAGCTCGTGGCGCGGCTGCTCACGGCGACGCTCCCGGCGCACGACGTCCATGGACGACCGACGGTCGTCCAGCTACCGAAGGATGAGCTGGAACGTCGGTTTGGGAGGACCTGACGTCCCTTCCATTGACCCCGGTACTAGTCGGCGCTACGGCGGTCGGCAAGACCGCGGTCGTTGTCGCGTGGGCCGAGACCGAGTCCATTAGCGTCGTTTCCGCCGATGCCCGTCAGGTATACCGGGGGCTCGATATCGGCACCGCGAAGCCGTCAGGCGCGCTGCTGGCCCGCGTGCCGCACCTCGGCCTCGACGTCGTCGAGCCGGGGGAGCGCTACAGCGCTGGCCGCTTCGCGCGCGACGCGGCGCAATGGCTCGGACAAATCCGCGGTGCGGGCCGTCACCCGGTGGTCGTCGGTGGAACCGGGTTGTACGTACGCGCGCTGGCGGAGGGCCTGTTTCACGAGCCTCCGCTCGACCCGGCGCGACGCGACCGGCTGCGCGCGTGGGCGGCGGCGCTGACGCCGGCGCGGCTCGCCCACTGGGCGGCGCGACTCGACCGCCGGTTCGCGGGGGGCGGGCGACAGCGGGCGGGGCGGGCCGTCGAGGTCGCGCTGCTCACGGGGCGGGGCCTCAGCTGGTGGCAGGAGCACGCCCGCGAGACCGGGGCGATGCGGCCGTGGTACATTCAACTCACGTTGCCACGGGACGTGCTGCACCGTCGCATCTCTCAACGCGTGGACGAGATGCTCGCGAAGGGCCTGGTGGACGAGCTGCGGCGGATCTTGGCGACGGGCGTGGCGCCGCACGCCCCGGGGCTCGACGGGGTGGGATATCGAGAGGTGGCTGCGATGCTCGCAGGGCGGCTTCCGGAGCGGGATCTGCGGGAAGCGATCGTGGTGGCGACCCGGCGCTACGCGAAGCGACAGGAGACCTGGTTTCGAAATCAACTACGAGATGCGGGAGGCGGGATGCGGGATGCGGGAGGCGTGTGGACGGTCGACGCGTCCGAGGCGCCCCAGG
>Ga0209055_1000016_pt1 | contig 108541 bp, 113 predicted proteins | sample GraSoiAngelo_110_FD_185875 | JGI IMG/M metagenome (GOLD analysis project Ga0209055, IMG submission 185875) | Grasslands soil microbial communities from the Angelo Coastal Reserve, California, USA - 14_0903_12_30cm (SPAdes) (version 2) | ecosystem: Environmental > Terrestrial > Soil >... | reverse complement strand
TCCCGCCGTGGAGGGGGAACGCCCGTTGGTAGTTCGTATGCGCGAGTACCGCGGCAAGCAGAACGTCGTACTTGCCTTCCATCCTCTCGACTGGACGCCCACCTGAGCGGCGCAGGTGCCAGCGCTCAGCTCCGCCCGGGAGAAGTTCGCTGCGCTCAATGCCCAGGTTCTGGACATCAGTGCTGATTCCACCGTCAGCCACGTGGCCTGGCAGAAGAAAGAACTCGGCACCGTCAACATCCCAATGTGTTCCGATTTCTTTCCCCACGCCGACGTGACCAAGCAATTTGAGATTCTGCGGGAAGGCCCGCCCGTGCCGGGAATTTGCGAGCGTGCCGTGTTCATTGTCGACAGGAACGGCAGAATTACGTTCGCAAGAGTCTATCCCCTCGACCAGGTGCCGAACGTCGATGAACTGTTGAACGAGGTCAAGAAAGCAGAGGCGTAAAGATTGGACATTGCCCTGCCGCCACAGCGGGACCGTGGAACGGGAGGGTAAAAGAAGAGCCGGCAGGACCTAGCATAGCGCGACCGAGCTAAGCCGTACGCCTGTGCCGCCGTCCTTTAGGCGACTCGATTTGGGTAACCCCACCTTCTTTTGAATCTTTTGAATGATTCCCTTTGCCGACCTGCTTGGAATGATCTTTTTTGGTGACCCTTGCGGGTTCCACGCGTTTGATGACCTCTGCGGGTTCCACGCGTTTGATGACCTCCGCGGGTTCCACGCGCTCCACAATGACCTCCTCTTCAGTCGGAACTTTTGAATCGAAGAGTTGTCCCATGTACTTGTCCTTGCACCTGGTTGAGCAAAAATGGACAGCCAGGGGCAGGACGGCACGGTCTCGCTCCCAGTCGGCCAGAATCGTCGCTTCCCGCCGAACAGCTGTGTAGCCGACGGTCTCTGCCGCGATGCCCAGAATCCAGGCCTCCTGCGGTCCTTTCAGACGCGAACACCAGTCACACGAAAACCGGATCATGGTTACCTCCCCGACTAGTATCGCCAACCAAACAATTGGTTTCCATCGGGTGAAGGCTGTACCAATGTTCGGCTGGGTTACATTACATCGCAAGGATTCGTTAGATCGGAAAGAGCGGAACGTTCGCGCGAGGCGTCTTGCTAAGCGAGGGCGATTCTGAACGGCCTTATTAAATGAAGCTTTTCAGCGCGGCAAGCAGCGCCGCGATGTCTTCCGCCGAATTGTAGAAATGGCAAGAGACTCGGACACCGCCGACATTGGATGTGTAGCGCACCGATACCAGAATCTTGTTCTTCTCGAGCCGCCGCACGAGCCGAACGTTCTCTTCGGCGGAACCGGCTGAGAAAGTAATGATGCCGGAGCGATTCTCGGGCGCCCGAGGAGTGACGACCTTTACGGGAAGGGAATCGAGACCAGTGAGCAGTTGGTCGGTAAGGGCGACGATGTGCTCCGCGCTCTCATGCTGGCCCAGCTTGTCGATCAAGTTCAAGGAGGCTGCCAATCCCACAGCCCCCGGATAGTTCGCAGTCCCACCGGTCTCAAAACGGCGAGCGGTATTCACCAATTGATAGTCACCTAGGGGCGTGATGTTTGGCGTTTGAAAGTATTCCCCCCAACCGCCGGGCGGATCCTGAATGCTCAAATATCCGGCGAGCGGAGGCTGTAGCTGGGAGAAGGCGGCGCGCCTGACATAGAGAAATCCGCAGCCAAATGGCGCATTCAGCCATTTGTGACCGCCACAGGCAAGGATGTCGACGGGAATCCGTCGGACGTCCAGCGGCACTGCCCCCAACTGTTGAATGGCGTCCACCACCAGCCGGATTCCGTGCTCCCGGCACAACTTGCTCAGTGCCTCCAGATCAGCCCGGTAGCCGTTGTTCCACTGCACGGTGCTGATGGCAATCACACGTGTGCGCGGTGTGATTCGTGCAGCAAAATCCTCGACTCGAGCCTCGCCGTTCTGATTGGGAACCACCTCGATCTCGATTCCGTCCTTTTTCCTCTGCACCCACGGCAGCGCGACTTCCAAGAACTCAAGATCCGAAATTAAGACGCGATCGCCACGTTCCAAAGGAATCGAAGCCGCCGCCAAGGTGAGGCCGTGTGTGGTGCTCTCTACCAACGCAATCTCGTCCGGATGGGCGTTGATCAGGCGGGCAGCCGCGGGGCGCGCTGCGGCGCGCATTTCATCCATGAAGATGTGGTGATGGGTGGAGGAGTCCAGCGGACAAACCATCGCCAGATCAAGAAACTTCTCGATCGCCTCGACAGCAGGACGTGGCGCAAGCGACACGCAAGCGGCATCCAGAAAGACCTTGTCGAAGAGCCCGGGAAAGTGCTGGCGAGCAGAGAGCATGGCTGCTGATTTAACCACACTGCTCAGCTCTGTGGCTTGCGCCAGAGTTACAAAGCGGCAGCCTGTTCTCGCCGCCGGGCCTGGATTTCGATGTACACGTTCACCAACGATACAGCGGCCGGGGTGACCCCCGGAATTCGCGAGGCGTGTCCCAAGGTGCGAGGCCGCACTTTGACGAGCTTCTCCTGCATCTCGCGCGAGAGGCCGCTTACGGAGCGATAGTCGAACCACTCTGGAATGGTGCGTTGCTCGGCTTTCTTCAGGCGCTCGATGGCGCGCTGCTGCTGTTGCAGATAACCGGCATACTTCACCTCCGTCTCTACCGACTTGAGTTCATTGCGAACTTCCCAAGGCAAATCCGCCGAGATGGCCGTGCAGCCGTTTCGCTCAAAGAATGCAGGATTCAATTCCCGAAGCACCGGCACAAGATGCTCGATGATCACCTCCGGCCGCCTCAGCAGCTGGGCGCAGCTTTGGCCAAGTGTTCCAGACAAATCCACCTGCGATGATTGAATAGGCGGAGCCAGTCCATCGTCAAAGTCCGTGTCGGGGCGAGTCTCCTCGGCGAGGCTCGCGGGGGGACGCCCGCCCTCGGCCGTCGTCCGGGCGAGCGCAGCTCGGCTTGCTTCTATTACTCCCTCGATCTTTTCCCGTATCTCCCCGCTAACTCTAGTCTTCTCCAGCAACTGCTTCATGGACTCAAGCCGTTCCTGCGTGGCCAGGAAATCTGCCCAGGCGACATCGGAGATAAGCCCTACGCGCCGTCCATGCGGGGTCAGACGCCGATCGGCATTATCAATCCTCAGGTGCAGCCTAAATTCGGCCCGCGAGGTGAACATGCGGTAAGGCTCATTCGTTCCCTTGGAGATCAAATCGTCAATGAGGATGGCGGTGTAGGCTTCGGTGCGATTCAGCACCAGCGGCGCCTCACCCTTCACCGTCAGCGCCGCGTTAATCCCCGCCATGATGCCCTGACAAGCCGCCTCCTCATAGCCGCTGGTGCCGTTGATCTGGCCAGCCAGAAAAAGTAGGGCAATCTTCTTGGTCTCGAGAGTGCGCTCCAGTTCGGTGGGATCGATGGCGTCGTATTCGATGGCATAGCCAGGGCGCATCATCTCCGCCGTCTCGAGACCCGGGATGGACTTAATGATGGCCAACTGAACGTCGATGGGCAGAGAAGTGCTCATGCCGTTCACGTAAATCTCGTGCGTGTTCAGCCCCTCGGGTTCCAGAAAAAGCTGGTGCGTGGACTTGTCCGGAAACTTAACGATCTTGTCTTCAATCGAGGGACAATAACGCGGTCCGATGGACTTGATCTGCCCGCTGTACATCGGCGAGCGATGCACATTCTCGCGGATGATGCGGTGGGTTTGCTCGGTAGTCCCCGCGATATAGCACGGCACTTGCGAGTCATGATGCGCCACCCGCTTGGTACGAAAGCTGAACGGCGTGGGATCGGGGTCGCCGGGCTGCAACTGAAAACGAGACCAATCGATAGTGCGGCCATCGAGACGGGGCGGCGTGCCCGTCTTGAGGCGGCAGCCACGCAGGCCTAGACCCTTCAACGCTTCCCCGAGCAGGACCGCTGGCGGCTCTCCGCTGCGGCCTGCGGGGTATTGCTGTTCCCCGCAGTGGATTACGCCGTTCAGAAACGTACCGGTCGTGATGACTACGGCGCCTGCCCGCACGGTACGTCCGTCGCGCAGCTTGATACCGACTACAAGCCGTCGCGGCCTCTGCTCCACCGAGCTTGGCTCGGCTGGACAGCCGAAGGCGGCTGTCCCTGCGTGGTCCGTGGAGTCTTCCACGATCAAGTCGGCGACTTCCGCCTGCTTGACTTTCAGGTTCGATTGAGACTCCAGCACCTCGCGCATCTTGAGCCGGTAGGCTTGCTTATCGCACTGGGCGCGGGGTGACCATACCGCCGGCCCGCGAGAGGTGTTCAGCAACCGGAACTGGATCCCAACCGCATCGGTGACTTCGCCCATAATGCCGCCCAGGGCGTCTACTTCGCGGACGAGGTGTCCCTTGGCAATGCCGCCAACCGCCGGGTTGCAGGACATCTGCGCAATCAGATCGATGTTGAGGGTGTAGAGCGCGGTCTTCAGGCCCATGCGGGCGGCCGCCATAGCGGCCTCGCACCCGGCATGCCCGGCACCGACCACAACGACATCGAACTGTTCGTTAAACGGCACGGATCAGCAGAACCCCACAGAGTTTTATTTTCCGGCACCTAGCACGTGGCAGTTAGCGTTTGGCCCCTGACCCGCGTAGCGCTTCCCACAAAGCCAAGGGGCCAAATGCCAACTGCTAATTGCTAACAGCTCGGCACACCAAAATTAAAGGGCGACCTCGCGGCCGCCCTTCGTCGCAATGTGATTGGAGTGGTTTACAGAGCCTTAACGTTCTCCGCTTGCCAGCCCTTGGGGCCCTTCACGACGTCGAACTGCACCTGTTGACCTTCCTGCAGGCTGCGGAATCCGCTCGACTGAATGGCGGAGAAATGCACGAAGACATCCTCGCCATTCTGACGGCTGATAAAACCATAGCCCTTGGCATCGTTAAACCACTTCACTGTTCCTGTTTCCATTGTGTTGCTATTTCCTTTTATCTGATTTTGCGCTGATTCGAGAGCAGAGTGCTGCAGGCAGGTCACGCTGAGGGCAGAGTTACTGCTTACAACCGCTAAGATCAAACGCATGCCTATTCTACATAGATTGCGTTCAAATATCCATCTATGTTCCTGGGCAGAGTACCTCCTTAAGCAGTCAGGCGCCGGTTGTCGGGAGTCGGCAGGTCCCAGTTAAGACAAGTGAATCCAATAGATTACAAAAGAATTGCTGACTCCTGAGCCCTACGGAGTGATGAGCCGGCTACCTGCCTCTTGCGGCGCCCGAATGGCTGGTTCGGGAAACTGGCCGAAGAGGAAATCAAGGAAGGCCCGGGATTTCGGCCGGCCGGAGGTGCGCCCGTGCGCCAACCTGATCAGAAACACCAGGGCCTTGAGCACGTCTGAATCGCGCAGGGTGGAATACCCCAGATACCGCTGCTCCGCCTCGCGGAACTGCTCGAGCCGGTTCTTAACCTCCTCCGCTACGGTCTGCTGGCCAATTCCGGCAATGGGAGTTTGGTAGTGCAACCCGGAACTGATCAGGGTCTCATAGGTTTTCGCCATTGCGGTCAATGCGGCGATCAGGTCGCGGTCGTTCAGGCTGCGGTCCGCGCGCGCACTCTTGGCTAGCGCATAACTCAGTCCCATGAGCAGGTGTTCGCGGTCATAGATGAATTGCTCTCCAAACTCGACCTGAAGGAAGAGCTCCGCGTTTTTCAGTTCGTCGCTGGAGCGAGGCCGTTCATGCGCACGCGCCTGCTGCAAGTAGACGCACCCGCTCGGACAATCCAACGTCACCTCGCGCTGTGCTCCACAACACTGCGGACAAATTCGCCTGTGCACCGCGGGGCAAAAGCGCTTTTCTTTCCGCGTCTCGCAGATGGCGCAACTCACTGTCTATGGCTCCTGATTCATTATGACATGCCGGGACAGGCACACTCGCCCCTCGGGGGGAACATTCAAAGGCACTCGAAAGCCTGCTTCCAAGGGCCTTTTGTCAGCGCTACTCCCGAACAACCTGTTGTTATGCCCCCTTTCATGGTGCTACTCAAAAAAAACCGCAAAAAATGCGGGCTAAACGCTACTTTTCCACAGCGTCGCTGGTATAAGATGCCTTCGACCTCAGCACTACAAATTTTAGGAGGACTTCATGGCAGCTGGAATGACCAAGACTCAACTCGTCCGTCACCTGGCCGAGAAAACCGAGCTCAACAACAAGACTGCGGCGGCATTTCTCGAGCAGCTGGCCGACACAGCCATCAAAGAAACCAAGAAGAGCGGCATATTCGTTCTCCCCGGCCTCGGCCGCCTAGTGAAGGCGCACCGCAAGGCCCGCGTAGGACGCAACCCGCAGACCGGCGAACCCATTCAGATCAAGGCCAAGACGGTGGTGAAGTTCCGCGTCGCCAAGGCCGCCAAGGACGCGATCGCCCCCAAGAAGTAGTTTCGAGGAACAGAGTGGCTCGGACGGTTCTGCCCGCGCAAAAGGCCGGCGCCATGCCGGCCTTCTTTTTTGCAGTCGTGTAAAGGCATGCAAAGGCAGGTGTTGACCCGCTGCTTTCGCACTTGGTGGAGCAACGGACGTCCCGTCCGCTCTACTTACGGGCGAGGAAGCCCGTGCCTCCATGATCTATTTTCCGTACTGATTCTTCACCACCTCGCCGCCCTTCATCACAAACTTCACGTGCTCCAGCGTGGCCACATCTTTTAGAGGATCGCCGTCCACCGCAATGATGTCGGCGAATTTTCCTGGTTCCAGCGTCCCAATTCTGTCGGCCCAGCCCAGGAGATCCGCATCGTTCACGGTCGCCGACTGAATCGCCTGCAAGGGCGTCATGCCCAGCCGGACGTAGACCGCCAGTTCATGGGCATTCAGCCCGTGCGGATAGACTGCGGCATCGGTCCCTAGCCCGATTCTCACGCCCGCGGCGATCGCCTGTTTCGCATTGCTCTGTGCCGCATCGGAAACCATCTGCATCTTGCGCCGTGAGAACTCCGGCACATCACTGTGGGCGGCGTTTTCTCTGTGCCAATCGATGAGATAGAGGGTAGGCACGAGGTAAGTGCCATTTTTCTTCAGCGCGGCTATGGCGGCGCCATCCATGAGGTGACCGTGCTCGATCGAGTCAACCCCCGCATCCGATGCCCATCGCACGCCCTCGGCCCCGTGCGCGTGGGCGGCAACTTTTCTTCCCAGCCGGTGGGCTTCGGCCACGATCGCCTTCATCTCCTCGAACGTGAACTGCGAGGCATTGGGATCGTCGCCCTTGGACATCACGCCGCCCGTGGCGCAGATCTTGATGACGTCTGCGCCATACTTGATCACCTCGCGAACCTTGTGCTGGACATTCTCAATTCCGTCGGCGACACCGTCGCCCTGGGCATGATACTCGTAAGGCAGCAGGTTGTTGTCGCAGTGGCCCCCGGTTATTCCGAGAGGCGGGCCGCTGGCCACGATCCGCGGACCCGGCACATCGCCGGCATTGATGGCGTCGCGCAGGGCGATGTCGCTATAGCCGCTGGCGCCCACATTGCGCACCGTAGTAAAGCCGGCTTCGAGCGTGATGCGGGCGTTCTTGGCCCCGGTTAACGCCTCCCGAGGAGTTGAGATTCCCAACCGCGAATAGCCCGCTCCGCCGGGGTCGAAGGTCAAGTGCGTGTGCGCATCAATCAGGCCCGGCAAGACTGTGGCATTCGAGAGGTCGACGGTGACGGCCTCCGGGGCTGCCTTCGCCTGCGAGGCTGGATCTACGCTGACAATCTTGTCGCCTTCGATCACGATCGTCTGATCCGCCAGCATCTTGCCCCCCTTCACATCGAGGAGATGGCCGGCGCGAACCATTACGCGCTTAGTCGGCGCTGGCGTCTGCGCAACGGCAGCCACGCTGGCAATCGCAACTGAGCACACGACTACACTTCTGAATGCCTTGCTCATGTTCACCTCTTTTGGATTTGAAGGATAGTTAACTGAGAGTGATCTGGTTATGCCGTCATCTGTCCAGGGCCCGCGGTAGAGAGGGGGGCTTGCCGCGTTTCCCGATTGCGTCAGATACCCCCCACCCGAGGCGGGGAAGCACTGGAGAAGGGGACCGCCGAAAACCCCTTAGCCCCCGGGCCCGTCATTTGCCACGTATTGCTCCAGCGAATCCAGTTCCTGGCTGAGATCGTCGATGCGCCACTCCAACAGATTTCGTATGGATAGGATGCCCAGCAATTTCCCATTGTCATCGGCGACCGGCAAGTGACGGTAATGACGCTCGACCATGGTGGCCATAGCTTCGCCTGGTCTGGTAGAGAGCGTAGCCAGCACCACCGGGGTGGTCATCAACTCGCGGACCGGGGTATGGGCCGGATCTCGCCCGCTGAGGGACATTTTCATCAGCACGTCGCGCTCGGTGAAAATTCCCGCCACGCGGCCGTCTAGGTCGATAACACCCACCGCGCCGACGTGCCGGTTTAGCATCATGCCGATGGCGTCAGCAACGCTTGCCTCCAGCCGGACGGCTGCCGGCTCGGGATCACATAATTCCAGAAGAGTCATAACTACCTCATTGGGTTGGATGCGGCATTATGACTGGTATGCCGTTCCTGTCAAGGGGTGATCCCTAGGGTCTAGCCTCCCTAGCCTCCCTAGCCTCCCTAGCCTCCCTAGCCTAGCGGGACCATATACTTGCTTTTGCGTTCCCGGCCCTTCCGTGCAGGGTTTTCCTGTTCCGCCGCCGCACGGTCTCGGCGAGCTCGAGGCGGTATCGACAGTGGGGCCCGATCTCCGACCCGGGCAGGCGCGCTTAGCCCGTCAAATTCGGGCTAGTAGCCGTTGGCGTTGAGCCCGTGTAGCCTGGCGGCAGGGACCTGTGCGAAGATCCGTCTATTCACAAGTTATCTCGGATATTCATTTTCCGCCGAGTTGGTTCTGGAACACCTTCCCATCCTTCATGACGAATTTCACCTTTCCGAGTTCTTTGATATCCCGCAAAGGATCGCCCGCAACGGCAATCAAGTCAGCCAATGCTCCGGGAGCGATTACGCCGATCTGCCCGGCCCGGTCCAGCATCTCTGCCGGCCGGGAGGTGGCGCTTTGGATGGCATCCATAGGCGACATCCCCAGGTCCACCATGCGTGGAAACTCCTGCGCGATCGGCTCGGTCCAGGGAATTCCGCCCATGTCGGTTCCGAACACGATCTTCGCCCCTGCCTTCAGAGCTTTCTTGAAAGTCTGCTCATGCACGGACGCGCGCTTCCGATCCCGCTGGCCGGCGGCTGTGTCCGGCGGCGCCCAGTCGGTGTAGTAAACGCTGAGGGTAGGACAGTACCAGGTACCTTGCTTGACCATCTGCGCGATCTGCGCGTCGGTCATTTCCAGTCCGTGCTCGATTGAATCGCAACCGCCGTCCAGCGCCCGCTGCAGTCCGATCCCGTTATAGGCATGGCACGCGACTTTTTTTTCCCATCCATGAGTCTCGTCCACGATTGCCTTCAGTTCCTCCAGAGTCAGCGTGGGCTGCGAAACCAGTTCGCCGTTCTTACCCACCCACGAGCGATGCGTCATGTAGACCTTGATCCAGTCCGCGCCGTGATCAAGTTGCTCCCGCGCTGCCTTGCGCGCCTCAACCGGGCCGTCGATGGTCTCGACGCCTTTCGGCATCGTCAGCTCCGGCGCATAACCTTCTAAGGGGTATCCACCTGTCGTGGAAATGGCGAGCGTAGAGACGAACAGCCGCGGTCCGGGAATGTATCCGCCTTCAATCGCTTCCTTGATTCCGACGTCCCCGTAGCCTGCGCCCTCCGTTTCCACGTCGCGCAGAGTGGTGAAGCCCTGTTCCAGCGCACGTCGCGCCGACACCGTCGCCCGCGCCGCACGCAAGGCGAGCGGATACTTCAGGATGTTGGCGTCATAGCCGCCCTGCTTCGGATCTTCCCCTTGTAAGAAGATGTGGGTATGGGAGTCGATCAGCCCTGGCAACACCGTCGCACGGGACAAATCGATCACGGCGGCGCCTGCCGGAGTCTTTGTGCTGCCGGCGTCGGACACGCTGTCGAGTCGGTCCCCACGAATGACGATGACCTGGTCGTGCCGAACCGTATCCGACTTGCCGTCAATCAGCGTCCCCGCCCGAATCACCACGAATTGCCGAAGCAGCGGAACGCCGCCCTCCTCCTGCGCAGCCCCGGCACAAGTAAGAAGCGAAAAAACCACAGCCCAGCGAAGAATTCTCATGCGTCCTCTCCTCCTCGAAGCGCACGATTGTACGCCAGTAGCGGTCCAGAAAAGAGCGGGACTCGGGTTTCAGCCCGCCACGATGGCATCCACTTCAATTTCCACCAACATCTCCGGCGAGACCAGCGCGCTGATCGCAACCATGGTGGCCGCCGGGCGTATATCCCGGAAGAATTCGCCATGCGCTTTTCCGACTCTTTCCCAGTCGGCAATGTTGATGACGAACATGCGCGTGCGCACGACATGCTTCAGCGCGGCGTCCACCTTCTGCAACGCAGTCTCAATGTTCTTGAAAACCTGGACCGCCTGCGCATAGGGATCGCCCACGCCCACGATCTTTCCATCGGGCCCCGTGGCGGTGGTGCCGGCCACGTGAACGTAAGGTCCCACCCTAACCGCCCGTGAGTATCCGACTTTGGGTTCCCAGGGCGTGCCGCTGGAAAAGTTCTGCCGTTGCATCTGCATGAATGACTCCTCCGAGGTACCAGTTGGAATCTGGGAGCGTACGGTCGCTCGTCGAGGCCACTACAGGCCTCTCGGTAACCATTTCGATTAGCAGTCGCCAGAGTTGGCTGCCAAAAACCGCTTTTGCAACGCTCTGACGGCGCGTCTCTTCTAACTGATTACGGGTTTTTGCGGGCGGCTTACGAAAGTCACTTGCCTTTGTGACTAAGCTGCGATAAAGAACTCGCACGCAGAGTAGTTGGAAACCTTGACGGAGGCGGGTTTCCGAAAGGGGGTCCATGATTCCGGAATCGCACCCATTGCAGCAGTTGTTCGTCGAACTGGTGGGGCGGCACTACGCCCAGGAGATCGGCCTGCGCGACCCGCAGTTGACTGCCTACGTGGCCCACCTGCTGTCGGAATTTTGCGACGCCGACCAGCTGTTCCAGATCCGTAATGCCGCCGGCCGTCCCCTCAGTGACATTGGCGAAATGCTGCTGGAATCCGATCCGATTTTTGGTCCCGCTCCCTCATTCGACCGCGAACGCCAGGTGCGTAAACATATCGGCGACTACGCACTGTTCTTTACCGGCATGTTCCCTGAAAGCATCAGCCGTTTCCGCCTGCGCCGAAATCGCCTGGAGAACTTCGTCGATTGGATGAAAGCCGGCAAAGAAAGCTATTACATCGTCTCCAAGTTTGAGTTTTTCGAATATTCGAAAGTAGCTCCGCTGTTTGCCAAACTCTCCGAAAATTTCGAGCAGTGCGTCTATGGTCTGAACCAGGTTAAGAACGAATTGCAGGAGATGCAGCACCCCATCATCCGCCGCACCGACGAACTACTGATGTGATTAGGTCGGATTACCGAACTCTCCGGTTGCACAGGCTAAATCCTTCCCTCCCAGGCGCTCGCACAGCATGACGACCTTTAGTAGGAAGTGCTTCCCAGCTGTCATCTGACAAGCCTATAAAAGCTCAAAGCCGCATCGCCCTGTTCCAGCTTCCTGTAGCGTTGAAGCCGCCCGAATTGCGGGCCCGGATCGAATTTTCTCTCGTGCTCGGCCATCACCACGCTGCTACTGTTCAATAGCGGCGCTCCGGACAGCATCTGCAACGTTCTCGTGTAAACATCCTTCATTCGATAGGGGGGATCCAGGAACACAAAGTCGGCCACCGCACCCGCATGCTCCAACTTAGCTATCGCCGCGGCTACCTCCAGCGCCATCACTTGAAATCCATCTCTGATTCCGAGTGAATGCAGGTTTGTTTCGATCAATCCTGCGGCCTTCCGGGAGGATTCGACGAAGATCACCCCTCCTGCGCCCCGGCTCAACGCCTCAATTCCGACGGCGCCCGTGCCGGCGAAAAGATCAAGCCACACCCTGCCCCCCAGTGCTCCGCGATTCCCGGCACACAACACGTTGAAAAGCGTCTCGCGCAGCCGGTCTGACGTCGGGCGGACATCGGTGCCGCGCAGGGACTTAAGCGGCCGGCTCCGATATTTCCCCGCAATCACCCTCATTATAATGCCTAACTGTGGTCTGCAGATCGTCGGCCACTCCTGGTACTTCCGGGTTCCTAAACCGCAACGGCAATGTCGCGTCTGGCGTCTAAATATATAGAATGTCGGTAGCCAACGCGGCACGAATCTCATGAGAAATTGGTCCATTTCGGTGGGGAAGATTTTCGGAATCGAACTCCGTATCCACCTGACTTTTTTTATTCTGCCGCTGTTCATCTGGTGGACCGAGTATGCCTCCCATGGCAAGGCCGACAGCGGCCGCGATTTCGCGTTGCTGGGCATCATCTTTGCCTGCGTAATTCTGCACGAGCTGGGTCACGCCGTGGTTGCCATGCGGGCGGGCGTGCCTACAAAGTCGATCATCCTGTTGCCGATTGGTGGGGTCACGATGCTGGACGACTCGCGCCTCTTGGCGGAGAGTTCCACCGGGAATGTGAATTGGCAGCGTGACATCCGAGTCGCGCTCGCCGGGCCTGCGGTGAACATTCTCCTGGCGCTCATTTCGGCCGCCGTCATTGCCGACGTGCTGCCCGGAGCGCAACTTTGGACATGGCCTTTTCTCCACTCCAGCAACTTGCTGCGCAGCTTTGTCTGGACCAACATTTATCTGGCGGCTCTGAATTTGCTTCCCGCCTACCCGCTGGACGGCGGCCGCGTCCTGCGCGCGTTATTCTTAAGAAAAAGCGACCCGGTTCACGCCACTCGCCGTGCCGTGATTATTGGCCAGGCGCTTGCCATGCTCTTAATGCTGCTGGGCATGTTGGTGAACGTGTGGCTCGCCCTGGTGGGCTTCTTCCTGTTCGTCGGCGCACAACTGGAAGAGCGCTCCGTAGTCTTTCACTCCGTGCTGGAGACGGTGCGCATGGAAGAAATCATGCTTACCGATTTTGCAACCCTTTCCCCAGCCGACACGCTGGAAGACGCTCTCGACAAGGCCGTGCATTCCTTGCAGGATGATTTCCCGGTAATCCGCGGCAGCGACATGGTGGGCGTGGTCTCGAAGCAGAATATTCTGGAAGCGCTGCGCGCCCAGGGTAACGGCTACGTGCAGTCGGTCATGCACCGCATCTTCGATGTGGCCAGCCGCACGGAGTCCCTGGCCTCCGCCTTCCGGAAGCTTACATCCCGCAATCTCACCATCATTCCTGTGGTGGAAGACCAGCACCTGGTAGGGATCGTCACGCTGCAGAACCTGACGCACTCGATGGCCCTGCTGGCCGAAAGCCGCAAACTGCGCCGCGAAGCGTTAAATCAGTAGAAAAGGATTTCACCGCCGAGAACGCCGGGAGCACAGAGCCAAGCCCAACTTCTAGAAAAGCCGAATGGCCTTGGCCTGTTTGACCGCCGGCACCTTTCGCAGTGCAGTCAAAACCTCATCCGGGACCTGCCCATCCACGTGCACGACCGCAACCGCCTCGCGGGGTTCACCTTCTTTACCCCCGCTCGGCATCGATGTCCCGTTTCCCGCCTGCCGGCCCAGGGAAAAGTTGGCGATGTTGATCTTGTGCTCACCCAGAATCGTGCCTACACGGCCAATAACACCCGGTACGTCTCGGTTCCGCATGTAGATCAGATTGCGTTCCAGCGGAGCTTCTACGTCAATGTCATCAATGGCGAGGATTCTGGGAGCATGTCCATGCAGAACTGCCCCCTTAGCTAGGTGCTCCTGGCTGCTGGTTTTCAGAAAAATCGATACCACGCTGCCCGCGCCGCCCATGCTGCTCTTTGCCTTGCGCGCCTCATGTACGCGCAGCCCCCGCGAGTCGGCGATGGCGGCGGCGTTCACCAGGTTTGCCTTCTCCTCCAGCGCCTGATTGAGAATTCCTTTGATGGCGGCGTTCCGCACCAGTTCGGTTTTCCACTCAGCAATATGACCGCTGTATCGAATGGTGATTTCCTCTACGCTGCCATCGGAAGCCTGCGCGAGGAAAGAACCTAAGCGTTCGGCGAGCACGATGTACGGTTCCATCTTGGCGTACTCATCGTGTGAAACCGACGGGACGTTGACTGCATTCTGGAACACTCCATGCTTCAGGTACTCCTTCACTTGCAACGCGATCTGGTATCCGACGGCCTCCTGTGCCTCGTGGGTAGAACCGCCGATGTGGGGCGTCAGAATCACGTTGTCCAGCGCAAGCAGCGGTGAATTCCTCGGAGGCTCCTCGGTGAAGACATCTATCGCCGCCCCAGCTACAGGCCCGTGTTTGAGCGCGCCCGCAAGGTCCGCTTCGTTGACCAGTTCCCCGCGTGCACAGTTGACCAGCCGCGCTCCTTTCTTCATCTTCTTCAGCGACCCGGCATTGATCATGCCCATGGTCTGTGGAGTAAGCCCGACGTGTAGCGTGAGGTAATCGGCGGCCGCATAGACCTCGTCGAGGGTCGTCATGTGTATACCGCATTCCTTGGCGACACCGGTCGACACAAAGGGATCGTGTGCGATGACCTCCATCCCGAAGCTACGCGCCCGCTTTGCCACCTCCATGCCAATCCGGCCCAGGCCCACGATGCCCAGCGTCTTGGCGCGTAACTCAGTACCCTGCAGCGATTTCTTCTCCCACTTCCCGGAGTGCGTTAACTCATTGGCCCGGCAGACGTGGCGGGCCATGGCCAGCATCAGCGCCAGCGTGTGCTCGGCGACGGCCACCGCGTTCGCCCCGGGCGTGTTCATGACCGCGATGCCCTTGCGGGTGGCAGCATCGAGATCAATGTTGTCTACGCCAACGCCGGCACGCCCAATCACCCGTAACTTATTGGCGTGCTCGAGCAGCCGCGCGTCAACCTGCACCGCCGAGCGCACAATCAACGCGTCCGCTGATTCAAGTTGCGACGTTAGCTTTCCGTCCAGCTGATCCGCCGTGACCACCGTCCAGCGGGGTTGCTTGAGTAATGCCACCGCCGAGGAGGAAATCTTTTCTGCGACGACAATTTTCATGGCTTCTTGGTATCTGCGCGCCCTGCTCCGATTGTAAACGCGGGACAGGAGTTTGCGGTGTGATAGCAATCGCGCTACGAGGACGGCGTCCTCGCCCCGTCCAGTCGGCCGGAAATGGCCGAAGTTTTACAAGAGAATGACATCCTGGTGACACTCGCGTTCGAGGTGCGGGTTAGCCTGGCTTCTGATCCGGAAGATCCTGGTCCGGAAGATCTTGGCAGGTGGAAAATGCGACTTACCGCTCTTTGGTTTGTGCCACTCCTAATGGTTGGGTGTGGTTACGGGTCCAAGAATTACAACCCCGGCATGACGGGCGGAGCAACTGCGCCCACGATCGCGACACTGTCGCCCAGCAGCGCCATGCACGGGGGCTCCGGTTTTACTTTGACAATCAACGGCGGCAACTTCGGCACCGATGCAGCGGTCTACTGGAATGGAGCGGCCCAGGGAACTATGTACGTGACGGGAAACCAAGTCACGGCAGCCATAACGGCCACCGACATTATGAACGCCGGGACGGTTCCGGTTTACGTTCGCAGCGGCGGACAAAATTCCACTCCGGTTAATTTTGACGTGCAGTAAAGCCAGCGGGCTCGGCCTCCATCACACCCTTCTCTCTCCGTGATCGCAGGCCGAGCCCGCCCGGGTGCATCTTCTATACCACCGCCGGGACCGTCTCACGGTTCGCCTGGCACGCGTAGACTTCCTGAGCGGCCCGTAAGCCGGTTCCGTATTGGATTGGGCGCCCGCCAATTTTTGCCAGCACGTGTTCCAGGGCCGCCACAATACCGATGGTGTCGACATAATCGTAGTAGCCCAAGTGTGCGATGCGAAACAGCTTGCCCTTCATCTCGCCCTGACCGTTGGCCACCACTGCGGCAAAAGATTCGCGGAATTCTTTGACGATCGCGCCCGAATCAATTCCTGGGGGAGCCGAAATCGCGGTAAGTGCCGCGGCAGGGCACGACGGCGAAAACAGCTTGAGCCCCAGCGCCTGAACTGCCGCGCGTGTCATTTCAGCACAGAGTTCCGCGCCCGCAATGAGCACCCCTCGTCCAGTCACAAGGTCCCCCTCCCCCAGCTGCCGTATGTAATCCAGAGACGCAGACAGCGCCCCAATCAGCGAGGTGGCCGGAGTAAATGCGGACTCGCCCCTGGCTGCGGCTTTCCGTTCCTTGCGAAGATCGAAGTAATAACGCGGCGACTGGGTGGATTCCATCCTTTGCCATGCACGCTCGCTCACCGCAAGGTAGGCCAGCCCCGGCGGGATCATCAAAGCTTTCTGCGAGCCGCCGATGATCAAATCGATTCCCCAACCATCAATATCGAAATGCGTGGTTCCCAGGCCGGTAATGGCATCAACCACCAGCAACGTGTTGTCGCCGTTTGCACGCACCAGCTTCACGATGCCTTGTACGTCGTGGCGAGCACCGGTTGAGCTCTCAGTGGCCTGCAAGTAAACGCAGCGCACATCCGAGGTCAGTCGCTTGCGAATTTCATCCAGCCGGAAGGTCTCGCCGTAAGGCACGGTTACCAACTCGATCGCACAGCCGTAAGCCTGGGCCAGATCCCGCCAGCGCTCACCGAACTTGCCGGCAGTCAGCACGAGAACCTTATCGCCAGGGGAAGTGAGATTCGAAACCGAAGCTTCCATGGCACCGGTTCCCGAGGACGCAAGTACGAGCACGTCATTCTTGGTTCCGACGAACTGTTTCAAATCGGCCAGCGCCCGCATGTACAGCGTGCGAAAGTCTGCGGTTCGATGATGCAGGCTGAAGGAAGCCATGGCCGCCTGGGCCGGAGGCAGCAGCGGTGTCGGCCCGGGGGTGAATAAACGATTCTTGCGCAGCATAATCAGTCCTGGTAATTGGAGATCAAAGCTAGTTTAAGCCAGCCAGCGCTATCCTGTACGGCAACTGAAGGAAATGGCCACCGATTAGCACGGATTCGACGGAGCCGATCCGTGGGATCCGGGGCCCGGGTTCTTCCGCTGAGGGTGCCGAGAAAAGCAGATTCCTCGCTTCGCTCGCAACGATAAGCGTCCACCATCAAGGACAACCCTGATAATGTGTCTCTGGACCGCTATAATTCCCGGCATGAGCATCTCGGAACAAATCCAGAAAGACATAACTCAGGCCATGAAGGCCCGCGACGAGCAGCGCCTCTCCGCGCTGCGCATGGTGAAGACTGCCCTCAAGCACCGCGAAGTGGAAAAGATGTCGCCGCTCGATGACAAGGAATCGCAGCAAGTCCTGAGCACGCTGATCAAGCAGCGCAAGGACTCCGTCGAGCAATTCCGTAAGGGCGGCCGGGAGGAGATGGCTGAGAAAGAAGAAGCCGAGATCGCCCTGATCGAGTCTTACCTCCCCCAGGCCGCCGGTCAAGAGGAAATCCTGGCCGGGGTGCGCGCTGTAATCTCGGAGATGGGTTCGCCCGCGATGAAGGACATGGGAACCGTAATGAAGAATGTGATGGCCCGTTTCCAAGGCGCGGGTGTCCGGGTGGACGGTAAAACTGTTAGCGAAGTCGTGAAAGGCGAATTGAGTAAGCCAAAATAGCCGAGGGCCGCTGTCCCTACCTGTCTATTTGCTTCTCTGCAACTCGCGGTAGGCCTCGCTCTTGGAGATCCCCAGTTGCTTGGCGACTTTCTTCAGGGCTGCTTTTTGGTCCACCTGCTCATCCGTCATGATCTGCTTCAGCCGCGCGCGGACCCCCGCTTTGGCCGCAGCCGTCTGGATCGAATCTTCCGACTTGCCGATCAGCAACGTGATTTCACCCTTAATTTCGCCGCGCTGCTTCAGTTTTTCAAGCAGTTCCCCAGCCCGGCCGCGCAGGAATTCTTCGTGGATCTTGGTCACTTCGCGCGCGATCACCACCTGCCGGTTTAGCCCGAGCACCTCGACGACATCCTCCATCGTCTCAATCAGCCGGTGTGGCGCCTCGTAGAAAACTTGGGTGCGAGGGGAGGCCAGAATGTTTTCCAGCAGCTCGCGTCGTTTCCCGTGCCTGGAAGGCAGAAATCCGCTGAAGCGGAAAGAATCGGTGGGCAAGCCACTGGCCACCAGCGCCGCCAAAAAGGCCGACGCACCGGGAATCGGCACAACCGGCACATGATGTCGGATGGCAAGCGTAATCAGGCGGAAGCCGGGATCGGAAATGCCGGGCATGCCGGCATCGGAAACCAGAGCAATGCTCGCCCCTCGTTCCACGTCGACGATCAACTCGGCGGCCCGGGTCATCTCGTTGTGCTGGTGGTAGCTGACCGTGCGTTTTTCGACGCCGTAATGACTGAGCAGCTTCTGCGTCTGGCGGGTATCCTCGCAGGCGATCAGGTCCACTTCCTTGAGCACACGCAGGGCCCGCAGCGTTATGTCTTCCAGGTTGCCTATCGGAGTGGCCACAAGATACAGTTTCGGGCCGGGCGCGCTCCCACTGCCGTTTGAGGGTTGATTAGCGGCATGGTTTGGAGACTTCATGCCCAAAGTCTATCACTGTCCTCGGCCGCGCAACCGTGATGCAAATTGACGGCGGCGAGCCGCCACCCTAGAATCTAAGTAGCCCTCCCCAGGCAGCGCGTCAGGGAGACCCATGCCGCTTTACGAATACGAGTGCAAAAAGTGCCACCATCGTTTTGAGCGAATCCAGAAGTTTTCTGATCCGCACGTGAAGAGTTGCCCCAACTGTGCCGGTCCGGTGCAGTTGGTCATTTCGGCTCCGGCCGTACAGTTCAAGGGCTCGGGTTGGTACGTCACTGACTACGCTAAGAAGTCCTCCGCACCGGCTTCTCCCACCAATGGCGGCTCGTCCGAAACAACCGAAAAGAAAGAAGAAGCCAAGCCTACAACTGAAGCCAAGAAAAGCGAAAAGAAGAAATAAAGCAACCGCTTAGCCGGTTTCCTCTGCCCCGGCAGTCTTCCGAAAGAGTTCCCCATCTGTAATTTCGGCGCGTTTTCCTGTTGTAACAACAAATTTTTGTCGTGCGCTCCGTAACTTTTTGAGCTTCTAACCGGATTAGCCAAGCAAGAAAGGCACCCGGGGTAAAGGTTTTGAAGGCTCTTGAGAACGAGACAGACGAGCGGCTCTTGATCGAAGCGGCACAGCAAGATCCGGCTCACTTTGCCGAGCTGTATGAGAATAATTTCGAGCGCGTCTACGCCTACATAGCGCACCGGGTACAAAACCGCGAGGAAGCTCAAGACCTGGCAGCGGAGGTTTTTCACCAGGCACTGGCGAGCATCACCTCTTCCAGCTCGTCGAGAGCCTCCCACCCGATCAACGGCACGTCATCATCCGGCGCTTTGTGGATCAAAGAAGCATTCAGGAAGTCGCGCAGGAGCTTAGGCGCAGCGAGGGAGCTGTGACGCAACTCCAACTTCGCGCCCTGCAAAGCCTCCGTGTGCGCATGACGGAGTAATCATGTCCAGCATCGCTCTTGCCGACCGACTCGATCAGGCCATCAAGGTGCTCATCGCAAGTTCCAATGGCGACCTTCCAACCACTAATCCCAAGATAAGCGGCTTGCGGCGAATTGCTGCCGAGCTTCGATCTCTTCCCAGCCCGGATTTCAAAGCGGATCTGAAGGCTCAGCTTTTGGAACACGCCCTCGGAGGACCATGTGGAGCGCCGTGCTTCCCCTCGAGCGGTGGTTCCAGGAACCGACCTTGCCCCCTGTTCTCAGGTGCCGGACGTTCCGGCTGCCCTGTCCAAGGCAGCAACCTGGTGCTTTCTTTCTTGGCGCACGCAGCTGGAGTCGCCTTTCTTCTCAGCTCGGGCTTATGGATGGCGCAACACAAACTCATACACCAGGAGATGGTGGTTTCGCTGGTGACCGACTCCCATCCGTATAGCCTGCCAGGGGCTCCAGCGCAGTCACACGGAGGTGGCGGCGGGGGCGACCGGGACAAGTTCCACGCCTCGCGGGGACATGCGCCACGTTTCGCGGCTGAACAGGCTCTGGCGGAGGAGTTGGAGGTGGAACGGGCTCAGGGGTTGGCCCGGGTTGGGGTGGCGGCATTGGCGGAGGCGTCTATCGAGTCGGCCGCGGGGTGAGCGCGCCGCGAGCAATTTACGAGCCTGATCCCGAATACTCCGAGGAGGCGCGCAAGGCAAAGTATCAGGGCAAGGTAATTTTATGGGTCGTAGTTGGGCCGGACGGCACACCCCACGATGTGAGGGTAGGACGCTCGCTGGGCATGGGTCTCGATGAGAAGGCGATCGAGGCGGTCCGGAAGTGGCGTTTTGAACCCGCCATGAAAGACGGCCATCCCGTCGCCGTACAGGTCAACGTGGAGGTAAGCTTCCGGCTGTACTAGTTTTCAGATGGGGGTCTCCTGCTGGTGTTGAGGGTAACCGCCTTCTCCAGAACGTGCACGGCGGCAACGTACATGACGAAGCACTCCCACGCAAAAGGCAGGAATCCGAGGTATCCCGGTGCGGGCATTTCAAAAATCTTCCAGCCCTGAGCCATCGGAAAGAGGTAGTGCCACTTTGCGGCAGCCCAATTATTCCAGAATTCCCACAGCCACCCGCAGACCCAGCCGGCAAGCAAGAGAGAATAGAAGCGGCCGCGGCGGCCGCTGGCAAGATCGCCGAGAAGCGATGGGAGGCCGCGATTGAAGTTAATAGGATCGAGAAGGAAGATGAAGCCGATCCACACCAGCACAAAGAGGTAAGCGGCCACGTACTGCGGAACCAGCAGCGGCACGCTAAGGCAGATCGCCCCAAAAAAGATCATCCCGCGCCGCACGGCCGGAGAGAACTCCACAGGTGCTGAGGGTTCGAACCATCCGAAGGCTTCAATCAAGTCCGCAGTCTCAAAGATTCCTGGCGTGATGGTCGCAAACGACCAGCCATAGCCCAGCAGAGCTCCTGCCCGGTTAACTGGAACTCCCACGTAAGTCCAGTTCGCCAGGCGCAGGTTGTAAGCTTCGAAAATCAACCACAGCGGAATGGAAAGCAGGGCGACACCCAGGAACGAAAGCGGTTCATCCTGCAGACGCGAGTGCCCTGTGACGGCCCGAACTGAGGCATCTGCCAGCAGGATGTAGGCGGTCCAGGCAATAGGTGTGAAATATGTAGCGACCGGGGGAACCCCGCGAAACATCAGGAGTTCCCCGGTTATTAGGACCGCCCCGCCGAGCCAGCCATAGACAGCCAACGGCGCCCGTCGATGCCGCTGGAACTCGGAGACCAGCACGCCCACATTCATTCCCGTGATCGTGATTCCCACCCCGACCATACTTGATGGTAACGCACCTGAATTCATTCGAGGGCCCTTGAATGATAGGGTAAGTACCCAGGAGGCGCGATGCTACTACAGCGCTGCTACAACCAGAGCGAAGATCAGTTCCCCCTACCGCCCCACATCCGGGAGCAGTATGGTCCTTTCGGCTTTCCCCAGCCTTGCGACGCGAGCAGGCCGTATATCAGCTCCAATTTCGTTATGGGCCTGGACGGCAGGGCGTCCTTCCGGGAATTGCCCGGCCAGGCCGGCGGCCGAGAAGTCTCGCGCAGCAAGGAAGACCGCTGGCTGATGGATTTCATTCGTGCCCATCACGATGCCCAAATCATGGGCGCCAGCACGCTTCGAGAAGAACTCGGCCGCGACAGCAAAGGCTGGGACTACGCCGTAGCGGATGAGGACTTGGGGCAATACCGGGAAAAAAAGCTGGGGCTGGATCGGACAAGAGTGATCATTGTGACGGGCTCGGGTGAGGTCGACCTCACGTTTCGTGTATTCAATTCCCCTCGCGTTGAACCGTGGATCGTGACCACCGCCGCCGGGGCGCAGACCTTGCAGACGCGCCTGAAGGCGCTCGGGAAAGGGGCGGACCTAAAAGTAGTTTCAGTCGGAGAGGGTTCCATCGTGGATCTCCCCGCCGCTATGCGCGTGCTTCGCCAGGAGCATGGGATTCGCACTTTGCTCTGCGAAGGCGGCCCGACTCTTTACGGGGAATTGCTGCACCTTCGGTTAATTGACGAAGACTTCCGCACCCTCTCTTTGCAGGTGCCGGGCAAGACGACCAAGCCGCCCATCGAACGTCCCACCACCTATGGTCACCTGAGCTATGTTCCTGAGACGGCCCCCTGGTTTCGCCTGATCAGCTTGCATTACGCGCTGCCGTATCACGCGTTTTTGCGGGTGCGGTATGAAGGGCCAAGGAAATTTGACAGTTGAATGGACCTGTCATCCAATCAAGATCACGAGTCTTGTGACTTTTTTGATTTAAGCGGTTTTTCCGGTAGGTAAGCGGCTTGTTTTCAGCATCACGAGCGAACGAAAAAGTCACAAACGCTTGATGAGGGGCGGGAACTACTCTTTCTTGACGTACTGCACAATCTCGAACGCATTCCCCTCGCTGTCCTTGGCCATCATGACCCAGCCGTACCGCTCTTGGGACAGACCCTTCCAGAACTTCACTCCTCTCCGCCGCAGCGTTTGCTGATCTCGTTTGGCATTCTTCGTCGGTAGCGTAAAGCTCGGCCCACTAGCGTGAACTTCGTCGCGTTTCTCCAGCGCCAGGACCGCGCCCTGGGTTTTGAATTCGCTGTAGGTGGGAGTCTGAAACTTGAGCGGTAATCCCAACTTCGAACGATAAAAGTCCACCGCCCGCTCCATGTCGGCGACGCCGACAATAACAACCGCGATTTTCTTCTCCATAGATGCCGCAAATCATAGCGCAGCTCTGGGGTGATGACGATCGTCCACGCGACAAAAAGGCCCCGACCGAAGTCGGAGCCCTTTGCCTTCATTGGCCGGCTTGCCGGGATGAAACTTATTTTGCCGAAACCGCAGCTTCGGTCATCAGCGAAGCAATCTTCTCGATGAGCACGTCCATGCTTTGCCCAGTATCAGTGTTGGCGTCGACGCACGGGTGGCGTCCGCCATCGGCATGCATAACCAGCACGCGCGTGCCCTCGTGTGCCTTCTTCACCATGTAGGGCAGGTGATGACGATCATTTCGGCTCAGCGTCGGCCCGAGCACGACCAGATCAAAAGCATCTCGACGCATGGCGTCTTCCACGCCCTTGCGTCCCACTGCGGTGTCCACGTGATGACCGGCTGTTTGCATTTCGGCGGCTTGCGAGGCCAGCACTTCGGCGTCCCCCTCGCTGTAGAGGATCTTGAGTGTGAAAGCGGATTTCGACATTCGCGGAGCGTAACAACCCACCCTCAGCCTGAGTAGGTCACCGAAGATCTAGTACCGGCGCGAAGACTCTGCCTTACGGAGCAAGCTCGAAGCGATCGCGTCACGAACTCCTGGACGGTCAGACTCCGTCGGTTACTCTGTCGTTACTACCGTGCCATGACTTTCGTAACTCGCGTCCAGACCCGCATAACAACTAGTCTCTGCCGCGGGGGTTTTTGCCCAGCTATGACGAACAAAATCACTAATTCGCTGATAGCCCTGACCGTGGGGGGACTGATGTTGGCCGGTTCCGCCGCTGCTCAAACCGCAACCTCAGGCGCAGGACCGGGTGTGGTTGATCCCGGCCATCCGCGCGTGAATCAAGTGAACCGTCGCAAAGCGCGCCAGCAGAAGCGCATTGCGAAAGGCGTAAAAAATGGCTCCCTGAGCCCGAAGGAGACCGCCCACCTGGAGAAGCGCGAAGCCAGCGTGCAGCGGCAGGAGCAGCGCGACATGGCAAAGCACAACGGCCATCTCACCAAGGCCGAACAGCGCCAGCTCAATCGCCGCCAAAACCGGATCAGCCGGAGCATCTACCGAGACAAGCACAACAATAAGTAATCTGCCCTGGCGATTCGGAATCTCGGGATACAGCCGCAGGCATGCTGCGGCTTTTATTTTGTTACTTATACTGTGCCTTTAGCGCGTAACAGCTCTGCCACGTCGCCGATCTTCTCGCCCAGCAGATTCAGCTTACGCGCCAAGCCCTGGATCTCCGCTTCCGCACGTCGATTAACATCGAAATCGAGCTCGCTGCGCAGCCGATCCTTGGTGTCCTGCCGGTTCTGGCTCATCATGATGATGGGCGCCTGAATGGCGGCCAGCATGGAAAGAAACAGGTTCAGCAGGATGTAAGGGTAAGGATCCCAGCCGCGCGGGCCTAGGGACGCATTTACGGCCACGTAGATCGCCAACACCATGCAGAAAGTAGTGATGAAAATCCAGGACCCGCCGAATCGTGCCACGGCATCCGCAATGCGCTCGCCGGGGCTAGCTTCCTGCTCGATCACCTCGTTAGGATTGCGGTTGGCGCGAAGACGCACCAGCCGCTGCGCAGAGTGGAACTGCTTTCCCAAAACCGCCAGCATATCCATACCCGCCATCGGCTTGCGTTGCAGCAGAACGGATATGTCGTGCCGGTCCACTTCCACACAGACAGTTTGCTCCAGAGCGATGGCCTCAGTTTGATGCGGAGTTTGATCCAGCATCGAGGCGAAGCCGAAAAACTCGCCATGACTCGGTTCGTCGACGACCACTTCCTGCTGGTCTTCATCCACAGTGGTCACCCGCACTCTGCCTGACACCATGACATAAGCTCGTCCGCCGGCGTCGCCCGCCTTATAGATGCGCTGCCGGGGAGCGAACTGCTTTACTTCCACCTGCCCGGCCAAAACAGCCGTCTCCTCTTCGTCCAGCAACGAAAAAAGTGGGACATGCTTTAACACTTCGGGGTTGCAGGCCATCGCTCACCTCGTGCAATCGTGATTGCTGAGAGGTATTTTATCGATGGCTGGCGAGAAAGAATTTCACCGGGCGGCTCGCCTGCCTAGCCCAGTTCACTGCATCAGATTTTTTAGTGCGGCGCGAGCCACGGGAAGCTGCCGCAGGCGGGTGTGCGAACCCTCGAAGTGAGAGAGAAATTCCTCATCCTCATTGATAGCCTGGTCCCGCTTGCCACTGTTCGTATAACTGGCTCAGCGAAATGGTCTCAGCGCTAAGGTCCATGATACCCGTGTGACGCGGGCGCCCCGCCCGCGAGCAATTAATCCCCTGCTGTATTGCTTTAACTAGTCGAACTGCTTCTTGAACTCCGCGAACTGCTGTTGCAGCTGCCCGACTTCATCGCGGAGGCTGGCAACTTCCTGCTCCAGTTGCGCAATTCGATAGCTGTCGCCTGAGACCACCGCGCTGATAGGAGGCGCTGCTTCCCAGGTTTCCGCCTCTTTCGACAGCAGTTGTGCGAAACGTGCTTCTTTGGTGCCGGGCTGCCGGGCAAGCATTTTGACTAAGGGCGGCTCGCGCTCTATTAGGCGTTGCAAGGTTGAGGTGACCTCGTCCAAGGCCTCAAATCGATACATGCGCTCGGTACGCCCGCGCAACTCACCAGCAGTTTGCGGACCACGGAGCAGCAACACGCACATGACCGCGATCTCACGCCGGTCGAAGTTGAAGGCTTCCTGCAAACGATGTTCGTACTTGGTGACCCGGCTGTCGGCGCCGCCGGCGGGACCGGCTAGCCGCTTCTCCTGTAGTGAGTGCAACGCCTGCCGTACGGCATCTTCGTCCAGATTCATGACGGGATCGCGGTTGTTCTTCTGGTTGCAAGCATTGACCAGCGCGTTCAGAGACAGCGGGTAGTAATCCGGAGTGGTAATGTCCTTTTCAATTAATGAGCCCAATACCCGGGTTTGAACCGCGTTCAAAATGAAATTCACGCTGCAAATGCCTCCCGGAGGTGGAAGGCGATTGTACTAAACAGCGGGGACGTGGGGCGCACCCGCGGACAGGGGTGTCCGCGCCACACCGAAGTAGGAAAGGCCACGCCCGTGCCACGTGGCCTCATCCCTAGTTTTCGGCGACTACTTTACAGCGGGGGCCTCCGTCGACTGAACCGTCGGTCCGGCCGCCACTTGCGGCTCGGCCATTGGCTTCACTTTCACGGTGACCAGGATCTTCTCCAGCTTGCCGAACACTTCGTTGCGATCCACCGGCTTGCTTTGATCGTCAACCTTGTCGCCGGATGTCCCAACTGCCATCGCGAATTCATAGCACGCTCCGTTTTCGAAGACGTGATAGTACTTCGCGTCGGCTGACTTCATCGGACCGAAGTCTTCCACTTGGTTGAACTCGGTTTCACCGACTTTAACTTGCGAGGGCGATCCCGGCTCGCTGTCGGGATGCTCGCTCTTCGGAAACGCGAAGTGCGTGCATTGGTCGGCACTCAGGCTCTTGTGCACGCTGAGGTTGAACAGCGCAGAGCTGAAATCGGTTCCGGGATACGAATTGCCGGGCATCTCGACGGTCGCCAACGCGATGCCGCCCGGCTGAACGAAATTCATCGCAACAGAAGATTTCGCATCCAGCTTGTCGCCCGTCTTCAGCGAGTATTTCCTCGGATAGCGGAAGGAAACGCCGTAGGTCTTATCAGTGTAAGTGACCGTCGATGGCCGCTTTTTCCCAATCTTCTTCGGTGCAGCAGGCCGGCTCGCCACCGGTGCCGTCGGCAACGAAACGCTGATGGCCGGCACCTGCGGCGAGGAGTTTTGGAGATTCTGGTTTCCGGAATCGGCCACCGCCGGCTTGCTCGTCCCTTTCGAGCAGCCATTGGCTCCCAACAGGAAGATTCCGATTGTGGAAGCAAGCATGAGCGAGCCGATGGTGATGATTGTGCGGCTGGACTTAAGCCCTTTGTGCCGAGCAGCATCCAACGTCTTCGGTTCGGTTTTTGCCTGCAAGTTGAGTTGCGTAAACTGTGCCATATTGGCCTCCCGTCCTGGTTTCCCCAGTTACCAGAGCACCTGGCAGGAAGCGGACCATTTTAGAAAGTTGCTGATTAGGCGTGGTTTACGGGAAAAGCCGAGAAGAGAAATCGTGGTTGCCAATGGACGTCGTGGCTTGCCAGACACATCCGAGAGACGCACAAGCAGCACGACAGTAATGCGGCTAGCAGCCGGGCTGCAGGGTAGCACGACATCGTTGCGCGCGTTGCGCTGCGACGAGGTCTTCCTAATGCGGTTCAGATACCGGTTGACCATCATGCTTGTGGGCCTGCTGGCATCGAGCGGGTGGACGAGCGATGCGCAGTCCCTCGGCGACCTGGCCCGTCAGCAGCGCCAGAAGCAGCAGCCCAAGCAAGCGCATCCTAAGGTCATCACCAACGAGGATCTTCCGAAACACCCGGATTCGAGTCCTCCCACCGACGACAGCCCTTCCCAGCCGACCAAGAAATCGGAAGCAAGTTAAAAGTTAAGTTCTTCACCGCTTGCCGCCGGCAAAACAAACATGCTAGGCGAGAAATGGAAGGCGCAGATTCAGGAACCGAAGAATGTGGTGGAGGAAGTACAGAGGCGCGCGCGGATGCACTGGCCGGTTCCATCCATTTCGTCGACCCGAATGCGTATGGGAATGGTTGGGAGTACAACCAGCATCAGTTGCGAAGAAGGCAATACCTCGATCAGCTAAAAAAGCAGCTTGCCGAGCAAAAGAAGAAGCTCGAGAACATCTAGGAAGCTGCCCGCCGCCAGGGGTTCGGCAATTCCGGGTACGATTCGTAAACACTGCTTAGCGTTCTGCGCGGCCTTCTCGCTAGCTTTGCGGCCACGTCTTTGGTTTTCTGTGCGCCGTTGCTGATGGTCGCTAATAATAGGGTTGTGCACACAAACCCTGGATATCGCGGTCGTCTGGCTCCTTCGCCGACCGGTCTGCTTCACATCGGCCATGCTCGAACCTTCTGGATTGCCGCCTGGCGAGCCGAACAAAATGCAGGCACGCTGATCCTGCGCAACGAAGACCTCGACCCGCAACGCTCGCGTCCTGAATTCGCTCAAGCCATGCTGGACGATCTGGGCTGGCTGGGTCTTCGCTGGAGTGAAGGTCCGGACTGCGGTGGCCCGTGCGCTCCGTACTCACAAAGCGAGCGACGCGGCCGTTACCTGGCGGCATGGCGCAACCTACGGGACGGCGGCTTCATCTATCCGTGCTCCTGCTCCCGCAAAGACCTGGAGCAGGCAGCCACTGCTCCAAATGATGCCGAGGATGAGCCGATTTATCCTGGGCGCTGCCGCTCACGCGATGATGCGGCACAATTCCAAAGTCCTGCCGGGGTGAATTGGCGTTTTCGCGTGCCAGACCGCGAGCAAGTGCGCTTCGCCGACGTACACCTTGGAGTTCAAACTTTCGCGGCCGGGCGAGATTTTGGCGACTTCATTGTTTGGCGCCGCGATGATGTACCTGCGTATCAACTCGCCGTTGTTGTGGATGATGCTGAAATGCACATCACGGAAGTCGTGCGCGGTGCCGACCTGCTGAAATCGACAGCCCGGCAAATTTTGCTTTGGCGGGCGCTCGAGTTGGTCGCGCCCGCCTATTACCATTGCGATCTGGTGCGCGACGAAGCCGGCCTTCGCCTTGCCAAGCGCCGTGATTCGCTTAGCATTCGCCATCTGCGGGAAAGGGGCCTGTCCCCTGACGATATTTGGAACAAAGCAGGACTGGGTGAAATCTCGCGTCCATCTTCGTAGATGCTCATTTATAATGATTGCAAGTCGCGTCAACTGATTTTCAACCGTGGAAACCGCGAGTTTCTCCTAATCATCCAAGCACATTCATGACACGAATTCTGGCTATCCTGTTTTCCGCAACAACCGTCGTGCTTGCAACTGCGCTGGGAGCAACGTGGTGGTTCGCCTATCAGCTCATGCAGTCGACCAATCCGCCTCCACCTGAGCCGCTGCCTGTGCTGCTGCCGAGTCCGCAAGTGTCGCCCCTGCAAGTTCGCTACCAAGTCGACCTGCCGGGTCGTGGTGAAATCTTCCCTGCTCTAGCTTCCAGCAACGCCAGGGATTACTGGCCGGTTGCTGTACTGACGATTTCGAACGCCTCCGATGGTCCAGTCCTGCAGACCATTTCCGCGGAGATTCCGGAATGGAGCCGACGCTCGACCACGAGCTTGATCGTGGGTCCTCGGGAAACACGAGTGGTGCACATCAATCCGGAACTGTTGCCCCAGGCTTACCAGAACACGGAAATCCGGCGTGCTCTGCTCGAGTTGCGCGCCAGTGCTCCCGGCAAACAGCCGGGATTCGACCAGGCTCGCCCCGTGTTCCTCCACGCGGTTTCCGACCTGTACTGGGGGAATAAATTTGCCAATGCCCAATTCATTGCGCGTTGGGTTACGCCCCATGATCTGGCCGTAATTCGCTTGGTGTCCTCGGCCAGAAATTACGTCCCGGCTGGGCGCCTTGCGGGATACGGCTTGGCGGGCAATACTCCCGAACGCGTGTCGGCGCAGGTCCGCGACGAAGCACGCGCCGTCTTCGAAGCGATGCGCCACCTAGGCATCAGCTACGTCGACAGTCTGTTCACCTTTGGCAACTTCAGTGGCGAAGCGCAACGTGTGCGACTGCCGCGCGAGACGCTCAATCAGAGCAGCGCCAATTGTGTGGACGTCTCGGTGGCATTCGCCTCCGCCATGGAAAACCTGGGCATGGACCCGGTGATTGTGATTGTGCCTGGCCACGCGTTTGCGGGAGTGCGTTTGGCACGCGATGCGCGCGAGACCCTCTATCTGGACCTGACCGTGCTGCCGGAGGGCAGTTTCCAGCGGGCCATCTCGCGCGCAGGATACTGGCTGAAGAAAACACCTGCCAACCAGCAACTGGTCATTGATATCTCTGCTGCGCGTGCGCTGGGCATCTACCCCATACCGCTGCCGCTGCAGGCAAAATCCGCGAGACCGGCTGCGCCACAGCACGAGGCGAGCAAAACCACTTAGCTTCGGGTGGGCCATAGGGGTGAGCTGGCGAAATTGCCGATGTCAAGCGCGGCGAAGGAACAAGCGCTGGTTTCATAAATCATCTTCGGGGATAAAGCCTGGGTGGCTTAAGAATGCAGCCGGTGCTGATGCTGTCTGTGGGTTCAAACCAGAAGCCCCCGCCATTTTTGATTTCTGAAACGCAATACGAATCTGTCTCGGGTACAGAGCTGTACTCGAGAGGGTAAAGCGGAGGCCTTTGGCCCCGCCTTACTCCCCCCTTAAGGAACCGGCTCTTGTCGCTGAGGTGACTGGGTAGAGCCGGATACAATTTATGAAACCAGCGCTATGCATTCGTCGCATCCCGGTCATATATGCATGGACATGCAGGGATTCTTCGATTCGCTTGCTGATGACAAAGACCACTAACCTCAATGGAATCAATACGCGCCTAGAACCTGGTCATTCTAGTCCTAAGCCGGCCCTCGCGGGGTTAGTTGCGCAGAATCACTAGGCCCTCATTGCATTCTACGGCATGTCGCTGTCCTATCAGTTCTCCTGATTACCCCAAACCACCCGGCTGCGTGGTGAAGAAGATTTGTTCTTCCAGGATGGGGAGGGTGATTGTTTCGGCCTTCCTGCGATAGTCCAGCGCGCCGCCGCGATTTCTCATGCGATATCTTTTGCCCATCACGAAAATCCCGCAGCGCTCCTCACAGCGCACGACATATCTGTGATTCGCCTGCTGCAGAACCATGGTAGGACTGTGAACCTGGAGGGCCAGAAACTCCGGTTGCAGTAACAGCAACAAGTCACTGGAGTGAGCTAGCAGCAGCTCCACGCCTACGGCGGCGAGCAGAACGATTGTGGCCCAGCGCGCGATCCGTCTCATCTCCCAGGCTCTATCCTGGCGCAAGGTTAGCAGTAAACCTCAGCCCTATGCCAACATCAAAATCAGGACACGCATTTTCGTACCGCGCAGGAGGGACACATGGCAAGCAATCCGTAACTTTCAGAGCAGAAAAGACCCGGGCGGGGCCCACAGGTGGCGCCCAGGATTCAGGTGACCTAGAAAGAAGCCATTTCGTGGCCGGTGATTGCGCTCATCATTGCTGCCGCGATGCTGGTTGCGGTAATCGCGTGGCTGCCGCGTACGCCGAAAGCGCGGCCCGGTCCAACTGCCGCGCAGATTCCGGTACAACCCAGGCTCGCTCAGATACAGCTATCGCATTTCAAAAGCAGCGCCAGTCGGCAACGCGTGCTACGTGGGTGCCCTGCTGTTCAACAACGGCCACACTGAACTCACCGGTGCACAGGTACAGGGTCGTTTTCCGGGAGCCAACGGCCCAACCGTCCAGGTGCAGAGCCGGCGCTGGGGCGAGGCAGCTCGCCGCAATGATGCAAATACGCATAGGTGCAGCAGCCGATCAAGCCTCACCAGTCGCGGCCGATTCGAATCTACTTCGACCAGATTCCTGCCCTCTGGCACAAGCAAATGCCGGAAATCACAGTTACTAGCGCGACTGCGACCAAGCCATGAGGCGAGCAGAATAGCGAGACTATCCGCGTATGCCGCCGCCAGCTCGGCAAATTAGGAACAGACACATGATTTGCCGCGGGCCCTGATACGAACGACATTTCCACTACCGTGTGACGCGTGCCTTGATCGGTGTCTGTCCTTTTGTCAACGCTCTGGGCCACCAAGTTTGTCCCGAATTCACCGTGATCGGACATGAACAATCGATTGCCCAGCGGTCCGACATTGTTATGGCAGGTGGCAGGGTTGCTGCAATAATGATGCAATGGATCTTGCTTTCCTCGAAGAACGTTGGCTTCCGAAGTCTGTGCTTTGTCTGCGCGGGTACACCAGCCACAAATTCCTGCATGACCTGCTGGCCGGAGTAACGGTTGGGCTGGTCGCCCTGCCGCTGGCCATGGCCTTTTCGATTGCCTCGGGCCTCACGCCGCAAGCCGGAATCTACTGTGCGATGGTTACCGGCTTTCTTGTCTCTCTGCTGGGCGGCTCGAAGACTCAGATCGGCGGGCCAACTGGCGCTTTCGTCGTGGTGGTGGCTGGAATTGTTGCCGTGCATGGCGTGGATGGCCTGTTCATGTGTACGGTCATGGCGGGCGTACTCCTGACGATCATGGGAGCAGCCGGCATGGGCACGGCGGTGAAATTCATTCCACGGCCTATCGTCATTGGGTTCACTAACGGCATCGCCATTCTCATCGCCAGCACCCAGATCAAAGATTTCTTGGGATTGCAGATGGACAAAGTCCCCGGGGAGTTCTGGCATCGCATGGAAGCCCTGTCCGGCCACTTGCGCACGCTGTCGCCTGAGGCAACTGTTCTCGCGGCGGCAACGATTGTCATCATGGTGTTGTGCCGCTTGATCTCTGCGCGTATTCCAGGACCCATCGTGGTGCTGGTGCTGGGAACGGCAGGCGTCATGTTGCTCAAGCTGCCGGTCGAGACCATAGGATCGCGCTTTGGGGGCATTCCCAGCGGCTTGCCACATCTTGAAATCCCGAAATTTCGCCCGGAGTTGATCCATGGCCTGCTCGGCCCGGCCTTCACGGTCGCCATGCTGGGGGCGATCGAGTCGCTGATGTCAGCCGTGGTCTCCGACCGCATGAGCAAAGACCGCCACAATCCCAATGTGGAGCTGATCGGTCAGGGCTTGGCGAACATCGCTTCGCCGATGTTCGGGGGCTTGCCCGCTACTGGCGCAATCGCCCGCACCGCCACCAGCATTCGCTCAGGGGCGCAGACGCCGATCGCGGGTATGATCCATTCCGCGACGCTGCTTTGCGTGCTGTTGTTTGCAGCGCCGCTGGCGCGGTTTGTCCCCATGTGCGTGCTGGCGGGAATCCTGATGGTGGTCTCTTACCACATGGGCGAGTGGCGCGAAATCCCGCAACTGGTGAAACTGACGAAGACCGATGTCAGTGTCTGGCTGGTGACTTTTGCGCTCACCGTGTTTGCCGACCTCACTGTAGCGGTCGAAGCCGGTATGATCCTGGCAGCGCTGCTGTTCATCAGTCGCGTGGCGAACACCACCACGGTCTCGCAAGTCACCGATGATTACATTGAAGACGGGCGCGTGCACATCCTGCAGGACAAGGACATCCCGTATTACGCGACCATCTTCCGCATTCATGGGCCCTTTCTTTTTGGCGCGACCGACAAGATTTCCATCGTGACCGAGAACATCCACCAGCTGCCGCCAGTAGTGATTCTTCGCTTAAGAAATATGACCGCTCTCGATGCCACCGGCCTGTTCGCGCTGGAAGAACTGGCCAAACAACTGCATGCCTCGAAGCGTACGCTGATCTTGTGCGGCGTTCGCGAACAGCCTTCCCGGCTCATACATCAAGAAGAATTCGAGGAACTGATTGGGCGCAAGAACATCTGCGAGAATGTACAGGCCGCCCTCGACCGCGCCGAGGAAGTCTACGAGAAACTGGAGGCCAAAAAAGCGGCCAGCGGAAAGTAGATTGCATTCAAGCCATTGCAGGGAAGAAGCCCCGTTTAGAGGCGGATGGCATGAAAAACCAAGTTTGCTGCTGTTCGTGACAGCATTGGCTGTCCTTCCTGTGGGGTTGATCGCACGCGCCGGCAGCCAGCCCCGACACCTTGTCGGGCCAAAATCAACCCATATGTAAACCCCTACGTGGAGGACAAGAACTTCAGCGGCTCGATTCTGATTGCCAAGGCAGGGAAGGTTCTCTTCAGCAAAAGCTACGGCATGGCCAACTATGAACTGGCTGTGCCGAACCGTCGCCCGGACCTGTTGCCGAGCTATGCAGGGTGATACCGGTTCGGGCCAGAGTTTGCGTACAACCCTGGCGCCAATGTCGGCGTGGAGATGACTGACGAGGGGCTCCGGCTGGTTTCGGGCAACAGCGTGAGCTACCTGCTTCCGATCCCGGAAAACAAGTTTGTGGATCACTTGTTCGGAGGAACCGTTGCTTTCAACGAGCAAGATGGGTATCTGAGCTGGGTTTTGGAAGAAGCTTCGTCGCAAAGAAACCTGAAGTGAACGTTGGCGGCCCGACGCCGGAGTCGGATCCCACGCTCGTTGTACACTCTCTCCATGCCGCAGGAACGTCCGGGTCTCTTCCCCGTCCACAGCAACGTTCCCGATTCTTATCTGGTCGCCTACATTGATGGCGGAGCACGGGGGAATCCCGGACCTGCCGGGTACGGGGCTGTTATTAAAGATCAATCCGGCAGCAAGGTTGCCGCGCTAAGCAAATATCTTGGCCGGCAAACCAACAACTCTGCCGAGTACAACGGCTTATTGGCCGCTTTGGAGTACGCGCTTCAAAATGGCCGCAAGGCACTGAAGGTCATCAGCGATTCCGAGCTACTGGTAAAGCAGATTCGCGGGCAGTACAAGGTGAACAGTCCAGCTTTGCAGCAGCTTCATCGGCGGGCACAGGAGCTGATCCGGCAGTTGGACTGGTTTTCCATCCAGCACGTTTTGCGGGCCCAGAATCGTGAGGCGGACGAGTTAGCAAATCTTGCGATGGACGAAGGAATGGGCCGCGCCCGTGCCGGCACGGGCCCCCCATCGCTTGGCTCGGGGCAGCCCCTCGCCCGTGCCGGCGGCGAGGAATTTGACGGGATCGTGCGAAATGGCGTCATCGAACTCTCCGACGGTGAATTGCCCGAAGGCACTCGCGTCCAAGTGCGGATCAAACGCTAAGGCAACCGAACTGGCTCGCGACGGCAAGCGACCTTGTAGTGGTCACACGTTATTGTTACTGACTATCAGCACCGGCTCACACTCCGTTCTCCTGAGCCGCTGTTATCCTGCTCATCGCTGTGCTGCCGACGTGTGATCGTGCACTATTTTCCAGCCATCCGCGAACCTGCGGAAAATCAGCGTGAACAATCCGTGCGGCGTCTTTCCATCCGGCATGGTGAGCTTCCATCCGCCTCGCACAAAAGCGGCATCCGCGCTAAGCCCCTCAATCTGAAGATCGGAAAATTCCAGTTTGCCCATCTCGCGGCCTTCACCCTGGTAGCGCTTACGATAGCGGTCTAACGTCGCCTCCCAGCCCTTGGCCAGGTTGTCGCCGGCGAAGAATGTCAGCTGTGGCGAGTTCCAGTAGCCGGTCATGAAACCCTCCAGGTCGTGACGATTCCAGGCCTGAACCTGGTTTTTCAGCACCTGCTCAACGGCGGCCCTCTCCGCCCCTTGGGCAAGGGCCGGGGAAGCAGTCGATAACAGAACGATGAATGCGAGGGTTGCGCGCATGTGCGCCTCCAGGGCGCAACAGTGTCGCACAGGAGGCAGGTTCTTAACAGGTTCCGAGAACGAGATTCGTGGCTCCGCGAGGAATAACAAGAGCCCAATGAAGCCACGGATTGACACGGATTCGACGCCCCAGATCCGTGAGATGCGTGGCCGTGTTTTCTTGTCTTACACTGAGCAAATGCCGGGACCCTTTGCGGCTAGAGGCCCGCTCACGATGCAGTTGTGAGGCAGAGTTTGCCTGAGACCTGATACTCGAGATCTGGGATCGAAAAAAACAGGTCCTTCGACTCGCGCACCGAGCGGATTGCTCGGGATGGCAAGGTTTTGCAGGGGAGTTACACGCGGCTCTTTTTGGCTGCCTTCACTCTGGCGACCCCGGCTATTTCCCAAGGCCGTTTTGTCCGTTCGGGCTCGGGTTTATCGCGGTCTTCGACGCGGTCGTACTGGTAGGCCTCGCTGACGGTTCCCAGCGACTCGTTGTAGAGGCTCGGCAGGCCCAGGGCTTCCTTCATTTCTTCGGTGAACTGGTGCAGCGCTTTGAGGTGGTCAACAGTGGCCGCGATTTCCGTCTTGGAGGTCTTAAGTACCTGCTGGTATCCCTTGTTCACGAGCTTGGAGATCTCGCTTCCAACCAGGTAGCCGGGATAGGCAAAGATCTTAACACCCTCGCCACCGTCCTTTTGGATGGCGGCCGAAACGTTGTACTTCTTGAAAAACACGCGGTTCTGCGTTCCGGGAGCCTCGATGAGGTCGAACCCGTGATCACGCAGCCAATTGACCGCGTCTTCGTAAGTGCGCTGCTCCACCTTGTCTGCCATTGGTTCCTGTTTGCTTCCTTGCTGACTTGCGCCAGATTAGATGCTGCGTTTCAGAATCGGGTACCCCGCTACTTCTTCCTTGGATCTAAAGCTATTCTTCGATAATCTAGACACAATTAGTAGCCGTTTTTGGCTCCGTGGGCACATTACGATAGTCACGGGGACCTCGTCCAACATGTTCAAGCCGTCGCCCAAAAGCGCGGAAGTTGCTCACGCTGCAGCACATGGGGGAGGTCCGTTCGGTTCCGGCCTGGGTGAGGATCCCTTGCAACGTATCGGCAATACGCCCCTGGTGCAGTTCGAAACCTTGACCGGAGAGCGGCCCAACGTGCAAATCCTGGGCAAGGCCGAGTGGTTCAATCCCGGAGGATCGGTCAAAGACCGCGCCGCCGCCAACATCCTCGCCGAGGCTCGCCGGATGGGGAAGTTCGGACCCGGTAAGATACTCCTCGACTCGACCAGCGGCAACACCGGCATCGCGTACGCGATGATTGGCGCCGCTTACGACTTTCCGGTCACTCTGTGCATGCCGGAAAACGTTTCGGCCGAGCGCAAGCGCATTCTGCACGCCTATGGCGCGAACATTATCTACACCGATCCGGCGGAAGGATCAGATGGAGCGATCCGGAAAGCGCGTGAGCTTTTCGCCGCCGAGCCGGAGAAATTTTTCTACGCTGACCAGTACTCCAACGAAGCCAACTGGCGCGCCCACTACCAGACCACAGCCAATGAGATCTGGTACCAGACCCAGGGCCGCATCACCCATTTCGTCGCCATGCTGGGCACCAGCGGGACGTTTACCGGCACGACGCGGCGCTTAAAGGAACTGAATCCCCGCGTTCACTGCACTTCCCTGCAGCCGGACTCCGCCTTTCACGGCATTGAAGGCGCCAAGCATATGGCCAGCGCACTCGTACCCAAGATTTACGATCCCAGCCTGGCAGATGACAACCTGGAAATCTCAACCGAAGCTTCTTACGAGATGGTGAAGCGGTTGGCGCGGGAAGAGGGCTTGCTGGTTGGCATCTCCGCGGGCGCAGCCGTCGTCGGCTGCCTGCAGGTGGCGGAGAACCTGAAAAAGGGACAGAACGCAGTGATCGTCACCATCTTGTGCGACTCCGGCGATAAGTACCTGAGCGAGCGGTTCTGGGACGAGAGCTAGCCAACGAATCTTAGATTTCAGATTTTAGACTGCAACTTTAGAACCGGATCTAAAATCTGAAATCTGACTAAAGTCTGCAATCGCTAAAATCGTCTTCCATGTTGAAGATCCCTCAAAAGGAATATGTGGCCATCCGGCAGCACGGCGAGGAAACCTATCCCCACGAGTGTTGCGGGGTTCTCCTGGGCACCGCGGATGGGGACGAGCGCGTGGTTACCTCTTCTGCCCGGTGCGGGAATACTCGGGTTGATTCGCCTCACAATCGTTACCATATCGATCCCAAGGAGCTGGTGCGCATTCAGCGTGAGGGCCGCGATCGAGGTGAGGATATCGTCGGCTTCTACCATTCGCATCCTGACCATCCGGCGCGCTGGTCTCTCACTGATCTGGAGGAAGCGCACTGGCTGGGTTGTTCTTACGTGATCACGAGCGTGGCCAAAGGCAAAGCGGACCTGACGAATTCCTTCGAGCTTGCCGGGGATGGGGAAAGTCAAAAGAAGTTCCTGGACGAGCAGATCCAGATTGTCTAGCGGGGGCACACCACACGTAGGCCAGCCGCTCCCGGCTGTCCGGTCTGTCCAATCGGCGGAGATTTCAATTGGCAGGGGAAAGCTGCTATAAAGGCGGTTAAAACCCCGCTGAATCCAAAGCTTAGCTGTAGGCATCACTACGGAATGGAGAGCATGGCCAAGATTCACATCCCAACGCCGCTACGACAGTACGCGGACAAGCACGCAACGGTCGAAGTCAACGCCGGCACAGTCGGAGAGGCGCTAACCGGGCTCGTGAGCAAGCATCCTGACTTGCGCCGTCATCTTTATACTGATGAAGGCAAGCTCCGGGCCTTTGTGAACGTGTATCTGAACGACGAGGACATCCGCTACCTGCAAAAGGAAGGCACTGCTTTAAAGGACAATGATAGTATTTCCATCGTGCCCTCCATCGCTGGAGGCAGCCAGGATATTGACGAAGTGGCGAATTTGAGGATTGTCGAATTGAACTCCGCCCTACCAACGTGCTGTTGTCCTGCCTGTTGCTGTTGACCGTCCGAAATTCGTCAATCCGAAAATTTCAAAATGCGAGAATTTGAGGCTTTCATGGCCACTACAACTGACGTCAGAGGCGAGCCGGCAACGCTTAACAACGACGAAATCCTGCGCTACTCGCGCCACCTGATCATGCCCGAGGTCGGCATGGAGGGTCAGCAGAAGCTGAAGGCCGCGCGTGTGCTCTGTATCGGGGCAGGCGGACTGGGCTCGCCGCTGGCCTTGTATCTCGCGGCTGCGGGCGTGGGTACGCTTGGCATGGTGGACTTCGACGTGGTCGACTACACCAACCTGCAGCGCCAGATCATCCACACGACTGCCGATGTCGGCCGGAAAAAGCTCGAATCCGCAGGGGACAAGCTGAAAGCCATCAACCCGTTTTTGAATCTGCGGAAGTTTGAAACCAAGCTGACCAGCGAAAACGCGCTCGAACTCTTTCGCCAGTTCGACATCGTCGCCGATGGTACTGACAACTTCGCGACCCGTTATCTGGTAAATGACGCCTGCGTGCTCACCGGTAAGCCGAATGTCTACGGCTCGATCTTCCGCTTTGAAGGACAGGCCAGCGTGTTCGCGACCAAAGAAGGCCCGTGCTATCGCTGCCTGTATCCAGAACCGCCACCGCCGGGGCTCGTTCCCTCCTGCGCCGAAGGCGGAGTGCTCGGCATTTTGCCCGGACTGGTAGGTGTGATGCAGGCCACCGAAGTCATCAAGCTGATTCTGGGGAAGGGTGAGCCCCTGATCGGCCGCCTGCTGCTGATCGACGCCCTGGGCATGAAGTTTCGCGAACTCAAGCTGCGCAAGAACCCCGATTGCCCGGCCTGCGGCACGCATCCGACAGTCACGAAGTTGATAGACTATAACGAGTTTTGTGGAATTCGCGGCGAGGAGAAGCCGGTGGAATCAAGCGTGTCGGAAATCCAAGTGGAAGAACTGAAGCGCCGTCTGGACGCGGGCGAACCGTTGTTCGTGCTCGATGTCCGCGAGCCGCACGAATATCAGATCTGCAACATTGGCGGGCACCTGATTCCGCTCGGCGACTTGCCGAAGCGGGTGCACGAACTGGATTCCAGCCGCGAGATCGTCGCCCATTGCCGCTCCGGCGTGCGCAGTGCAAAGGCGGTTGCTTTCTTGCGCCAAGCGGGATTCCGCAAGGTGCACAACTTGGCCGGAGGCATTCTCGCCTGGGCTGACCGCGTCGATCCGAAGATGCCGAAATACTAGTGGTGGCCGCGCCTGTTCCTGACGAGGAGAGCTGGCGCACCGCTGACGCGGCGCCCTGATACGTTCACCAAGTAACCGGGATCACATAGCGTCATATATGCCGGTGAGATACTGCTTACCTCCCCTGTTTACGATCAGTAGGAGGGGCAATCCTGTCTTGGTATCTGCTGGTCGTAACTTGTCTTTTGTCTTTTGGCCTCTGTGCCTGGCGCAGAACAACGCTACTGCTCAAGGTAAAGCGCGCGGTTTTTATAAACGGACAGCAAGTCATGGGAGTATCGGGCGGCGGCGGTTCCAGCCAGGGGTTCGCCACCGCGGGGCTAGGGCTAGGTGAAGCGCGCCCACAAGCCGCAGAAATCACTAAGACTTTTGGCGAGCGGTGTCCGGAAGTTATCGTCAACAGCAAACAGGAGAAAGCCGATTACGTAGTCCTCCTCGACCCTGAAGGAGGAAGAGGCATTTTTCGCAAGGGACAACCAGGCGGCGCGGTCTTTGAATTAAATTAAACTTTGAATTAAATTAAACAAAGAATGGTGATCCGAACAGCTTATGGCCATTCTACTTGGCTGCCGGGCAATTCAGTCAAAGGTGCTTGCGACGCGACCAGGAAAGACTGGCCAGCCTGAATTCAGCGCTCTGCAACATCGAGCTCCGAGAGCCTGCAGAATTTCCGATCCCCCGCCCCGCCTCCGCCACCAAGGCCCCCACTGCGGAATTAGAGGAATTGCAGATAACATCGCCTCCCGCTGGCGCCCATATTGAGATCGATGGAGACTTTGTTAGAAGTACCTCTTCGACGACAGGACTTGCGGGGAGCACCCGCGTGCTCCCCTCTATTTTTTTGGAACCGGTTCGGACTACTTGGTAGAGTCGGCTGACCTCATTTCGGGGGGCTCGTTGCCTAGCGCCAACGCGAACTTCTTCCCGGCAAACCGGATTTCACTGACCGACTTGCTGCCGTCGGTGTTCTTGTTGATAACCACGGCATCGTTGCTGGATCTGTCGTTCAGAGCAAGCACGCGTGCCGGCGCCTTGGCCAGCACCTTCTTGCCCTGCTTAATGCTCAGCTCCACGTTGGGGCCAGCACCTTCCCACTGCACCTGGTATTGGCCCGGTGCGAGCTGGCTGCCATTCACCTGCGCCGCATTGAACAGCTCCATCGAGGCTTTGTGGTTGTCGCTGCCGGCAAAAGCACTGACTGTCAGCAGCAGTGCGAGGGCTGGCACCATAATTTTGGAACTCGACGAGAATTTCATACTGCTCCTTGTCCTCCCGATACGTCGGGAACCGTTTGCAGGCGGCCCGCCTTGGCCACGCGCTGCAGCTTGCGTTTCGCCGCGAATGGCCTACAATGCTCGACCGGGGTTCAGTGAAAAGAGCCGGGCCACAAGACCTCGCGCTCTCGCTTTAGGGATTGTCCTCGCCTGGGCCGCCAAACCGTAGACGGGAACGATCCCTGAACCCTTCCACCCTTGTAGTGAAACCGGAAGAAACGTCGTCCTTCCGGTCCCCGCAGTTAGCATCAAGATACGCCGGTGTTCCTCACGAAATTCCCCACAATCGCGAGTTATCGGGTTGGACGATAGCTTTCCAGTCGCGTTAGCAAAATTAGTGCTGCACAGTGCGAACTGGAAATAACAGGTAAATGTCTTGGAATGTCAGCTCAACCTCGGTGGATTAAATATGCGGATTTCCTATGTGTGTAGTCGGCAGCTAACGCCGGCTTCGGGTAGGAATGCATTTCAGCACGCCTGAACCGCCTGCTGGGAAAAACGTCGAATTCGTGTCAGAGAATCGCTTTCGCAATCCCGCAGCAGTGCAATCGGCGCTTTAGCCGCTAAGGTGGCTACTCAATTTTCAATACCACTTTGCCGAAATTCTTGCGCTCCAGAAGCAGGCGATAAGCCTCCGTCGCACGATCGATAGCAAGCGTGTGCCCGACGATGGGGCGCAATTTGTCCGCATTGGCCCACGCTGAAAGCCGCTTCCAGGCGTCGCTCATGAGTTGCGGGTTTTTCGACAACTGGGTGAGCCACAGTCCATGCACGCTGGCCCCCTTCCGATACAAAATCCGGGGATCCAGTTGTGCCGGCTGGCCCGTTGCCGAGCCGTAAGTGATGACGCGTCCAAAATCGCGCAAGCAACGAACGCTCTTCTGCACATGCTCGCCACCGAGCATCTCGAAGACCACATCCACACCTTCGCCTCGCGTCAACTCATGGACGGCTTGCTGGTAATCCTGCGCTTTGTAGTTGATGGTGTCTAGGAGTCCCAGCTTCTTTACTTTCGACAATTTGTCTTCAGACGAGGAAGTGCCATACATCTTGACCCCGAGCAACTTGCCGATCTGGACGGCCGCGGTGCCAACCCCGCCCGCCACGGCATGAATCAGCACGCTGGCTATGCGCCCCTCGGGAGGTTGCAACAATGCCGCTTTCCAGTAGGCAAAATAAGCTGTGAAGTAGTTCACGGGGAAGGCGGCTGCTTCCACGGCACTCCAGCCGTCTGGGACGGGCCAGAGCAGTTCGGGCCGCGCCGCTAAGCGCTGGGCAAAAGCACCCCATTGCGTGTACCCCATGACCCGCTTGCCGGTATCTTCGCGCACTCCGGCAAACTCCCGGCCGGCGATGATCGGGGGATCGGGAAGACCCGGGTAGCCGCCGGATGCGGTAAGAACGTCGGCGAAATTGACCCCGGTCGCCGTCACTTTAACCAGTACTTCTTTCGGCCCGGGTTGTGGCTCGGGAACATCCTGCCACTCCAGAACTTCCGGCCCAGCCCAGCGAGGTATCACCATCGCTTTCATGGCCTAGGAGTGTAGCAGGCAGATCCGAGCCGAATCGGAAGGCGCGGCAATGCACGCGGTTGCGGGTCAGAATGGAACTTCCGTACCGGGGGGACGTTCCCTTCCCCTTTTCAGGTGCCCTGCTTTCGGCCCGGGTATATACTTCGGCTGGAATAACTTTTGTGGTAACCGCCGGCTGAGTCGGGCCGGCACGGAGCGTCTGTTTATTCTTTAGATTCTTAGGCTCCGTTTTTAGATCGCTGGTCTCTTAGGGTCAGTCGAGGCCAGCTCGGGAGGTTTTGCCGCCCTTGCGAGGCAAACCACCCGAGGGAGGGCCTTTCGTGGACTTAGTTCTTATTCGTCTCCTATTTATCATCTTCGTTGCTATCACCTGCTATCTGATCGAACCGTTCGGACTTCCCTCCAAATTGGATGCAGCAGCTGTCGGAGGGCTCTTCGGATGCATCATTGTCGTCTTCGAATGGCGTCTACGCATGATGAGCCTCAAGCGGCTGATTGGGGCTGCCATCGGCAGTGTGCTTGGCATTTTCGGTGCCTATCTGTTTGCGATTGTGATTCGGAACAGTTTGCCGGCGGGTCCCACGCAAAGCTTCCTCATGCTGATGGTCATGTTGCTGATGGCCTACGTGGGCCTGATCGTGGGGGCTAACAAGGGCGACCTGCTGAACCTGGCCGCCCTCGGCGGCATCTTCGGCGGTGAAAAGCAAGCCAAGAAAAGCTACAAGATTCTGGACACCAGCGTCATCATCGACGGCCGTATTGCCGACATTGCCGAGACCGGGTTCCTCGACGGCATCATGGTCATCCCGCAGTTCGTATTGCGCGAGTTGCAGCTGGTAGCCGACTCGGCCGACTCGCTCAAACGAAACCGGGGCCGTCGCGGCCTGGACATCCTGCAGCGATTGCAGAAAGTCGCTTCGCTCAACATCCAGATTGTCGAAGACGACTTTCCGACCATTCGCGAAGTGGATATGAAGCTGATCGAGTTGGCCAAGCTGTACGAAGGCAAGATTGTCACCAACGATTTCAATCTGAACAAAGTCGCGCAGCTGCAGGGCGTGGAAGTCCTGAACATCAACGAACTGGCGAACGCGCTGAAGCCGATCGTGCTCCCGGGCGAGACCATGAAGGTCTTCATCCTGAAGGAGGGCAAGGAGTACAACCAGGGCGTAGCTTATTTGGACGACGGGACGATGGTGGTGGTCGACAATGCGCGTAAGATGATCGGCAAGAACGTTGACATTTCGGTGACGTCGGTTTTGCAGACCACTGCGGGCAAGATGATCTTCGGAAAGTGGGACGAGCGGCTGTCCGGACGCGTGGAACCTGCGCGTCCCGTAACCATCCCTCCTGCCGTTCCGCCTGTACCGAGCGTTGCTCCTGCGGAAACCAAGAAGCCGTTCATGGCGGAACGGCCCATCGAATAAATTGTGCAAACGGAGAGTGAGGTTCGCCAGTCTTCGTACTGTGTACTGTTATTCCGTGGGAATTGCCGAGCCTACCGCGATTGTGTCTCCCTGAACTGAGCCGGTAACTTTGGCTTTCTGCCCTGCCAAGTACCCGAGATCGTCAGCGCGACCGCTCAGTTGATAAGTCTTCTCTCCGGCCACAAGCACGTAATGTGCACCCTTGCGTTGACAGGTGCGGGTACACTCCTCCGCACTCTTATCGGGCAATTTATGCCGCGGACCACAAAATGAATCGCTAATGATGCCTACAAAGGTGTTCGCATCCGCCTGGCCCATTTTGAGCGGCTTGTCATGGGGACCCCTAACCGGCTGCTGGGCCAGTGTTGTCCCCATTACAAACAAAATGACTGCGGCCAGGGTGGGCCCCCTCATAGACTTCTCCCGGGTTGAGTCCGTGCCTGCCAGGCTGCCCTGGCTTCAAGACACGGGAAAGTAAGACCCTCGGACGAAAGTTACGCGCAAAGCTTCCGCATCTTGGATGCCATCTTCTGGGTGCAGGCAGTCTGTCCTAACTAGACAAGTCACGGGGCGTTACACTCTTCCGGCTCGCATGGTGCGAGGGGCCGTAGCGACTCAGGGGTTTCGCTTAGGCAGAACAAGGCAGAACCGTCCTCCTGGGAGGCAAATTGGCTCTAAAGCTATACTCTTGCATTCTCCTTAGGACTAACCATGAAACGGGTCACGGGAATCGGCGGCATCTTCTTCAAATCGCCTAATCCAGCCGAGTTGCTCGCCTGGTACGAGAAACACTTTGGTATCGAGCGTTCTCCGGACAGCCCTGCCGATAGTCCGTCAGCAGCTTTCGAATAGCGGGACGCGCAGGACACCGCGACCAAAGGCATGACCGTCTGGGCGGTCTTCACGCGTGAGAGCAAATACTTCGACCCGAGCCGCTCTGCTTTCATGATTAACTACCGGGTCGAAAATCTGGATGCGCTGCTCGAAACCTTGAAGAGAGAAGGGGTTGAGATCGATCCGCACCGGGAAGACTACGATTACGGCCGATTCGCCTGGATTATGGATCCGGAGGGCAATCGCATTGAGATGTGGGAACCACCAAAACAGAAGCGGTAAACTGCAAATCTTGTCATTCCGAGTGAAGCGAGGAATCTGCACGCCCTGGTGAATTTGAACTGGCGCCACTACGCTCGTATACTGATCGCCCCGCCATGAAGGTGATTGTCATTATTCCGGCCGCCGGGCTGGGCACGCGCATGGCCCCCCCCAGCAGCACGCGCGGCAAAAAGTCGAAGCAATTCACCGAGTTGGCAGGCGCTCCTATCCTTGTTCATACGCTCAGGAAATTTGTTTCCAGCCCGGCAGTCTCCGAAATCTGGGTGGCTCTGCGCAAGTCGGAGATCGGCGACTTCCGTGCCCGTCTGGAAAAAGAATGCAGAGACACCCTACAGAAAAAGATTGAACTGGTGGAAGGCGGCGAACACCGGCAGCAATCGGTGGCGAATGCGCTGGCGGCGATCTCTGCGCGCGCCGACGACATCATCCTGGTGCACGACGCTGTGCGGCCGTTTGTCACCCCGGAGACCATAAAGGAGGTCATTCGCGCTGTCGAAAAATATGGGGCAGCGATTGCCGGAATGCCTGCCGTGGATACGGTAAAGCAAGTCGAGCGCACCGCGGAAGGAGCTCTGATCAGGGCTACCGTGCCCCGCGAGCGTGTGGTCATGGCGCAAACGCCGCAAGGCTTTCGCTACGGCGTTTTGAAAAAGGCTTTCGACGAAGCTGAAGCCGACGGTTTCCTGGGCACCGATGAAGCATCCTTGGTGGAGCGCTCCGGTAAAGAAGTCGCGGTGGTGATGGGATCGGCTCGCAATATCAAAATCACCACTCCGGCAGATATGGAGTTGGCGGAGTTTTATCTGAAAAACTAGCTATCGACCAAAAACCAACGACCAACGACAAACTGGAAACTGGAAACTTGAAACTGGAAACTCGCATTGGCTACGGATGGGATTCCCACGAATTCAGGCGTGGCGTTCCGCTCAAGATCGGCGGACTGACCTTTGACTATCCGAAGGGTCTGGGGGGCCACTCCGACGGCGATGTCCTACTGCATGCCATCACTGACGCGCTTCTCGGCGCTATTGCGGCTCCCGATATAGGATCACTTTTCCCGCCGTCTGATCCGCAATGGAAAGGCGCGGACTCGTCGGTATTCTTGCAGGAAGCGCTGAGGCGAATCAGCGAAGCCGGCTACACCATCACGAATCTCGATTCAACTCTCATCCTTACCGAGCCAAAAATTGGCCCGCACGCGCAGGCGATTCGAGCGCGGGTTTCTGAATTGCTGAGTATTCCTGCGGACGCGATTGGCATCAAGGCCAAAACGCCTGAGGGCATGGGAACAGACAATGCCGCCATCGCCCACGTGACCGTCTTATTGAAGAAGAAAGAAAACCGGGCAGCAAAGCCGCGCGCCAAACGATCCGCCCAAGCGAAGAGCTAAAAGCCTTTTTTATAGAGATTCGAACTCGCCCGCCAATCTCAGGTGCTCCGCTTTAGCCGCTTGCACAAAGGCCCGGAAGATCGCTCGCGATGCTTCATCTTCCATCGCTCGTTCCGGGTGCCACTGCACGGCCAGAACAAAATGATCGGGAGCGGCGCCTTCCAAGGCCTCAATGATTCCGTCTTCGGGGCAGCGGGCCACGACTCTGAGGCCGTCCCCCGCAACATCTGCCGCCTGGTGGTGGCTGGAGTTGACGCTAAGGGAGCGGGCTTCAGGTCCAACATTGAGAATCTTCGCTAATCTCGAACCGGAATCAATTTCCACCGTATGCGCGATCGGCACTTGCCGACCCGCGGCGTGCTTGATTCGAGACTCGATGTGCTGGATCAAGCTTCCTGTGCGGTAAACGTTGAGAATCTGCAGCCCATAACAGATGCCGAGCAGCGGCTTGCGCATGTTGTACGCGTCCTGCAGCAGCAATTCGTCAACCGTATCGCGCCTAGGATCAGCAGGGTTGGTTTTCGGGTGTCGTTCGGAGACCCCGTACTTCGAGGGATCGACGTCGGCGACGCTTCCCGGAAGAAGGACTCCGTCGCAGCGCTCGATGATTTTCATGACTTCGGAAGGCGATTTGTCCAGCGGGATGCGGATGGCTTGTCCGCCAGCCATTTCGATGGCCCGCTCATATTGCGGCAGAGAGCCTTCCACGTATTCGGGATTGGTCGAAAGCGGCAGCGGGATCGCGATCCGTGCAGGCATAGATTCATTGTAGCGAGTTCCTGACGGCGATGGTCACTATGAGTGCAGCGAGGAACCTGCTGTTTGCTTCTCAAGGGACCAGAGCGCTTTCGCCTGACGATAGTGCCGAACCTCCATAACCAAGGAGACCAGAAGCACAATGACTGCCACGACGACCGCACACGGCGCGGCGATATTGCGGTAGGCCAGGGTCAGATTCGGCCGGATCCGGTACACCCGGGAGTAGATCAGGACCCCGACAATTCCCAGCAGCAGACTAACTGCGAAAGAAAGCAAAGTGATGAGGAACGTCACCAAGAGTGCCCGACTGGGCACCAGGATTAGCCGCGGCTTGCGCCCCTGAGTTGCTGGCATGGTTCTACCCTACAACATGCGCCGCTTCTGCGCCCAGCCTTGCCGCGCGGGTGCGCTACAATAACCCAATGTCTCACGCGGCTCCCGCGATTACGCGCTCTCCCGCAGACGTAGTGCGCCAGACGCCGGTTTCGCAGGCTTCCAACGGGGTTTGCTACGCCGTCGCCGGCCAGATCACGCTACCCGAGGCGGATTTGGAGCGGATGATTGCCGCCGTTCCGCGTTCCGCGGCGGCAGCTCTGGAGCGCAAGGCCTACTATTTTGTTCCGCTTACAGTGAGCCAAGGCGACGATACTGTAATTGCCGATCGGTACGACATCGCACTCAGCGACAACGCCGTTTGTCACCGCAACCTGAACCTGGGCGACTCGCAGTGCGTGTTCATCTCCACGCGGTTGATGGATGACAAGTTCTCGGTCGCTTTCGAGTTCTACATCAATGTGGGCCATGCCATTGTGGAGCGCGCCGGGGTGTCGCAGGCGTTTGCGGATTTGGCCTGGAGGCAGGTGGAGTCCGGGGTGCGAGGCGAAACTTCCCTGGATGCCTGGGAAGCGCGCAAACTGGCCACCGGACATGGCCCGGACGCCGAAAAGTACAAGAACGAATTCCTCGCTGCAGCGTTTGCCGACGCAATCTCCATTTACCTGCTATCGCTTTTTCTGGATGTTGATTATTACGACCTGCGCGAACGCGACTACCCGCTGCTGGCACCCACTCCGCTAAGCGAGCGTCTTCGCAAGGTGGCTGAGCTATTCCCGCCCAATTCGGGATTCGACTTCGCGATTTACTACAAGCGGCGGACCTGAAATGAGCCACGGATTTACACGGATCTAAGTACAATCGTTCCTCCATGATGGTCACGGTTCGGTCCTTCGCCAAGATTAATCTCGGCCTGTCGATCGGTGCGCTTCGTGCTGATGGCTTCCACGAACTGGGCACGGTGTATCAGACCATCGCCCCCCATGACGTGCTGCGCGTGGGCATCGCGAAGGGCTCGGGGATTGAGATCCGCTGCCCGGACCCGCGGGTACCGACTGACGAGACGAACACTTGTTATCGGACCATCGAACTCGCTATGGCCGCGCTCCGGGGTAAGGGACGGGTGTTGCTTGAAATCGAAAAGCGCCTGCCGGTGCAAGGCGGCTTGGGCGGAGCATCTTCCAATGCAGTAGCAGCGCTGTTAGCTCTCGAACGGGCACTGAAGAAACCACTCTCGGCTGTCAAGAAGCTGCGTATTGCGGCGGAAGTTGGCTCGGATCTGCCCCTGTTTCTGGTGGGCGGGACGGTGCTCGGCGTCGGGCGCGGCGAACAAGTCTATCCGCTGCCGGACTTACCTTCAACCTATTGCGTGCTGGCTGCCCCGGAGATTGGTATATCCACACCCAAGGCGTTTGCTGATTGGGATGCGATCATGGCAGGCCCAGCCGAGCGGCGCTCGACCGGACAGCCGGGGGCGGCTGTCCCGATGCGTAATCCAGGCAAATTGACGGTATCTACTCAGTCCGATAATATAGTTCAGTTCGGCCGCACCGTTTCTTCGTGGCTGAGTGGTTCATCCGGTGTCCCTGCCCGCGGCAGGGGCCGGGCCGAGACTCCGCTTCTCGACCTCGTCCGTACCGGGATCGAAAACGACTTCGAAAAGGTCGTCTTTCCCAAGTATCCCGAATTGCGCGAGGTGAAGCGTGTGCTTGAACGAGAAGGCGCACTATATGCGTCTCTGTCTGGCTCTGGTTCCGCTGTTTATGGCCTGTTTGGTGCGCGGGTGGAAGCCGATCAAGCCGCGGCTCGATTGCGAAAACAGGGCATCCCGGCACAGACGACCGCCACTCTGACCCGAGAACAGTATTGGAAGAAAATTTTTTATTGTTGATTTTTGATGGTTGATTGAAAATTAAGATGCCGACCGGTTGCCAAGCAACCATCAGGGGATCAAAAATCAACAATGATCGACTGGGCCGTCGACTAATGGTAGGTCAAGTGCCTTTGGAGCACTTTGTCTAGGTTCGAATCCTAGCGGCCCAGCCAGAAAAACCAGCTTTTAGCTCTTGCTTTTTCGCGTGGAGTTCAGGGGTTCAAGCATTAAGAGCTAAAGGCAAGAGCTAATCCATGGCCACTCTCGCGACAACCGCAGATAAGAAGGCGCCGGTAAGCCCGGAGGAGAAGCCCGAGCGCAAGCCTCAGCGCTCCCGTGTGGATGACAAGTTCAAGATCTTCTGCGGCACGGCGAACGAGTCGCTGTGCGATGAGGTCTGCGCGTTTCTCGGCATGACTCGCGGCCAGGCAAAGGTGACGCGGTTCTCCGATGGTGAGGCTTATATCCAGATCCAGGAGAACGTGCGCGGCGCTGACGTATTCCTCATGCAGCCCACCTGTCGTCCGGTAGACATGCACCTGATGGAACTGCTTTTGATGATTGACGCCTTAAAACGAGCTTCGGCCCGCCGCATCACGGCGGTGATCCCCTATTTTGGCTATGCGCGCCAGGATCGCAAGGACAAGCCGCGTGTACCGATTTCCTCCAAGCTGGTGGCTGATTTGCTGACCACGGCCGGCGCGGATCGCGCGCTGGTCGTCGATTTGCATGCTCCGCAGTTGCAGGGCTTCTTCAATATTCCGGTGGATCACCTGTTTGCTTCGCCTGTGCTCGTGGACTATTACAAGAAGCTCATTTTACCGCATCTCACCGTCGTTTCTCCTGACGCGGGGGGCGTGGAGCGCGCCCGATTTTTTGCCAAGAAGATGGATTCCGCCTTGGCTATCGTTGATAAGCGCCGGGTGGATGTGAACGTCGCGGAAGTCATGCACGTCATCGGCGATGTCAAAGGCCGCACGTGCCTGGTCATTGACGACCTGATTGATACTGCCGGCACCCTGGTCAAGACTGCGCACGCCCTGCTCGACGATGGCGCCACCGGCGTTTATGCCTGCGCCTCGCACCCGGTACTTTCCGGGCCAGCGGTGGAAAATATTTCCAAGTCACCAATCACCGAGGTGGTGGTCACCAACACTATTCCGCTCTCCGAAGCCGCCCGCAAAGAGCCCAAAATCAGAGTGCTCACAATTGCAGGACTGATTGGCCGCGCCATTCAGTCGATTCATGAGGAAACTTCGGTCAGCAAATTATTCATGTAGGCAGGAATCAGAAACTATGGCTACAGCAACCGAGACGAAACCTGAAACCAATTTTCTGGAAGCGGAGCCGCGCCAGCCCGGCAACAAGAACGATGCCCGCCGGGTGCGCCGCAGCGGGAAGATTCCCGCGGTGGTCTACGGGGCCGGCAAAAATGCGGTGCCAGTCAGCGTGGACCCGCGGCAGGTCTCTCGGATTCTGCACTCCGAGAGCGGTCACAACACGATTTTCGACCTCGCCCTGGACGGCCAGCGCAGCAAGGCCATGATCGTCGATTGGCAGTACGAACCCATCAAGGGCGCGCTGCTGCACATCGACCTCAAGCGCATTGCCATGGACCAGAAGCTCAAGGTCCTGGTGCCGATCGTCCTCAAGGGCGAAGCGGCGGGCGTGAAACAGCAAGGCGGCATTCTGGAGCAAGTGCTGCGCGAGGTGGAAGTGGAGTGTTTGCCCGGCGACATCCCCAGCCACATCGATGCCGATGTGACCGAGCTGGTCTTCGGCAAGGTTTTGCGCGTGGCGGACCTGCCGCATGGCGAAAAGCTGAAGTTCCTTACCGACCCGAATCAGACCGTGGCTCACGTCACGGCGGTTAAGGAAGAAGTGGCGCCGACGCCGGAAGCCGCTGCCGCCGAAGCCGCGGCCGTTCCCACCGAGCCGGAGGTCATCAAGAAGGGCAAGCAGGAAGTCGAAGGGGAAGGTGCCGAGGAAGCTGCTCCCGAGAAAGCCGAGAAAGCAGAGAAACAGGAGAAGAAGGAAAAGAAATAACCGTCGTCGGTCTTTGGTCTCTGGTCATTGGTCATTGTTCTCTCTGGCCAACGGCCGGGGACAAAGAGGTAACTAGGAGTTAGCAGCTAAGAGCTAAGCCGCGTGAAACTGATCGTTGGCCTGGGCAATCCGGGAATCGAATACCAGTTCACGCCGCACAACTTAGGATTTCTCGCCATCGATCGCCTCGCCGACGAATGGGGCGTGGACGTGAGAAACCGGAATTGCCGGGCACTGACTGCCCGGGCCGTTATCGGTGACCAGCAGGTTCTCTTGGCCAAGCCGGAGACCTACATGAACCTGAGCGGCCTGTCCCTGCGCGAGCTGCTGGCACAGCATGAGCTCAAGCCGGAGACGGATCTGATCGTCATTTATGACGAACTGGATCTGCCGCTGGGCACGATTCGCATTCGGCAACGGGGCAGTTCGGCTGGGCACAACGGGATGGAATCGGTGATCGGCGCGCTGGGTACGCAGCAGTTTTTGCGAATCCGTCTGGGAATCGCGCCGGAGAAGAAGGTCGCGGATGGCGTGAAATATGTGCTTACGCCCTTTCGCAAGAGACAACTTAAGGTCGTGGACGAGGTCCTCGACAAGGCTGCTGAAGCTGTGAAGGTGATTTTGACCGAGGGGCCGGACGCGGCGATGAATCGCTTCAACCGCAAGCCCGATCCGGAAGATTAGAAGATTAGTGGTTGGGAGAAACGGAATGAATCGCACTTATGAATTGATGTTCATCGTCCGCCCGGACATGGCGGATGAAGATCTCGACAAACTGATTTCCACGCTGGAATCGCAGGTGACCACCTCGGGTGGAACCGTGAACGGCGTGGAGCGCATGGGCAAGCGTCGCCTGGCCTATACCGTTCGTCGATTTCAAGACGGCATGTACGTTCTGCTGACGGTTGAGGGTGGCGGGGCGCTGATTCACGAACTGGAACGCCGTCTGCGCGTGACCGAGCCAGTGATCAAGTTCCTCACCGTCCGGATTGACGAAGAGCGGAAGCGCCTGGACAAGATCAAGCAGATTCGGGACGCGCGGCGCAAGGCGGCACCCGCACCTGCTACACCCGAAGCTGGCGGCGAAACTACCCCGGCAACGCCCTAAGAGGGTCGTTGGTCCTTGGTCGTTTACGGAAAAAGCCAATGACCAACGACTGACGACCAAAGACAAGTTTTACTAAGGAGCAACATGGCTGAAGAAACCAAGACAGCAACCCCTGAACCACCAGCCGCTGAAGCACAGCGGCCTGAAGGATCGCGTCCGGAAGGACAGCGCGAGAGTCGATTTGGGCCCCGTGGACCGCGTCCTGCCGGAGGTCCCGGCGGCGCCCGCGAAGGCGGCCGCAAATATTTTCGCCGCAAGAAGGTTTGCAAGTTCTGCGTGGAGAAGATCGAGGCGATCAACTACAAGGATGTGCGCCTGCTCTCGCAGTTCGTCGCGGAGAGCGGCAAGATTGTTCCGCGGCGCCTCACCGGCGTCTGCACACCTCACCAGCGGCGTCTCTCGGTGGCGATCAAGCAGGCGCGCAACATCGCCCTGCTGCCCTTCGCCGGCCGCGCGTAAAAACCTCGTCGGTCATTGGTCTTGGGTCATCGGCGGTCTTGGGTCATCGGCCATAGATAACCTGAGCCAGATGCCGCCTTGCCAACGACCAACGACCAACGACCAACGAGTAAATTACGGGGTCATACGATGGAAGTCATTCTGAAAGAAGATGTTCCCAGGCTCGGTTCCCGCGGCGATGTGGTCAAAGTCGCCGAGGGCTACGGACGCAATTTTCTCTTGCCCAAGAAGCTTGCTATCGAGGCCAGCCAGGGCAACAAGGCGGTGATCGAGCAGATGAAAGCCGCCGCGGTGCGCCGCTCCGCCCAGGAAAAGGCCGGCGCTGAAGAACTCGCTAAGCAATTCGACGGCGTGTCGGTGAGCTTCCAGCGGCGTTCGGGAGAGCACGACCAGTTATTCGGGTCGGTGACCTCGGGCAACATCGCCGAGGCTCTGGAGAAAAAGGGCTTCAACATAGACCGCCGCAAGGTCCAGCTCCATGAACCACTGAGAACCTTGGGCGAATTCACCGTCCCGATAAAGCTGCATAAGGACGTTACCGCTCACCTGAAAGTCCTGATCGAGAAGGAAGCGGGCGAGTAGATTCGTATGGGGTGGGTCGGAGACCCGCCTCCCGAGTTAATTCCTCCAGCTCAAAATCTCAAATTGCACCTCGCCCGGTGCGAAGCTTCCCTCTCTCGGTCGTATTCCAGCTAACCCTCGCTTCGGCAATCAGTTACTGGCGCAAAATCAGCTACAAACCCCTATAATCTTGCTCACGGTTCTGGGTCTTCCACGTCCAAACCTATGCAAACCAGAAAGAAAGGCTGGTACTCAGGTTTGCGAGGACAGAGACCATGCCGGCCGACGCTTGGGCATTATCTATTGGCGGTTGTTCGACTCCGGGCGCAAGTAGCGATCGCGCGGTACGAGGCAGTGGCACCCAGAACCCCTTCGCGCGGGGCGACATGGCTGGGCACAACATAGCCCGCATTGACGATACGATGCTCGTCCGCGAGGCGCAGCGGGGCAACCGTGCCGCCTTCGAGGAGTTGGTGCGTCATTACGATCAGGCCGTTTTACGGCTGGCCCTGCACCTTACCGGCTCGGAACACGACGCCCAGGATGTCTATCAGGATGCGTTTCTGAAGGCCTACAAAAGCCTGGGTAATTTTCGTTTCGAGTGTTCCTTTTACACCTGGATCTACCGCATCGTCACCAACCTGTGCCTGGATCAGCTCCGCAAGAAACAAGTGCGCAAAGAAGACGCGCCGGTAGCCACCGACGCCGGCGGCGAGCAGTTCGACGTGCTCGATCGCGTGCCCGACGGCCGGGCGGGTGCGAATCCGGAGCGCGACCTGATGCGCCGTGAACTGGGCAGCCGCATCAATAGTGCCCTCGAGCGTCTTACGCCTAGGGAGCGCATGGTCTTCGAGCTGAAGCATTACCACGGTCTGAAGTTGCGAACTGTCGGCGAGATTTTAAATACGACGGAAGAAACAGCAAAGAATACGCTATTTCGGGCGACGCAGAAATTACGCGGCGCCCTGGCGGACATGCGATGAGGATACAGGTTCCGGAGCAACGAAATTCGTTAGCCCAGCCGTCAGCCGTGGGTAGTCTGGGAAAACGGGGGCCGAGTCCTGTAGGGACGACAGCAGAGCTTCTGTTAAGAAAGGTCAACCCCGATAGGGGAGTGCAACTATGAAGTGCGAATGGGTTAAGGAGAACATTCTCCTCTACGTTTACCATGAACTGGCCGACGACACTCGCTACGAACTCGAGCAGCACGTAGCCCGCTGCGCCGACTGCGCCGCCGAACTGAAAGCCACGCGCAAGTTCCACGTGACCTTGTCGTCGCTGCCGGTCGAGGAACCAACACCGAATCTGCTGGCGGCCTCGCGCATGCGCCTGCAGGAAGCCCTCGAGACCAGCGAGCCAGGTGGACTGTGGCAGCGGCTGACCTTTGACCCATGGGTCTGGCTGCGGCAGATGCGCTTTTCGCCCGCCCTCGCCGCCGTCCTCCTCATCATCGGCTTTGCCGGCGGGATTGGCACAACCTACTCCATACTTCGCCCTTCCCCCGGAACGCCGGTTATCCCGACCATTGACCAAGTCGCTCCTTCCGAATCCAGCATCACGGGCATTCGCTCCGTCGTGCAGGAGGCGGGCACGAACAAAGTCAGCATCAAGTACGACACTGTCAGCACTCAACAAGCGGAAGGTTCTCTCAACGATCAGAAGATCCAGCAACTCCTCCTGTTTGCCGCGCGCAACAATTACAACTCTGGTGTGCGCATGGATTCCGTGGACCTGCTGACGCAAAAGCCTGATAACGCGGGGGTGCGCGAAGCCCTGATTTACGCCCTGCGTTATGATTCCAACCCGGGCGTGCGACTCAAGGCTCTGGAGGGTCTTGGACCGTATGTGAAGAACGATGTCCGCGTTCGCGACACAGTTTTGGAAGCTCTGATGAATGACGGCAATGCCGGAGTTCGCACCCAGGCCCTGCAGTCGCTCAGGCCGGTGCGCGCCGATAGCAGCGTGCGGGTTGTGCTGCAAAGCCTGGCGCAGAACGACAAGAATCAATACATCCGGTCGCAGGCGCGCACTATGCTGGTGCAACTGGGTGAGATGGATTAGGTATTTTTCCGACGGGCCAGGGCGCCCGCCCCTCGGCGGGAAGCAGGGGCTTAGCCCCCTGGGAGGAGGAGGAAAACGAGGTGCAGGTTGAAGCAGTTCTCTAAATTCGCCGGGACCGTGGTAGCGCTGTTGTCCATGGCTTCGGCGGCGCAACAGGGCCGCATTTCCCGGGAAGGCGGCAACTGGACGCAGCAGAGCTCGGGTACGCTTTCTGCCGCCAGGAACCTTCGGGTCAAGGTCGATTTCGGCACAGTGCGCGTGCAGGGCGGCGCCCAGCAGGACATCAACTACGTTTTCCGCAATATTGCCTACACCTCCTCGGAAGAGAAAGCCCGCCGCCAGCTTGACGCCTACAAAGTCAGCACCTACGTTCGGGGCGAGACCGCTTACATCGTCGCGGAAGTTCAGGGATCTCGCGCGAGCCGATGCTCAGGGGAGTTTGTGGTCAATGTTCCGCGGCAGATGGAGTCGGTGAAAATTGAAACCGACGGCGGCAATGTTCTCGTCGACGGCATTGCCGGGCGCCTCGAGGCGGAAACCGGGGGCGGCAGCATTAAAGTGGACGATATTGGCGGCTCGGTCTCTGCCGAAACCGGGGGGGACTATATTGATGTGGGTACGGTTGGCGGAGACGTGAATCTGCAAACCGGGGGGGGGCGGATCTCCATCCGCTCCGTAAAAGGCAAGATCAATGCCTCGACCGGCGGTGGCGATATGGTCATCTACTCCGGATCGCAGGGTGCAGTTCTGGAAGCCGGCGGCGGCAATATCCAGGTCAAACAGTGCATCGGGAAGTTGAGAGTCTCGACGGGCGGCGGCAATATTGACTTGGGTGACATCGCCGGCCCCGCCGAGATTGAAACCGGTGGCGGAAGTATTCGCCTGGCTTCTGCCAAAGGCCCGGTTCGCGCTGAAACCGGCGCGGGACGGATTGAACTCAACGGAGTACCTTCGGCGCGGGCAGAGTCTGGCGCTGGCGGGATCGTCGCCCGCTTCATTCCGGCTGGCGAGCGAGCCGATTCCATGCTGGAAACCTCGGCGGGCGACATTACCGTTTATATAGCTTCGGGAGTTGCCGTCACTGTGCGTGCCAGTATCGAGCTCTCCAACGGACACCGCATTCAGTCCGATTTTCCAGAACTGCGAGTCACCACCGAGGGCGACTGGCCGGGAACAGGATCGGCCACTGCCGAAGGCAGTTTGAACGGCGGCGGTCCCTTGCTGAAGGTGCGCACTACAGCCGGAGACATCCGCATCCTTCGCGCGCCCTGAGAACCAGAAGCCGAGGGCAAGAGGGGCGGCGCCACCCCGGCGCATTTGTGACAATCCGCTTTATGGCACGTCCCAGGCTTCGCGAGCACGTTACCGGGCCAAAAGGGAGGAACAACATGCCTAGGTACCTCCTCATTGCGATCATGCTGCTGCCTCTGGCGACGGCAGCAGCTCTTTCCGAACAGACACCCAGCTTCGACCCGGCAAGCGGGTCCTATGCGTTCTCCAGCGATGAGCCTTCCGGGAGCACTTCCTATTTAGGGGTGGACACCCGCGACGTTACTCACGATCGTGTTGCGGAGCTGAAGCTCAAGGACGAGACTGGCGTGGAAGTCACGGTGGTCGACCAGGACGCTCCCGCCGGCAAGGCCGGCATCCGGGAGCACGACGTGATCCTAACCGTCAACGGCAATAAGGTGGAGAGTGTCGAGCAACTGCGCCGCATGATCCGCGAAATCCCGGCGGGACGTGTCGTGAATATCGGCCTGAGCCGCAATGGCCAGCCACTGAATCTGCAAGTGCAGTTAGCCGCGCGGCGGTCGTTTTCGGTCAAGATTCCACACATTCCGCCTATTCCGCCCATCATTTCTATGCCGCCAATGCCTCTAATGCCGGATATTGACGTTCCCATGTCCGTCGTCGTTGTGCAATCAGCCATGCGGAGCGGGCTGATGGTTGAGAATCTCACTCCCCAGCTCGGCGAGTTCTTTGGCGCCAGGAACGGGCAGGGCGTGCTGGTCCGTTCGGTTGAGAAGGGCAGCCGTGCCGAGAAAGCCGGCTTCCACGCAGGCGACGTGATCGTGCGCGTCGACAAGGATCCAGTGCACGACACCGGAGACTTCAGCCACGCTCTACGCTCTCATCGCGGCGGGGAACCGGTCCGCGTCGGGATCATTCGCGACAAGAAAGAACAGAACCTTACGCTCACCCTGCCCGAGCGTCGCCAATCGGGTGACCTGTTTGAAGAAAGCTACGATTTTCCCAACATCAACATCCAGGCCGACCTGCACCTGGATGAACTGAAGACTGAGCTCGCCAAGCTGCAGCCACAGCTTGAGCTCGCGATGAAGCAAGCCAGCCGCAGCCTGGATGAAGTCGGCAAGCAGATGTGCGATCACCAGAAACAATTGCGCGAGCAGCAGAAGCAGATGCAAAAGCAGATGCGCAAAGAAAGCCTAAAACTGCGCAAGGAATGGAGAGGCCACGAACGTGAGCTCCAGCGCGAACTGCAGGTATTACGGCGTAGCGCAGCCGAGATCTAACCTAACCGGGGCGCGCGGAAGTTCCTCGGGCGCGGGCGCTGCTGCCCGCGCTTTTTTCATTCGCTGTCCAATTTCTTCATCCTGAGCGGAGGTGAGTCCGGGAAGGATCTTGCGGGCACGACTCGGGCATTTAGCCGGTATCAGGAATGCGCCGACGCCGCGTTCGCGATGGGCGCCAGGCAAACCCGATTGCGCCCTGCCTGCTTGGCGGCATACATCCCGGCATCGGCAGCTTGCACGAGTTCATCGCGGGTGGTGCCATGGCGTGGAAAGACGGCGGTTCCGGCACTGATAGTAACTGGGCGTGGCACGCCTGGAAACGGCCAAGTCTCCACCACGCCACGCAGCTTTTCGGCCACTCGCAGTGCCTGCTCGACGCTGGTTTGGGGTAACAGGATCGCAAATTCTTCTCCTCCGTAGCGGCACACGACATCGATCTTGCGCAGGTGTTGAGAGAAGATAGAGGAGATTTGTCTTAAGACTTCATCCCCCAGCAGGTGTCCGAATTCGTCATTCAGCCGCTTGAACTGGTCTACATCCAGAATAATGACCGACAGCGCGCTATCGAATCTTTGTGCGCGCTCAATCTCCTGGTTGATACGCAATTCAAAGAAACGGCGGTTGAAGATGCCGGTCAGGCCGTCGATGTAGGCCAGTTGCCGCACCCGCTCCACGTGATGAGCGTTTTGAATGGCATTGGCGCAAATGTCGGCGACCGACTCCAGGGTTGGCCGGTCGGCAGGGTTAAAGGCAGCAGTACGAGTGCTGTCCAAAGCCAGAACTCCTAGGGTTTGCCCGAAAGAGAGAAGGGGAATGCACATCTGGGAAGAGGTTTCTTCGAACAGTCCAACGTAGTCGGCATCTTTTCGGACGTCATCCACGATTGCACTTGTGCCCGCAACCAGGGCACGTCCCCATATGCCTGCCCTGCAGGGCAGGCGCGCATCTCCGGGTATGCACAAAGTCAACCTCCCCTCGTGTGCCCGCAACACCAGGTCCTCTTCTTCCTTCAGCAACACGGAGACGTGATCCAACTGGAAGGCCTTTTCGACCAGCCAGCAGACCTTAGGCAGCAGCTCTCTGAGTTCCAAAACCACCGTCATTTGCTGTGCGATGGTGTTGATCGCCTCGAGCTGTTGCGCCCGGCGACGCTCCAGGGAATGCAGGCGGGCGTTCTGCACCGCCAACGATGCCTGAGTAGAAAACAAGGTGAGCAGGTCAATGGTTTCCGAATCGAAGCCATCCGCGCTCTCGCTTTGGCAGTCGAGCACGCCCAGCAGGTCCTCCCGCACCATCAACGGCACGGCTAGTTCGGAAAACTGGTCGCGGGCCGAAGTCGGGCAGCGGGAATCCCTGCTTGTATCGGGAGCATAAATCGGCCGCTTTTGCGTCGCCGCTTTCCCGATTAATCCGTTTCCTACGGGCACTCGGAAATCTTGCTTATTCCACCCCGTTTGGCTTCTTAGAACCAGTTCCTGCTTTTCCTTGTCCAGCAACAAGATCGCGACTCTTTCGAAATGAAAGAAGTCACGCACGATGATCAGGATCTGGTGCAGCACCTCATCCAGTTCGAAGGTGGACAGCACGGCCTGACTGGCATCGTAAAGGAGGGCAATCTTTTGCATAGATCGGCTGCTGGATTTTACCGTGCGGCAATGGGACTGACCGAGGTGCCGAAAGTAACCACCAAGAGTGGCTCCGCCTCTCAGGAATTAGGGCCTACAGCGATCTCTCTTCGCGATTACAGGATGTGCTCGATTGGGCACAACTCTGGCGCTGGCTAGCCTGATGCAAGGGAAAATTTATGCCGGAAAAAGAAACCATCGAGCGCACCGATCAAGATGCCCGCCAAGGCAAATCGCCCGCCACCCAGGCAGGCGAATTTGTTCGCGAAGAGATGCATCACGTGCGCGAGGGTAAGCACGGTGCCCGCTCCGCCAAACAGGCAGTTGCCATCGGATTATCCAAGGCCCGCCGATCGGGAGTAAGCCTTAAGCCACCGCGTCGCGGCAGGGCATCGGCGCGTACCAGGAAACAAGCCAGCCGCGACTATCGTCGAGGACGCGGCCACGCTCGCCGCCAGAGGTCGGCCCGGCGTTCACGCGCGACTCGGGAAGCCTTGCGGCGCGAGGGCCGCAGCGCCGCTTCCCGCAGATCGCTCGCCCGGCAGGCTCGCAGTTCGGCCCGCAGCCGCGGCTCGGCCAGCCGTCATCGCTCCGCGAAAAAAGCTGTTCGCACCAAAGCAAGAAGCGGCTTGCTTCAGGCCGCCCGAAAAGCGGCTCGCACCCGCCGCGCCCACGCCCGAAGATAGGCCGAAGGACGGTCCACCGCAGCCCGAATCCCTCGGGATTCGGGCTTTTTTCTGCATACGGAACTGTGAGGCGCGGACACTCCAGTCCGCGCCTTTGTTAACATTCCTCCCAGGTGCTCGATCCCACTACCTCCGTCCAGTACGTCAAGGGCATCGGTCCGCGTCTTGCCGAAGTCTTGGCCGGCAAAGGCATTCAGACAGTCGATGACCTGCTGCACTATCTGCCGTTCCGCTACGAGGACCGCCTGAACCCGCGAGGCATAACCGAGCTGCGTGCGGGAGAGATGGCGACGGTAATCGCTGAAGTCCGGAACTCGGGCCTGTTCCGCACCCGGCGCATGCCGATTTTTCAAATAACTGCGAGCCAGGGAAGAGCGCGCCTGAAGTGCCTGTGGTTTCACGGTACCTACTTGAAAGACAGATTCAAGCCAGGGCAGATGGTAGCGCTCTACGGCAAAGTCGAGGCCGATCATCGTACCGGCGAACTCGAGATCATCCAGCCGCAATTTGAAATTCTCGGCGACGCCAGCGAGGAAGGAGCGTCGGATAGCGCCGAGCAGAAGCTGGCGCGCTCACTCGAAATTGGCCGCATCGTCCCCATCTACGAATCTCTGGGGCAGGGACGGCTGACCTCCCGCTGGTTCCGCCGCGTGATCCATTCCGCGCTGGAGAACCTGGCGCCCGCGTTACCCGATCCCATACCGGACGTAGTTCGTCGTCACATCGGCTTGGTCTCCCCGCGCGAAGCACTTTGGCGAGTCCACTGGCCTGATCCGGGCGAAAGCCTGCAGGATCTGCAAACTTCGCGCACTCCGGCCCACGTCCGTCTCATTTTTGAAGAGCTGTTTTTCCTGGAGTTGGGTCTTGAACTCAAAAGCCGCCAGCAAAAAGCACAAACCGGGATTGCTTTCCACCTGGACGACCGGGTCCGCGAGGCCATCAAGAAAATCCTGCCCTTCCACCCGACTGCCGCGCAGAAGCGCGGGTTGAAAGAAATTGCTTCCGACATGGAAAAGCCGTTTCCCATGCGGCGTCTGCTGCAAGGCGATGTCGGCTCCGGCAAAACGATCGTTGCCTTCGAAGCGGCCATAATCGCTATCGAGAACGGCCATCAGGTCGCGCTTATGGCGCCCACCGAAATTCTTGCTACCCAGCACTACCTCTCCGCGCGCCGCATCCTGGAGAACGCCGGCTACCGGATTGTTCTTCTAACCGGCTCACTGGAAGAGGACCGCAAGCGAGAAATACGGCGCCACGTAGCCCAGGGCAATGCGCAACTGATTATCGGTACGCATGCTTTGCTGGAGGAGAAGGTTGAATTTGAAAAACTGGGTCTCGTGATCGTTGACGAGCAACACCGCTTCGGCGTCCTGCAGCGACTAAAGCTGATGAAGAAAGACAGGGCGGGTCTCCGAGATGCTCAGGCCGAGCGCAGCTCAGCCGAGCCGGATGTCTTGGTCATGACGGCAACGCCAATCCCGCGCACACTGGCTTTGACACTTTACGGCGACCTGGATATTTCGGTACTCGATGAAATGCCGCCCGGCCGCACGCCCATAGTCACTCGCCGTGTCTCCGATGAACGTTCGCAAGAAGTCTGGGATTTCGTACGCAAGCAGGTTGCCGCCGGCCACCAGGCCTATGTCGTCTACCCGGTCATCGAGGAAAACGAGGAAACGGAGCTCAAGGCGGCAAAGAAAATGTACACGGAGCTGGAGAGCCGCATTTTTCCCGACCTCAAGGTCGCCCTCCTGCACGGCCGCATGGAAACCGATCTGAAGGACCAGGTCATGCGCCTGTTCCAAAAGGGGGAGATCGAGGTGCTGGTCTCCACCACGGTGATTGAGGTCGGTGTAGACGTGCCCAACGCGACGGTGATGGTCGTCGAGCATGCCGAGCGTTTTGGCCTGGCCCAACTCCACCAGCTTCGCGGGCGCATTGGCCGCGGCACCGCCAAGTCGTGCTGCATTCTGATGACAGGCGGCAAAATAACCGAGGAGGGCGATCGCCGGCTTGATGCCATGGTCCGCAGTAACGACGGATTTCAGATTGCAGAACTTGACCTCGAACTACGTGGTCCGGGAGAATTTTTCGGCACCCGCCAGGCCGGCATGCCTAGTTTCCAGGTCGCCAACCTGATTCGCGATCGGCAGTTGCTGGAGGCCGCGAAGCGCGAGGCGAGCGCCATTCTCGCCGGGCCCAATTCAGAGATCACGCAGCCAGAAATTGAGCGCGCCATCTGGCACATGCGCAGTCGCTGGCAACACAGCTACGGGCTGGTGGAAGTAGGATAAGCAGGTCGGCGAAACTGCTCTGCGCGGAATTCAACCCTGGAGGCTGAATCATGCGCGCGGGCGCGACGGGTTTGGCGGTCATGATTGCAAATCACCGTCCCTTGACCGCCGACCTTGAACCCGCAGATGCCTTCTCCTAACTCTTGCCCGGCTCTCCGATCTTCTTGGGGCCATCGTCAGCAAGGCGACGGCGAGTACGACCAGAAGCTAAGTAGACCCAATCTTACCCGGAATAGTTACTCCTTCCCGGGTGTGTACTTCAGCCGGAGCAAGCCGCTGCTTGGCGGCCTGCTCCCTCCGCTAATTAAATGCGCTGGGCTAAAGCTAAAAGACCACCAGCGGTCTCATCATGTCGTGCTCTTCGTGTTCGAGAATGTGGCAGTACCACAGATACTCTTTTCCAGCCACACCGAGGGTTCGGCTCAAGCTGTTCGGCATGGTAGCTATCCCCGGAGGATTGGGCGGCAGATCGAACCGCATGATCACGGTCGTCACCGTGCCGGGATTCATCTTGACGGTTTCCTCCTTCCACTCCAACTCCGGCCGATCCGGTCCGACCACCGGGCCGTTGTAGTCGGAATGGCAATATCTGAGGTGGGGCCGAAGGAGTTGAACGGCGCCGCTGCAGCACCTGCACGCTCACCAGCTGGAAGTGTATGGGATGAGCGTCGGCCGTGAGGTTGACGATCTGCCACACCTCGGTCGCGCCCGCGAGGGGATTCTCGGTCGAGGGATCGATATTGTTCCGACCGAACGTGTTGCCGCCTTAGCCTGATTGCACGCTCGTTCCCGGAGGCTGGACAAGACGGCCCTACCAGTCATAGTCCTCATTCAGCGTGAGAATCCGGACCTTGCTGCCGGGAGGAGGCGGAAGCGGAGCGGTGGTCCAGGTTCCAACCAGCGACGGATCAATGCTGCCACTTAGATCCGTGGTGGGGATAATCGTCAACGGCGGATCGGTGTTGGTTGCGGGAATCACGTTGAAGCGCATGATCTGCCGCGTATTCGGTCCAAAGCCTGGAGGCGTGATCGTGGGATTCCTCCGCGCACTCGGGAAGTAATCGTTGCGCGGGTCGCCCATGGGGAACGGGGCGGGCGCGCCGTTGTACAGAATCAGTTTCTTCCCGGCAAAGCCGCTGAAGTCTACGATGATGTCCCAGAGCAAATCCGGGACCCTCGGCATTCGTGGGCGCCAGGGTCGCCGCATTGAGCGTAATGCCACCTGCGCTGCCATCCTCCAGCTGAAGCTGCACTCAGGAAGCGTGCCTGGGTCGCGTTGAGAATGCGCAGCCGATAGCGTCGCCCCTCAATGGTGGCTTCCGGATACACCGTGCCGTTCGCGGGCATGGTGTCGCCGAACATCTCGGGAATCGAGGATGGATCCCCAATCGGAGGCGTATTGTCGCCCCCCCGTGTATTTCCGGCGGTTGCGCTCGTAGGTGTCTGCATACCGGAGGCTGCCCGGGTGTTGGGGCAGTGAGGCACTAGTCCGAAGAACTTCGGACTAGTCAGCGAGAGGGCAACAAGACGGCGGCAGCACATCGGAGCCCCCCGCGTTGTTCAGTTCCCGCGTACCTGCCCATAATTCAGCAAGCTGACGATAACCACGCCGCCCAAGACGTTTCCCGAAGTCGCGAATAGCAGCCAGTGGAAGTAGCCGGCTAGCGAAGCCGATCCGGACACTACTGCTGCCAGGATCTCGCCGCTGGAGGCAATACAATGCGAGAATTTACCGACTCCGACCACGAAGGCCAGCAACCAGATCATCACCACTTGACCAATTGTCCACTGGCTGGCCGTCACCATCCATGCCACCAGGGCAATCAGCCAGCCACCGACAACCCCGCTCCAGAAAAAATGGGCCCCTGATCCGGTGCTGCTGAGGTTTCCCAGGGTCACCAGCTGAGCTGCGATGTCGGCCGACAACGCCCCAGACTTGATTGCCAGCAACGCGAATAGGAAAGCCCCGGTTACATTCGCGCCGAACACGACCGCCCAGAGCCGCAGCGTCTTTACGAGATTGTCCCGGCGACACTTATGTTCATCGAGAACCAGCACGACCGGGTAGAGCGTGTTCTCCGTAAAGAGTTGGGCACGCCCGATGATCACGGCGATAAAGCCGATCGGATAGACGGCAAACGAGGCCAGTTCCTCCCAGGTGCCGCTACCGAGAATGGCCCGTACCGAAGCCACGCCCAGACCCGTGAGTCCCATGGCCAAGCCGCCCGCCAGGCCGGAGAAGGCTAGACTGCGCGCTGAGCGGCGTAGTTCCTCCCTCGCATTCTCGACGGCGGCGCTGAAGATCTCCGGGGCGGTAAGACGGCGTGTTTCGACCGCTAGTTCTTCCTGGTTGCGCACCCGGCATTGGATTCCCAAGCGCCGCTCGGGGTTGATTCAAGAGACGGGAAGGGCGCACCGGAGAGGCAGATCAGGTAGGCAGATCAGGTAGGCAGAAAGGACATGCGCAAAAGGAGGTTTCGCCCCTTGGAACTATTCTTGTCCTGGATCGCGTCTCCCAAGTCGTTGCCAAAAAATGAGCCTCCGGCAAGCAGGGCTTCAATGGCCCGAATCAAATCGCGGGCAGCGTGCGATTTGAGCACGTATCCACGCGCACCAGCCTTGCGAACCGCCTTCACCAGGCTTTTGGAATCGTGCATCGTGAAGATCAGAACCCGGCTGCCAAGATTCAGCGCGCATATTTCCTGAGTCGCTTCCAGCCCGCTCATGACTGGCATCGTGATGTCCAGGATAACCACGTCTGGCTTGCTTTTCATGACGGCCTGCACGGCCTCCTCTCCGTTTGCGGCCTCCCCCACGATCTCCCATTCCGGTCGAGCCTTCAGAATGGTCCGCAGGCCTTGGCGCACAACTTCGTGGTCATCAACGATCAAAATCTTGATGTGCATCCGAAAGTCCCCATTTCATGGAGCGCAGCAGGCGCAAGCCAAGCTTTTCGCGAGGGAGGAGCCCACTGATGCCAGCCAGTCTCTTGACCAGCTACCCCAAATTTTTGGACGTCGAATGGAGCCGAGAAACTACTGAAGCGACGAGTAGGCGCGGTCTTTACGTCTTTCTTACATCTTTGCCTTTGACCAGCCACTATGAACTGTCCAGGTCAGCGAGAAAACGATATCTCTATACCGCCAAATCCCGACTCGCAAGTCCATACAGTGTTTACTGTAGTTACAAATCGGGGCATACGTCTGCATAGTAGACAGAGCCGCTCCCCAAGAACTCAGCTTAGGTCGAGAACAGAAACCTATACACAAACTCGACTGGAACGGAGATCCCGCTTCGGGGAGAGCGCTTTCGAACCCAGCAGAATCATCCCTGGTGTCTTATGGGCAATGTTCGCATTTTGGTCGCTGACGATCACGAAATAGTCCGCAGAGGTCTGTGTAACCTGTTGCAATCCCGCGGCTGGGAAATCTGTGGGGAGGCTGGCGACGGACGGCAGGCTGTGGAAATGGTGCAGCAGGTGCACCCGGATGTCGTCATTCTCGACATAGGAATGCCCAACCTGAACGGCCTGGACGCCACGCGTCAAATCCTGCACAAGAATCCGAACCAGAAGATTTTGATCTTAACCATCACGGACACGGACCAGGTGGTGCGTGACGTCTTGCAGGCGGGAGCTCGTGGTTTCGTTCTCAAATCCGATGCCGCCCGTGACCTGGTCGCCGCTGTAGATGCTGTGCAACAAAATCGGACTTTCTTTACACCCCGTGTCGGCGAGATGGTGCTGGAAGGCTATCTGAAAGGCGGCGGAGTCTACCAAGCCGAACCCACTATTCCAAGTCTGACGCCGCGCGAGCGCGAGATTGTTCAACTGTTGGCCGAGGGCAAGAGCACCAAAGAGGTGGCCTCAGTTCTGGATCTGAGTGTGAAGACGGCGGAAACCCATCGCAGCAATATCATGCGCAAACTCAAGCTGCATTCCGTCGGAGAACTGGTTCTCTATGCCATCCGCAACAATATCGTGCAAGTTCCCAAACGCGACCTCGGTCAATCCTGAGCGCCCAGTTCTATTCCCAACTGGTTCCCTCCTTCTTCGTCTTCCAGACATGCCATAATCACTGGTCATGAAGGCGATCAGGCGCTCCGATCTTTACCGCAAGCTTCCGGCGATAGACGCACTGCTGCGCGCTCCCGAAGTCGCTGCCCTCGTCGCCCGCGAAGGACAGGTTGCCGTGGCCGAGGCAGCCCGGGTCGTCCTGGCCCGCGTGCGTGACGAGATCGCTGCAGGAGTTCTCGATAGCACCCGATTGGAGCTTGCCATCGCCGGGTTGCCCCCCGCTATTGAGCGTCAGCTCCAGCAATCCCTGGCTTATTCTCTGCGCGAGGTAATCAACGGCACGGGAGTCATCCTGCACACCAATTTGGGTCGCGCGCCCTTGTCGGCCCGAGCCCTGGACCATGTTCGTGATGTGGCCCTGGGCTACTCCAACCTGGAATTCGATATAGCAGCCGGAGCGCGTGGCAAGAGAGACGTCCACGTCGACCGCCTGTTCCGAAAGTTGTTGTCAGAGCAAACAGGCGATGTGGAAGCGGATCTCCCACCCGCTCAGTCCGAGCGCAGCTCGGCTAAGCAAGCGGCTGAGATCTCCACAATCGTCGTAAACAACAATGCTGCCGCCGTCCTGATCGCTCTCAATACGCTAGCTGAAGGTGGAGAAGTTATCGTCTCACGCGGCGAGCTGGTTGAGATCGGCGGGTCGTTTCGTATCCCCGACGTGATGGCCAAGTCCAACGCAATCCTGCGCGAGGTAGGCACCACCAACCGCACGCGCATCGCCGACTACGAGCGCGCCATCAACGACCAAACACGCCTCCTTCTCCGGGTCCACCGCTCCAATTTCCAGATCACGGGATTCACCGAACAGCCCTCGCTAACAGAACTGACGAGACTTGCCCGCAAACGAAGCGTTCCCCTGATGGAAGACGTGGGGAGCGGGGCACTGTTCGATCTGCGCTCGGTTGGCATCACTGGCGAGCCGGGAGTTCTCGGCAGCCTGCGCGCGGGAGTGGATGTTGTTACCTACAGCGGCGACAAATTGCTGGGCGGTCCGCAGGCCGGAATTCTGAGCGGAAAACGCGAGCTCATCGCGCGCATTCGGGCGAATCCGTTGTTCCGGGCGTTGCGCGTCGATAAGTTGACCTATGCCGCTCTGGAAGCCACGTTGCTGGCCTACGTGAAACATGACCATGACGCCATCCCCGCGCTGCGCATGATGCGCCTGTCAAAGCAGGAGATTGGAGCCCGTGCGGAAGCGATGCTTGAGCAGCTACCTTCGCCGAGGTTGTCGGCGCACATCATCGATGGGGAATCGGTGGTCGGCGGCGGCGCGGCGCCTTCGGCAGCGCTCCCAACCCGTCTGATCGCGCTCACGGTGAGGGCTCTGAGCGCGGACGAATTGGCAGGACGCCTGCGACAATCCGGTGTAATAACGCGCACGGAAGAGGGCCGCGTCCTGCTCGACCTGCGCACCGTGTTTCCCGAGCAGGATCCGGCAGTCGCGCAAGTCTTGAGGCGAGCCTTGGAAGATTGAGGTCTGAGAGCTAAGCAAGTAAATTCCCCTTGGCGATCCTCTATACCATCGGCCACTCCACCCGCAGTTTCGAGGAACTGGTCGAAGCACTGCAAGCCCACTCAATCCAGACGCTGGTCGACATCCGTTCCCTCCCAATGTCACGGCGTTTGCCACATTTCAACGGCGGCTACCTCGAGAAAGCGCTTCCCGAGGCCGGGATTCATTACGTCTCCATGAAGGCCCTCGGCGGCCGCCGCAAGATGATCCGCGACGATTCACCTAATGTCGGCCTGCGCAGCCTCAGCTTCCGCAATTACGCCGACTACATGCTGACCAGCGAGTTCCAGAACGCCGCCGCTGAACTGGTCAGGCTCGCCCAGCATTCGCGTACCGCGTACATGTGTGCCGAACGAGTCTATTTCCGCTGTCATCGCATGCTGGTCTCCGACTACCTGGTAGCCCACGGCCACGAGGTGCTGCACATCGACGCCACCGGTCCGGTAAAGCGGCACAAGCTGACCTCCGAGGCACGCCTCATCGATGGACAATTGATCTTCCGCGGCGATCGCCTGCTATGAAACGTGTGCAGATGGAACCTGAAGCGCGTCTCGGCCCCGCCCGGCCGATCAAAGCTCCGCTTGTGTTACCTTGACGGGATGATCGTCGGTTCGGGCATCGACGTGGTCGAAGTCCCGCGCGTGGCGGCAGCCATCGAACGCTTTGGCGAGCGCTTTGTCCAGCGCGTTTTCACGGAACAGGAAATCCGCTACTGCGAGTCGAAAGCCAACCGTGTGGAGCGCTTCTCGGCGCGATTCGCTGCCAAGGAAGCAGGCATGAAGGCGCTCGGTACGGGCTGGAGTCATGGAATCGGCTGGCGCGATTTGGAAGTGCGCCGCCAGCCGGGAGGCCGGCCGACGCTTGTGTTCCATGGCAAAGCCGCCGAGTTTGCGAGGCTAATGGGCGTCGCGCATGTTGCGCTCTCGCTCACCCACACCGCCGCAGAAGCCATTGCGCAGGTGATTTTGGAAAATTAGGTCCGAGACGGTTCGAGTCGAGGTTTTGTATCAGGGTACCAGGGTACCAGGGTACGCCTTCAAGCGTACCGCTTAGGGTAAGGCGTTCGCTCTTGCCAATTCCGGCGGCGCGGCTTCAACCCGCCGAGGAACCTAGGGTGCCTTGGCCGCTTCGCCCTGCGACTTGGCAGGCACGATCTCGAGCCGCTCGACACTGACCGCTTTAAACTTCTTTTCCTCTGCAACCGCATACGTCGGCTGCAAGGCACGTAGCAGCTGCACGGTTCTCCCCTCCGGAGCAAAATTTGGAAATACTACGACCCAGACCTGGCGATGAGTACGGGCGAGCTCGGAGAGGGATGCTTTGCTCTTTTCGTAGTCAGGCAGTGCGAGCTTTGGCGCCGCTCCTGGCGCGTACCAGCGGCTCGAGTAATACACTAGCGGTGCCATCCCAGTACCGACGAACGCCGTATCCCCGTCATGGACACGGCTCAGCAGGTAGCGCATGGCGCCTTCCCAATCTTCTTCAGTTTTGTAAGCCAACCCAACCGAGACCAGCGATAGGCACAGGGCAATGGCCAGAATTCCGGTACGCACGCGGGAGGACCGCCAGTTCGCAATTCCGTCGGCTACCACCAACATAAACGCGGGCCAGCAGACGATCAGGTAACGGAAGAAAAAAACCGGTTTCAGGTACGAGACCAGGAAGCTGATTGCAACTGGAAGAATCAGCCATAAGGCGGGAAACGCCTGTCGCCAACTCGGCAAAGAGCGCGCGCTGCTGACCCAGACTCTCCACAAGTCTAAGAAACTCAGGAGGCATAGACCGGCACAGATGAGCAACAAAACGTAAGCCACACCGGTGCTTCCGGCTCCGGCCAGGAAAACTGCCCAGTGGACCAATTCCCACAGTTTGGGCTTCGGGATCCAGGCCAACTGACCGGCATTATGGGTGATGACATAAGCTGCGGCGGGGCTAAGCAGCAATCCCAGAGCAACCAAGGCCAACCGTAATTGCCTCCAGGGAATTTCCTTCCGGCGCAGCAAGAGCAGCGAAGCCAGTTGCGCCACCAGGGCCAGCACTGCATAAAGGTGGCAGTAGACCGACAGGGCAGAGGCGATCGCATACAACAACCAGTTGCGAAACGTCGGCCGTTCCAAGCCGCGCACCAGAAGCCACGTTGCCACCACGAGCAGGAGAAGCATCAGGCTGTAGCTGCGAATCCACTGCGAAGCTCGCACATGGGACGCGCTAACTGACACCAGCAGCGCGGTGATCAGCCCCGTTCGTCGGCCGTAAAGCTGATTTCCCAGGGCATACATTGCGGGCACGGTTGCCACCCCGAACAAGATTGAAAGGATTTTGGCTACGCTCTGGCCGTCCCCGAGGTAAATCCAGCCTCGCAGGAGAAGGTAGTAGGCGATCATGTTGCCTTCTCGCGTGCTGATCTCGCGCCAGAAGCTGGGCCAGCTCATGCGCGCGTACAACATGCTGTAGATTTCGTCGAGCCAAAGACTCTTACCAGCAAGATGAGGCAAGCGCAGGACCAGGGCGATGAGCATCAGCCCCCCGAGGACCAGGGCGGTCGACCGCGTCGAGGTGCCGTCGCTCAGCCGAGAGGTCCAGCTGCGCGCGTCGCGTTGGGAAGTAGTTACATCCGTGCTCAGCGGAAGATTCATGAATCCGCCATTGTACGGCCTGGTAGAGCTAAGTCCGTGTCACCGGCCCTTCCGTGCCGGGTTTACCATATTGCCCGTGCGCGGCTGTTATCCTTGAGGCTCTGAGTCCCCGGCGGAAGCAATAACACATGCAGAGATCCTCCGCTTCGCTCAGAGTTTGTGACTCTTTCGTTTTTCTCGCACGGACTGATGCTGAAAACAAGCAGGTTACGTGCCGAAAAATCGCCTAAATCAAAAAAACTCACGAACCGTCAGGATGTCAAGTCTTCCGGATTGGTTGAATCGAGTTGAGGCTCCCCAATTTAACGATCCCAAGCTTTTGCCGCGACGGTTGCCTTATGCGTATGATGTCGAATTCCCGACTCGAACCAACCCGCAATCCCGGAGAACCCAGGGGAAGATGACCGTAGCGCCTGCACTGCCCAATCAATCGAAGCAACTTAGCCTCCGGGAGGCTGCCCTGCCGCTGGGTCTTGCGCTGACCAGCTTCGCGGCGCTGCTGCTGGAGCTGGCGTTAACTCGGCTCTTCTCGGTCGTGCTCTTTTATCATTTCGCGTTTCTTGCTATTTCGTTGGCTCTCCTCGGACTCGGCGCTGGAGGAATATTCGCACACCTGCGCCGCCCGTGGCTGTTGCGTTGGCCCATGCCCACTCTTGCCGCCGCCGTGTCCGGACTGTGTTCGGTTGTCATCATCATCGTCCTGGAAATTGTCTTGCACTCTGCGGTCCACCTGCAGCTCAGCTGGAAAGATCTCCGTCATTTAAGCACGCTTTATGTCTCCGCCGCGGTTCCGTTTTTTTTGACAGGTCTGCTGTTTTCTGTGGTTTTCGCTCGGAATGCTTCCCGCATCTCGCATTTGTACGGGGCCGAGTTAACCGGAGGCGCGCTGGCCTGCCTCGCGACGGTGCCATTGCTGAACCAACTGGGCGGGCCCAACACCGTCCTGTTTGCCTCTGTGGCGATGGCTCTAGCCTCGGTCGTCTGGAGCGACAATCGAAATTGGCGCCGGGCCGGCGCTGGACTGGCCGTGTTGTTGCTGCTGTTAATCGCGCTGAACATCCGCTACCCTCTGCTCGACGTGGTTTATGCCAAGGGAAGCCGCCGCGATGGAGTTGGGCTCGAGTACGCTCGCTGGAACGCCATTTCGCGGGTAGAAGTGGATCGCGAGAGAGATGGCTCGCGTTACATCGTGATCGACGCCGACGCTTCCACCGCCATCATGAATGTTAATCCCCATCCCGGGGAGGGCACTGCGCGCTGGCTGATGGCAGCCGCTCCCGCCGTCTGCAACGTTCTGCGCCCGCACGGAGATTTCGCCATCATCGGTCCCGGCGGCGGCGTGGATGTTCTGCGCGCTGTCGCAAGCGGAAGCACGCGTGTCACCGGGATTGAAATCAATCCCATCATCGTCAACGACATCATGCGCGGGCGCTACGCTGACTATGCGTATCACGTTTACCAGATCCCCGAGGTGGATATTCATGTCAGCGATGGCCGCTCTTTCCTTCGCAATTCGCGCGGCCAATACGATGTGCTGGAAATGACTCTGGTGGACACCTGGGCCTCGACGGCGGCTGGCGCCTTCGCGCTGGCCGAAAACAATCTCTACACGGTAGAAGCGTTCAAGGAGTATTTCCGGCATCTGAAGCCGGACGGCATGATCGCGATTACGCGATGGGAGTTCAAGGAAGCGCGGGAGGCACTGCGGGTTGTGTCAGTAGCCATGGAGGCGCTGCATCAGCTTGGCATTGCCAATCCGGCTGCGCACTTTGCCGTCGTGTCCGACGGCGCGCTCGATGCTGACGGCCGCCCCGTTCTTGTCGTCGCCAAGAAAAGCCCGGTGACCTTCGCGGAAGAAGCAGCAGTTTTGGAGCACATCAAGAAATATCCCAAGCTGGTGGCGCAATATCTGCCTTCGTCGCCGGGTGCCAATGCGTTTTCGCAACTAATATTGAGTAATGATCCCGTCGCCTTCGCTCATCAGTACAAGTTCAACGTCACACCGGTTTACGATAATGCGCCATTTTTCTTCTTCACGCTGAAATTGAAGCAAGCTCTAACCCGCGGGCCGGTCCAGGGGATCGACTGGAAGGTAAACGTTGGCGTGGCTGTCCTGGGCATGGTCCTGCTGCTCTCGCTGGCGGTGGTGATCGCGTTTTTGATCCTGCCGCTCGCATTTCATGACCGCAGCCGGGGAAAAGTCCTTCCGCTCCTGTATTTTGTCGCCGTTGGTCTCGGCTACATCCTGGTAGAGATCGCCTTCATCCAGCGCTTCGTCCTGTTTTTGGGTCATCCTACTTACGCACTAACAGTGGTCATTTTCCTGCTGCTTTTGTCCAGCGGCGTCGGCAGCCTGCTTTCGCGTCAATGGCTGACTCGTCCGAGATCGGTCCGAACGCCCTTAGCAGTAATCGCCGCGTCCATCCTAGCTTACGTCTTCTTGTTACCTGCCCTGTTGCCATCCCTCGTGGGACTTGCCTTCCCACTCAAGCTCGTAGTGAGCGGAATTTTGCTGGTTCCACTGGCGTTGGCCATGGGGATGCCGTTCCCAACCGGCTTGCGAGCGCTGACCGGCAACTCGCCTTCCGAAGCTGCGGCTGACGAGACCGCAGCCGACAGTTCCGTGGAGTGGGCCTGGGCGATGAACGCTGCCGCCAGCGTGCTGGGCTCGGTTCTGGCGATGGTGATCGCCATCCGCTTTGGCCTGAATGTCACCCTGGGGTGCGGCGCAATGGCTTATGTTGCTGCCCTGTTGGCGAGCGCAACGCTGACGCCAAGGCGGGCATGAGCAGCCAGACAGTACACAGCCTGTAACTCCGCAAGCCACGCGGGGTCTGCTATGATTTTCACAAATCCACCGCTTTTGCGGTCTGGTCGAGACTATCTGAGGAGAAGGTGCCTAGCCAGAAGCAGGTTAAGTGGTCGCAACTCAAGGTTGGCATCACAGTTATAGTTGCCAGCATCACGCTCATGGTGCTGGTCTTCCTCATGAACCAAACGGGCGGGATGTTCTCCCGCAAAATCACTATCCAGTCCTTCTTCGACAACGCCAGTGGCCTGCGCCAGGGCGCGCCGGTGCGTTTGCAGGGTGTTGACGTCGGCAATGTGACCGCCATCCGGGTCGTTCCCAACAAGCCGCTCACGCCGGTAGAAGTCACCATGAAGGTGAGCACCCGCTACATGGCCAACCTGCGCAAGGATTCGGTTACGTCTCTGGAAACGGCGGGAGTTTTGGGCGAAACCTACGTGGAAATCGAAAGCGGACAAGCAAGGGGCGCTCAGATCCAGGAAGGGGATGTGCTTATCACCCGCGAACACCCGGATTTTCAAGATGTCGTTCGCTCCAGCCAGAGCACGCTGCAGAACCTGGACGCGCTGCTCAAGCGTCTCGACCGCATCGTGGCCTTCGTGGAAAGCGGCCAGGGCTCGATCGGCAAACTCATTTACGATCCGAGCTTGTACAACCATTTGAATACGACCTTGAATGAGTTTCAGGCAATCGCCACGGACGTGAGCCAGGGCAAGGGCAGCCTGGGCAAGATGGTGGCCAGCGACGAGCTTTATCAGAAGGCCGACACCACCATAGATAAGCTGAACGGCATTATCAGCGACATCGAGCAGGGCAAGGGTTCCGCGGGCAAGTTCCTCAAAGATCCCGGGCTCTACAACAATGCCAACGAGACCGTCGCGAACATCAAGAAATTTACTGAAGATGTAAACGCCGGCAAGGGCGCCCTGGGCAAGCTGACGCGAGACGAGCAACTAGCCGCCAGGCTGAAGGACACGATCGAAAAGCTGTCGATCATCTCCGATCGCCTGGAAGCGGGTGAAGGCACCTTCGGCAGTCTGCTGCGTGATTCCTCGCTCTACAGCAACACCGACCAGATGCTGGTGGAAACCCGCGGCCTGGTCAAAGCCATCCGCGAGAACCCCAAACGCTATTTGACGATCCACATGAAGGTGTTCTGACAGTCCTCTCCCAACGCAGAAAGATGCTGACTCAAAGCAACTGCAGCTCTCTAAGGCGAAGTAGAGTGGCTTCGAGGGGGGAACGCACATTTAAAGAATTTGGCCGCGCGGCCCGTGGGCTTTGTTGTCCTGGAGATGAAGTGAACCGCATTGAACGCGACAACTTTGGGAACTGTTGCAGTCAGGCTGGAACGGTAGCGTCGGCCTGTTCGTGCGCGTGGTAACTCGAACGTACCAGCGGGCCTGATTCCACATGGCGGAAGCCGACGGAAAGTGCTTCTTCCTTCAACCTGCGGAATTCCTCGGGCGTGTAGAAACGGGCAATTGGCAGATGATCGCGCGACGGTCGCAGGTATTGGCCAATCGTGAGAATGTCTACGCCCCGCGAGCCCAAGTCCCGGAAAACTTCGACCAGTTCCGGCATGCTCTCGCCCAGGCCTACCATAACACCGGATTTCGTCACCAGGCCGGGTGACAACCTCTTGGCATTCTCCAGCAGATTTAACGTCCGTCGGTATCGCGCGCCAGAACGAACCGCACGGTACAGTCGCGGAACCGTCTCCGTATTGTGATTAAGTACGTCCGGATGCGCGTCAAGGACGACGCGTAAGGGCTCTTCCAGCCCCTGGAAATCAGGAATGAGTACCTCGACCCGGCAACCGGGCGCAAGCAGGCGGATTTGATGAATCGTTTCTGCAAAGACACGGGCTCCGCCTACGTTGTCGTCGTCTCGGTTAACGCTGGTTACGACGGCATGCCTGATGCCGAGCTTGGCCACCGCTTCCGCGACTCGGCGCGGCTCTTCGTAGTCGATGGGCTGAGGCTTGCCCTTGGGGACGGCACAGAACCCACAACGCCGCGTGCAGATATCGCCCAGCAACATGAAAGTCGCGGTGCGGTGGTTCCAGCACTCGCCGATGTTCGGACATTGCGCCGACTCGCACACCGTGTGCAGCCCAAGTCCGCGAGCAAGTTTCTTAAGCTGGTGAAAGTTCTCGCCCATGGGAGCCCGCGTCTTCAGCCACTCCGGCTTGGGCTGCGGGATCCGGGGTCCCAGCTCGATCTGCACTAATTGGGAAGTGCCGGCCATGAACCATTTGATTCTACATGCGGTCTGGTTGATTCGCGAGATGAGCCGAGCTGCGCTCCCGGTAGGAGCCTCGGCCGGCCAAATGCTAAATGCTGATTAAGGCGAAGGTTCCTGATACAGCACGCAAGATGCTTCCCCGGCTTACGCCAGCTCAGCATGACGCCATAGGCGGGGGAAGGATCGGTGATCACCTGTGCTTCTCCCGTTCCGCCTCCCACACCGGCTTGTAGTCGTACGTGGGATAGAAGTCGGTGTGGTATGCACCCCATGCCCCCTGTTCGATGGCCAGGTTCACCTCGCGCAACTGCTCCGCCGGAAAGCGCAGAGTAACTACCTGCCCGATGCCCATCATCACGTACCAGGAAACCACTTCGGTCCCGGCTGGCGGAAAGTTCTTGTCAAACCCGGTCTGTTTCAAGTGCGCTTGAATCTCGTCCAATTTCTTGGACTGATCGTGCTTCAGAAAAATGGTGAGCATCAAGGTTCCCGGAGCGGTTGCCGACGATGGTTGAGGCAGGGCCGGCGCGCTGAGACCCGAAGCCGCAAAACAAATCAAAATCAGAACGGCCGTAAGCGCCACCTTGGATAACCGAGACATAAGAGCGCCTTTTCTTGTTCTTGTATAGCTGCGCCTGTTTGATGCCGCCATACAGATTTTGAGTTTTTTCGCGGACAAGACTGTCAGTGCCAATTGTGGGAGCTGCAGCTGTCTTCTGGAGCAGCTAGAATCACAAACCCAGAGTCGTACTCGGCATCCAATACCCATGCGCTACCTGCTGTTGGCAACCGATTATGATGGCACGCTCGCATCTCACGGCGTAGTGAGCGACCAGACTGTCTCACTGCTTCAGCGGGTACGGGCTTCAGGCCGCAAGATCGTGCTGGTAACCGGCCGCCACCTGCCCGACCTGAAGAACATTTTTCCGCAGCTTGACCTTTTTCCCCGGGTAGTCGCCGAAAATGGCGCCCTTCTCTATCGGCCTTCTTCGCACGAGGAGAAATTACTCTGTGAGCCTCCCCCGCGAGAATTTCTTGACCTTCTCCGCGAACGCAACGTGCCTTTTACCGCGGGGCGGGGTATCGTAGCCACGTGGGAGCCGCAGCAGGAAGCGGTGCTCAAGGCCATTCACGATCTCGGACTGGAGCTGCAACTGATCTTCAACAAGGGCGCGGTTATGGTGCTCCCATCCGGCGTGAATAAGGGCACTGGACTCAAGGCGGCACTCGAGGAACTCAGCATCTCCTTTCACAACGTGGTGGGCATCGGCGATGCCGAAAATGATCATGCACTGCTTTCGGCTTGTGAATGCGGGGTTGCCGTAGACAACGCCCTGCCCTTTCTGAAACAGCGCGCCGACATTGTCACCCAGGGCCGAAACGGCGCCGGTGTTTCCGAGATCGCTGAACGTCTTTTGTCCGATGATCTCGCCGAGTTCGACATGCATTTGCTGCGTCATTCCATTTTGCTGGGAGAACGCACAGATGGCAGCGGTCCGCTGCGCATCCCGCCCATCCGAAGCAGCATTCTGGTCGCCGGCCCGTCCGCCAGCGGCAAGTCCACGGTCGTGGCCGGACTCCTCGAGCAACTTGCCGAGCAACAATATCAGTTCTGCCTGATCGATCCGGAAGGTGATTATGAGAATTTGACCGGAGCCTTGACTTTTGGCACTGCCAAAGAGCGCCCGGATCCTCGGGCTGTGTTAAAGGCGCTGGAGATGCCCGATGAAAACGTGATTGTCAACCTGCTGGGGATGCCGGTGGGCGAGCGCCCGGAATTTTTCTGCAAGTTTCTGCCGAGCATTCAGGATTTGCGTGCACGTACCGCTCGCCCACACTGGCTGATCGTCGACGAGGCGCACCATCTGCTGCCGTCCTCTTGGTCGCCCGCCTCGACTACCATCCCGCAGGCGCTGGAGGGGACGATTCTGGTGACGGTTCATCCCGATCATGTCTCGGCGGCTGCCTTAGCCCCAGCGAATGTTTTAATCGCAGTCGGAAAGTCGCCCATGCAAAGTCTCCGTTCCTTTGCGGGAGCTCTGCGAATCTCCCTTCCTGGAGGCGACGAAGTAGAGCTGAAAAGCGGCGACGCTCTGGTGTGGTTTCGGCAGGAGCAGGGACCTCCCCTTCGCGTTCGTACCAGTGCTGCCAAGGAGGACCGAAGGCGTCATCTCCGTCTGTATGCCGAAGGCGAGCTTTCCCCCCAGCAGAGCTTCTATTTCCGGGGTCCAGACCGCAAACTTAATCTGCGCGCTCAGAACCTGATGATGTTCATGCAGCTCGCCGAGGGAGTTGATGAATCCACTTGGACATATCACCTCCGCCGCGGCGATTATTCCCGCTGGTTTCGTGAATTCGTCAAAGACCACGAGCTGGCAACCAACACCGCCGCTATCGAGCAGGACAACCGGCTTTCGGCGGAGGAGAGCTGTCGACGAATCAAAGAAATGATCCAATCGCGTTATACCGCTCCGGTCTGATGAGCGAGCATGTGAGCTGGATTTGCGGCATCCGGGAATCTGGGATTGACCATCCAAATGTGGCAGATATAGGGGGTGTTATGAAACGCGAGAAGCTGTTGCTTTGGTCGGCAGGGTTGGGAGGTTTGGCTGCCGGGCTGATCCAGGTTCTGGGAATCGGTTCTCGTCTGAGGGGGAGAAGAAGCTCTCGGCGAGAGGCAGGCCTTGTGCTAGACATCAATTCAGCAAGTCCGGAACAATTGCGAGCGCTTGGCCTCGACGATCGTGCTATCCAGCGGCTGATCGAAAATCGTCCCTACCGCCACAAGCTGGAACTGGTCTCGCGCCTGGTGCTGCCCAGAACGCTGTACGGACGAATTCGACACAGAATCGGAGTCCACCAGGGGCGGGTTCCCGCAAAAGTTGCCTGACTCTTTCGTATTCCTGGACATTGCAGAGCCCCCTAGCCGGATTTTCTTCTATCTCTGCGGCTGCTGTTGTTGTTGTTGCGGGTGACGTTTTTTGCCGAATGCACCCAACAATTGCTGTACGGCGTTCTGTTGTTGTTGTTGTTGTGGCGATGCTTGTTGTTGCCGCGCAAGATTCTTTCCTTTTTGCCCGATCAGGTTACCCAAAACTCCGGAGATGGCGCCACCGGGATTCTTGGAATTCGGCGCCAGGCCCTTAAGCTTCATTTGCGCAATTTGTTGCACGTCGGGCTGAAACTTCGGACTCTGGAACGTCCCGGTGACCAGGACTGGGATCACGATTTCCGAATTGTTGTTGGCCAGCGCCGTTTGCAGGTAACCGCCGACGCCGGCGGTTCCGCCCAGCTTCTGGCTGAACTGCTTGGACAGGACAGCAGTAGTCCGAAGATTGAGCGTCTGGTCGACCAGGTTAGCCGTGCCCGTCACCCCGAGATTGCCGATGTCGAGCAGCGCCTGCAGATTGCTGGTTTGGGCAATGCCGTTCTTGACGACAACGTTGCCAGTCATGCGCAAAATGTTGGTGATGCCCTGGCTCTTCTGGTTCAACTTGCCGGTGAAGCCGGCAATCGTGCCCAGTTGCTGAGTGAAGTCGGCGCCCGCGTATTTCACGTTATTAAAATTCAGGGTCAGGTTGCCGTTCAGAGCGCGCATGATGCGGTTGGAGTTCAATGAGGACAGCGGCCCCGCGGCGTGCATGTCAAGGTTCAGATCGCCGGCGCCGCTGACCTCATCCAGTGCCGTGATTCCATAGGCTTTCGCTATCGAGAGAATCGCCGGCAAGGCAGCTTGGGGAGCCTTAAGCGTCGCGTCGATCATCGGGTTTTTCGACAGGTACTGTTTCAGGGCAAACTGGGCCGCCGCATTCGTCCCGCCCGAAGTTACATGGAAATTGTCGGAGCGGATTTCGGAGGGCGTAAGCGTCAGGTTGATCGCAGGGATCTGTACCGGCTGGGGCGCGTCTTTGCCGGTCATTTGGAGGTTGCGGCCATTTACCGCGCCGTTCAAAGCCGGCTTATCGGCTGCTCCTCGCGCCTGGATGTCCGCATTCACGTTTCCCGTGACGTTGGTTCCCGGCGGCAAAGCGGTTCCAGAAGCTGCCGCCAATTTTGCCAGTTCCGCAATGGAAACATGGTTGGCCTTCAGGTTGAGATCGAGCACTGCGGGTGTGGCTTTGGAATTGACCGTTCCATTGACATGGAACGGTGTCTGTCCGAGGTTCAAAGTCGTATTCCGCAGAGTGATAACGTCGCCAGGGAGATCATCGGTCACGTCGTAATCCGCTCTGATTGGGTAGCCAAGGTCTATTCCATGCATCCGTGCGTTGGCGACGTCCATCCGGCCTTGTGCCGCCAATTTTCCGGATTGACTGTTAATTTTTGCCTGACCCGAGACAATGCCGTCAGCGTTGACGAGGGCTGGAGAGTTAAGGAATTTTGCCAAGCTTGCGATGCCAACCTGCTTCAGATTCAGCGTCCCGTGAAACGGAGTGGTAGCCGGATCTGCCGCGACAATCGGTCCGCCCTCGCCTTGCAGCCAAACTTGCTGCGCTCCCTGACCGGGGAGATGGGCCGCTGCATCCAGGGTAACCAGCCGATGGGGAGCGAAATTCTTCAGGGTGAGATCGATGTGGTCATACACCGCTCGCGGCTTCTTCGCTTGCATATCGGTGAGAGCGAGCTGCCCGTCGCGTATGACCAGTTTGCCTAGCGAGAACTGCTCCGCTGGTTTCTGCTTCTCCCCACCTTGCGAGGTGCCAGTCTGCGGCATTGACGGCACCGGCTGTTTGGGCTGGCCGGGAGCCGGTTGCTTAGGTTGCTCCGGAGCGGGCTGGGTCGCATTTTGGCCGAGAGACACGAAGTTCCATACTCCCTGCGGGTTCTTGACCAGTTCCACGTTCGGCCGTTCGAGGTCCAGCGAGTCGACTTCGACTGATTTGTTAAGGAGCGGCAGAATTTTGGCCGAAACGTCCAATTCCTGAGCTTGCACAAAGGGTTTCTGGGACCGGAAGCGCGGGTCCTCGGCAATAGCGAGGTTCTGCACTCGGAGGCGCGGCGGAAACACGCTCAGGTGCATGTCACCCAACGTCACTTTGCGTCCCAACCGCTTTTCCAGTTCCGCCTGGATCGTCCCCCGATAGCGGTTCACGTCGAACGTAGCGGCCAAGACTACCGCCGCGACAATGAGGAGCAGAATGATAATTACCATCGCAATGCCGACTTTACGCATGATCGTCTCTCCCACAAGTCAGGCCAGCTCTCCCCTGAATATTCAACTCTTTAGATGAGGTTTTGGTAGCCGGCGTTTGGCGGGAAATGACGAATCCAGGTGCTGGTTAGCTGCTGGTCAGAGTGTGTGCAGATAAGCCAGCAGATCGCTGATCTGCCGGTCGGACAGGGTTTGTCCAAAGCCGGGCATCTTGCTTCGACCCAGACGGATGATTTCGCCGGCTCGTTCATCGTTGGCGGGCAACCCACTTACCGCCATATACGGCTTGCGAAAAATGCCTTTTAGCGGCGGCCCTTGTTTGTCGCTGGTGGAGTAAGGCTCGTGACAACGGTCACAGTAGGCATCATAAATTTTGCGTCCCTCTGATTGCTCAGGAGTCAGCCCCAATTCGGCATCGCTCAGGCGGCGTTGCGCGTGGCACGCCAGCAGGGTTCCGGCCAGCAAGCAGGCAGTCAGCAGTCCGAGGTGCGCGTGTTTCATGACCGGTTGACATCCTCCGTTGGTCCGGCCGCGCCTCAAAATTCTCTGCGGACGTACAATAACTATAGAGCAAAGGCCAATGCCGATTACGGTCAAGCGAGTCTATGAGAAGCCTGTGCCCGCAGATGGAACACGCGTTCTGGTCGATCGGCTCTGGCCGCGCGGCCTGAGCAAAAAGAACGCGGCGGTCGACCGTTGGTTGCGCGACCTTGCTCCGTCCCATCAGTTGCGCAAATGGTTCCACGCGAATCCTGATCACTGGTCTGCCTTCCGCAGCCGCTACCTGAAGGAGCTGACCGGCTCGGAAGCAGCCAAGGCGCTTGAAGACCTTTATCAACTCGCGCATCACGGCGAACTCACGCTGTTGTTCGCGTCAAAGAACCAAGAACGCAACAATGCCACCGTGCTTCGCGACCTGCTGGAAGGCGCGCGTAAGCCTCCGACCGGCTGTGGGCCCGCCGTGGCGCGAGCCGCTCGCATTCGCAACGCCCGCCGCGTTCCCAGGCGATGATGCATGGTTCTGGACCCGCTGACCGATAACGAAATCCCAAATGGAAATTTATCGGCAACCATTCCCGCCTGGCAAGCTGTCGAAAAGAAACAGAGACAAGCGGCGAATGACTGGTGGTTGATTGCGCAACCCGATCATGCTGCGCTGGCCGGCGACTTGGCTGCCAACCTGAACTCCCCGTTGTTCCCACCGCTCGACAGAAATGTAATCCGGGCAATTGCTTTGCACGACGCCGGCTGGGCGCAATTTGATGGCGGAGAACGGGGTACCGGTCACGGCTTGCAAGTCGTGCTGCGCGACCCCAAGCTCGACGCCCAGGGCAGGCCGCTATCATTTCTGGAAATGACTCCCGAGCAATTTCTGAGGGCCTGGACGGACTCCATCGTTCAGGCGGAGCGAGCCGCACCCATCGGCGGCGTCATAGTGAGCCAGCACTTTTGTCGGCTTGCGGAAAACCGCCTGCAGTCGTGCATCGACAACCGGCAGGACACGAATCGGCTGCACCGGTTTGCCCAGGATGAAGCTGAGCGCCGGGAACAGCTGCGCGAGCACGATCCACGGCCGCCCCAACAGGTTCGTGTGCTTACTGATGTGCTTCAGTTTTGCGATCTGCTGTCTCTCTATCTTTGCTGCGGCGCCGTGGATGCGATCGAGTTTCCTCAAAAATTCCAGGGCCAGACCATCCGGCTCAAAAGGGAAGGCGAAATGTGTCGTCTGGAGCCCTCGATTTTTGGAAAGGGCGTCAGCTTGGGAGTAACCGCCCGTCATTATCCCTGGCTCGGCACAGTCAAAATCACAGTTCTCCCGTTTTTGCTCAGCTAACATGCGGAGGCGGGTCTCCGACCCGCCGGACGAGTCAAAGACGCGCCCCCCGCACTCTATTTCTTGTTGGGAGCGTCTTCCACGATGGCTTCCACAATTCGATCGACGGCGTCCTGCGCCTGTCGTCCCGGCACGTCGAAGTTATTGGAGAAGATGGAGAAAGCCACGCGGTCGCCGCTGACCGTCGTGGCGTAGCCGGAAAGCGATTTCACGTGATCAAGGGACCCGGTCTTGGCCAGCACCAGTCCTTGCACCGGGGTACCGTGGAAGCGGTCGGCAAGAGACCCATCCAGCCCCGCAATCGGGAACGTTTCACTGAACAGCTGTCCCCACAGTTGTTTCGCCGCGTATTGCAGCAACGCGACCACGGCGTGCGGCGTCACCAGGTTTTGCCGTGAGAGGCCGGAGCCGTCGTAGAAGACATATTCCCCGGCCGGAATCCCCGCCTGGGTCAAAAAGCCTTTCAGAACTTCCAAGCCACCTTCGACCGTGCCTGCCAAGCCTTTTTCTTTTCCGAGCAGGCGCAGCATGATCTCCGCATGTAAGTTCTGACTGACCTTGTTAATCACCCGGACATCATCGCTCAAAGGCCTTGACTCATAGGCGGCAAGAACAGCGGATGGCTTAGGAACGGTTGATTTCTGTTCCATGTCCCCGCCGCCGTGTGCCGTAGCCAGCGCAGTCACGCTGAAGGTCGAAAGGCTTGCCAGCTCCGTGTGATGCGTAGTCGTGCGCCCGTAAATAATGACTCCCCGCTTTTCCAGCAGGCTGCGGAAAAGGTTTGCGGCAAACCCGGCAGGATCTTCTACGGCGAGGGCCTCGTTGGCGCCGGCGTCCCCGAGCGGCATGTTTCCCCACAACGTCAGCACCATGGAGCCGGGTTCGCGGTTAATAAAAATCTTCCGGCCCGTGCCCGCAGGAGTCGTGATGATACGGTTGTCAATTTGGTAGTAATCGGCAAACGGCGTGATGCTCACGAACGCCCGCTCTCCCGCACGGTCCGCGGGCAGAATGTTTACAAACACCACGTTATCATTGATCGTTAGCGCGGAAACCGGCGCTCCATCGGCCCAGACCAGATCGTCTTGCGTCCACCCTTCGCCATAACGCTCGAAAGCAAAATAGGAATCGTCGGCGATCACATTGCCGTCAACGAATTTGAGTCCTTTCTGTACCAGGGTGTCGGCCAGATCCTCCAAAACCTTGATCGGCAAGTCGGTGCGTTCCGTACGCATGGCATAAGGCAGAACGCGTCCTGACAGATTGGGATCACCACGTCCTACCAGGATGAGGTCCCCCGAAAGCCTCCCATGCTGATCGAGGGTTCCCGTGGTTTCGATCGTGGTATGAAACTTGTAATTTGGCCCGATCAGCGCCAGGGCCGCCGCCGTGGTGAACAGTTTCGTATTCGAGGCGGGGATAAACAGCTTGTCGGCGTTCTGCGAATACAGTACCTGCCCGGTGTTAAGCGACACGACCTCAATGCCCCAGAAGCCGCGCGCCAAGTCCGCATCGGAAAGAACGGTATTGATGCGGGGCGCCAGCGGTCGGTGTTCGGCGGCCTGAAGCTGGGCCGCGCCTACAAGCCACAGGACGCCGAGAATGGCTGCGCGGGTCCGCCGCATAGCTGGATTCTAGCACTGGGAGAACCCGAATTCCTCCACCCGCGACCCGGCTGCACGGACGCCTCGCTTCCGCGCGCCAGGTTCGGTTTCCGGTAATCTACAATCCTGCGATATGCGGCCGGTCTACCAATGGGACCTGGGATCCCGCAGCCTGGAGCTGGGGAAACGCACGCTGGTCATGGGCGTTGTCAACGTGACCCCCGACTCGTTCTCCGATGGCGGCGTGTACTTCGATCGCGACCGTGCGGTTGAGCATGCGGTCCAACTCCTCGCCGATGGCGCCGACATTATTGATATTGGCGGCGAGTCCACGCGTCCCGGCGCCAAGGTGGCGCCGGACACGCCCTCGGATAAGAAAAGCAAAGCTGGGAACCCCAGCCCGCCTCAAGCCGCCGTTTCCGAGCAGGAAGAACTGGAGCGGGTAATTCCCGTCATCAAGTCTCTCAAACAGAAGAAGGCCGATGCTGTCATCTCGGTCGACACCTACAAGGCCAAGGTCGCGAAAGCCGCGGTCGAGTCCGGCGCCGAAATCGTGAATGACGTCAGCGGCTTCCGCTGGGATGTGGAGATGCGCAAAACGCTGGCCGAACTGAAATGCGGGGCCGTGCTGATGCACATGCGCGGCCGACCGGAAGAATGGCGCAATCTGCAGGCAGCTACTGACATCGTCCTGTTGGTCAAGCGGGAACTCAGCGAGTGGACCCAGGACGCAGTGCGCCTGGGGATAAAACGGCCGCGGATCGTAATCGATCCCGGCCTGGGGTTCGGCAAGAACTTCGAGCAGAATTATCCGCTCCTGAAGCGTCTGGAGGAACTCCACTCGCTGAAGTTTCCGCTGATGGTGGGCGTGTCCAGAAAGTCGTTCATCGGCCGCGCCCTTGCCAAAAGTGGCAAAGACGCCGAAGTGGGCGAGCGTCTCTACGGAAACATAGCCGCCGAAACCGTCGCTATCCTGCACGGAGCTCACATTTTGCGCAGCCACGATGTGAAGGCCACCGTCGATGCCGCCCGGATGGCGGATGCTCTCGGTTAATTGGTCATGCTTAGCGAAGATCTCTGTATTTCGATTTTTGATCACCGCGCATACCGGTAACTAAAAAACTTTCTGTGAATCCAACAGAATGGTGACAGGACCATCGTTCACCAGTTCGACCTGCATCATTTCCTGGAACCGGCCGGTTTCGCAGCCTAGCCCCGCAGCCCGAATTTGTCCAACGAGGTATTCATAAAGCTGGCGCGCTTTTGCTGGAGGCGCGGCCGCATCGAACGACGGCCTTTTGCCACGTCGAACGTCGCCATACAACGTGAACTGGGAAACCATCAGCACGGAGCCGCCGATCTCGGCAATCCCCCGATTCATCTTGCCGTTATCATCCTCGAAGATCCTCAATCCGGCGATCTTCTCGGCTAGATAATCAGCGTCGGATTCCGCATCCTCCGCACCGACCCCTAGCAAGACGAGCAACCCGCGCCCGATCTCGCCCGTGACTTCGCCGTTTACGGAAACCTTCGCCCGGCTCACACGCTGCACTACGGCTCGCATGAAGGGAGTCTCTAGTTTCTGGTTTTCAGTTTCAAACTGGAGCCGAACTGTGCCGGTGTGAGGCCAGCGCCGCCAGGGACGCCACCGGGCCAGGGCTTTACCAGCGTCTCCTGGCCCGCCACCGCCTGCCAACGACCGTCGCGATACACAAAAATATCGGTGAACCGGACCTGCGCCAGCGTCTTCCCGGACGTGTCCGTCACCTGATTGACGCCGCGCACGAATGCCGAATTGCCATAAATGTGAGCATGCATGTCTTCGAGGCGGTTCAAACTCGGCCGTCGCTGAGGAATGCGAGCCAGTGCTTGCTCTCGATCATGCACCGTGCCATCGACATCGGCATCCTCAAATTCGTCCGCCAACAGACAGCCCACCGCCTCGGCATCCTGGCGCTCGAGCGCCTTGGCCCAGGTCTTTTCAAGCCGTAACAGTGTCTTCTCATCCTTCGCCTGTCCCTGCTCGCAAGGAGCAGCCCAAGCCCGAATTGTCGCCAACAAGAATGCCGACAAAAACAGAAGCTTCATGTACTGTCCTTTTCTGGCACCCCGAATCCGGTGCCGCGAATTGCCGGGCGGGTCACAGACACGCTCCCACCGGCCATGTTCCCCGTTGACGCCTTCCCCCCAAGCTCACTAGAATCGCGTTTCTTTTGTGAGAAGGAGCAAGCGATGTTACATCGTTTTACGATGTGGATTCGGCTGCTGCCTGGGTTCCTTGTGACAGCCGCGGTCCTGGCGCAGTCCCCTCCCGCCGCTCACAACGGACTCCTTATCAAAAACGCGGTGCTCATGACCGTTACCCACGGCGACATTCAAAATGGCAGCTTGTACATCAAAGACGGCAAAATTGCCGCGCTCGGAACGAACGTGAGCGCCCCCACGTCTACCGCCGTCATCGATGCCGGCGGAAAGTACGTGACTCCCGGCATCATCGATTCGCACTCCCACATCGCGCTCGACCAGGACGTCAACGAGGCCACCAGCCCCATCACTCCGCAGATGCTGATGATGGACGCCTTCGACTACCAGGACAAAGCAATCTATCGCGGCCTGGCCGGCGGCGTGACCGCGTCTCTTCTGCTGCACGGCTCCGCCAATATGATTGGCGGCCAGGCGGTCGTGATCAAGCATAAATATGGCGCGGGGCGCGACGCGATGCTGTTTCCCGGCGCGCCGAAATCCATCAAATTCGCCAGCGGTGAGAACCCCAAGCGAGTATATGGCAGACGCGAGCAACTCCCGTCGACGCGCATGGGCAACTTCGAGGTACAACGTGAAGCCTTCGTTCAGGCGCAGGACTACATGCGCGAATGGGATGACTACAACACCAAGGTAAAGCGCGGGGAAAAAGATGCCAAGATGCCAAAGCATGATCTAAAGCTCGAGGCGCTGGCTGATGTCCTGCGTGGAAAATTCCTGGTCCAGATCCACTGTTACCGCGCGGACGAGTTCCTCACCGAGATGGCTATGGCCAGGGAATTCGGCTACAAGATACGCGCCTTCCATCACGCGCTGGAAGCTTACAAGGTGCCTGAGAAGCTTGCCGCCGAAGGGGTGGCTATCGCTACCTTTGCCGATTGGTGGGGTTACAAGAACGAAGCCTGGGACGCGATCCCGTGGAACGCTGTCATCTCGATGCGCAAGGGCGTGCGCGTCGCCATCAAGAGCGACTCGGATGATTTTGCCCGCCGCCTGAACCAGGAAGCCGGCAAAACCATGCGCTACGGTGGCGCCACGGAAGAAGAAGCCTTGAAGATGATTACGCTCAATGCCGCTTGGATCGTCGGCGTTGATGATCGGGTCGGTTCGCTGGATGTGGGCAAAGATGCCGATATTGTCATCTGGGACGGTTATCCGCTCTCCAGCTACGGCGTCCCTCACAAGGTTCTCATCGACGGCGATGTTTACTTCGACCGCTCTTTGCCTGGTTTCGGCATGCCGCGCTATCAGGAGGGACAATGAAAACGCACCTGGAGCTTGTGGTTTCCAGGGGAGGGAGGAACCTTGTTTTCCTCGTCCTTTTCCTGGCCACACTGGCTGCCGCCCAACAGCGCCCAGTGGCCCTAAAAGGCGGGAAGCTGCTGACCATCACCCACGGAACCATCAATAACGGTGTGCTGGTGATGGAGAACGGCAAGATCACCGCCGTGGGCAACTCCAATTCCACCAAAGTCCCCGCCGGCGCTCAGGTCATTGATGTCACGGGAATGACCGTCTACCCCGGTCTGATCGATTCCGAGACCCACCTTGGCCTTACCGAGATCAACGCCGAACCGATGACCAACGACCTGGTTGAAATGTCCGACGAGATCATGCCCCACATGCATGTCTATGACGCATTTCACGCCGAGTCAGAACTGATTCCCGTGACGCGCATGAACGGGGTGACCAATGCCATAGTTGCGCCTGAAAGCCGCGACACTCTCCCCGGCCAGGATTCGTTTGTGCAACTCGCCGGCCGCTCGGCGGATGAGATGCTGGTGGTGCGTGACATCGCCATGCCCCTGAATTTCACCGGCGACGAACGTCGCAACCAGGGAACTTTCGAGAAGCGCAAGTTTCCGTCGACGCGCATGGGCATGGCCGCCCAGCTCAGGCAGGCGTTTCTTGATGCGCAGGACTACGCCGAGAAGTGGGCGGATTTTGAGAGAAAAAACAGCGCGGCAGATAAAGACGAGAAGGCCAAGAAACCTGAGCGGCCAAAACGTGATTTGAAGCTGGAGGCCTTACTCCCGTATTTGCAAGGCAAAAAGCCCGTTGTGCTGGCTGCCGAAGAGGCAAGCGATCTGGAAACCGCCGTCCACCTGGCTCGCGAATTCAGTCTGAGATTCGTTTTGAACCACATCAGCTACTCGCAACCGATTCTCGAGGAAGTAGCCAGCTTGAAGGTGCCGGTTATTGTGGGTCCGATCTACCAAAACCCAAAGCCCTACGAGCGCTATGACGCGGTCTATAGCCTGCCCGGAGAGCTCGCCAAGCGCGGCGTGAAGATTGCGTTCGCCTCGTTTGAAGCCCACAATTCGCGCAACCTGCCGTATCAGGCGGGATTCGCCTCTGCCTTCGGCCTCCCCTATGACGAAGCGCTCAAGGCCATCACACTCAATCCAGCCGAAATTTGGGGTTTGGCGGACAAGCTGGGTTCTCTGGATGTCGGCAAGGTCGCGAACGTAGTGGTAGCCAACGGGGACCCGCTCGAAGTAAGGACCGACGTCAAGCAGGTCTTTATCATCGGAGAATCCATTCCGATGGTGAGCCGCCAGACCAGATTGAGAGATCAGTACGGAGGAAAATAGAACTCAGAATCGAGCGCACTCATCAAAGGAGCGCAATCGGTGCGGACCCGCTGCTTTCCTCAAAGCGGTTTGACCGGCGTCCATGCACCGTTTAGGATTCTTCCTGTATCTAGGGCAAGCGGAACAGCTTATTCTGCTTATTCCAGATGCTCGAACTCTTCCTTTACATAAATTCAAGGGCACAATTACACTACTCGTTTCGTCGCCAGGAGGTGGTTCCCATATGGCAGCCGTAGATGACAAGGTAAAGCAAATCGTAGTCGAGCAACTTGGTGTCGAGGAAAGCGAAGTTACGCCGAAAGCATCTTTTGTCGACGATCTTGGGGCGGACTCTCTGGACCAGGTAGAACTGGTGATGGCCTTCGAAGAGGCCTTTGATGTCGAGATACCCGACGAAGACGCCGAGAAGATCCGCACCGTCCAGGACGCAATTGACTACATCGGCAAACACGCCAAAGTAGGCAAGTAGAACTAGAAAGGCGGCGCCGACCGGGGCCGTCATCGAGGAGAACCATGGCAGCCGTCGACGACAAAGTCAAGCAGATCATCGTGGAGCAGTTGGGAGTCGACGAAGGCGAAGTTACGCCCAACGCCTCGTTTGTGGACGATCTGGGCGCCGATTCGCTCGATACGGTCGAGTTGGTGATGGCCTTCGAAGAAGCCTTTGACATCGAAATACCCGACGAAGATGCCGAGAAAATTCGCACCGTCCAGGATGCGGTCAATTACATCGGCAAACATGCGAAAGGTGGAAAGTAGTTTTGGGACGTCGGGTTGTAGTTACAGGCATCGGCCTGATTTGCGGAGTCGGCAACACCACGGACGAAACGTGGAAGAACCTGCTGGCCGGCAAGAGCGGTGTTGCCCGCATTACGCAATTTGACGTCTCCAATTTCGCCTGCCAGATTGCCGCCGAGGTCAAGAACTTCGACCCGCTGAATTTCGTAGAAAAAAAGGAATTGAAGAAGATGGGCCGCTTCATTCACCTGGCGCTTGCCGCCAGCGACGAAGCCATGAAATCGTCCGGCCTGCAGATTACCCCCGAGCTTTCCACCCGGGCGGGTGTTCACATCGGATCCGGCATCGGCGGATTCGACATCATTGAGCGCGAGCACTCCAATCTGCTGACTGGAGGCCCACGCAAAATCTCACCATTTTTTATTCCCGCCGCCATCGTAAATCTTGCCGCCGGGCACGTGAGTATCCGCTATAACGCCAAGGGCCCCAACGAGGCCACTTGTACCGCCTGTACCTCAAGCGCACACTCGGTTGGCGATGCCTTCAAGATCATTGCCCGCTGCGACGCCGACGTCATGATTGCGGGCGGCACGGAAGCGGCAATCACCCCCATGGGGGTCGGTGGATTCGGTGCGATGCGGGCACTTTCCACCCGCAATGATGAACCCGACAAAGCCAGTCGCCCTTGGGACACCGGCCGTGATGGTTTCGTCATCGGCGAAGGCGCCGGCATCATGATCCTGGAAGAACTCGAATTCGCCCGCCGGCGCGGAGCGAAAATTCTGGCCGAGGTTGTCGGCTATGGCATGAGCGGCGACGCCTACCACATCACCCAGCCCGCCGAGCAGGGCGATGGCGCGTATCGCGTCATGGTGAATACGTTGAACGACGCGAAAGTCCGGCCCAGCGAAGTGGGCTACGTGAACGCTCATGGAACGTCCACGGACCTGGGCGACAAGCTGGAAACTGTCGCCATCAAGCGCACCTTCGGCGACCACGCTTACAAGCTGGCTGTCAGTTCCACTAAGTCCATGACCGGCCACCTGTTAGGTGGGGCTGGGGGCTTGGAGGCAGGCATTACGGTGTTAGCCCTGCGTGACCAGAGGTTGCCACCGACGATTAACCTTGAACACCCGGACGAAGGTTGCGACTTAGATTACGTTCCCAACCACGCCCGCCAAGCGAGCCTGGAGTACGCGATGTCGAACTCCTTCGGCTTCGGCGGCACCAACGGAGCGCTGCTGTTCCGGCGTTGGGACGAGTGAATGGTCGACGGTTGTCGATTTAAGGCCTGGTGGGTCGGCGTCCTTGCAACTCGCTGTTTTTTCAATCGACAATCTCATCCTCAATCCCCAACAGTAATAGCACTTCTGTACCTGTTTTCACGCCTTCGAAACCTTTGCCAATCCCGCCGACGCAGGCCACAATAGAATTTCAGGCGAGACACCAATGCCCTTCATGGACAAGGCCTTCGGAAGCCTAACCGCCATCCCTCCAACCCGGAAGGCCGCAGCGCGAGCCGCTTTTGTGGACGTTAAAGAATCGGCACGCGCCGTCCTGGCCGAATGCTTCAAACAATTCGGGATCGACTCGGTGGTCATCAGCGGCCATGCCGCGGACCGCTTGGCCAAGGAGAAGTTTGAAGCCTGCGTGGTGAAGCTTAGCCCGGCGGCGGAAAAGGTGATGGAGGCAGCTCGCAGCTCACCTTCCAATAGCCGCATGATCATCTACGGCCTGGGCGGCAGCGCCCAGGACGCCATGCGCTATTCGCGATTTGGCATCAACGCCATTTTCCACGAACCGGTAGAGCGCACAACCGCCCTCAAGCTCGTGCGCGCCACCCAGATGCTGGTCGTCCACGAATTTCGCCGCTACGTCCGGGTTCCCGTGATCACCGAAGTCTCTGTCACCGCCGCCAACAGCCGCCGCTTCACCGCCACCAGCAAGGAGCTCAGCTCCGGCGGCATGTCGATGAAGAGTGCTGAAGAGATGGGAGTGGGAACACTCCTTGAGGTCTCGTTTGCTTTGCTCACCCTTCCCCGTATTTGGGTTAAGGGGGTGGTTTGCTGGAAATCGAAGAACACCTTTGGCGTCCGCTTCGATCCCAATGACGACCGTCGTCTCCGCCTCAAAGAGTGGGTCGACGCCTACCTGGAAAGCTAAACCTCTCTTATTGCCCTCATCCAAGGCGGGCGTAGTAGCCTCCCGGAGGATCGCGCGCGCACAACTGTGAGAGCCGGCGCCCCCGCTTTACCCCTTACAATAACTTCTGTGAGCACCGTGACCACACCGCCGGTCTCAGCAGAGCCTACCGGCAAAACCCAGGGCTGGACCCTGCGCCAGAGCTTCCTTCTCTGGCTGATCGCCTGGTTTGGCTATCTTGCTATTCGCCTGATCGGCCGCACCTTGCGTTACGCGGTGCACATCGAGGAAGGCGGCCCGGAGAAACTCAGCACACGCCCGACCGTGCTCTGCTTCTGGCACTGCGGCATATTCCCCGCATCCTACGTTTTTCGCAATCAGCAGATTGGCGTGATCTCCAGCTACAGCTTCGACGGCGAATACACCTCCCGCATCATTGCCAAACTTAACTACGTTCCGATCAAAGGTTCCAGTTCGAAGGGAGCGGTACGGGCGTTGCTCGAATCAAGGCGCCTGCTCCAGCAAGGCAATACAGTTGGCTTCACCAGCGACGGTCCCCGCGGTCCCGCATTCATTGCCAAGCCCGGCCCGGTGCTGCTGGCGAGCAAAACGGGAGTGCCGCTCGTCCCATTTCACATCGCTCTTGAAGATCCCTGGCGGCTGCCCTCCTGGGACCGGCTCATGATCCCCAAGCCTTTTTCGAAGGCTCTGGTTTGCCTCGGCCGACAGATTCTTGCGTCCCCCGACGCCGACGACACTCAGATGCAGGCCGTGCAGGCAGAACTTCAAGCAGCGCTGGAAAGAGTCCGCGACTTCGCCGAAGCCCACGTGCAAGAAGTGGGGACCGCCGAGTTCCCGCTGCACCGCCTCTAGCCTAAGCCTAGCCGTATGGCGCGGCACGTCGCCCCCGGTTTAGTTTTAGTTTTTCTCGGCGCTCCCGGCCTACTCGAGGCGGTGATTTTTTTGAGTAGCAAGCCCATTCAGCCCATTCAGCCCCATTCATTGACACCTCGCCCACCGGCGAGTAGAGTTTTCTCGCTCGATTGTTCTTTCTCAAGCCCTCAGGTTCGCGCGTCCCCGTCAGCCGATGAGGACCTGGGAAGCGGGTGAAAATCCCGCGCTGCCGCGCAACTGTAAGCGAGGAAATCGCCGCCGGCCACTGGTAGTTCCGGGAAGGCCGGCAGCCACACTGGACCACAGCAGAGCTGAGCTTCGCTCGGCGCGGACGGGTCACCCCGTCGCCAATGCGGTCCTAACTCGCCAAGCCAGGAGACCGGCGCGTACCACCAACTTCAACCCCTTTCGCGTGCGAAGGAGGATTGCGTGTATCGCGCTGGTCTTTCCATTTTTCTCCTGTTGGTGAGCGCTTGTGCCGCTCAGTTGAAAGTCAGGGTCTTGGATCCCCAATCATCCGTCATTGCCGGCGCGGAGGTCATTCTTCTCGACGGAGAGCGGTCGCGGGATGTCCAAATCACCTCCGCCCAGGGACTAGCCCTTTTGCGCGGAGTCGGCACCGGTGGATATCGCCTGCGGGTGCTGGCCCCCGGTTTTTCGCCGCAGGAACTCGGCGTTTCCCACGAACAGGCCGAGATAACCGTGAAGCTGCACCTCGCCACGGCGGCGGAAACGGTGGTGGTAACCGGCACACGAAATCCTGTGCCGGAAGAACAAGCCGGTGCGAGCGTGTCGACGCTGGAAGGCGACCAACTTTCGCTAATGCACCCAGTCTCAGCCGCTGACGCCCTGCGATTCTTGCCCGGCGCCGTGGTCAACACTCAGGGCCAACGAGGAGGGCTGGCTTCTTTGTTTGTTCGTGGTGGTGACTCGCGTTACAACAAGGTCATCATCGACGGCGTGTCGGTTAACGATCCGGGCGGCACCTTCGACTTTGGAGTCGTCCCCTTGCAGCAAACCGAGCGCGTCGAATTTGTGCACGGCGCGCAGAGCACTCTCTACGGGTCCGATGCCATGACCAGTGTCGTGCAAGCCTGGACTCGCACCGGCACTACCTTGGCTCCGGAACTACGGCTGGGGGCTGATGGCGGCAATTTCAATACGGCCGATGGCTATCTTTCCCTGGCGGGAGCGAGGGGGCGCTACGATTACGACGTTTTTGGCGATCAGCTCAACACCACCGGCCAGGGCATCAATGATGATTACTCCAACTCCTCGCAAGGCGCCAACCTGGGCTTACAGATCAACCCGAGCACTCTATTCCGTGTTCGCGCCCGTCATTCCAACAATCGCACCGGGGTTTCGGGAGAGTGGAAGTTCAACGGCCAGGCTCTCGAGCCACCAGACTCTGACCAGTGGGCACGCCAGAACAATCTCCTGGCGAGCGCCGAACTGCTATTGACTGGGCCCTCCCGCTGGCAACACCGGCTCAATGGTTTTGAGCATCAGCACAAGCGCGTCAATGTGGATACCTTCAGCGACCCCGGCCGCTTGTTCGATTTTCCCACTCACGCGATTGCCGAGGTTAACCGCGCGGGTTTCGATTACCAAGGCAACTATCTGGAACGAAGCTGGGCGCAATCGACTTTCGGCTACGAATTCGAAGATGAAAACGGTTTTACCGGCGACTTGAACTACCCGCCGATAGTACACGGGCTGCGCCGGAATCAGGCCGCCTACGGGCAACAGACAGTCACGGTCGGCAAGCTCGCTGCGATTCTGGGCATGCGCTTCGTCCACAACACTACCTTCGGGAACAGGGCGGTACCGCGAATAGCTCTCGCCTTCGAAGCTCGGAAAGGTGGGGCCATCCTTTCCGGAACCCGGCTGCGCTTCTCCTATGCGACGGGTATCAAGGAGCCTCGTCTGGAGGAGTCGTTCGCCAGCGGACAGGGAATCCTTCCCAACCCCAACTTGAAAGCGGAAGAAAATCGTGCTTTCGAGGCGGGCGTGCAGCAACGGTTGCTGGGCGGAAAATACGCTCTCGACGCTACCTATTACAACAATCTGTTTCGCAACCAGATCGACTTCGCCATTCTCGATCCAGTGAATTTCGTCGGAAAGTACGAGAACATCGACAAATCTATGGCGCACGGCGCGGAGGTGGAATTTCGCGGCCGGCCTCTTTCGCGCTTGTCGTTGGATCTCGCTTACAACTACACCTCGACGCAGATTCTCGAGCAACCCTTTGCCTTTGACGGACTGCATCAGCCCGGGCATCCGCTGCTGCGGCGTCCCAAACATTCTGGGAGTCTTCTGCTGAATTGCATCGCCAACCGCTGGGGAACAAACCTGGGAGCCAGCTTGGTAGGCCGCCGGCCAGACTCCGACTTCCTTGGCTTTGGCATTAATCACGCTGCCGGTTACGCGCGAGTGGACCTGGGCGCATGGTACGCTCTGACGTCCCGTGTGACCGCATACGTAAACGTGGAGAACGCTCTGAACCGGCACTATGAGGAGGCAGTTGGCTATCCGGCCCTGGGCGCCAATTTCCGGGCCGGAGTGCGATTCAGGATAGGAGGAGAATGATTGTTGTCTGAGCGAAAGGCAGGATCCGCAGCTGGTTTCATAACCGGTCTTTGGGTAAGGCACGGCTTCAGGAGCCTAGCCTCGAGCGAAGTCAAGCGGTGCCGCTGTGGTCCTTGAAGGTGCGGCTTTACCCGCTGAGGGACTTATGAACGTCTCTCATTGCGGACTGGACTAGCTGCGGTAAAGCCTGTTCCAGTTGTGGGCTTGAGGATGCAGGGCCAAAGGCCCGGCTCTGCAGATTAGCCATTTTGCAGCGTGGTGAGCCAGCCTTGCTCCAAGCCCAGGGAGCCCGAGATTCCAGGAAGTCGCCGGCACTCACGCAGCGCAACACTTCTTGTACTTCTGGCCAGAGCCGCAGGGGCAATAGTCGTTACCAGTAACCCGTGGAGGAGCCTTGGCAACAACTTCGAGGGGCTCTGGGCGGCGGAGAATGCGCTCAACCTCGCTGATGTCCTCTCGTTGATCGGACTCGATTCCGACGATCACCTGAATCCCGTGCTGATTGCATAGGTCCAGGATTTGGCGTGCTCTCTCCTCCGTCGCTACCCGCACCACGGCGGGATGCTTCTTCGTTCCGATTCTGTCCCCTCCCCCAGCAAGACCCCGACTAGACTCGGCTCTCATCTGGCCCGCGGCAGCGATGTAATTCGCCGCTATTGTACGAGATGGTAGACGAGCGCAACTAGGATTTGTTTAGCTGTCATGTTTCTCTGAACTTCTTCGCCGGGCTTTTGCATGCCGGGTATGGGGTCTTGTAATCCGCAGGACGCGCCTCATGCCCGTAACCATCGGTGGTGGGTTGTCATTCGCTGGTCGCGAGTTGGGCATCTGACCTCCAATGCCATCTGTGCCAGCGGCCGCCAGTTTGTCGATTGCAGGGCTGATTACCGACTGGGTTCGCGCAGCCCCGTGGGAGACCCACTAAGTCTTGGATCCCGTTTTCGAGCAATAGCCCTGCGCTGGTTGACAGATTCGTATTGCGTGTCACAAATCCAAACAGCGGTGGCTGCTGGTTCGAGCCCCGGGACAGCCCTTAGGCCCGTCTCCAGTAGGTGGCGCAGGGCCTTCGGCCCTGCGTAACGCACCCCCCTTACTGTAAGGAACCGGGTTTAGCCGACGAGGTGACCGCGTAGGGCGACGATACCATTTACATTCATGAAACCAGCTCCAGGCATTTTTCGCCCACGGCACGAGGTCACGCCAAAGGCTAGAGCCCGCTGCCGCTGCGGTGCGGCCCCAGCTGTATCCTAAATTTAACGGTGCCTCGCGGGAACCCGCTGACAAGAATCGCTGTCTTCCGCCGTCTCTGAAACCCGATTGTTCCCGTTCTGTTTCCCGTTGTTTAGATCGACGGGCATGGGAGCCGCCGATTTGGCTCCCGCATACTTTTGACGCAAAACCACCAGCTTTGCGATTTCCTCATCGTTCAGGGGTTGCGCATGTCCGAGCAGGTGGGCGACCAGGGCGATTCTGGCAAAGTGCTCGACGGTTTCCATCTTCATGTAGGCGTGCTGCAGGTCTTCCCCGTAAGTGACAACGCCGTGGTTAGCCATCAGGATCGCGTCATACTGCGGAATAAGCGGTTCCAGCGCATCGGACAGCTCAGGCGTCCCCGGGGTACCGTATCGCGCCAGGGGCACGCAGCCTAACCCGACCACCAGCTCGCAAACTAACGGCTGGTTCAGCGACAGTCCAGATGCGGCAAATGCGGTAGCCGTCGGCGGATGAGCATGCACAATGCCCCGAATGTCGGGACGGAGGCGGTAGATCAGCAGGTGCATGGCAATTTCACTGGAAACGTTGCGCTTCCCCGACAGCTTGTGCCCCTCCAGGTCCACCATGACCAGGTCGGAACTGCGCATCATCCCTTTGCTCATGGAGGTGGGTGTGACCAGGATTCGCCTCCGATCCAGACGCACGGAAAGGTTGCCGTCGGTTCCCGCCACAAAGCCGCAACCGTGCAACCTTCCACCCAATCGGATTATTTCTCTGCGGTATTGGCGTTGGCTCGCCATTCTCAAGAGCACTCCCGGCTCTCAGCTTAGCCGCGTATGGTACCGAAGGCAACCTGTGGAAACAATCATCATTTGGTGCTCAGATGGCAACTAAAGATTTCGGGTTGCGGCTAGCTTTGGGGCGCTCCCCGCGCCAGTCATGGGCAACTCCTATAATCAGCGGCGTGCTGGTTTCCGACTTCAGCTATGACTTGCCAAAGGAACTGATTGCCCAGGAAGCTTTGCCCGACCGCGCAGCTTCTCGACTGCTGTACCTAAATCGCAGCACCGGCGAAACGCGGGACCTGACGTTCCGGGATTTTTCCGAGCTGCTTCAGCCCAATGACCTGGTGGTGTTCAACAACACGCGCGTGTTTCCCGCCCGCTTATATGGACGCCGAGCTGGCCACAAAGCGCTGGCGCTCAGCCCGCAAAATCCGGCGGCCCGGGATTTCTTGAAAGGACGTGTCGAAGTGCTGCTGACTCGGCAACTCTCACAGGAGTCCAATAAATGGGAGTGCCTGGTCCACCCTGGCCGGAAGATTGGAGTTGGCGAAACGTTGTTCTTCGGCGATCAGGATGAGCTTCAGGCGGAAGTGCTTGCCCGCGGAAAGTTCGGAGAACGGACAATTCGTTTCTCGCCTGTTCCGGACTTCGTTTCGTTCATCGAACGCATCGGCCACGTGCCTCTGCCGCCTTACATTGAACGCCCCGATCGTCCTGCGGACCGGGAGCGCTATCAAACCGTCTATGCGCGCGAACGCGGATCGGTAGCCGCGCCCACCGCTGGTTTGCACTTCACCCCGCAAGTTTTTGAAGGCATGAAAAAACGCGGCGTTGAAACCGCGGAGATCACGCTGCACGTAGGATTGGGAACCTTTCAGCCCATCAGGGTGGAGCGGGTCGAAGAGCACCGGTTGCACGCCGAGCGATATTCGATTTCGACGGAAGCCGCTGCCAAGATCAACGACGCTTTGGAAGCACGCCGACGCGTGGTCGCGGTCGGAACAACCACGGTGCGCACTCTGGAATTTTGCGCAAGAGGGACTGGCCGAGTGCAGCCCGGCAGCGGCAATGACGACCTGTTCATCTACCCCGGCTATCCGTTTCGAGTCATCGGCGCCCTGCTGACCAACTTCCACCTGCCGCAGTCGACACTGCTGATGCTGGCCTGCGCCTTCGGCGGCCGCGAGCGAGTACTCGCGGCCTATCGCCATGCCGTCGCGCAGAAGTACAGGTTCTATTCCTACGGCGACTGCATGTTCCTGGAGTAATCCTGTCTTTCTGGGCCCCTCCAAAATGCTGGAGGCAGAGACCGGTCTAGCCCCGTCTATAGCTAAAGACCAGGAAGGAGCGCATATCGGTTCGATTCCGCCCCGAGCACCGGCTCAGACCCACTAGCTTAGTTTTTCATGCCCTTCGGGCACAACGAATATGGAAGGGAAACGTCTAGGCAGCGGCCTAGATCCGTTTCAGGAGAACCAGCGCATAGGTTCGTGTTGGATGGTCATCAGCCGAGCGCTGCCGTTCCTCGTCATCGCGACCGCAGCGAGGATCTCGGGTTTTCCCCCGGCTTAGGCGCTATACTGTGCCACTCGGTGGGTGCAATTATTATGACTATGAAAACCTCGTCCCGGCCGGTTGCCCTTCAGGATTTTGTCTCCGAGCTGCGAAAATTTCCGGAAGCCGCCTTTGTCGAGACCACCACGATCCTCAATTTTCTGCAGACGACTCCTGTTTCGCCCGACACGCTCGCGCCCTACCTGACCTGGGACCGCCAGCACTACACCCGCAACCTGATCGACAAGACACCGCTTTACGAGCTACTCGCCATCTGCTGGGAAATGGGTCAGGTCAGCTCAGTCCACAATCACCGCGACCAGAATTGCTGGATGGCCGTACCTATGGGGCGCTTGCTGGTTGGCAACTATCGCGTCATTTTTCAGGATCTGAACGCCGGGAAATGCCGCCTGGAGCCGGCCGACACCGTGGAAATAAACCCCACCCATCCCTGCGCAGTCGATCCAGGCGAGCCTGTACATCGCGTCTACAACCCGCGCGAATTTAACGAGAGAGCCGTGAGTCTGCACGTATACTCGCGGCCTTTCGACACCTGCGTGGTGTACTCGCCCGAGCAAGGCACCTGCGGAGAAATCAAACTGCACTACACCACCGAATGTGGCAAGCCGTCAGCCAAAACGACGTAAGAACAGACGCCGCAGCTGTCCGGCCGAAGGCAGCTCGGCATGGGTGCAAATGTTTCAGGAAATGTGGACTAACTCATGAGAGTCGCTCTTTCTTGCCTCACCTTTTTGGCCTGGTTGCTGTCTGCCTGCGAGAAAGCTCCCCAACAACAGAAACCTACGGACGAGTTCAATCGCGTGGTTCGCAATGCCACCCCGGCTCCCAACAACTTCGTGCATGGCACCTTCAAATTGCCCGGTTACGCCAAATTCGAGTTCGAGGTTCCCGCCCACACGCTATCCCCGAAAATCCAAGGCACCTTCAAGTCCTATGTTTCGGGTGACCCCAACCAAGCCGCCAAGGTCGACCTCCTGCTCATGACACCGAAAGAATTCAACGACTTTAGACACGGCGTGAGTAGTGAGGTTGGGTACTCTGTCCCGGGTTCCAGCGGCGGGACGGTGGATTATGCGCTGCCCGCGACTATGGATCAGCCCCAGAAGTATTACCTGGTGTTCCGAAACCTCTCTAAAGGAAAATCAAAATCGGTGGAAGCCGACTTCACGGCCACCTTCTGAGCCCGATCCAGAGCCTGGAAGACCCCCGCCATACTGCTAAACTTAAGGCTTGGCTTCCAGAGCCCCGTCTTCGATGAAGAAACCTGTGCCCGCTGAGGCCGGCCAGCCCACTCCTCTACGCACGCCCAAGCTTCCCCAGGGCGACAAGGGCCGCATCTTCCTGATCGATTCGATGTCGTTCATCTTCCGCGCCTACCACGCCATGGCGCGCCAGCGCTCGATGTCGACCAAAACCGGCATACCGACGGCCGCCACTTACGTCTTCGTCAACATGCTGCGCAAGTTGCGCGACGACTTCTCGCCGGAGTATCTTGCCGCAGTCTTCGATATCGGAGCTCCAACCTTCCGCGACCAGCAGGCCGGGGCCATCACGGTGGTCCGCAAGTTCGACATCAAGACGCAGACTTTTCAGGAAACCGCTTACGGCGGCTACAAGGCAAACCGTTCCGAGATGCCCGAGGATCTCGTCCAGCAGTTGCCCTACATCCGACGGGCGTTGCAGGCGTATCGCATCCCGATTCTTCAGTCGGAGGGCTACGAGGCCGACGATGTCATTGGAACGTTGGCTCGGAAAGGGGCCGCGCAGGCGTATCCCGTCTACGTTGTCTCCAGCGACAAAGACATGCTGCAGCTGGTGGACGAGCAAATCTGCGTCCTCAATCCGCCCAAGGACAACCTGATTTGCAATGCACAAAAGGTCGAAGAGATTTTGGGGGTGCCTCCCGAGCGGGTTGTCGATGTCATGGCCCTCCGCGGCGATTCCATTGATAACATTCCCGGTGCGCCTGGCATTGGCGACAAAGGTTCGGTCGAGCTGATTAAGCGCTTCGGCTCAGTCGAGGCAGCTCTCGACCGTGCCACCGAGGTTGAGAAGAAAACATATCGCGAGTCGCTGCTCCACAATCGCGACGTGATCCTCGCCAGCAAGCAGTTGGCCACCATCGATCGTAACGTGCCCATTGAACTCGACGTAGAAGCTATGCAGGCCGGCGAGCCCGACGTTGACGCGCTCCGCCAGCTTTTCACCGAGCTGGAGTTCACGTCGCTGCTCAAGGATTTATTGCCGGCGGTGCAGGTCGGCGAAGTGCAATACCGGGAGGCAAAATCTGCGGCTGATGTTGAGGCAGTGCTGAAGGCGATTCCGCCGGGCGGCTCTTTGGCCTTGGCCCTCCAAGTGGCAAAGCCGGCGGTGGTTGCCGAAGACCAAGAAGAAGCCGATGAGAGTGTACTTCCGCTGGCGCCCGGGGCAGCGCCCCTGCCCACCGCGGTTCCAACTCACAGCCTCGCGATCTCGTCTACCCCCGGCACGGCAGTCATGGTTCCCCTCGATTCGAAAGCTGCCGAGCGCCTGAAGACGGCCCTCTCTGATCCCAAGGTGCCCAAGACGATCCATGATTTCAAAACGGCCGCCCACGCTTTGCGCTCGCTCGACATCACGGTGCAGGGTGTGCGTCATGACCCGATGCTCTACTCCTACCTGCTGGACCCGACCTACTCTTGGCACACTTTGCCGGAAGTTGCTCTGCGTCGATTCAACATCAAGCTGAGCGGTGCGCTGGCTGAGTCCGCCGACGTGGTCGGCCGCCTGGCGACTGCGCTGCGTGAGGAAGTAGAAGAAGCCGGCTTGCTGAAGCTCTACGACGAGATCGATCTCCTTCTTGTACCCGTGCTGGCCCGGATGGAACAGACCGGCGTGAAGATCGACAAGGGCGCTCTCGCCGAGATGTCCGCCCGACTGGAAAAGGAAATTGACGCCAAGGCGGAAGAAATTTTTGAGGCTGCGGGCGGATTCGAATTCAATATCAGCTCGCCCAAACAGCTCGGCGACGTGCTCTTCAACAAGCTTGCCCTGCCCAAGCCGGTGAAATACGGCAAGGGCAGAACGATTTCGACAGCGGTTGACGTGCTGGAAGGGCTCGCGCTCACCCATGAAGTTCCCCGGCTGGTCCTTGAATACCGGCAGCTGACGAAGTTGAAATCCACTTACGTGGACGCATTGCCGGCGCTGCTCAACGCCAACACGGGCCGCCTGCACACGACCTTTGCCCAGACCGGAACTGCCACGGGCCGCTTGGCATCATTCAATCCAAATTTGCAGAACATTCCGATCCGCACGGAACTGGGCCGCGAGATTCGCGCCGCCTTCATTGCCGACCCTGGGTGCCTTCTCCTGGCTGCCGATTACTCGCAGATTGAACTGCGCCTGCTCGCGCACTATTCAAAGGACCCGCTGTTGGTCGAGGCCTATCGTCGGGGCGACGACATCCACACGCTCACCGCCTCCCAGGTGTTCGGTGTTCCGCCCTTAATGGTGACACCCGAACATCGCCGACAGGCTAAAGTCGTCAACTTCGGAATTGTGTATGGGCTGTCGCCTTTCGGGCTGTCCCAGAATCTCGGTATCGAGAAGTCCGAGGCCAAGCGTTTTATCGACGCCTATTTCGAGAAGTATGCCGGCGTGCGCAAGTTCATCGACAAAACTCTCGAAGAAGCTCGCCACGCGCAAAAGGTCAGAACGCTTTTTGGCCGCATCCGGCCCATCCCCGACATCAACAGCAAGAACGCCAACATCCGCGGCTTTGCCGAGCGCACCGCGGTTAATACCCCACTGCAAGGCACCGCCGCCGACCTGATCAAGCTCGCCATGATCCGCATCGACGCCGCCTTGCGGCAGCAGGAGCTGAAATCGAAGATGACCCTGCAAGTCCATGACGAGCTGGTTTTCGAAGTTCCCGAATCCGAGCTCGAAACCCTGCGTACCCTGGTTCGCGAGCAGATGGAAAACGTGCATCCGTTGGCGGTGCCGCTGCTGGTGGAAATCGGGGTGGGAAAAAATTGGCGAGACCTGGAGTAAGCCGTCAAGGGATTTTTAATCTCTTGTCGTCTCGGGCGAAGCGAGGAATCGGCTCTTCTTTGCGCTTATCAATCCCTATTCCTTCTCGGCTTCCCTACGCTCCCGCATCAACCTTTCGAACCGCGCATTGACGATTCTTCTCGCGCGCAGCAGCCTCCGCAGAAAGAACCAATACAAAAACCAAACCAGAGTTGTTGCCGCGGCCAGCAGCAATCCAACACTCCAGAGCGCCAACAAATTGTGGAAGACAGCTCCAACTCCTGCAGGGGCAAAGGCAAACAGCCCTGCTAGTCCCAGGATGAACATGAACGCGATCGGGCGCAGATAGAACCGCCGCTGTCGAGGTAATGTCATCGCCTTTCAACCACCTCAAACAGGGAGGGCAACAACTCTCCCGCCTTGCCCAAATAGCGCTCGGTAAAAGCGTAGCGATTCGCTGGTTCTTCCGGGCCGACGTACACGGTGCGGGCCCGCCCACTCACCTGAGCCGCGAAGCTCGCTGCTGGCTCGACCACTCCCGAGGTCCCGATGGCCAGGAACAGAGTGCAACCGTCCAGGGCTTGCAGGATGCGGTTCATCTCGAAAGGCGTCTCCCCGAACCAGCAGATGTGCGGACGTATGCGCCCGCCACACTCGCATCGCGGCAACTCGGCCGGCGGCTCATAGGTTCTCGCGTCAGCAAAAGGAGCCCGGTTGCAGCTATCGCAGCGGCTCTTGAACAATTCGCCATGCATATGGACCACGCGCCGCGCCCCGGCCTGCTCATGGAGATTGTCGACATTTTGCGTGCAGAGGAACAGCCGGTCGCCGATGCGCTGTTCGAGCTTGGCCAAGTCCAAGTGTGCCGGATTCGGTTCGGCTTCTCGAGCGACTCGCCGCCGCATCGAATAAAACTCCCAAACCAGCCGGGGATCGCGCCTCCATGCAGAAGGCGACGCCACTTCCTCAATCCGGTAGTTGCGCCATAGTCCGCCTACTCCTCGGAATGTAGGAATGCCGCTCTCCGCGCTCACCCCGGCCCCGGTGAGAACAAAAATGCGATCGTTATTTGAAACTCGAACCACGGGTCTGCGCTCCTGGAGAACTGGCTATCGGTAAGGCTGGTCATACCGAGCGGGCCCGTTCTTTGCGCGGGCCGCTGCCGCCCCTGAAGTTATGCGTCGTCCGCTGTCCTCTCCAGAATACTGGATTACAATGTCCTTAGCGGTAGACTCCGAGGGGACGAGGCTTTACGTGCGCCAGCTACTTTCACCCCTGCCTCACGTGTCGGTGGTTACAGTCATCGATATCCTGCTGGTGGCGGTCATCATTTACGAGTTTTTGGCCATCATTCGCGGCACCCGGGCCGCGCTCATGGTGGTCGGGGTGGCTGCCCTGGCGCTTGCCTTCTATTTCGCCCGCATCGGCGAACTCACCACCCTCAACTGGCTGATCAGCACGCTTCTCCCCTATGCCATCTTCGCCCTGATCGTGGTCTTCCAGGGAGAACTCCGCCAGGCGCTGGCCCGTCTTGGCCGCAAGCTGACTTTTCGATCTGCTATTGCCTCGGAGGGCGACGCCTATGACGACATTGTTCTCGCCGCTAACCTGTTTTCGCAGAATCAGACTGGCGCTCTGATCGTGATCGAGCGCGAAGTCGGCCTACGTACTTACATCGAAAGCGGTGTCCCGCTGGAAGCCCGGCTTTCTTACGACTTGCTGGCAACTATCTTCCGTCCGAGCGCACCTTTGCACGACGGCGCCGTCATCATCCAGAGGGACCGCATCGCTGCCGCCGCCTGCTTCCTCCCACTTTCGATGAACCCGGTGCTCTCGACTCAACTCGGCACCCGCCACCGCGCCGGGATCGGCATTACCGAAGAGACGGACGCGATTGCCGTGATTGTATCTGAGGAAACCGGCGCTATCGGCCTGGCAGTCGGCGGCAAGATTGAGCGCGACGTTACAGTCGAAGAGCTGCGCTCGCGCCTGTCCTCCTTGCTCCACCGTTATGTGCCGCCGACGACCTTACCGACCCCGATTGCAACCGACGTGGAAAACGGCTTGGTGGATGAATCGGTCCCACGGGCCTCCGGATCCCGTTCACAGGATCCGAATCTCAGGTCGGGGATGGACGACTAACATGCCTAAGGTCCAGCATTACGTCTTCCATAACTTCGGGCTGAAGCTGCTCTCCCTGGTCCTGGCCATAAGCCTTTGGCTGGTCGTGGCGCGCAATCCCAATGCCGAAGTCGCCGTGGACGTTCCCATCGAGTTCCATCGCATTCCCGAAAACCTGGAAATCAATTCCGAGAACATTCCCTTGGCGCAAGTGAGGGTGCGTGGCCCGGAGCACGTTGTCCACCGTCTGGTCACCCACGACGTTCACGTGGAAGTTGACCTCACCGACGCCAAGCCCGGCGAACGTACCTTCGATTTGACGTCGCAACAGGTGCGCCGGCCGCGCGATTTGAGCGTGGTGCAGGTCGTACCCAGCCAGTTCCATCTAAGTTTTGACACGCGCATGACACGCCAGGTCGAAGTCAGGCCGCGGGTGACAGGAAGTTTTGCTTCTGGCCTTCGCATCGCTAATGTGGTGGCCAATCCTGCGGTTATAACCATAGTCGGACCGCGCGTGCGTGTGGAGGCGGTGGAAGCCGCCACCACCGACCCGGTCGACGCCTCCGGTGTGATGAGCAGCCAAACCTTCAGCACGAATGTCTATGTCTCTGACCCCCTGGTCCAAGTAGTCCACCCTGCTCCCGTCCACGTAACCGTTATTATGGAAAAGTCCTCCAGCGCTTCCGGCGCGCGCTGAAGCAAAGATAAAATGAGTGAGCAAAGACAGCTTTTCGGAACTGATGGCATTCGTGGCGTAGCGGGAGAGTTTCCGCTTACGCCGGAAAGTACTTACGTGATCGGACGAGCTCTCGGTCACGACCTGGTCCGGAACAACCCAAAAGCGCGCACTGTGATCGGCCAAGATACGCGCGAGTCCAGCCAATGGATTGCCGACCAAGTCATGCAGGGACTCACGTCACATGGCGTTTCGGTCGAAAGTGCCGGCGTCATCACCACGCCCGGCGTTGCCTATCTCGCCCGTTCGCGCGGATTCGATGCCGGTGTAGTGATCTCCGCGTCTCACAATCCCTGGACTGATAACGGAATCAAAGTTTTTTCCGGCGATGGATATAAGCTTCCGGACGAACGCGAGCTGGCAATTGAGCAGGAAATTTTTCGACACCTGCAGAGTCCGGCTTCTCGCCGGCAAGCCGGCGAAGGCGATCCGGCCAGTCTGCCCGGGGCCGCCGGCCTGCGGCGAGCCTATATCGACTGGCTCGCGCACAATGTTTCCGCCGACCTGAGCCGGCTCAAGGTTCTCGTGGACTGTGCCAACGGAGCAGCCACCGCGGAAGCTCCAGAACTTTTTCAGGCTTGCCGAATCCAAGCCACCTTCCTCAACGCCAAGCCGGACGGACAGAACATCAACGAAGGCTGTGGCGCCCTCCATCCTGAGAACGTCGCCAAGGCCATCCGCGAAATGGAGGGCCAATTCGATCTCGGCGTGACCTTTGACGGCGACGCCGATCGCGCCCTGTTCAGCGACGCCCGAGGCCGAGTCGTAAACGGTGACGCCGTCCTGCTGCTTACCGCTCGCGACATGCAAGCGCGCGGCGTACTCAGCGGGAACACGCTTGTCGCCACGACGATGTCGAACATGGGCCTGGAAGTCGCCTTAAAACGCAGCGGAGTCGCCATGTTGCGCGCTAACGTCGGCGACAAGTATGTGCTGGCGGAAATGCTGAAAACCGGGGCCACCCTCGGCGGAGAACAATCCGGCCACATCATCTTTCGCGACGGCGACGCCACCACTGGTGACGGCCTGCTGACCGCTCTGCGCGTGATGGAAATCATGGCGCGAACCGGCCGCCCCTTGGCCGACCTCATTTCCGACCTGAGGGTGTTCCCGCAAACCATCCAGAACGTGCGCGTGCGGGAGAAAGTTCCCTTCTCGAAAGTGCCGGAGGTGCAGCACGCTATCGAAAGCGCCGAGCGCGAACTGAATGGCAATGGCAGGGTAGTAGTCCGCTATTCGGGCACGGAAGCGCTGGCTCGGGTGATGGTGGAAGCCGAATCAGAAGACAAGATGCATGCCCTGACCGGCAGCATCGCGGACGCGATCAAACAAACTCTAGGCCCCGAACCCAAAACAAATCCCCGCCTGGAGAAGGGCCTCTGACCCTTGCGGCCGAGTTTGTCGAAGATCGCGGGCGCCCGCGCCACAGTTAAGGCTTCTTCTTCACTGTCGCTGTGATCTCTCCCTTTGCCAGCCTAGCCGAGATCTCTGCTCCGACCCGAACCTTGGCGGCATCCTTGACCAGCTTCCCTGACGCATCGAACACCAATGCGTACCCACGCTCCAGAATCGCCAGTGGCGACAGGTCTTGTAAACGTGCTGAAAACTGATCCAGGCGGGCGCGCTGCTGCAACAACACAGTCCGAAATGTTCCCAGCAGGGCAGCCGTCCGGGCATTCAGTTCCTGGCGAATCTCCGTCAAGCGCCGTTTCGCGTCGTAATGGCGGATCGCTGCGGCCGCAAGTTCCCAGCGCCGGCGCTGCAGCTCCCAAATTCGTCGTTCTGACTTCTCCAGCCGGTAGACGAGATCATCCACTTTCTGCTGACGCCGTCCGAGCGCATTCATGATGCGCGCAAATGCTTCGTGTTGTGCCAGTTCCGTAAGCGCCTGCCGGGCCATCAGCAGCCGATAGCGCACCGCCCGTGCCAGCCGTTCCCGCATGCCCTCGCAGCGCTCTTCAATCTCCTGCCGCGAGCGAATTACCAGTTCCGCAGCCGCGGACGGCGTTGGAGCGCGCAGGTCAGCCACAAAGTCAATGATCGTGAAATCCGTCTCGTGCCCAATGGCGGAGATAACCGGAATTTGTGAAGTCGCCACCGTTCTTGCTAGACCTTCGTCGTTGAAGGCAGACAGATCCTCGACCGAGCCCCCGCCACGGGCCACGATAATGACGTCCACCTTACCAACTTGGTTGAAATAGCGAATCCCGTTAGAAACATCGAGCGGCGCCGCATCTCCCTGCACCTGGACGGGAAAAATCAGCACATTGGCCGCTCGATGACGGCGGTGGAGAATGTTGAGGATATCCCTGAGCGCGGCAGCTTGCGGCGACGTGACAATGCCAATTCGGCGAGGAAGGGAGGGGATGGGCTTCTTTCTTGCCTCATCGAACAGGCCTTCGGCCTGCAGCTTGGCCTTGAGTTGTTCAAAAGCGATCTGCAGCGCGCCCGCGCCTCGCGGCTCCAGGTATTCGGCCAAAACCTGCAGTTCACCACGCTCTTCGTAAACCGTCACGCGACCGCGAGCAATCACCTGCATGCCGTCTTCGGGCCGAAAACGTAACAGCCGCGCCGATGACCGGAACATCACCACGCGAATCTGCGCCGACTCGTCTTTCAAGCTGAAATAAAGATGGCCGGAACCATGCGCCCGGAAGTTGGAGATCTCACCTTCAAGCCAGACGTC